>Ga0308163_10004738_pt1 | contig 10667 bp, 7 predicted proteins | sample PhyTR1_FD_201037 | JGI IMG/M metagenome (GOLD analysis project Ga0308163, IMG submission 201037) | Phyllosphere microbial communities from UC Gill Tract Community Farm, Albany, California, United States - DLSLT.R1 | ecosystem: Host-associated > Plants > Phyllosphere > Unclassified | place: USA... | reverse complement strand
GCTTTCTCATCAGTTCCGTGCGTCGTTACCAGCCGCGTTGCAAGCGGCTGTCGAACTGGTTCTGAAGATGTTTTCGTATTACCTCATCCCGATCGGGATTGCGGTGGTCTCACTCATTGCGCTCGTTTTCTGGCACGACGAATACCGCACGAGCGGCGACGTGCCACTCACGATGCATGTCATGGCCGATACGGCCGGCACGCTCGATCCGGCCAGCGCACTCGGGCCGACGCGCGAGCGGCCACTCACCAACACCCATGACACCCATCTGTCCGAAGCGCCGGTCTGGTTCGTTGTCGAGCCGATGCCGCGCCCGGGCGAACAGGTCCTCGAATTTCCGTCGCGTCATGCGCTCGATATCGCCTGCTGGAACGCGGCTTCGCTGGCGCCGATGGGCAGCGCCAGCCGCAGCGACAGCGGCGGCGCGATGCGCGCCGACAAGGCAGGCTTCGCACTGAACGTCACGCCGTTGCCGCGCCAGCTGCTGTGCCGCGGCACGTTTGCGGGCCCGGCGCGCCTGACGGTCGTGCAATGGCCGCTCGAGCAGTATGCGCTGTCGGTCAAGCAGTACCACCGCAAGTCGGGCCTGCTCGACGGCGGCATGATCGTGCTGGCGCTGTTCATCCTGATCACGGCGCTGATCAACCGCGAGCCGGTGTACGTGATGTTCGCCGGCTGGCTGATCCTGAACCTGCGCGTGGGCGCGCTGTCGGCCGGCTGGGACATCCAGTGGCTCGGCCAGGCGGTGCCGTCCGACTGGCTGCTGCGCAGCCGCGCCGTCACGTTCACGATGTACGGCATCGCCACGCTGACGCTGTACCAGGCGCTGCTCAAGGACCACCTGGCCGAGATGCGCTACGTGGTGCCGATGCGCGTCATGCAGTGGCTGTGCATGCCGATGCTGGCTGCCGCCATCCTGGTCCCGTACGGGATGTACCTGCCGCTGATGTGGGGCATCCTGGCGTGCTGCTTCTCGCTGATGACCATTGGCCTGTTCAAGATCATCGTCGAATCGCGCACCCGTGTCGCGGGCTGGTTCGCGGCGTCGTTCGCCGTCACCTTCATGGCCTCGCTGGCCGAAGTGGCGTCGGCCGCGTTCGGCATGCGCGAGCTGCTGGGCGTGATCAACAGCGTCACTGCCGCGCTGGCGTCAAGCCTGCTGGCGGCGCTGGCCGTGGCCGAACAGATGCGCATGGAAACCGAGAAGCGCCAGGAAGCCCAGGAAGAACTCGAGCACGCGTACAAGGCCATGCCTGTCGGCCTGTTCACGCTCGATATCTATGGCCACTTCCTGAGCGTGAACCCGGCGCTGCAAAAAATGCTGGGCATCACGGACTTCACGGCAGGCCGTACGGCGTGGCGCCAGTTCTTCACCGAAGCGAGCTGGGCCGCCTTGCACGAGCAGGTCCATGCGAAAGTCGAAGCCGAGATGGAACTCACGAGCCGCGACGGCACGCAGCGCTTCCAGGTCAGCGCCACGCTGGCCAGGTCCCGCATCGAAGGCGTGCTGCAGGACACCACCGAAAAACACAAGGCCACCGAGCAGCTGCGCTTCATGGCCAACAACGATCCACTGACCAAGGTCTTCAACCGGCGCGGCATCGAGCGCGAGTTCAGCAATGCCATTGCAAGCCTGGCTGCCGGTCGCCCGATGGCGCTGGCCTATGTCGATCTCGACCGCTTCAAGCTGATCAACGATCTGTTCGGGCATGCCGCCGGCGACGAAGTGCTCAAGCAGGTTTGCGAACGGATGGGCGCGATGCTGGCCGGCGGCCAGCAACTGGGCCGCGTGGGCGGCGACGAATTCGTCATCGTGATGCCCGAGACTGCCATCCCGCTGGCCTCGATCATCATTCGCGGCATCGTCGATCGGCTGGGCAGCACGCCGTACCGCGTGGGTGACAAGGCCTTCCACGTGCGCGCCTCAGTCGGCCTGATCGAGGTGGTGCCCGGCATGCCGATGAAAGATGCTGTTTCCACCGCTGACCGCGCCTGCCGCGAAGCCAAGACCGGCATGGGCGATGGCCTGGTCGTGTACGAGCGCGGCGCCGATGCATTCCGCCAGCGCGCTGCCGAACTCGATCTGGTCGAGCGCCTGTCTGGCCCGTGCGCCACCGACGGGCTGCTGCTGGAAATGCAGCCGATCATGTCGCTGCGCACGCCGTTCGAATCGCTCAATTTCGAGGTGCTGCTGCGCATGCGCGAGCCCGATGGCCGCGTCGTGCCGGCCGGCGCCGTGATTGCCGCGGCTGAAAAAAGCGGGCGCGCGAGCGTGATCGATCGCTGGGTACTCACCAGCACGCTGGCCTGGATCGCCGAGCACAATGACGCGCTGGTCAATACCCGCTTCGTCTGCATGAACCTGTCCGGTGCATCGCTCAACGACGAGCGCTTCGTGCAGGACACGTTCGAGATCCTCGGCCGCTACGTGCACGTGGCCAGCCGCCTGTGCCTGGAAATCACCGAGAGCGTGGCCCTGCACGACCTGGACAACACGCGCCGCTTCATCGACCAGGTGCGCGGCTTCGGCGTGAAGGTGGCACTGGACGACTTCGGCGCCGGCTACACATCGTTCTCGTACCTGAAAGAATTGCCGGCAGACGTGCTCAAGATCGATGGCAACTTCATCGTCAATATCAATGCGCATCCGGCCAACGTGGCGATCGTCGAAGCCATTGTCAGCCTGGCGGTCAACCTGGGCATGAAGACGATCGCGGAATGGGCCGAGGATGCGGCCACGGTCCAGACCTTGCAGGAAATCGGCGTCGATTATGTCCAGGGCTTTGTCGTAGCGCGCTCGATGCCGCCCGAACGCCTGCTGGAAGGGCGCTCGAGCGCCAGCTTCATCCAGGATGCCGCCTTGCTGGCGCTGCTGGGCGAGTGGGACAAACCCCCGACATCGCATCTGGCCAGCGTGACGCGGCTGCACTAGCCGGTAGCGCCTGCTGTGGCAAGGCACCGGGCGGTTCGCTGACCGCTTACCCAAACAATATGGTTGTGTTGATGCCGCGCGCTCAGGCGGCAATCTTGACGGCAGTGCGACGGCGGCGGGTCGTGCAGGCCATCAGTGCCAGGCCCGCACCGATCAGCATGCCAGTTGCCGGCTCAGGGACTTCGGTGGCATCGGTATTGAACGTGATGGTGCCGAAATTCCAGATGCCGTCAGGCGACACCGATTCATCATCGAAGCTTTCATAAAACTCCAGGCGCAGGATGCCGTCGGCATCCACGCTGAAGCTGATGCCGTCGGCAAGCAGATCCTCCATGCCCGTGAATGTCTGTGTGCCTGCCTCGTTAACGCCAATGCCTGGCTGAAGGTCCACCCCGATCGATGCGCTGGAATTGGTGAACGCCAGAAACATCTCAGACAGGAAGCTGGGTGGGAACGCGGTCAGGTTGACGTTATAGCTGACGCTGGTGATGGTCGCATTGGCGCCGACATTGATTTCATAGACGTCGTTACCCGCGTTGCCGAACTCACCGACACCTCGGGCGCCCGCGATGTCAAAGGTGAATGGCGTGGCGAATGCAGAGGTGCAGGCAAGCAGCGACATACCGACCAGTAATTGTTTGAATGAGCGCACTGACAAGATAGCCTCCATTTAGTATCTGCTTGTCAGTTATGCAATAAACATGCCACGCTTGCGATTCCTAATAGGTTCTTGATTTGACTACCTATTTTGATGTTGCTCAAGACAGTGGATTAATCAGTGTAAATTGTATCGACAGTTTTTGATCCGGATCGCAGGGCGCGTAGATCAGTCGAGGTTGGCCAATGCAGGCGTTGAACGTACGTCGCTCAGCACGAACTGGGCGCGGGCTGCCTTCAGCGTTGCAATGTCACTGGCCAATGGCCTGGAGGCCACACGCGTAACGGGGACATGGATGCGTTGAAAAGCGCGGGGTGGGGGAAGGACACTTGCATCAGCAGCCAACGGATGGGCATGGACACGCGTCACGCCATCGTTGGCGGGTTCACTGGCCATGCGCACGATCGTCACGCCGGCTTCGCAGGGACGATCGGTCAGGGTCACGCGGCCAGCGTCGTCGACACACTTGACGATGCTGGTCTCGGAAAATGCGACTGGCGCTGCCATCGTCGTGGTGGCAAGCAGCAGCAGTTGGCAGATGTGACGCTTCATGATCGACTCCTCGGTTCGGTTTCAAATTCAACAATTTTATTGTCTTATTTGCATCATTTGGCCTCTGTGCGCCAGTTCACATTCGCTTGTAGGCCTGCGCGCCGTCGATTTGCCAGCGTGCGACGGTAAGACTGTGCATATCGCGGGCAAGGGCGTATAACGGCTGGACCATGAACCAGCAGGAGAACCGCTTGAAAACAGCCGTATTCAGTGCACGCCGTTATGACAAGACCATGCTGGCGCAGGCCAACGATGGTGTCGGCCATGCGTTGTTGTTCATCGAAGAGCGACTCAGTGTCCAGACGGCGAGCCAGGCGGCAGGCTGTGTCGCCGTGTGCGTGTTCGTCAACGACACGGTCGATGCTGCCGTACTGGACATCCTCGCGCGGCAGGGCACGCGCCTGGTGGCCACGCGCTCGACCGGCTACAACCATATCGATGCCGCGGCCGCACGCCGGCTCGGTATCGAGGTGGTGCGCGTCACCGACTATTCGCCGAACTCGGTCGCCGAATTCGCGGTGGGCCTGCTGCTGGCCGTGAACCGCAAGATTGCGCGCGCCAGCGTGCGCACGCGTGAAGGCAATTTCGATCTCGATGGTCTGATGGGCTTTGACCTGCACGGCAAGACCGTCGGCGTGATCGGTACTGGCAAGATCGGGCTGATCTTTGCCCGCATCATGACCGGTTTCGGCTGCACGCTCGTGGGCCATGACCTGTATCCGACGCCGGCATTCGAAGCACTCGGCGGCCGTTACGCCAGCGTGGACGAGCTGCTTGCCTGCAGCGACGTCGTCTCGCTGCATTGCCCGCTGCTCGATACAACACACCACATCGTCGATGCCGCCGCGCTGGCGCGCGTCAAACGCGGCTGTGTGCTGATCAACACCAGCCGCGGTGGGCTGGTCGATACCGACGCGGTGGTCCAGGCGCTCAAGACGGGCCAGCTGGGCGGCCTGGCCATCGACGTCTACGAACAGGAAGCCAGCCTGTTCTTCCAGGACCTGTCATCGACCATCATCCTGGACGACGTGATCCAGCGCCTGGTATCGTTCCCGAACGTGATCGTCACGGGCCACCAGGCCTTCTTCACGGTTGAAGCAATCGGCCAGATCATGCGCACGACCATCGACAGCATCAGTGCATTCGAACGCGGCCAGCCGCTCGTCAACCGCATTCCTGGCTGATGCAGGGCGCATCAATCGCCCCGTCTGCTGGACAGGGCACCCGGCCTGCGCTACGGTGCAGGTAGAACGCGAGCCACTGGGGAGAGCGCATATGCATATCAAGACGGTCCGCTTCGAGCGGGTATTCGACGTCCAGTCGGGGACGTTCAGCTTTGAAGCGGACGACAAACGCCAGTTTGGCGTCGTCTTCGATCACAAGATCGTGCCCGATATGGGAGCGACCTTTGCCGTTGCCCTGGACGAACCTGGCAACTGGCAGACGGTGGCCGGCTGGCGCGATTTGTCGACGGTTACCGTGGGGCTCAAGCGCAGCGCATGGGACGTTGCAATCGGGCTGCTGTTCGATTTTTATTTCGTCCTTATCCCGATCCCCGTGTTGGCACTGGTGCTGGGCGGCCCGTGGGCCGGCTTGGCGGCGTTCGGTCTGATGGTGCTGGGCGCATGCGCCATGGTCGTGGGCACGGCCAGGCACAACCGCCAGATCGAGCGGGCGCTGCTGGCCGTTCGCCCACCGCCGCCCCGCGCAGTCACCGGGCCTGACATGCTGGCGCGGCGCGCCGATCCCACGGCGCCTGCACATTGAGCAGCGCGCCCTTCGGCGCGCCAAGTGGCGGATCGAGCACGAAGCGCGGTATCCACAGCGTCAGGCCCGATTGCGGCAGCGGTACGCCATACCCGCCGCCCGACTGGCTGCGCCGTGCCGCGCCGCCCGTGCCGACCAGGGTGGCAAAGCCGAAGTCCTGCATCACGTTCGCAAACAGCACGCTCGACGAGTACGTCAGCGGTCCGATCGCCACGTCGACCTTGCCGGTGAAGCGGGCGGGTTGGTCGGGTTGCGGCTCGCGCCAGGTGGCGATCTGCGTGTGGATGATCTGGCCAACCTGTTCGCCGCGCTCGGGATTGGCGCGCAATACGCGCTTGACGGCGCTGGAGCCGGTGCGATAAGGCGTCGTCGCCAGGTACGGCATCAGGCCGTCGAGCCACATGGCGTCGTCGCCGCCGGCGTTGGCGCGGATGTCGATGACGAGGTGCCTGATCTGTTCGTGCTGCATGCGCGTGAACGCGGCCTGTGTAAAGGCGACGAAATGGGCCAGGTGCGCACGATTGAACGAGTTGACGGTCAGGACCGCCGAACAGCCGGGCACGGTGTCGAGCCGGTACAGGCGCGCGCTATCGGCCTCGTCCTGCAGCATGCGCGGCTGGTCCGTGCTGCCGGGGACAGCAAGTTCGCTGCGTTGGCCATCGTGTTCGATCACGAGCCGGTACTGCCGCGCAGGGCCGAGCGTTTTCCAGTGATACAGCCACCAGCGCTGTGCCAGCAGCGCCATGCGCATCGCGGGGGTATCGCCGTGGACGCGGGCGCCCAGGCTGGCCACGAGCGTGTCGATCGGCATGCCGTCGACGGCGACGATGCGCGCGCCGGCCAGGGGTGAGGCTGCGCCGCCCAGTGCCGCATCGATGACGAGCCGGCCTTGCGGATCGAACGCCACGTCGAACGGGAACAGGGCGCCGCCGGCAGCAAGGTGCGCCGCGGTGTCAGCGCGCCAGTCGGTCAGCGTGATTGCAAGATGCCCGTCGCCCAGCACTGGATTGACGCGGGCCAGCTGGCGCCACGCTTCATCGCGCGTCATCGACGGCGGCAGGTCGCGCCCGATCGCTTCCAGCGCAGCGGTCACGGCCGCGTCGCTCGTCGAAAAGCCCACGTCCGGATGCTTGTCGCGCACGGTCCTGAGCACGAGGTCGATATCCTGTTGCAGTGCTTGTTTCGTGATGACGGGGGCGGCCTGGGCAGCCTGGCCGAACAGCAGAAAGGCGAACAGACTGGTGGCGGCAAAATGCAACGGATACATATGCTTCCTCGGTGTATGCAACGTGGCGTCTCTTGGGACGATCGGTCACTGTACCAACAAACACGTCGTAAAACTATCTTATTGGCAACGTCTGCATACGATTTTCCGGCAACCGCACCCTCGGGTTTGACGATCCTCCGGGTGGCCGATAGACTGCGCCAACGTCTCCCTTACCCGTTGCTCCTGAAAGGACTACCCGCATGACCATGCTCCAGCTTCCCACGTATGACGACGTCGTCCAGGCCGCCGAACGCATTGCCGGCGCCGCGCACCGCACGCCGGTGCTGACCTCGCGCACCGTCAACGAGGAGTTCGGCGCCGAGGTCTTCTTCAAGTGCGAAAACATGCAGCGGATGGGCGCCTTCAAGTTCCGTGGTGGTTACAACGCGCTGGCCAGGTTCAGCCCGGAACAGCGGCGCGCCGGTGTCGTGGCTTTCTCGTCGGGGAACCACGCGCAGGCGATCGCGCTGTCGGCGCGGCTGCTGGACATTCCCGCCACGATCATCATGCCGGAGGATGCGCCGGCCGCGAAGGTTGCCGCTACGCGCGGCTATGGCGCCACTGTCGTCACCTACGACCGCTATACCGAAGACCGCGAGCAGATCGGCCGCGCGCTGGCCGAGCGCGACGGCCTGACCTTGATCCCGCCATACGACCACGCCGACGTGATTGCGGGGCAGGGCACGGCGGCCAAGGAACTGTTCGACGAGGTGGGTCCGCTCGACGCGTTCTTCGTCTGCCTGGGCGGCGGCGGTCTGCTGTCGGGCGCGGCGCTGGCCACGCGCGCGCTGTCGCCGGGATGCCTGCTGTACGGTGTCGAACCGGAAGACGGCAACGATGGCCAGCAGTCGTTCCGCACCGGGCAGATCGTGCACATCGACACGCCGCGCACGATCGCCGACGGCGCGCAGACGCAGCACCTGGGGCAACTGACGTTCCCGATCATCCAGCGCGATGTCGACGATATCCTGACCGTTAGCGACGACGAACTGGTGGCCTGCATGCGGTTCTTTGCCGAGCGCATGAAGATCGTGGTGGAGCCGACAGGCTGTTTGGGCTTTGCCGCGGCGCGCAAGATGAAGGACAGCCTGCGCGGCAAGCGGATCGGGGTGCTGGTCAGCGGCGGGAATATCGATCTGGTCCGGTTCGCAAGCCTGATCGGGGCGTGATCCGTTGACACGTCGTTCCAGCGCAGGCTGGAACCCAGGCACGTAACGGTGGCGCATGAGGCAGAACTTGGGTTCCCGCCTGCGCGGGAACGACGGGGGATGGCGATCGACAGGGCGTCAAGCCGCGCTTGCGCGACCTGTCAGCCCGCCAGCGGCAGTGCCACCTGCAGCAGGAACCCACCACCGTCGCGGTTGCTGACCTCCAGCCCTGCGTTGTGACGCGTGAGCACCCGCTCGACGATGGCCAGGCCCAGCCCGGCGCCATTGGCCTGGCCGCGCGCGCTGTCCAGCCGCGTGAAGGGTTTCATCAGCTGCGCGATCTGGTCCGGCGGTACACCCACGCCATGGTCGCCGATCTCGATCACGGCGCGCCGGCCGTGGCCCGTCGCCTTCACGCGCAGCACGATGTCGATCTCGGTGTAGTCCTGCCCCGGCGTGACGCCGTAGCGGCGTGCATTCTCGATGATGTTGTTGATCACGCGCCGCAGGTCGGTCGCGTTGCCCTGTACGTGCACGTCCGGCATCAGGTCGGTCCGGATGCGCAGGCTCGGGATGCGGCCCGCATCGCGGCCGATGTCCGCCAGCAGTTCGGACAGATTCACCGGCACGAACGTGGCGGCCTCGGTTGGTTTCGCGTAGTCGAGGAACTGGCCGATGATGGCGTCCATCTGCGCGATGTCCGACTGCATGCCGTCGCGCGCTTCCTGTGACAGATTGGCCATTTCCACTTCGAGGCCCATGCGCGCCAGCGGCGTGCGCAGATCGTGCGAGATGCCGGCCAGGATCACGGCGCGGTCCTTCTCGACCTGGGCCAGGTCTTCGACCATCTGGTTGAAGCTGCGGTTGGCTTCGATGATTTCCTGCGAGCCTTTTTCGGGCAGCGGCGCCGGGCGTTCGCCCTTGGCGATGGCGCGCGCGGCGGACGTCAGCCGCGCCAGCGGGCGGTTGACGAGGCTCGAGATCAGCGCTGCGCCCAGCACTGACAGCAGGCCGACCACCACTGCCCAGCCCAGCCACTGAACGCGCGTGAGACCCGCCAGGCGCTCGCGCTCGAGCATCAGCCAGTACTTGTCGTCCTCGATATTGAAGCTGATGTAAAAACCGGGCACACCGTTCACGCCGCTGGAAAAGCGCGTGTCGGCGCCGAGCCGCTCGCGCACGATGGCGGCGATTTCGGGCATCAGGGGATTGTGCGGTGGCGGATCGATGACGTCCGTGTCTTCGAGCGTGAAGATGCGAATGCCTTCGTTCGAGGCCAGTTCGAGCAGCAGTTCGAGTCGCAGGTCGGGCGCCGAGTGCGTCAGCGCGGCCTTGGTGATGGTCACCACCGACACGACGGTTTCGGCCGTCTGCTGCACTTGCGGGCCGCGCTGGTAGACGTTGATCATGCCGATCCAGGCGCCCATCGAGACCGCGGTAAGCACCGACATCAGGAAGAACGTGCGCCAGAACAGGCCGCTCTTGAACCAGGCAAAGCGCACGGCGCGATGCGCCGCCGCGAGCGACGTGAATGCAGGTGGCTTCACTAGCGTGGCTGACCCTCAGGGATGAACACATAGCCCAGGCCCCAGACGGTCTGGATGTACAGCGGGCTCGATGGATCAGGTTCGATCAGCTTGCGCAGGCGCGAGATCTGGACGTCGAGCGAGCGGTCGAACACTTCGTATTCGCGGCCACGGGCAAGTTCCATCAGCTTTTCGCGCGACAGCGGCTGGCGTGCGTGGCGCGCAAACACCTTGAGCACCGAGAATTCGCCGGTGGTCAGTGGCACCGTGTCGCCGTTCTTCTTCAGCGTGCGCGTGCCCAGATCGAGGATGAAATCGCCGAACTCGAAGGTTTGCGGGGTTTCCGATGGCGCACCCGGGATCTCGTCCGGGCCTTTGCGGCGCAGCACGGCGCCAATGCGCGCCACCAGCTCACGCGGGTTGAACGGCTTGGGCAGGTAGTCGTCGGCGCCCATCTCGAGGCCGACAATGCGGTCGACGTCTTCGCCCTTGGCGGTCAGCATGATGATCGGGGTCTGGTCACCGGCGCCGCGCAGGCGGCGGCAGATCGACAGGCCGTCTTCGCCGGGCAGCATCAGGTCAAGCACGAGCAGGTCGTAGCGCTCGCGCAGCCACAGCTTGTTCATGGCCGGCGCGCTTTCGGCGGTCACGACCTGGAAACCCTGTTCGGTCAGATAACGGCGCAGCAGGTCGCGCAGGCGCACGTCGTCGTCCACGACCATGATCTTGGCGGAGTGGCCGCCCTGCGTGCCGGTACCCACGTTAATGTTCGGAGTCGTTGAAGTCATGGAACTGTCCAGAATTGTCAGATGAATGT
>Ga0308163_10004734_pt1 | contig 10673 bp, 8 predicted proteins | sample PhyTR1_FD_201037 | JGI IMG/M metagenome (GOLD analysis project Ga0308163, IMG submission 201037) | Phyllosphere microbial communities from UC Gill Tract Community Farm, Albany, California, United States - DLSLT.R1 | ecosystem: Host-associated > Plants > Phyllosphere > Unclassified | place: USA... | reverse complement strand
GATTTCGTCGCTGGCCACGCCTTCGCAATTGTAGGCGAAGGCGACACAGTCGCCGGTGATCGGGTCGATCTTTGGATGGGCGGTAAAGGTGTGGCTGGTGAGCTGACCGCCGAAATCGCTTTCGCCGCGCGTCGTGAGATCGTTCGGATCGAGCTCATAGGGCCGGCCGGCTTCTTTAAGCGCGTAGAGTTTGCCGTGATGCCAGAGAACCGACGTGTTTGCCGTATTCGCATCTTCGCCGGCAACCTCGGGAGAATCGGTGAAGGGATTGCGATAGGCGCCGAACAGTGCTTTGCGCGCGGCGCGTTCCAGCTCGAATTTGCGGGTGCGCACGTAGCGCATGGTGAGATCCGCATGGCCGTTCTGGATGCGCACGGAATGGATCATGCCGTCGCCGTTGAGGAAGATGTCCTTACCATGCAGCGGCGGGTAGGTGTGGTCGGCGCTGTTGCGGATATACATGCCCTCAAGCTCGGGCGGGATGCGACCGATGACTTCAAGATCGTGCACTTCGCCTTCGATGCGCACAGGTGCGGCATAACCGTTGAAGACGACGTCATTGGGGAACTGAAGCCCCTGTTGCAACTTGCTGTGCTGGTTCATGAAAATGCTCCTTCCAAGTTTGACATTTTCTCCTCCCGAAAAAGCTGTTTTCGGAAAATGACAGAGACAAGGGCGGCCGACCTCGCCGCCCCGCGTGGGTGCAATCACCTTTGAAAATTGATGCTCAATGTGCGGGCTAGGGTCTTCGCCGCAGCGCCAATCCCTGAGCTATTAAGCCGGGCAGGCAATGGAACAGTGTTGTTTCATAAATCTCCTCCATCTGAGGCGGCCCTGTGGTCATCCTCGTCCCGCCCGAGCCTCTGCGCGACATGGATCCTCTCGTGCAGCTCCCAACAGGTTCAGCTTTAGCAATGGTGAAGCAAATGAAAATCAGATTGTATTCATGATAATCATCGATACTATCGATACCTGGACGGAGGAGGAAGCCACATGCGTCTGGATCGGTTCGATCTGAATTTGCTTGTCGTGCTGGATGTGCTGCTTGAGGAGCGCAATGTGACACGGGCAGCTGAGCGCCTGCATATCGGCCAATCGGCAACCAGCGCGGCGCTTGCTCGCCTCAGGGATTATTTTGAGGATGCGCTGCTGGTGCAGATCGGCCGCCGCATGGAATTGACGCCGCTGGCGCATACTCTTATCGGCCCCGTTCGCGAAACCCTGAACCATGCCCGCACGACCGTGGGACTGAAAGCGACGTTCGATCCGGCGACGGTGACCCGGCGGTTCACCGTGCATGCTTCGGATTATTTGGTCGAAAGCCTGTTTGCGCCTGTCGTGCGATATCTGTGCACCGCGGCACCCGGCATACGGCTCGATCTGCGCCGCCCGCCCAAGCAGGTGCTTGAGGTGTTTGATCGCGGCAATATCGATCTGCTTGTCATTCCCGAACAATACGCATCCAGTCTGCAGCATCCGCAGTCGCTGCTATTCACTGACGATCAGGTCTGTCTGGTCTGCAGCGAAAGCTTCAAGGGTAAGACGGCGCTGTCTATGGATGATTACCTGTCTCTCGGTCATGTGGCCGTGCGCTTCGGTGAGGACAGCAGTATTGCATTCGAGGACTGGTTTTTGCCGCGCTATGGCCAGCAGCGGCGGGTGGAATGCACGGTGGAATATTTTGGTGCCGTGCCGCACCTGTTGATGGGAACGCAGCGCGTCGCCACTCTGCACAGGCAGATTGCAATGTTGATGGCGAAGCATTTCCCGCTGACTTGCCTCGATGCTCCATCATCCATGCAGCCGCTGCGAGAATATATTGTCTGGCCGAAGTTTCTGGACGGCGATCCATGTCATCAATGGCTGCGCGCCGTCATCGCGCGACATCTTTCAGTGCCGGCGAATGGATCAGATGGTGGTGGATGACCTGCCGCCGCTCAGAGCGTGCCGCCGGTGACGACGGAGAAGCCCAAATCAAGCACTTGCGACGGCGCGTCACTCAGGAAAAGTTCGGCGGCGCGCTGGCCGATTTCGATGCGCGGGGTGAGAACGCTGGCGATAGGCTGCGGGGTGTGGCGACAGATCTCCAGCGCGTTGAAACCGATGATCGCCAGTTTGTCCGGTACGGCAATGCCCTTAGCCAGACAGTGGAAATAGCCGCCGAGCGCCATGTCGTCATTGGAAAAATAGACGGCGTCGATCGCGGGACTGCGCTCCAGCAGAGCCGCAAGCCCGGCCTTGCCTTCGCCAACGGAGGAGGGGGCCTCGCGGACCTCCCGGTCTGCAAGCGTTAGCCCGGCCTCCGCAAGGCCCGCGCAAAAGCCGGAGAAACGCTTGGCGCCGCGGGTGTCGCGCTTGAGGTCGTGGCCGACATAGGCGATGGAGCGGCGGCCGGCATCAGCAAGCCTTGCCGCCGTTTCGCGCCCGGCAGCGACGTGGGAAAAGCCGACAGCGATATCGAGTGCATCGCCGTCAATATCCAGCAGTTCGATGATCCGGCAGCCGGCGGCGCGCAGCATTCGGCGTGTGCCTTCGCTATGTTCCATGCCAACCAGCATTACGGCGGCAGGACGCCAGGCCAGAAGTGCCGCCACCAGCGCCTCCTCCTTGTCGAGATCATAGTCGGTGACGGCAAAGACGGCCTGGCGCCCGTGGTTCTCCAGCGTTCGGGTGACACCGCTCAGGAGATCGGCAAACACGATGTTCGACAGCGAGGGAACGAGGATGGCGACAAGCGGGGTCCCTGTCGAGGCTAGCGCACCGGCGATCCTGTTTGGCACATAGCCGAGCCGTTCCACCGCCGCCATGACCCGCGCTCTCGTCTTTTCAGAGAAGGAGCCGTGATTGCGCAGCACCCGGGATACAGTGCTTTCGCCGACGCCCGCGGCTGCCGCGACATCCGACAAGGTGATGAGGTTGGTCTTCTGATCCATGAAATTCAAAGGGTTGTTCCCGGTGGCTGCATCGTGTGGCTTGGCTCCCGTTATATTAGCCTACCGTCAGCGGCAGCGCCGCCAAAAAGATGTTGGCAGCGCTGCCAAAATAGATTATTCACTTTTGGCAGCGCTGCCAAAGGCCCCTGACGTCATGTGGGAATGACGAGAGCATGCGGCGGCCAAGGCCATGACCGGCCGAAAACCTTGGAGGAGGATACCATGACGATGCTCGGTGAAGCATCGGCCGCGCCCGCAGGCGTGACCGATGGTGTGGAAAATATTGCTTATCGAAAAGTGTTCTGGCGGATCGTGCCGTTTTTGATGCTTTGCTACGTGGTCGCCTATCTCGATCGCGTCAATGTCGGCTTTGCGAAGTTGCAGATGTCGAGCGAGCTTGGCCTATCGGAAGCCGCCTATGGCGTCGGTGCCGGGATCTTCTTCGTCGGCTATTTCCTGTTTGAAGTGCCGAGCAATCTTTTGATGAACAAGGTTGGCGCCCGGATCTGGATTGCCCGGATCATGATCACCTGGGGGATAATCTCAGCTGCCTTCGCCTTCACCACCTCGGAAACCGTGTTCTACGCCCTGCGTTTCCTGCTCGGTATTGCAGAAGCCGGCTTCTTTCCCGGCATCATTCTCTATCTGACCTCCTGGTACCCGACCTCGCGCCGCGCCAAGATCATCGCGACCTTCATGTCGGCTATCCCGGTCTCTGCCATATTCGGCAATCCGCTATCCGGCTGGATCATGGACGGTTTCCACGGGTCGCATGGCCTGTCAGGCTGGCAATGGATGTTTGTGATCGAGGCCGTGCCAGCGGTTCTGCTCGGTGTCGCGGTCCTGTTCTATCTCGATAACCGGATCGAGGAGGCGAAGTGGTTGAGCTCGGAGGAAAAAACCGTCCTGCTTACCAACATGGAGACTGAAAATCGGGTCAAGTCATCGAGCCCGCATGGCCTTGGCGAGACGCTACGCGATGGCCGTGTCTGGCTGATGAGCCTGATCTACTTCTGCTTCGTGCTTGGCCAGTACGGCCTGAATTTCTGGATGCCGACCCTGGTCAAGGCCTCGGGTGTGGTTGGAAACTTCAATGTCGGGCTTGTTTCGGCCATCCCCTATATCTGCACTTTCGTCGCCATGCTGCTGCTTGGTCGCTCGGCAGACCATTTCCGTGAACGCCGCTGGCATCTGGTTATCCCGGCCGGCTTTGCCTGTGTCGGGTTCGTGCTTGCCACCATCGCACCCAGCACGGTGCTGGCGATTGCCGCACTCTCGCTTGCCGCCGCCGGCGTGATCACCTGCGCGCCGCTGTTCTGGTCGCTGCCGACAGCCTTCCTGGCTGGAACCGGTGCTGCTGCTGGCATCGCCTGGATCAATTCTCTCGGCAATTTGGCTGGCTTCCTGGGGCCGTTCATGATCGGCTATCTCAAGGACGTCACCGGCAGCAATGCCGTAGGCATGTATTTTCTGGCCGGAGCGCTGGTGATTGGCTGCATTGCCACGCTCTGCGTTCCCGCCAAAACAGTCAATCGCTGATCGCGCAAAGCCTCTCTCCCGGCTGTCCGCCGGGAGAGCTTTCATTATCTCAAGGAGAAAACGCATGTCTCTCTCTCAAACCGCCACCGCCCGCGTTGCCGCCGTTATCGGCCTCGGCTCCATGGGAATGGGCATGGCGCTCTCATTGAAAAAGGCGGGCTTTGACGTTCTCGGCGCCGACGTCTCGGCTGACGCCGTCTCGCGCTTTGTCGCTGCCGGCGGTCGCGGTGTCGCCAATCTCGCGGCAGAGATCGGCGAGGCGGACACCGTCATTTCAGTCGTCGTCAATGCCACTCAGACCGAAACAGTGCTGTTCGGGCCGGAAGGAATCGCCGATAGCCTGCGGCCCGGCTCAGTCTTCGTCTCCTCGGCCACCATGGACCCGGCCGTTGCCCGCAAGCTGGCTGCCCGGCTGGAAGAAAAGGGCGTACATTATCTCGATGCGCCGATTTCGGGCGGCGCGGCGCGGGCCGCCAGCGGCGAATTGACCGTCATGGCCTCAGGCACGCCGGGGGCCTTTGCCGCCGCCCGTCCCGCTCTCGATGCCATGGCCGCCAAGGTCTATGAACTCGGCGACAGCGCCGGCTTTGGTGCCGCTTTCAAGATGATCAATCAGCTGCTGGCCGGCGTTCATATCGCCGCCGCCTGCGAGGCGATCACATTTGCCGCAAAGCAGGGCCTCGACCTCGCTAAGGTTTATGAAGTGATTACGGCTTCGGCCGGCAATTCCTGGATGTTTGAAAACCGCATTCCGCATGTGCTGTCGGGCGATTATACGCCGCTCAGCGCCATCGAAATCTTCGTCAAGGATCTCGGTATCATCCAGGACATGGCCCGCAGCGAGCGCTATCCCGTGCCCTTGAGCGCTGCGGCATTGCAGATGTATCTTGCCGCTTCCGGCGCCGGCATGGGACGCGATGACGATTCCTCGCTTGCCCGCCTCTATGCGCAGCTGTCGGGCGCGACACTTCCTGAAAAGGCTAACTGATCATGCCCATCTTTGCCGCCAATCTGACGATGATGTTTACGGAATGGTCGTTCCTCGACCGGTTCGATGCGGCGGCGCAAGCCGGATTTTCCGCCGTAGAATATCTGTTTCCCTATGATTTTGCGCCGGAGGTGATCCAGGATCGCCTTGTGCGCAACAATCTCACCCAGGCACTGTTCAACATGCCGCCCGGCGACTGGGCCTCGGGCGAGCGCGGTCTTGCGGCTCTGCCTGAACGTTTCGACGAATTCAAATCCGGTGTTGAACGGGCGCTTGATTATGCCGAGGCGACCGGCGTCAACCGGATCCACATGATGGCGGGACAGGCTGATGCCGCCGATGCGGATGCCAAAGCCAGCTATATGCGGGCAGTCGATCATGCCTCGCGCCGGCTGGCAGAGAAGGGCATCGACCTGTTGCTGGAGCCGATCAATAGCCGCAACATGCCCGGCTATTTCCTCAATAATTTCGATAGTGCTCTGCAGGTGATCGAAGCGGCCAGCCTGCCCAATGTCAAACTGCAATTCGACATCTATCACTGCCAGATTCTGCATGGCGACGTGACGATGCGGCTGAGGCGCGACTTTGCCCATGTCGGCCATGTTCAAATCGCCAGCATACCCTCGCGCAACGAGCCTGATGGTGAGGAATTGAACTATCCTTTCGTGTTTTCCGAACTGGACCGCTTGGGCTATGCCGGCTTTGTCGGCTGCGAATACAATCCGCGCGGCAAGACGCTCGACGGCCTCGGCTGGTTCGATGCTTACAGACGGAGCTGACCGATGAGTATTCTTCTCGGCGTCATCGCCGACGACTTTACCGGCGCCACCGATATTGCCAGCATCATCGCCCGCGAGGGAATGCAGGTGGCGATGACAATAGGCATTCCGAACGAGGATTTCGACATCGGCGAGGCGCAAGCCGTGGTCGTGGCGCTAAAATCCCGCACGATTGCTGCTCATGATGCAGTGTCGCAGTCGCTGGAGGCGCTGGCCTGGCTGCAACATCGCGGCGCCCGGCAGATTTTCTTTAAATATTGCTCGACCTTCGATTCGACCGCGGAGGGCAATATCGGCCCGGTTGCCGATGCGCTGGCCGATGCGCTCGGCGCCCAGATCGCTGTGGTCTGCCCGGCCTTTCCCAAGAATGGGCGGACTGTCTTCAACGGCCACCTGTTTGTCGGGCGCCAGTTGTTGCAGGATTCGCCGATGAAGGATCATCCGCTGACGCCGATGCGCCAGTCGGATCTGGTGGCGCTGATGGCGGCGCAATCGGTCTATCCGGTCGGACTCATTCCCTATGACGTGGTGTCGGCTGGCGACGCTGCGATCGCACAAGCCTTCGAGGCGTCTATCGCGGCTGGCCAGCGGCATGTCGTGGTTGACGCCATCAATGACGATCACCTGCGGGCGCTGGGTCGCGCCGTGCGCGACCATAAGCTGCTGACCGGCGGCTCGGCGCTGGCCATGGGCCTGCCTGCCAATTTCGGTATCACGCGGAAGCCGGCAAGCGATGCCTCAAAGGTCGTCGATGCCAAGGTCAAAACAGCCATTCTTTCAGGCAGTTGTTCGGCGGCAACCCGCCAACAGTTGGCGCGCGCCAGGGATTTGTGGCCGAACTTCAAGATCGACCTGGAAGCACTGGCCGAGGGCAAGCCTGTCGTGGAGCTGGCGCTGGCTTGGGCAAGCCAGCAGCGCCAGGATCAGCCTGTGGTGATCTATGGCTCCGCCGACCCTGAAGAAGTCGAGGCCAATCAGCAGCGCTACGGCCGGCAGTGTTCCGGCGAACTGATGGAACATGCACTGGCCGCAATTGCAAAAGCGCTGGTGTCGGACGGGGTGCGCCGGCTGCTGGTGGCAGGCGGGGAAACCTCCGGCGCGGTCATTTCGACGCTTGATATCAAGGGTCTGTCTATCGGCGCGGAAATCGCTCCCGGCGTGCCCTGGACTGTGACGCTGTCGCAAACACCGTTGCAGGTGGCGCTAAAGAGCGGCAATTTCGGCGGGCCTGACTTCTTCGAACGGGCGCTGGAGATAGCCGGATGAGCGAAACGAAACTGCGCGACCAGATCGCCACCTATGCCAAATCGCTGTTCGACCGTGGGCTGACCGCCGGCTCGACCGGCAATATCAGCCTGCGCACCGAGGATGGCTGGCTGATGACCCCGACGGGCTCCTCCATGGGGACGATCGATCCGGCCCGGATTTCGAAGCTGGACGAAACGGGTCGCCATGTCTCTGGCGATGCGCCGACCAAGGAAGCCTTCCTGCATCGGGTGATGTATCGCACCCGGCCAAGGGCAGGAGCGGTGGTGCATCTGCATTCCACCCACTGCGTGGCCGTCAGCTGCCTCTGCGATCTGAACACCGATGACGTGCTGCCGCCGCTCACCGCCTACTATGCGATGCGTGTGGGCCGCCTGCCGCTGGTGCCTTACTTTCCCCCGGGAGACGAGGCCTTGGCCGAGGCGGTGGCTGAGAGAACCGAGAACGCCCATGCCGTTCTGCTTGCCAACCACGGCCCCGTCGTCGCCGGTGCCGATTTGGCAGAAGCCGTCTATGCGGCCGAGGAACTGGAAGAGACTGCCAAGCTTTTCCTGATGCTGCGCGGCGAAAAGACAAGGCCGCTTACCTGCGACGAGGTGACCGAGCTCAACAGGCGCTTTCCGAGCAAGGTCTAAGTTCGGCAAAATCTCCTGAAGAACAATGTGTTCCAAATCTGTTGTGCGCCATGATCGGTACCCTTGCCGTCAGCTGGCTGCGAAGTGGATTCGCCTTCAGGTGCTACTGGACAAAATAGTGGACATGATCCACTATTTTGTCGGGCGCACAATTCGCCCGCTAAAGCGAACATAGTGAACAAAAAAACAAGGGGAACTCATGTCGCAAAACTCCACGTCGACCGACGTGGTGCTGTCTGTTCGCAATCTCACGGTGGCTTTGCCGCCGGGAATGGAACGCAGCCACGCGGTCAAGGACATTTCTTTCGATCTGCATGCGGGGGAAATCCTCTGCGTTATCGGCGAATCCGGGTCTGGGAAATCCGTTACCGCCAACACGATCATGGGCCTGCTGTCGCCCGTGATCAAAGTCACTGCAGGCGAGATCCATTTCAAGGGAATGGACATTCTCGCCGCCCGCGAAGAAAAGGTCCGACCGCTGCGCGGCCAGGCGGTTTCGATCATCTTTCAGGATCCGCTTTCGGCCCTCAATCCGCTGATGACTGTCGGCGACCAGATTTCCGAGGTGCTGGAAGCGCATGGCTATGGAACGGCGGCAAGCCGCAGGGCCAAGGTTCTGGCGCTTTTGGATGAGGTTGGGCTGCCTGATCCGCCGCTGATGCGGCTGCAATATCCGTTTCGTCTTTCCGGCGGCCAGCGGCAGCGGGTGATGATCGCCATGGCGCTAGCGCTTGACCCTGACGTGCTGATCGCCGACGAACCGACGACGGCACTCGACGTGACGACGCAGGCGCAGATCCTTGATCTCATCCGCAACATCCAGAAGCGCAAAGGCATGAGCGTGATGTTCATCACTCATGATTTTGGCGTAGTCGCCGAGATCGCCGATCGCGTCGTCGTCATGGAAAAAGGCATTCTTGTCGAGCAGGGCAGGGCGGATCAGGTGCTGGTCCATCCCGCGCATCCCTATACACAGCGGCTGGTCGCTGCCGTGCCGCGCATGCGCTCGAGCGCGTCGGCAGTCAGCGAGGAGCCTCCTGTCGTGCTGGAGGTGGAAAATCTCGAAAAGGAATATCGCAGTTCCGGCTCATTCTTCCGCAAGGCGCGCGTCGTCAAAGCCGTCAACGGTGTCAGCTTCCAGCTGCGCAAGGGCCAGACGCTTGGTGTGGTCGGCGAAAGCGGTTCCGGCAAATCCTCCCTTGGCCGTGTTCTGCTTAAGCTCCTGGAGCCGGATGGCGGGGTGATCCGCTTCGACGGCCGCGACATCGCTAGTATGACGGAAGAGAGTTTTCGCTCGCTTCGACCCTATATCCAGATGATCTTCCAGGACCCCTTTGCTTCGCTCAATCCGCGCCATACGATCGGCCGGATTCTAACGGTTGGGCCGATCGCCCACGGCGTTTCCGTGCAGGAGGCGCGGAGCAAGGCGCTGCGGCTGCTGAAACTCGTAGGTCTCGACGAACAGGCTTATGACCGCTTCCCGCATGAGTTTTCTGGCGGCCAGCGTCAGCGTATCGGCATTGCCAGGGCGCTGATGTTCGATCCGGTCGTGCTGGTGGCTGACGAGGCCGTGTCGGCTCTCGACGTGTCGATCCAGGCGCAAATCCTCGAACTGCTGGCGAAAGTGCAGGTGGAGATGAAGGTGGCGATGATCTTCATCACCCATGATCTGCGCGTCGCCAGCCAGATCTGCGATACGGTTCTGGTCATGCACAAGGGCGTGGTGGTGGAGGAGGGGCCGCCGACCAGGATCTTCCGCGAGCCGCAGCACGAATATACCCGCAAGCTCGTTTCGGCGATTCCCGGGGCGGACTGGGAACCGGCTGCCGAAGCCGTCTGACCTAGATGACCGGCTTGCCGGGTAGCGAGATCGCTGCCTGAGCGGCGAAAAATGCCCATTGAACGGCCTGACAAGGCTGCTCTGCCACTGGTTTCCGAGGAAGCCGGCGATGAAGCTGTTTCGCTGTAAATTATTGATATAAAATAAGAAATAATTGCAAGTCGGGTGAGAATTTAATTGCAAATGTCCACTATCTGTCCTTTGATCGTATTGCGAAATTGAAATACGACATGGGCGGAGAACCCGAACTTCTGTGCGCTGACAGCGCGTGGCGGTAGGGAATTTTTTGTTCATTCGCACGGATATCCAATGCACACACGTCGATCCAAACCGCCGACTATTCCGCAGGACATCAATATCGATGTGCTGGAGGATACGCTGAGCTTCTACATCCGCACTATCAATATCGCTGTCTCGCGTGATCTGGACGAGCGGCTCGAGGGGCTGGATGTGGCCAAGGGTACCGGCAAGATCACGACGCTGCTGCTGGTCGACGACTATCCCGGCATTCGCCCTTCGGTGATTGCCCATCTCATCATGCGCGATCGCTCGGCCATGGGCCGGCTGATCGACCAGATGGAGGACCATGGGCTGATCCGCCGGGAAATATCGCCGGAGGATAGCCGCGCGCAGGAGCTTTATATCACCGAAGCCGGGACTGCGCTGGCGGTGAAGATCCGCGAGATCGTGCCG
>Ga0308163_10004733_pt1 | contig 10675 bp, 8 predicted proteins | sample PhyTR1_FD_201037 | JGI IMG/M metagenome (GOLD analysis project Ga0308163, IMG submission 201037) | Phyllosphere microbial communities from UC Gill Tract Community Farm, Albany, California, United States - DLSLT.R1 | ecosystem: Host-associated > Plants > Phyllosphere > Unclassified | place: USA... | reverse complement strand
GAAGCAGTTTTCAGACGACGAGTGCCGCCGCGTGCTAGCCCTGTGCGGGCTGGAACAGCGCGGCAATTCACTGACGGAAAGTAATAGCTGGCAACAAACCCTGTCGGGTGGCGAGCAGCAGCGCCTGGCCTTTGCACGAGTGCTGCTGCATCGCCCCGATTTCATCTTCCTCGATGAAGCCACCAGTGCCCTGGATGAGCCGATCGAGACCCGGCTGTACCAGTCGTTGCTGGACGAACTGCCTGCCAGTGCGGTCATCAGCGTGGCGCACAAGGCCACGCTCGACCGCTTCCACGAGCAAACGCTCAACCTTCAACCGGTACCACAACTGGATAAAGCATGAGAAACCAAAACGCCGACATGAGCGCGCAGCAATTGCACGATGCGCTGGCCCACCTGGCCGATCCGGTGCGGATCGCGTATTTCACCGCCCCCTGGTGCCAGCCGTGCAGCGCGTTTGCTCCCGTTATCGAACAGGTGGCGCGCGAGGCCGGCGGCGCGGTAGCGTTGTACAAGATCAATATCGACAAGTACCCGGACGTGGCGGCAGCATTCGGCGTGCGCGGCGTGCCGTCCACCGTGGTGCTGCGCACCGGTGCTGCCGAGCAGCGCGTGGTGGGGGCCAAGTCGGTGTCGGAACTGCGCGGCTGGCTCACCGGGCACGGCATCGTCTTGGACGACGGCCATGTCGCTGCGCCCAAGCGGGCGCTGGTGCCGGCCAGGCTGCAGCCGTTTTACGGTGATGTGGGGCTCAAGAACTTTTTGGCGCAGCGCGTGGGCCAAGTGCTGGAGGACGGCCAGGTACGCTTTGCATTTCGCTCGTACTGGGCGGACGGCGCCGGCACCTTTTCTGCCGCGCTGGTGCATAGCGCTGATGCCGACATCTTCGAGCGCGTGACCGGCCTGCCGTTCGCCCTCGCGTGCATCATCGACTTTCTCGATATCCGCCAGCGCCACGATGCCGAGCGCCTGTTTGCCGCCTTGGGTCCTGCCACGGAGCTATCCAGCGTGTCCCTGCGCTTTGCTCATGCATGGCTCGACTGTAGCGAGTTCGGCTGGAGCAACGCCCTCGAGGCGGAAGGGCTGGACCAGTTGCGGCGCGACTGGCTGGCAATGGCTGCACAGGAACTGGCAGGCAATCCGCCGGACCCGCAGGCATGGGATGCGCTGCGCGTACGCGCCAAGGCAGCGCTGAGCAACGCAGGCGGGGGCGAGGGCGATCCGTGGCGTCAGCTCGACGACGACGTGGCCACCATGATTGCCATGCTGTCGCCACCACCGGCGCCGGAGGACCGGCGCTGGCAAGCCATCGTCTCGGCGCGCATGCACTTTAGCCGGTCCCGCTTGCTCGAGCTGCGCGCAGGCTGGACCCGACGCGAAATCGCGCTACCCATCCTCGGCCTGCGCTGGCTGCAACAGCATGTCACCATGCGCCCGGACGGTAAGCCGGACCAGGACAGTTTGCAGGAGGTATCACGATGCAGATGCAGAAGAGCGCAGAAGCGCCTTCCAGGCGCGCTTCGAAGAGCTTAGTACCCCAGTGAATCAGCTGATGCTGACCAGGCTGATCGCCATCGCCAGCGGCTCGGGTGTCGCCGCTTAATGTCAACTGTACTGATGTTGAATACGTGACGGATGGGCAGGGTAATCGCCAAACCGTACTGACAGAGTGCCGCTCGCTCGCCCTATACTGAATCCATCATTCACTTCGTCCATTTCAGGACCGAAAGCCCCATCATGAGCAAAAACGTTCTTACCATTACCGACGCAACCTTCGAAGCCGACGTCATCAATGCCGGTGGCGCAGTGCTGCTCGATTTCTGGGCCGACTGGTGTGGCCCCTGCAAGATGCTGGCGCCGGTACTGTCCGATATCGCTGACGACTACGTCGACGTGCTGCGCGTTGCCAAAATCAATGCCGACGACAACAAGGAATCCACGGCACGCCTGACGGTACGCGGCTTGCCGTCGATCGTGCTGATGCGCGACGGCGTGGAACTGGGGCGCCTGGTGGGTACCGTCACCAAGACGCGCCTGGCCGGCTTCCTCGACCAGCACCTGGAGGGTTGAGCATGAGCCAGGCATTTCACAACGATGTCACCGTGCGCAGCAATGCGTTGGCGCGCCTGAGCGCAGCTATCGACGCGGGCCGCCTCAATGCTGGCCATGTCGCCTGGAGCGAAAAGAAATGCAGCGCCGTCGGCGCCCTCATCGAGAGCGACGATCTCGATGCGTGGGAAGCGACAATGGGCTTGCCTGCCTGGTTCGCCCTGGTGCTGGAGACAGCTGTCGGTGGCATGCGCGAGCCTGCCCAGGCACTGGCGCTGGCGACGGACTTGCTCAACGCCATACCTGCTGGCATCGACATGGATCGCGTGGGCAGTGCGCTCATCGTCCACTTGCTGCAGGACGTTGCTGCCAGCATCGCGCCCAGCCCGCTGTCTCCGGAATTGTCTGCAGTAATGCAGGAGATTATTTCGCTGCACCTCGAGAGTCTGGCTGGCGAGCAGATATCGCCGGCCGACTGGAGGACGGTACGCCGCATGGCCACCAGCATGACCGACAACATGGTCGATCCATTGGAAAAAGAAGCGGCGCGCTGCGTGGAAAGCGCGGCATGGGACCCGCTGCGCTCGCGTACTGCAGTGCTCGACACTTTGCGCCAGTGGAACAACGCCTACCGCATCAAGGACGGTGTCAATTCCGGCTGGGGCCCCGCCGAGGATGCCATTGTGCAAAAGCAGCTCGATGACATCAACGCGCGCTATGTGGTCAATGCACCGGAGCCGAAGCCGAACGTCTTCGACCTGTACGAGCAACACCACCCGGAAGATGCCGCCGCCCTGCGTGCCCACATGGCCAAGCAGCGTGAAGACCAGTGGCGCCTGGCCGGCATGGCAGGACCGATGCTGCTGACCTTCCTGACTGCGAAACAAGGTACTTTGCAGGCCAATTAATTCCTGATCACTATGCAACCATTTGAAAAAACCGGCAGCCACTACGTGGCAGCCCTGCAGGCGACCATCGAGCAATATGTGGATCCGAAAACGGGAGCGCGGCACGTGCACATCGCTACCGATTCGCCAGAGCTTGCCTTCCTCGTCGCGTTTCCGACGGTACCCGATGTCAGCGATGGGCGCGCCCACATCCTCGAACACCTGGCATTGAGTGGCTCGCAACGCTATCCGGTGCGCGCGCCGTTTTTCTCGATGATGCGGCGCTCGACTGCTACCTTCATGAACGCGATGACCTACGCCGACCGCACGGCATATCCGTTCGCGACGACCGATCGCCAGGACTTTCTCAACTTGCTGGACGTCTACCTGGATGCCAGCTTTTTCCCGACCCTGGACTACCTCGACTTCCTGCAGGAAGGCTGGCGCCATGTGATCGATGGTGATCGACTGACTTACCAGGGCGTCGTGTTGAACGAGATGAAAGGCGCGTTTGCGGATCCGATGCGCGCTCTGCACCAGGGCATTACGACGGCACTGTTCAAAGGCACCACCTATGAGGTAGTGTCCGGTGGCGATCCGCTCGCTATCCCCAGCCTGAGCCATGCCATGCTGCGTGAATTCCATGCCAGCCACTACCACCCCTCGCAAGCATTGTTCATGAGTGCTGGCCGTATGGACGCGGCGCTGGTGCAGGAGCGTATTGCCAGCCAGGTACTGGTGCGGCATTCCGGCTTTGCACCGCCACGACAGCCGGGTCTGACAGTTCCGTGGAGTGCGCCGCGCGGGCAGGAAGTGCGCATTCCCTCGCAGAGGGCCGGGGCCGACGAATATGGCTTGCAGATCGCCTGGTTGCTGGGCGAGACCAGCGATCAACTTGCTTATTACAGCGCTCAACTGTTATGGTCGGGTTTGTTCGGCGATGCTGCGGCGCCATTGCGGGCCGCCATGGAGTCGGCCGGTTTCGGTCGTCCTTCCCGCATGAACTGGCACGATGCCAGCATGCGCCAGATGGTCTTCCATGTCGGCATGGACGGTCTGACGCAAGCGCAGGTGGAAGACGCGCGCCAGCTGATCTGGACCACCCTGGAACGCGTAGCGTCGGAAGGCGTTTCTCCGTCAGTCTTGCACGCGGCGCTGCGCGACTTGCGCTACCAGCAGCGCACCACCGAAAGCGGTGGTACACCGTTTATCTTGCGCCGCATGCTGCAGGCCTTGCCACTGGCGCTGTACGGCGGCGATCTGCTCGACAGCTTCGACAATGAACGCATCCTGGCTCAGCTCGAAGCCCGCATCGACGACCCGGCGTTCTTCAAGAGCATGGTGCGCAGCCTGCTCGATAATCCGTCCCGCCTGACCAGCCGCGTGGTGCCGGACGCCGCGTACTTCGCCGACCGCGCGGCCACCGAGCAGCAGCAGCTTGCCGAGCGATCGCAGGCGCTGTCGGCGGAAGAAAAAGACCGTATCCGCGCCGACAATGCGGCACTGGCAGCGCACCAGGCGGTGCCAGCCGATAAATCGTTGCTGCCGCGCATACGTCCGGCCGATGTCAGTCCTTATCCCTGGCCGGTGCAGCCGGTACCGTTTCTGCAGGACGGCGCATACGCCTTCCCGGTGGCGTCGAACGGCATTTCCTACGCCAAGGTGCTGTATGACGTCTCCCACCTGCCTGCCAGCGACTGGCCGTGGCTGAAACTGTACGCCGAGCTGGCGCCGGACCTGGGCGTGGGCGAACGTGAATTCGCCGCCGCTGGCGCGTGGCGCAAGGCACTGGTGTCCTCGTTTGCCATCAATCTGGAGGCGATGCAACTGCCGCAAGGACGGCTGCGCATCCAGGTTGCGTTTTCCGCCAGCGGGTTGCGCGAGGAGCACGCATCGATTACCGAGGCGCTGGCGCGGACCATTGCGGACGTGCGGTTCGACGAGAAAGCCAGGCTGGCGTTCCTGGTCGAGCGCTTGACGCAGAACCGGCTGCAAGGCCTGGCGAACGCCGGTAACGAGTACGCCATGCTGGCTGCCACGGCGCCCCTGTCGCCGTTGCGCGCCTTCCAGAATTGCGTGGGCGGTGCACCCGCCCTGGCGTTTTACCGCGCATTGAAGTTGTTGTCGCAATCGGAAGAAGGGGTGTCCCAGGTGGCGGCGCGGCTGCTCGCGATCCATGCGGCGATTGTTGGCGTCACGCCACGTCGGTTGTGCATCGGCACCGGCGAGGATGGCGCAGTGCTGGCAGCGGCCTTGAAGGCGCAAAGCGAGGGCGGCGCAGCCACGGCGACTGCGGCCACCCCGGTGGGGTTGGCCCCAACTACGAGCACACCGGCGGGCGAACTGGCTGGCGTGGCACTACATGCCACGAGCCAGGTCAACCACTGCGTGATTGCTTGGCGCGCGCCAGCCCTGGCGCATCGCGACGCCGCCCCGCTGGCCGTGGCGGCGGAATTGATGGGTGCAAACCTGCTGCACCAGTCGCTGCGCGAGCGCGGCGGTGCTTACGGTGGTTACGCACGCTTTGCCAGCGACGCGGAAGTATTCATGATGTCGTCCTATCGCGATCCCCGGCTGGCAGGTACTTACGCCGATTTCTCGGCGGCGCTGGACGCCGTTGTGACGACGGATTTCACCCAGGAGCAGCTCGAGGAAGCGATCATCAGCGTCGTCAAGGGACTCGACAAGCCGCTGTCGCCTTACGCGGGAGCGCTGCACGCCTGGCAGCTGCAGGAGCGCGAAGTTACGCTGGCAATGCGCCAGCAGTTCCGCGACCGGGTACTGACCTGCACGCTGCAGGACATCCGCGTGGCCGTGCACGCATGGCTCGGCACGGCCAACGCCAGCCGCGCCGCATTTGCGGGCAACGCCGACCAGGACCTGGCCGGCCTGCGACTGGTCGACCTGGCGGCATCGCCATGACGGCGGCGCCTGTGCAACACGGCGCCGGTGCGGATGGCGCGTATGTGGAGGGGCATTTCGATCCCGCCACGAGCACGGTCAGCTACCTGCTGCTCGACAAGGGCAGCGGACGCTGCGCCCTGATCGACACCGTGCTCGATTATGACGCCGCGTCGGGACGCACCAGCCACGCCAGCGCCGACCGGCTGATTGCGCGGGTGCGGCAACTGGGTGCGCGGGTGGACTGGATACTGGAGACACACGTTCACGCCGACCACCTGTCGGCCGCACCCTACCTGCAATCGGTGCTGGGCGGGCGCACGGGCATCGGCGCGCGCATCACGGCGGTCCAGCAGGTATTCGGCGCGCTGTTCAACGCCGGCCCGGAATTTCGCGTCGACGGCAGCCAGTTCGATCATTTGTTCGAAGACGGCGAAACCTTCACCGTGGGGAATACCGCGCTGATCGCCTGGCATACGCCGGGACACACGCCGGCCTGCGCCAGCTACCTGGTCGATGACGGCGCCGACGGCCTGGTGTTTGTCGGCGACACGCTGTTCATGCCCGACTTCGGCACCGCGCGGTGCGACTTTCCCGGCGGCGACGCGCGCCAGCTTTACCGGTCGATCCGGCGCCTGCTGGCATTGCCGCCGCAAATGCTGGTGTACACCGGCCACGACTACCAGCCGGGCGGTCGGCCGCTGTCGTTCGTGGCGACCATAGCCGCGCAAAGCGCCGCCAATATCCACGTGGGCGGCAATGCCGACGAGGAAGCGTTTGTTGCCAAACGTACGCAGCGCGACGCGACCTTGCCGATGCCGGCGCTGATGCTGCCTGCCGTGCAAATCAATATGCGCGGCGGCCGGCCGCCGCCGCCGGACGCCAATGGCCGGCGCTACCTCAGGATACCGCTCGACGCGTTGTAACGCGCAGCTCAACGTCGCCCCTGGCGACCTCTCAACGGAGTAAGAATTGGAATTTATTGTCAAGGCACTCGATGCCGTGAAGTCGCTCGTCAGCGAAAAGACGGGGTGTATCGCCGTGGGCGTTTATCAACAGAACAAGCTGTCTGCTGCCGCCCTGGCGCTGGACGGGCGCGGCGCGCTGACTGCCGCAGTCCGCAGCGGCGACATCAGTGGTAAGCCGGGCAGCACCTTGCTGCTGCGTGATGTCGCCGGCGTGGCTGCGGCGCGCGTGCTGCTGGTGGGGCTGGGCGACAGCGACACGGTGACCGAAGCGCAATACGAAAAGGCGCTGCAGGCGGCACTGGCGGTGTTCGGCACGCTCGGCTGCGCCAACGCCGTCATCGCGCTGCCGTGCGACGGCCTGCCGGGCCGCGATGCGAGCTGGATGATCGGCCGCGTGGTGGCCCTGGCGCGTGGCGCCAGCTACCGGCGCGACGGTCTGAAAAGCAAGAAGGAGCCGGCGCCAGCGGGCGTGCGCGAGATTACCATCATGGCGCCCAACCTGAAATCGAACCGCGCGGCGGTGATCCACGCCGCGGCAGCGGCCGATGGCGTGGAACTGGCGCGCAGCCTCGGCGACCTGGCCCCCAACCTGTGCACGCCCACGCACCTGGCCAACGTTGCCGTGGCGCTCGCAAAGCAGCATGGCTTCGAGGTCGATATCTTGGAGCAGCAGGACTTGCAGGCATTGAAGATGGACAGCTTTCTGGCGGTGAGCAAGGGCAGCGTCGAACCACCGAAGCTGATCGTGCTGAAACACCTGGGCGGCAAGGTCAAGGAAGCTCCCGTGGTTTTGGTGGGCAAGGGCATCACGTTCGACAGCGGCGGCATCTCCATCAAGCCGGCCACCAACATGGACGAAATGAAATATGACATGGGCGGCGCAGCCGCCGTGCTGGGCGTGTTTCGCGCGCTGGGCGGCCTGCAGCCGAAATGCAATGTGATCGGCGTGATCGCCACGTGCGAAAACATGCCGTCGGGGCAGGCCACCCGGCCCGGCGACATCGTCACGTCGATGAGCGGGCAGACCATCGAGATCCTCAACACCGACGCCGAGGGGCGGCTGGTGCTGTGCGATGCGCTGACCTACGTCGAGCGGTTCAAGCCGGCGGCGGTCATCGACATTGCGACCCTGACCGGCGCCTGCGTGGTTGCGCTGGGCCATCACAACTCGGGCCTGTTTACGCGCCACGAAGAAGAACACGACGACCTGGCCGATGCGCTGCTGGCAGCGGGGCGGCAGGTGGGCGACACCGCGTGGCGCATGCCGATCGAACCCGCATACGGCGAGCAGCTGAAGTCGAATTTCGCCGACCTGGCCAACCTCGGCACGCCCGGTGGCGGCGCCGTGGTCGCCGCTGCATTCCTCGAGCATTTCACGCGCAAATATACCTGGGCTCACCTGGATATCGCCGGCACCGCCTGGAAATCCGGCGGCGACAAGGGCGCGACCGGCCGCCCGGTACCGCTGCTGGTGCAGTTCCTGCTCAATCGCCGTTGAACTATTTCGAAAGATGACATTCATGAACGCAGCAACCAAGCATGCCCGGGTACTGATACTGGGCTCGGGCCCCGCCGGCTACAGCGCGGCCGTGTACGCCGCGCGCGCCAATCTCCAGCCCATGCTGGTCACCGGCGTGGAGCAGGGCGGCCAGCTGATGACCACCACCGACGTCGAAAACTGGCCCGGCGATCCGCTGGGCGTACAAGGCCCCGACCTGATGCAGCGGCTGCTGCAGCATGCCGAGCGTTTCAAGACCGATATCGTGTTCGATCATATTCACACCACGCATCTCAATGAAAGGCCGATTCGCCTGGTGGGCGATAACCACGTGTACACCTGCGACAGCCTGATCATCGCCACCGGCGCATCGGCGCAGTATCTGGGACTGCCTTCAGAACAGGCTTTTATGGGCAAAGGTGTCTCTGCATGTGCGACCTGCGACGGCTTTTTCTATCGCGGCAAGGAAGTGGCCGTCGTCGGTGGTGGCAACACTGCGGTGGAAGAGGCGCTGTATTTGTCCAATATTGCCAGCAAGGTGACCCTGATCCATCGTCGCGACAAGTTCCGGGCGGAGCCGATCCTGATCGACCGGCTGCTCGCCAAAGTGGCGGAGGGCAAGGTGGAGCTCAAATACGATCACACCTTGGCAGAGGTGCTCGGCGACGAAGCCGGCGTAACGGGCATTGTCATCGCCTCGACGCTGGACGGCACGCGCCAAACTATTGCGCTCCATGGGTTGTTTGTGGCGATCGGCCACAAGCCCAATACCAGCATCTTCGAGGGGCAGCTGGCGATGCACAACGGCTACCTGAAAACCAATGCTGGCAGCGAAGGGATGGCGACCGCTACCAGCGTGCCCGGTGTGTTCGCTGCCGGCGACGTGCAGGATCACGTGTATCGGCAGGCAATCACGAGTGCCGGTACCGGCTGCATGGCGGCGCTCGATGCGCAGCGCTACCTCGAGGCGCAGGCGTAGTCGGGTGGTGGAACCGGGGTGGCAGATTTGGAACAGGATGGAAGTTAATGGATGTAAAAGGAGAAGCGCTGCCGCTGCGGGCGCTTAGTATGGCCATCTTTGCGATGGGAGTGGCGTCACTGGCCGTGGTGGGCGCCGTGCCCGCGATTGCGGCCTCGCTGCATGTGGCGGTGGGCAAGGCTGGTTTGCTGGTTGCCGCGTTTGCGCTGACCTTTGCCATCAGCGCGCCGTTTATGCAAATCATATTCTCGCACTACAGCCGGCGTTCATTGCTGCTCACTGGTTTGGCCATGCTGGCGTTGGGCGCCTTCGGCTGCGCGGCAGCGCCTGATTTCGCATGCCTGTTCATCGCGCGCATGCTCACTGGCCTGGGGGCTGCGATGGTGAGCCCGGTGGCATCCTCACTAGGCTCGACCCTGGTGGCGCCGGCGCGCCAGGGTTACGCGCTGGCTGTGGTGTTCGGTGGCATGACGATTGCCTCGGTCGTCGGCGTGCCGTTGGCGCTGCTCGTGGTCCAGTATGGTGGATGGCGATGGATGTTTGGTGCCATCGGCACCTTGGCCGTCGTCGCGGCGGCTATTCTGGCAGTCACCATCAAGGACCGGACACCCGGCCATCGCCTAGCCATGGCGGGTCTGGGAGAGGCGCTGCGCAGCCCCGGAGCCGCGAGCAGCTTGCTGTCGATGGTCCTTGCCATGGCATCGTTTCACGCCAGTAATACGATGATCGCGCCGCTATTGAGCACGCGTTTCCACGCCACGCCGGGTGCGATCACGTGGGCGTTCGCGGTGGCCGGCGTGGCTGGCCTCGCGGGCAACCAGCTCGCGCGCCGGGTCGCCCACCGGTTCACGGCGCAGCGGACGCTCTACATCGCCCTGGGGCTGATCATGGGTGCGCCGTTGCTGCTGTCGCTGGGACCCTCGGCCTTGTGGCTGGCACTTGCCGCCATGGTCAGCTGGGCACTGGCCATCGATTTATTGCTGCCTTCGCAGCAACGCAAGATGGTCGAGCTCAGGCCCGACATGCGCGGGCTGATGTTGTCGCTCAATTCCTCGGCGCTCTTCCTGGGCGTCGCCCTGGGCTCGGTGCTGTCGTCATGGACCAGTCATGGCTTTGGCCTGACTGCGCTGGCACCTGTCTCCGCAGTCCTGGCAGTGGCAGCACTGATGGTTGCGTGGTTTCCAGCCCGCCAGCCGCGCGGCGCCATCCAATTTAATTGAATTTTTTTACCAGGTCGCTCATGAGTCTTTTTTCTCCCGATATTATTGCTTGCCGCTTGACCCGACTGCGGCAGTACATGGTTGCCAGCAAAATGGATGCGGTGCTGGTGCCATCGTCCGATCCTCATTTGTCGGAATACCTTCCGGGTCGCTGGCAGGGTCGCCAGTGGCTG
>Ga0308163_10004732_pt1 | contig 10677 bp, 6 predicted proteins | sample PhyTR1_FD_201037 | JGI IMG/M metagenome (GOLD analysis project Ga0308163, IMG submission 201037) | Phyllosphere microbial communities from UC Gill Tract Community Farm, Albany, California, United States - DLSLT.R1 | ecosystem: Host-associated > Plants > Phyllosphere > Unclassified | place: USA... | reverse complement strand
CTATAGCGGGGATGCGACTGTGGCTAACAGTCGGGTTAATAATGATGCAGGTACAGGGCTGATTGCGTCCGGCACTATTTCAGGCTGGTATCAAGGGGGCTCAAAGGTTGATGTGCTGAGCAGTATGATTTCTGGAGTGGGCATCGGACTGGCCGTAGGTCCTGGAAGCATCGTTTCCGTGCATGCATCGCAAATCACTGGTAATGCGGCAAGTTTGCCAAGCGGCGCGGAGCAAGGATACGGCGTAAGGGTAGTGGGCGGCTCGCTGCAAATAACCGGTGCCAGTTATGTTGAAGGGGCTGCTCATGGTATGAAAGTAGTTGATGCAGATCCCAGGGGGGAGGAGTTTCACAATAACGTAGTGGTTGATAACTCTGTTTTGAGAGGCCTGGAAGGCGCAGCAATTCTGGTCGAAACGGACGAACGAACCACCGATCTCAGCATTCTCAACGGCTCAAACCTTATCGCTGGCAATGGCACCCTTCTGGACGTAAGAGGCGCAGGGCTGACCCATTTCACTGTCGACAACAGCACCCTCAACGGCAACCTCGTCGCCGATGACACCAGCACTCTGAACGTCACCCTGCAGCGCAACGCGCAGCTCACCGGCAATATCATCAACAGCAATACGCTGGCGATCAATTCCGGCGCGAGCTGGACTATGGCGGATGACAATCAGGTCAAGTCGCTGGCCATGAGGGGCGGACGGGTGAGTTTTGGTGAGGGGGCGTTCAAGACCCTGACCCTGAATGAGCTGTCGGGCCGTGGGACCTTCGATATGCGCGTCAATCTGGACAATGCCCAGAGTGATTTGCTACGGGTTGCGGGCCAAGCGAGTGGTAATCACCGCCTTAATGTGAAGAACACTGGCGTGGATGTAGTCGATCCCGACATGAGCCCGTTGCTGATTGTGGATACCGATGGCGGTGATGCACGGTTCAGCCTGTCAGGTGGACGTGCGGATCTCGGGGTTTATTCCTATGAGCTGGAGCAGCAGGGGGATGACTGGTTCATTGTCGGTTCCGACAAGACCATCAGCCCGTCTACCCAAAGCGTGTTGGCGCTGTTTAATGCGGCACCCAACATATGGAACAGTGAGCTGACTACGTTGCGCAGTCGTATGGGTGAGGTGCGGGGCCAGGAGCAGGGCGGTAGCTGGATGCGCGCCTATGGCAGCCGGTTTAATGCCAGTACCGGCGACGGCGTTGATTACCGCAACAATCAGAGTGGCGTTTCGCTGGGGGCGGATGCACCGCTGCCGGTCAGCGTTGGACAGTTGTCGCTGGGCTTGATGGCGGGTTACAGCAAAAATGACCTGACTATCGGAGAGGGAACCAGCGGCAAGATTGATAGCTACTACGTCGGTGGTTACGGGACCTGGTTGCTGGATGACGGTTACTACCTGGATGCAGTGCTCAAGCTCAACCGCTTTCGCAACGAATCCAAAGTCGCCATGAGCGACGGTGCCAAGGCCAAAGGTGATTACGACAGCACGGGTGTCGGTGGGTCTGTAGAAGTCGGCAGGCACATCAAACTTGCCGATGGCTATTTTCTCGAGCCTTACGCGCAGTTTTCCAGCGTCTGGATTGATGGTGATCGTTACGCGCTGGATAACGGCATGCAAGCCAGTAATGACCGCACTCAGTCGGTATTGGGCAAGGTCGGTACGGCTGCAGGACGCAGCATCAACCTCAAGGATGGCGGTGTGTTGAAGCCTTACCTGCGGGTGGCGGTCGCGCAGGAGTTTTCCCGCAGCAATGAGGTCAAGGTCAACACCACGCGTTTTGACAATGAGTTGTTTGGCTCGCGCGCTGAAGTTGGAGCGGGGGTGTCAGTGTCGTTGTCCGCGCGTCTGCAATTGCACGCGGATTTCGATTACATGAAAGGCAAGCATGTTGAGCAGCCGTGGGGGGCAAATGTGGGGTTGAAGCTGGCGTTTTGAGCCTGTAGGAGCGGTTTTATTCGCGAGAGGCCGGTGTAGCTGCTGCGAAGGTATGGAGAACCTGCAGGACAAAAAACAACGAGGTACCCCGGTGAGCAATCACCGGGGATTTTTGTTTTTCGAACGGTAGGTTAAGCCGCTTTATCATCGCTGGTCGGCGGTTTTTCCTGAGCTTTTCGTGGCGTTGCCGGTGGCGTTGGCGTTGGCTCACCATGCACTGTGACCCGGATGACCGGAGAGGTGCCGATCAGGTATTTGTCGCGGTGTACCTCGTAATAAACGTCCACCAATCCGAATTGCGGGTAGGTGAGGAATTCATAGCTGATGCACAGGACTCTTACCGTGCTTTCCTTGGTGATGGTGCGCAAGTGAATCTGGGTCGACGATTTGTTAACCCCCCAATAAAACACCAGCGTATCGCCAAAGCGCATCTGCGCAGAGCCTGGAATGTTGATGTGGACCCCTTTGTGAGCCTGTTGATAGCTGACCGTATTGGGTTTTACGTTTGCCAGTCTGGGCGCTTTCAACTGGCGGGAAATTTCCACCGTGGGGTGTAGCGTTGGCGAAGCATCGTTATCTTTTTTTGTAGGCACGTCATTAGGCACGAGTTTAATTTCCCGGTTGTGTTCTGACTCCGCGGAGAGAGGCTCTATGCAGGGCTGGTCAGATTTATTGGTTGTGTTCGGAGTTTCGTCAGGGTTGAACGTTTCGTTCATTTTTTATCGTCCTGAAAGACAGATTGATTTCAGTCTGGAGTGAAATTAATTCCGTGCCGTCCATGGCGTTCGTGGTGCGTATTTAAAAGCGTTGAACATGCGCGGTCAAGTCAGACATTTCCGAATAATGGCTACTAGTATTCTCAGTCGCCGTATCTTCGTCATGTTTGTTGTTTAATGTCGGAGGTATTTCTTACATATGTAAAACAAAAATCCCACACGCAGATGCGTGCAGGATTTTATTTGTAGTATTCAAATGAGTGTTGCGCGGATTTTATCTTTGCAGGGTCAATTCCACCGATTGCGCCAGAATAGAGCGGTTACCGGCACGGTCAGTAACGTGATAGGTGATGTTGATCTTGTCGCTGAACAGACCTTCCAGAAACTCCCGGGTGAAGGCGATTTCGATGGGGAGTGTGGTGAGATTTTCAGGATGAATACGGTAGGCGGGGCCATGGGTGCCGTTGCAGACGGTCTGGATCATGTCGCCCGCGGTAAGACCCGTATAACCTGAGATTCTGGCTTTCAGAAACTCTCCGAAACAGGCACTGGCAAGCATCACGGGAGCAAGCAACGGGCCGCCGGGAGCGCTCCTGTCAACGATCAAAGGGATGGTCTCAGAGTCATTGTGTAATAGGCTTTTATCGTTGGTTGCGCGATAACCAAGGGTGTAATGACCTTCGTCAAGTAAATGCGATGGTTCGATCGCCATGGAAACAACGTCGCCTGGTTTGTCCGTGTCTGACATCGTCCACACTGGTCCGATCAAGTCGCCGTTCAGCAAGAGCTGCATGAAATAGCCTGCGCGCATTCCGTTCCAGATTCTAATGTCCACGCCAATGGGATTGCTAAGGTGCTTGACCTGCAACAATCCATCCATGGGGTCTGCTACCGGGACAGTAGGCGCGTTGAAGTCATTTTTTTGAGTGGTAGTGTTCATGTTTTTTTTCTCCAGACCATGCTGCTCTATCAGCATGATTAGTAATTAGTGGAGTGCAGAAGTCACCGTTCAATATTTATGGGTAACAACTATATAGGTAAGGTGACTTCTGAAAATCAACTAATCGGAACTCAGTGCCCCTGTCAACGCCCGTTAAACCCAAATAACGACAAATGCACCCTAACTATTTATTTTCGGAAGTTGCCTACAACCCACTTCTCTAATTGTTGTAGTCCGGCTTGTGCGTTGATGTCTGAGTGGTGGATGCTTTAGGGCGTCCTGATGTTATTCAATAGGCAATAAAAAACCCCGCCAGAACAAGTCTGACGGGGTTTGGGTCCTACAACCAGAATCAGCGGTTAAAACGCTCCACCAGCGAGTATTGCGAGTTGGCGGTGTCGGTCAGTTCGCCACTGAGGACGGCTGAGCGTTGGGCTTCGTCGGAGGTCTGGTCGGCGAGATCGGCGATGGTCGCGATGTTGCGGCTGATCTCTTCGGCGACAGAGCTTTGCTCCTCGGTGGCGGCGGCAATCTGAGTGGTCATGTCGGTGATGTTGGCCACAGCCTCACTGATGCCGATCAGCGCCTGATCCGCTTCCAGGACTTTGGCGACGCCTTCTTCGGCCTGACGATGCCCGGTTTTCATGGTTTGCACGGCCGCGTTGGCGGTGCTCTGCAGCTTGGCGATCAGGCCATGGATCTGGCCGGTGGACTCGGTGGTGCGCTGGGCCAGTTGACGAACTTCGTCGGCGACTACGGCGAAACCGCGGCCCATCTCTCCGGCGCGAGCCGCTTCGATGGCGGCGTTGAGGGCCAGCAGATTGGTCTGATCGGCGATGCCCTTGATCACATCGACCACGCCGCCGATTTCGTCGCTGTCGTGGGCCAGTTGGGTGACGGTCAGACCGGTTTCACCCACTGCCGTGGACAGGCGTTGAATGGCTTCGCGGGTTTCTCCGGCAATATCCCGACCGCGACGGGTCAGTTGGTTGGCTTGCTGGGTGGCATCAGCGGTGCGCTGCACGTGGCTGGCCACTTCCTGTGTGGTAGCGGCCATCTGGTTGATGGCGGTGGCGACTTGTTCGGTCTCGATCCGCTGACGTTCCAGGCCACTGGAGCTGGCGCTGGCCAGGCTATTGGACTGACGGGCCTGGCCGGTCAGTTGCTCGGCGGTGTCCTGCAAGCGCGTCAGGCAGGTCTTCAGACGTGCTTCCTGGCTGAGGATCGACATCTCCAGACGGGCCTGCGGGCCACGGCTGTCGGTGTACATCTGCGCGATCAGCGGATCGGAAGTGGTCTGTTCAGCGAGGCGCAGCAGGCGCTTGATGCCGCGTTGCTGCCAGCTCAGACCCAGCAGGCCCAGCGGCACCGACAAGCCAGCGGCAAGGGCAAAGCCCCAGCTGGTATTGAGCCACACGCCAATCAGGAAGCTGAGCTGGCTGACGAGGATGAACGGCAGCCAGTCTTGCAGCACCGGAAGCCACTTATCACGGCTGGGAATAGCTGATTTGCCGTTGTTCAAACGGTTGTAGAGCGCCTCGGCGCGTTTGATTTGTTCTGCGGTCGGTTTGACCCGTACCGACTCGAAACCCACGAGTTTCTGGCTTTCGAATATCGGTGTCACATACGCGTTGACCCAGTAATGGTCGCCGTTCTTGCTGCGGTTCTTGACGATGCCCATCCACGGCAGGCCTTGCTTGAGCGTGGTCCACATATGCTCGAAAACCGCTGGCGGCACGTCGGGGTGGCGAACGGTGTTGTGCGGGGCATTGAGCAGTTCTTCCCGGGAGTAACCACTGATTTCGACGAAGGCGTCGTTGCAATAAGTGATGACGCCTCGGGCGTCGGTGGTGGAAATCAAACGCTGTTGTGCAGGGAATGTCCGTTCGCGTTGAGTGATGGGCTGGTTATTACGCATGAGCTGTCCGGTCCGCTGGGCTTTGTGACGTTATCGACAAAAATACCGATTTATTGAGCCGTTTTGCGGGATGACTGGCAAGTCGTTGACGCCAATCATTTGTTTAGCGGTCGAACACGGGGTAGGTAAAGAGGCTGAAATGCACCAGATTTAAACCGAAATGGGTCACGACCGCTGCCTGTAAACCGCCAAAACGGTAGGCAAGACCGTAGCCTATGCCGGCGATTCCCGCGAGGAGCGCCCATTGCCATCCGCTACCCAGATGCGCCACGCCGAACAATAGCGACGCTACGCAGATTGCCAGTGCAGGGCCACCACGCAGACGTTGGAACAGGCGCTGCAGACCGCCTTGCAGGTAGACGCGAAAGAACAGTTCTTCTGTCAGGGTGACCAGCAACAGGTTATTCAGCAGCCAGAGCGGGCCTTGCTCCGGCCATTTTGGCGACCAGCCGGTAATGCCCAGAGACACCGCCAAGGCCATGCACGCCACGCAGGTGGCGAACAGGGTCAGCGCTGCGGTTTTAGCGATTTGCTTTACCGATATCGCCGGCAATAGCCACGGACAGACCAGCAATATCCAGTAACCAATCAGCGGTTTGTCCAGGTTGAAGTACATCGAAAACGGTGCGGCTTCGGGGGAGAAGCGCTGAGCAGCGATGACCCGCTCACTGAAAAAGCCGGGTAGCCAATGGATGCCCAGCGCCAGGGCCAGCACGATAAACAGCCCGTGGCCGAACCCGACTACCGCTCGCTGATTAAACTGCGTCACGCACACGCCAGCCATCGCCAGCAGGCCGAACGTTACCGCTGCGGGCAGGCTCAGATGACCGAAATTCAGGGCGATGCAATAACCAAGGGTGAGTAACGTCAGGCTGGTCCAGCGTATCGCCGGCATTGATTGCTCCTGGAATCCATTCGCGCGTACAGCTTCTGGCAACTGACGGGGGTGGCGGGTATCAAAAAGGGCGCCAAGCTTCACTGATCAGGCGTGAAGATTTCCAGTTTTTTGTCAGTTTTATCTGAAAGAAAGTTTTGTCGGATGTTTCGACAATGCAAGGCAGGAGGCAAAAAAAAAGGCCGCTTGCGGGGAAGCGGCCTTGGGTGTCCATGAGCTATCTGTGGGCCATGTGATCAGGTTCTAGTCCTTGAGGGATTCGACCTTGCGTGGCGCCATGAAGTACATCCAGGTCAACGCAATGAAGTACATCGCCGGAATCATGGTGAACAGCACGTTGTAGTTGTTATTGGTCGCGGTCAGCACGGCCCCGACGATCTGGGTCATGAACATGCCGCCAATCGCTGCGCACATGCCGCCGAAACCGAACACGGTGCTCATCAGGTGCTTAGGCGTGTAGTCCATCACCAGGCTCCAGATATTCGCCGTCCAGGCCTGATGCGCCCCCACCGCCAGGGAGATGGCCAGTACCGCCACCCAGAGGCCGCTGGCATTGGCGGCGAATACCACGCTGCAAATGGTGATGGCGAACAGCAGCATCGACAGCAAGCGGGCAGTGGTGGCGCGCATGCCGCGGCCGATCAGCCAGGATGAAAGAATGCCGCCACCGATGCTGCCGAAGTCAGCGGTGAGCCAGATCAGAATCAGCGGGATGCCCATCTGGGTAACGCTGATGCCCAGGTTGTATTGCTGATTGAGAAACGGCGGCAACCAGTACAGGTAGAACCAGAACACCGGCGCGGTCAGCGCATAGGCGAGGGCGAAAGCCCAGGTGCCACGCATTTTCAGAATGTGCGAGAAGGGCACTTTGACCGGCTCAGGTTCAACCGCCTGATTGATGTAATCCAGCTCCGTCTGGCTGACGCTCGGATGCTCTTCAGGGTTGTAGTACTTCAAGCGCCAGGTCACGACCCACACCAACCCCAGCATGCCCATGCAGACAAACGCCGCTTGCCAGCCCCAGACGGTGAGGATAAACGGCAGCAGCGCGGGGGTGAGCATCGCGCCGACGTTGGTCCCGGCATTGAAGATGCCGGTGGCGATGGCACGTTCACCTGCGGGGAACCATAGCCGTGTGGTTTTCACGCAAGCCGGGTAATTGGCTGCCTCGGTCAGGCCGAGAATGAACCGGCAAATCATGAAGCCAGTAGCGGAAGTGGCCAGGCCATGGGCGCCAGTCGCAACACTCCACAAAAGAACGGCGAGGAAGAAGGCGCGTTTGACGCCAACCTTGTCGATAAACCGCCCTTGCAACAGGAATCCAGCGGCGTAGCCCACCTGGAACCAGAAGTTGATGTTGGCGTAGTCCATCGCCGTCCAGCTCATTTCCTTGGCCAGAATCGGCTGCATGACACCAAGGGCTGCACGGTCGATGTAATTCAGGGTGGTGGCAAAGAACACCAGGGCGAGCATGCCCCAGCGGGTTTTGCCGACGGCCAAAGCGCCGCGGATTTTTTCGCCCATGCTGGCATGCGGATGAGCAGCGTTCGCCGACTTGGTGGCAGAGTGTGTGTGAATCATGGTTAAGCCGTCCGTTCCAGGATTCGGGCCTAGGCCCGGATCAAACTGTAAAAGCGTCTCGAATCGTGGCCATCAGGGCAGCGGTGCTCAACAACGACAGGCATCTGTCGCAGGAGCCGATTTCGTGGGCGCTGGATTCTAATCAGGCTGAAGGCGATCCGATACGCGTTTCTTCCAATAACGCTGATAGATCGACGTTCATGGAGTGGCGAATCGGAGCTGAATAGCTGTCAGGCCTGGAACGGATATGAGGGGGAACAATATATGAAGGCATGTGCATGAACCTGTTTTTGAAATTGTTATGGTGTGCTTGCAAGGCGGTATCGACTTTCGGGGGGGTACCTTGTCCGACAATGTGTGGCAGATGTTGGGCACCCTCGACAAAAGCGTCAATCAGTTAAAACGCCTTTTGGGCGATTATCGAACATTAAACTAACTGACTGGTACATTTTGAATTGCGATGGACGATGACGGGGAGAATAATTCAATCAGCCGCGGTCCATGGTTTTGCTGCATGGTCCATCGGCAGCACCAGACATGCGATCCGCAGAGGTCGCAATCTCACAGGAGTCAAACATGCAACGTTCGATTGCCACCGTTTCCTTGAGCGGAACCCTGCCGGAAAAACTCGAAGCCATCGCCGCTGCCGGCTTTGACGGTGTCGAGATTTTCGAAAACGACCTCCTGTATTACGACGGCAGCCCCCGTCACGTACGACAGATCTGCGCTGATCTGGGTATCGCCATCACCTTGTTCCAGCCTTTTCGTGACTTTGAAGGCTGCCGCCGGGATCGCCTGTCGCGCAACCTCGACCGCGCCGAGCGCAAGTTTGATTTGATGCAGGAACTGGGCACTGACCTGGTGCTGGTCTGCAGCAACAGTGCCGCCGACTCGCTCGGTGACGAAAATATCCTGCGTGATGACCTGGCGATGCTGGCCGAGCGCGCTGGCGCCCGTCAGTTACGGGTGGGTTACGAAGCCTTGGCCTGGGGCCGGCACGTCAATACCTGGGAGCAGGTCTGGAACCTGGTGAAGCAGGTCGATCATCCGGCCCTGGGCGTATTGCTCGACAGCTTTCATACCTTGTCCCTCAAGGGCGATCCCAGCGCCATTGCGCAGATCCCCGGTGACAAGATTTTCTTCGTGCAAATGGCTGACGCGCCGATCCTGGCCATGGACGTCATGGAGTGGAGCCGTCACTTCCGCTGTTTCCCTGGGCAGGGTGAGTTCGACCTGCCGGGCTTCCTCGCCCCCATTCTGAAAACCGGTTACACCGGGCCGCTGTCTCTGGAAATCTTCAACGACGGTTTCCGCGCCGCGCCGCCTCGCGCGAATGCTGCCGATGGCCTGCGCTCGCTGCTGTATCTGGAAGAAAAGACCCGTCTGTTGCTGGAAGAGCAGAACCAGCCGGTGGCCAAGGACCTGTTGTTCAACCCGCCGCCTGCCAGCACTTACAACGGCGTCGAGTTCCTCGAATTTGCGGTGGACGACGATCAGGGCGCGCGTCTGGCCGGTTGGCTGGGCAACCTCGGCTTCGCCAAACTCGGCCAGCACCGTTCCAAGGCGGTAAGCCTGATGGGGCAGGGCGATATCAAAATTGTGCTCAATGCCGAACCCTATTCGTTTGCCCACAGCTTCTTTGAAGCCCACGGTCCGTCACTGTGCGCCACTGCCTTGCGGGTCGAGAATGGCTCGGCAGCGCTGGAACGTGCTCAGGCGTTCAAAGGCCAGCCCTATCGTGGCCTGGTGGGTCCTAATGAGCGGGAAATCCCGTCAGTGCGTGCGCCGGACGGCAGCCTGATTTATCTGATCGAGCCTGCGGTGCCGGGCGAGTCTATCTACGACATCGACTTCGTCGTCAACCCAAATGCCCCGGCCGGTGGTGGCTTGCAGCGCATTGACCACATGGCCATGGCGCTGCCCGCCGACAGCCTGGACAGCTGGGTACTGTTCTATAAAAGCTTGCTGGATTTCGAAGCCGATGACGAAGTGGTTCTGCCCGACCCCTATGGTCTGGTCAAAAGCCGGGCCCTGCGCAGCCGTTGCAGCACAGTGCGTTTGCCGCTCAATATCTCGGAAAACCGCAACACTGCCATCTCTCACGCACTGTCCAGTTACCGAGGTTCAGGCGTGCACCACATTGCTTTTGCCTGCGAAGATATCTTCGCTGAAGTCAGCCGTGCCAAGGAGGCGGGCTTGAAGCTGCTGGACATCCCGCTCAATTACTACGACGATTTGGCCGCGCGCTTCGATTTCGACGATGAATTCCTCAGCGAACTGGCTTATTACAACGTGCTCTATGACCGCGATGCCCAGGGCGGCGAGCTGTTTCATGTGTACACCGAGCCGTTCGATGATCGCTTCTTCTTCGAAATCCTGCAGCGCAAGAATGGCTATGTGGGTTACGGCGCCGCCAATGTCGCAGTACGTCTAGCGGCAATGGCCAAGACACGCAGCGGAGCGGCGCGTCAGGCCAGGCTTTAACTCATACAGCGCAGTCGTTTTGAGCATCGAGGGCAGGCCATAACTGCCCCGATTTGACCGTGGTTACTAACTAGAATGAAAACAATCGACGACAGTGCAGTGATCGCCCCAGTGCGGGCATCGCCGACAGGGCGCAAGAACAACCCGGAAAAGACCCGCGACGACATTCTCCAGGCAGCCATCGCCGAATTCGTCGCCCAG
>Ga0308163_10004731_pt1 | contig 10677 bp, 10 predicted proteins | sample PhyTR1_FD_201037 | JGI IMG/M metagenome (GOLD analysis project Ga0308163, IMG submission 201037) | Phyllosphere microbial communities from UC Gill Tract Community Farm, Albany, California, United States - DLSLT.R1 | ecosystem: Host-associated > Plants > Phyllosphere > Unclassified | place: USA... | reverse complement strand
CTTACCGTCTCACGTCAGCGGGAGGCGAATTCTACAGCGTTACAACCTGCTGTCAACTCCTTTCTCACCGCTGTCGATTCAGGCATCCGAACCGAAGCGCTTCCTCGCTGCTTACTTCGTCCAACTCGTTGATTCTCAAGGAGTTTTCTGTTTCGTCTGCGCCGGAAGTGGGGCGAATTATAGAGACATTCAGAGGGGCGTCAACAGTTAATTTGAAGTTTCTATCAAAAAGCCAAAACCTCATGAAAATCAGCCATTTCCTTCTGTCTATATAGGGAGCCGCCTTCGCGGCTTCCTATATAACAGAGACCTAAAGCACCCCCGCTTCGCGCAACGCCATCACTGCGTCGTCCGAAAGCCCCAAGACACCGGTCAGAACCTCCAGCGTATGCTCGCCCAGCAGTGGAGGCGCTCGACGATATTCCACCGGGGTCTGCGACAACCTGATGGGGCTGGCAACCTGTGGCACCGTTCCGCCCAGCGCATGAGGCAGTTCGACCTTAAGGCCACGCGCCTGGACATGGGGATCGGCGAATACCTGAGCGACATCATTGATCGGGCCGCATGGCACGCCCGCCAGCTCCAACGCTGTCACCCACTCAGCCGTGGTCTTGAAAACAGTGGCCTGACGAATCAGCGGGATCAGCTCGGCTCGATGCGCGACACGCTGCTTATTAGTGGCGAACCTTGTGTCGTCCGCCCAGTGCGACTGCCCGGCGACTTCCGCGAACTTGCGAAACTGACTGTCGTTGCCCACCGTCAGGATGAAATCCCCATCTGCCGTAGGAAAGTCCTGATAGGGAACGATGTTCGGGTGAGCGTTACCCAGCCGCCTCGGCGATACACCTGTCGTCAGGTAATTCATCGCCTGGTTGGCCAAACAGGCGACCTGCACATCCAGCAGCGCCATGTCGATATGCTGGCCCATACCGCCCTGATCGCGATGCGCCAACGCAGCGAGAATGGCAGACGTCGAGTAAAGCCCCGTGAGGATATCCGTCAGAGCCACCCCAACCTTTACCGGCCCGGCGCCGTCTTCACCTTCAGGACGACCGGTCAGGCTCATCAAGCCGCCCAACCCCTGAATCATGAAGTCATAACCTGCGCGTTTGGCATATGGCCCCGTCTGACCGAAGCCTGTGATCGAGCAATAGATCAGCCGAGGGTTCTCTGCCTGCAGGGACTCGTAGTCAAGACCGTAAGCCTTGAGCCCGCCCACCTTGAAATTCTCGATCACGATGTCGGACTTCGCGGCCAGCTCCCGCACCAGCTTCTGACCTTCAGGCCGAGTGAAGTCGATAGTGACGGATTGCTTGTTCCTGTTGGCAGAAAGGTAATACGCGGCCTCGGAGGTATTGTCGCCCCGAGGATCCTTCAGGAACGGCGGCCCCCAGGCACGGGTGTCGTCGCCATTGCCTGGACGCTCGATCTTGATCACGTCAGCGCCGAGGTCGGCCAGAATCTGCCCCGCCCAAGGTCCGGCAAGAACCCTGGACAAGTCCAGCACACGCAAATGCGATAGCGCGCCCATGGCCGGCTCCTTAATAGAACGCCTGAATGCCCGTCTGTGCACGACCCAGAATCAACGCGTGAACGTCATGCGTGCCCTCATACGTATTCACGACTTCCAGGTTGACCAGATGGCGGGCAATGCCGAACTCGTCCGAAATTCCGTTACCACCGAGCATGTCACGCGCCATACGGGCAATGTCCAGCGACTTGCCACAGGAGTTACGCTTCATGATCGACGTGATTTCTACCGCCGCCGTACCTTCATCTTTCATTCGGCCCAAGCGCAGGCAACCTTGCAGTGCCAGAGTGATTTCTGTCTGCATGTCGGCCAGCTTCTTCTGGATCAACTGATTCGCTGCCAAAGGTCGACCGAATTGCTGACGATCCAGGGTGTACTGACGCGCGGTGTGCCAGCAGAACTCGGCTGCACCCAACGCACCCCAGGAGATGCCATACCGTGCCGAGTTCAGGCAGGTGAACGGACCTTTCAGACCTCGCACCTCCGGGAAGATGTTCTCCTCTGGCACAAACACGTTATCCATCACGATTTCGCCTGTGATGGAAGCGCGCAGACCGACCTTGCCATGAATGGCCGGCGCGCTCAGGCCTTGCCAACCTTTCTCCAGCACGAAGCCGCGGATGTCGCCAGCATCGTCTTTCGCCCACACCACGAACACATCCGCGATCGGACTGTTGGTGATCCACATTTTGCTGCCACTCAGGCGATAACCGCCGTCGACCTTCCTGGCGCGAGTAATCATGGCGCCCGGGTCTGAGCCGTGGTTCGGCTCGGTGAGGCCGAAGCATCCAATCCACTCACCGGAGGCAAGCTTGGGCAGATACTTCTGCTTCTGCGCTTCGGTACCGAACTCATTAATCGGCACCATGACCAGCGACGACTGAACGCTCATCATCGAGCGATAGCCGGAGTCGACCCGCTCCACTTCGCGGGCAATCAGGCCATAGCAAACATAGTTCAAACCACTGCCACCGTATTGCTCAGGGATCGTCGCGCCCAGCAGGCCGACCTCGCCCATTTCACGGAAAATGGCAGGATCGGTCTGCTCGTGACGGAAGGCCTCAAGAACGCGAGGCGCCAACTTGTCCTGGGCGAACTGCTCGGCGCTGTCACGAACCATGCGCTCTTCTTCAGTGAGCTGCTGATCCAGCAACAGCGGATCGATCCAATTGAAGCTTGCCTTACCGCCCATGACTGTCTCCTCGCTAAATGATGTTCTCGGACCCTGCCGAGAAAAGTCGTGGAAAGATCCTAGGCGTGGATCTGTCCTACAGCAAACGAGGATTTCGCATGGTGTTGTGCTAATTTCTCACTCCGAGAACGCGCGAGCCGCGAGATCCAAAGTTTACGAGTGAGGTTGACGTACATGAGACGCAAGATCCCCAGTACTACAGCCCTGGTCAGCTTTGAAGCCGCCGCTCGTCATGAAAGCTTTACCAAGGCGGCTGACGAACTGTCCCTCACGCAAGGTGCAATTTGCCGCCAGATCGCCAGCCTTGAAGAGTTCCTCAACGTCGAGTTATTCCGACGTTCTAGAAGAGGCGTGAAGCTCACAGAGGCAGGGCTTTCCTACAGTCGTCGCGTAGCCACCCAACTCGACGCCGTCGAACGCGACACGCTCTCCGTGATGGGACATCAAGGCGCCAATGTGATCGAGCTCGCCGTCGTCCCGACCTTCGGCACCCAATGGCTGCTACCGCGCCTCAAAGACTTCCAGCATCAGCACCCGGACGTGACGATTAACCTGACCAACCGAACCCGACCTTTTCTGTTTGCTGATACCGAGTTCGACGCAGCGATCTATTTCGGCGACGCAGACTGGCCAGGCACAGAGTCGCATCGGCTGATGAGCGAAAACCCCATGCCGGTGTGCAGCCCGGCGCTGCTCAATAACAGCAAGCAGCTCAGCGCCGGGGATCTGGCTGACATGCCGCTACTCCAACAGACCACCCGGCCTTATGCCTGGCGACAGTGGTTCAGCGCAATGGGCATAAGTGTCGCGCGCGACATGACAGGTCCCAGATACGAGCTATTCTCCATGCTCGCCCAAGCGGCCATGCATGACATGGGTGTCGCGCTGATCCCGCCGTTCCTGATCCAGCGAGAGCTGTCGGAGAACCGTTTGGTCATCGCAAATCCCCATGCTTTATCGAGCCTGAAGGCGTATCACCTGATGATTCCGGAACGCAAAGTCGAGTCAGCATCCCTGAAAGCGTTCCGAGACTGGCTGGTGCATCAGGCTGAAACGTACGCAATGCCTTGATCTACCTACCGAACCTCCGATTACTGACCTTGTAGTCAGGACATTTGAAAGCCTACAGATATCTGGATATGTCGCATTTAAGAAACACTTGTGTTCTTTATCGAAAACGGGCTGTAAGCGTTATATGACGGGGCTTACAGGCTGATTAGCCACCATTCTCGTAATAGATAGAAAAAAAACTTGCACCACCGCATATTCAGGTGAAGGCCTTGATATACAAGGCCTGCAGCGTTTTGTTGCGTCAAACAGTCACAGGGTGACTTGTAGTTAAAGACATGTCGCCTTACAGAATTCCTTGATGCCCCCTTCTGACACCTGCAAAATGCCGCGCCCCGCCTTGTCTTGCGGGGACATGGTGATCGCTACCCCAGACGCGCCATCCGCAGTGCGCTGGCCTACTTTTAAAAGATAAAAAGATCACGCAGGAGATTTGACGTGCACATTGGTGTCCCTCTCGAAACCCAGTCCGGTGAAACTCGGGTTGCTGCAACACCGGAAACCATCAAGAAGCTCATTGGCCAGGGTCATAAGGTCACCGTCCAGTCAGGCGCCGGGATTACCGCCAGCGTTACGGACAGTGCCTATGAAGCGGCAGGTGCTTCGATTGGCAGCGCTGCCGATGCCTTCGGCGCCGAGCTGATCCTCAAGGTCGTCGCACCCACCGACAGCGAACTGGCTCTGGTCAAGACCGGGACCGTTGTCATCGGGATGCTTAACCCCTTCAACAACGAGATCATCGCCAAGATGGCCGAGTGCGGAATTACCGCGTTTGCCCTCGAAGCGGCCCCGCGCACCTCGCGCGCGCAAAGCCTCGACGTGCTGTCTTCGCAAGCCAACATTGCCGGTTACAAATCGGTGCTGCTGGCCGCGCATCACTATCCGCGCTTCATGCCGATGCTGATGACTGCTGCCGGCACGGTGAAGGCTGCTCGCGTGCTGATTCTCGGTGCTGGTGTTGCCGGCCTCCAGGCCATCGCCACGGCCAAACGTCTGGGCGCCGTGATCGAGGCTTCCGACGTTCGCCCTGCGGTGAAAGAACAGATCGAGTCGCTCGGCGCCAAGTTTGTCGATGTGCCGTACGAGACCGATGAAGAGCGTGAAGCAGCGGTCGGTGTCGGCGGTTACGCGCGTCCTATGCCTGCCAGCTGGATGCAGCGCCAGGCTGTGGCCGTTCATGAGCGCGCCAAGCAGGCGGACATTGTGATCACCACTGCGCTGATCCCGGGCCGCAAGGCGCCGGTCTTGCTGAGCGCAGAAACCGTGTCGCAGATGAAACCGGGCTCGGTGGTCATCGACCTTGCTGCAGCCCAGGGCGGCAACTGTCCGCTGACCGTGGCTGACCAGGTGGTGATCGAGCATGGCGTGACGATCGTCGGTCATACCAACTTGCCCGCATTGGTCGCTGCCGATGCTTCTGCTCTTTATGCACGCAACCTGCTGGACTTCCTGAAACTGGTCTTTACCAAGGAAGGACAGTTCGAGATCAACCTCGAAGACGACATCGTCGCTGCGTGCCTGATGTGCCGCGACGGCCAGATCGTCCGCAAGAACGGCTGAGGATAAAAACAATGGAAGACATGCTGATCTCTCACGGCGTCTACAACCTGATCATCTTCGTGCTGGCGATTTACGTCGGCTACCACGTGGTCTGGAACGTCACCCCTGCCTTGCACACGCCTTTGATGGCCGTGACCAACGCCATCTCAGCCATCGTGATTGTGGGCGCCATGCTGGCTGCCGCGCTGACGGTCACCCCGCTGGGCAAAACCATGGGTACGCTGGCCGTGGCGCTGGCCGCCGTCAACGTGTTCGGTGGATTTCTGGTCACCCGCCGCATGCTGGAAATGTTCAAGAAGAAGGCTGCTCCAGTTAAAAGCACAGCCAAAACTGAGGTGCCGAAGTAATGAGCATGAACCTCGTCACCCTGTTGTACCTCGTTTCGGCGATCTGTTTTATTCAGGCCCTTAAAGGCCTGTCGCACCCGACGACTTCCCGTCGCGGCAACCTGTTCGGCATGCTCGGCATGGCGCTTGCGGTACTGACCACGATCGGCCTGGTGTTCAAACTCGCCGCGCTGTCCACCGACGGCGCCAGCGCGGGCATCGGCTATATCATCGTGGGATTGCTGGTTGGCGGCACGGCCGGGTCGATTATGGCCAAGCGCGTCGAGATGACCAAAATGCCGGAGCTGGTCGCCTTCATGCACAGCATGATCGGCCTGGCAGCGGTATTCATCGCGATTGCTGCCGTGGTTGAACCGCAGTCGCTGGGCATTGTTCAGCACCTGGGCGACTCGATCCCGACCGGCAACCGTCTGGAGCTGTTCCTGGGCGCCGCCATCGGTGCGATCACCTTCTCGGGTTCGGTCATCGCCTTTGGCAAACTGTCGGGCAAGTACAAGTTCCGCCTGTTCCAGGGTGCGCCAGTACAGTTCGCAGGCCAGCACAAACTGAACCTACTCCTGGGCCTGGCCACGCTGTTCTTCGGCCTGACGTTCATGTTCACCGGCAGCCTGTTCGCCTTCAGCGTCATGCTGATCCTCGCGTTCGTCATCGGCGTGCTGCTGATTATCCCGATTGGCGGCGCGGACATGCCCGTGGTCGTGTCGATGCTCAACAGCTACTCGGGCTGGGCGGCGGCCGGTATCGGCTTCTCGCTGAACAACTCGATGCTGATCATCGCAGGCTCCCTGGTGGGTTCGTCCGGGGCGATTCTGTCCTACATCATGTGCAAGGCCATGAACCGCTCGTTCTTCAATGTGATCGGCGGTGGGTTCGGCGGCGCGGCGGATGCGGGCGCAGCGGCGGGCTCGAAAGAAGCACGTCCGGTCAAATCCGGGTCGGCTGACGACGCAACCTTCCTTCTGACCAACGCAGACACCGTGATCATTGTTCCTGGCTATGGTCTGGCAGTGGCACGTGCGCAACACGCACTCAAAGAACTGACCGAAAAGCTGACCCATCGCGGCGTGACCGTGAAGTACGCGATTCATCCGGTTGCTGGTCGTATGCCGGGGCACATGAACGTGCTACTGGCCGAGGCGGAAGTGCCTTACGACCAGGTGTTCGAAATGGAAGACATCAACTCCGAGTTCGGCCAGGCGGACGTGGTACTGGTGCTCGGCGCCAACGACGTGGTCAACCCGGCGGCGAAGAACGATCCCAAGTCGCCGATCGCGGGCATGCCGATTCTGGAAGCCTTCAAGGCCAAGACGATCATCGTCAACAAACGCTCGATGGCCAGCGGCTATGCCGGTCTGGACAACGAGCTGTTCTACCTCGACAAGACCATGATGGTTTTCGGCGACGCCAAGAAAGTCATCGAAGACATGGTCAAAGCGGTCGAATAACCGCTCTAGCCCGCGACACATCAAACCCTCGGCGCGTTGATCGGCCGAGGGTTTTTACATTCGGCGTAACAGTGTTTTGTTCTGAAACCCGCTAATTAGAGCCCTCTCATGCGACCTTGGTCGTGGGACGAGAAAAATGCAAATCTCTAGACTTGGTCGCTCGCATCCTCGTCCCGAGATAAACAACATGCACCGTGAACGTATCCGCCTGCCGTCTTTGATGAGCAAAGTAATGAGCGCGGCCGACGCCGCTTCCCTGATCAAGGACGGCATGACCGTCGGCATGAGTGGTTTCACCCGTGCAGGCGAAGCCAAGGCCGTTCCCAAGGCGCTGGCGGAACGTGCCAAGGCTCACCCGCTGAAAATCAGCCTGATGACCGGCGCAAGTCTGGGTAACGACCTCGACAAGCAGTTGACCGAAGCCGGCGTGCTGTCCCGTCGTATGCCGTTTCAGGTCGATAACACGCTGCGCAAGGCAATCAACGATGGTTCGGTGATGTTCATCGACCAGCACCTGTCCGACACCGTCGAGCAGCTACGTAATCGCCAGATCAAATCGGTCGACATCGCCGTCATCGAGTGCGTGGCGATTACCGAGGAAGGTCATCTGGTGTTGAGCACGTCCGTGGGCAACTCGGCCAGCTTCGCCATTCTGGCCGAGCAGGTGATCGTCGAGATCAATCTGGCGCAACCGCTGGAGCTCGAAGGCCTGCACGACATTTATATACCCACTTACCGCCCGACCCGCCTGCCTATTCCGGTGCTGAAGGCCGATAGCCGCATTGGCAGCCAGGCGGTGAAGATCGACCCGGCGAAGATCGTGGGCATCGTGATCAGCGACCAGACCGACTCACCTTCAACTGTACTGCCCGCAGACAGTGAAACGCAGGCGATTGCCGGTCACCTGGTGGAGTTCTTCAAGAACGAAGTGCGGCAAAACCGCCTGACCAACCAGCTGATGCCTCTCCAGGCAGGCGTTGGAACGATCGCCAATGCGGTCATGACCGGTCTGATCGACTCGCCGTTCCACGGGATGGCGATGTACTCGGAGGTGCTTCAGGACTCGACCTTTGACCTGTTCGAGGCCGGCAAGCTGGACTTTGCCTCGGGTTGCTCGATGACGCTGTCAGAGCGCAAGCACGACGCGGTCTACAACAACCTGGAACAGTACAAACCGAAACTTTTACTGCGCCCTCAGGAAATCTCCAACCATCCTGAAGTCGTGCGCCGTCTGGGCATCATAGGCATCAACACAGCGCTTGAATTCGACCTGTACGGCAACGTCAACTCCACACACGTGGGCGGGACGCGGATGATGAACGGCATCGGAGGCTCGGGCGATTTCGCCCGCAACGCTCACCTCGCCATCTTCGTGACCAAATCCATCGCCAAAGCCGGCGCGATTTCCAGCGTAGTGCCGATGGTCAGCCACGTGGACCACACAGAGCATGATGTGGACATCCTCGTGACGGAGCAGGGGTTGGCCGATCTACGCGGTCTGGCGCCTCGTGAACGCGCTCGCGTGATCATCGACAACTGTGTTCATCCCGCCTACCGCGAAGCGCTCAACGACTACTTCCGCAGAGCCTGTGCTATCGGCGGCCACACCCCGCATGTGCTGCGCGATGCACTCAGTTGGCACCTCAACCTGGAAGAAACCGGCCGTATGCTGTCGGTGTAGAAAAACAGTTCTGGATTGGCGACGACCTTTCGTCGCCACTTTCCACACACTGCGCGCCATTTTGGCAAAAACTGTATTGCTGTACCGGTCATTTCCACACTCCAAAATTCAAGATTCACTGTTGCGGCGCACAAAACGCACCATATTTGTGCTTACCGGTACAGTTGCCCTACGAATGAGCAAAACAGTGCCTTTGAACAGTTAACTGGAGCATCACAATACAAGTGAACTGTGTCTGGAGAGCGAGCGGCAACAAGAGGAAGATTGGCACCAATCAAGTCACTATCTAATCCCGCCACAAGCGGAAGGAAGAAGCACCATGGAACGCACCGTAAGTTCCGAACTGTTCTACGAAGAAACCGCACAATCCGCTAAAGCCTCGTTGCCGCTGCGCATGTTCGCCAACCTGATGCTCTGGCAGCGTCGTCTGTCCAGCCGCCACCAGCTGGCCCGTCTGGATGCTCGTCTGCTGGCTGACGCCGGTATCAGCGAATCCCAGCGTTACGAAGAGCTGAGCAAGCCGTTCTGGCGCTAAGTTAGCGTCTGCTGGTCCCAGGCCGAGAGCCTCTCACCAGCAACCCGAATTGTTCAAACAAAACCCGTCGCAGGTAACTGCGACGGGTTTTGTCATTTTAGAGCTTTGCAAATGAAACGTATCTATGATCGCAATAGGTACAGTTAATAAAAACCATAAAACCACCGTTACAGTACAGATTCCACGCTAGCTGTAGCCACTCCGGCGAAGGGGTAGCAAGGGAAAAAAACGGCACTGGCATTTGGCCGGGATAGTGCTCAAGCTGCCTGTTACGCTAGTCTTACGGCACCTCTTACCCCTACGCCAGCGAGACAGCTCTGCTCATCGCCAGATTTGCGCGTGTGGTTTCCCTTTGTTTCTCGTGGAGTTCAAACATGTCTCGCCTTCGCCTGTTGAGTGCAGCTGTTCTTTTGACCGTTGCAGCGGGAGCTCAGGCTTCCAGCTTCGTAGTGACCACCGACACCACCGTTCGCGCTCTGGACGCTTCGTCCAACGCCACGTCGAAAATTTCCTCCTCCTTCCATGACGACAAGATCGTTCTGGCCGCACGCGACGACGCAGCCAGCTTCGTAGCTTCCCAGGGCGACATTCGCGGCGCCAAGCTGGAAGGCGCCATGCGCCACATTCGTGAAGTCGCACCCACCCTTCAGGCTTCGGATGAACAACTGGCACAGGCGATTCTTGCGATCTGATTCAGCATCGCGACAGGTTTCGCAACCGATGCTCCGGCCTCTGGACTAGCTCTGGCCGGGGCGTTGCGCTAGCCTTGCGACTCGTTTTGCCGATACCGAAGACTCATGCATTCATTGACTCGCCTGTTGATTGCAGCGACTGCCAGCCTGATATGCGTCACTCAGGCTCAAGCGTTCGACACAACCACACAAAGCCTGATCAAAAGCGGGTATGCCACCACCCAGGTGACGACCGGGCCTTTCGATAACAAATTGATACTTGCCGCCCAGGATGATGCTGCAGCGTTCATAGCCAGTGATGGCCAACTGCGAGGAGCACGACTTGAGTCCGCGCTGATGTATCTGCGCCAGACCCAGCCAAAACTTCATGCCAGCGACCTTGAACTGGCGCAGGCAATCCTCGTCCAATAATCACTTTCTGCATCTTCTGTATTCTGGAGCCGTTACATGCGTACCCCGTTGATCGCTGCTGCCCTCGGCCTGCTGTTGCTGACCGATGTCGCGCACGCGCAAACCCTCAAAGCCACCAGTAACATTGTCGTTCGCGCGCTGGGTCGCAGCGTCGATTTCACCTCCGACACCACGTCTTCGGTCCGCAACTGGAAAATGGTCGTGGAAGCTCAGGA
>Ga0308163_10004728_pt1 | contig 10680 bp, 10 predicted proteins | sample PhyTR1_FD_201037 | JGI IMG/M metagenome (GOLD analysis project Ga0308163, IMG submission 201037) | Phyllosphere microbial communities from UC Gill Tract Community Farm, Albany, California, United States - DLSLT.R1 | ecosystem: Host-associated > Plants > Phyllosphere > Unclassified | place: USA... | reverse complement strand
TGTCCCACAGGCGGCAACCGTCCGGGCTGAACTCGTCGCCCAAGACGATGCTGCCGTCGTGGAATACGCCGAACTCGAGTTTGAAGTCGACCAAGAGCAAGCCAGCGTCGTCGAACAGTTTGTTCAGTACGTCGTTAACTTTGAGCGACAGCTCTTTCATGCGAACCAGTTGCTCTGCGGTGCCCCAACCAAATGCCACGACGTGGGATTCGTTGATGAACGGGTCGCCTTTGGCGTCGTCTTTCAGAAACAGTTCGAAGGTGTAAGGCTTGAGTTTCATGCCCTCTTCTACACCCAGACGCTTGACCAGGCTGCCTGCGGCGTAATTACGCACTACGCATTCAACCGGGATCATGTCGAGTTTTTTAACCAGGCATTCGTTGTCGCCCAGCAGTTTGTCGAATTGAGTCGGGACGCCGGCTTCTTCGAGTTTTTGCATGATGAAGGCGTTGAACTTGTTGTTCACCATGCCTTTACGGTCTAGCTGTTCGATACGTTTGCCATCAAAGGCTGAGGTGTCGTTGCGAAACAACAGGATCAAGCGGTTTTCGTCGTCAGTTTTGTAAACCGACTTCGCTTTACCGCGATAGAGTTCTTCACGTTTTTCCATGATGGGCTCCGCATGCTGAGTAGGTGGGCTAGGCGATTGTGCGCCAGTCGAGCCCTGAATCTTGATCCGCCAGTTGCAGCCAGTCCGGGTCGCACCCAAGGGTGTCGACGAAACATTGCCGGGCCAACTGAGGCAGGTTGTTCTTGCTGCTGAGGTGGGCTAATACCAAGTGTTGCAGGTCTTTCCAGCCCAACTCGGCCACCAGGTTTGCAGCCTGATGGTTATTCAAATGTCCTTCCTGGCCACCCACTCGCTGTTTAAGAAAGTAGGGGTAGTGACCACGGGCCAGAAGATCGCGGCAGTGATTAGCCTCGATCATCAGCGCATCCAGATCGCGGTAGCTGTGCAGCACGCCTGCGCAATAGGAACCGAGATCGGTCAGCAAGCCAAAGCGCCGCTGACCATCACTGAACACGTATTGAGTAGGCTCCTGAGCATCATGCGCCACACGCGTCACGCTGATGCTTAGGGCGCCAATCTGCAACGTTTCACCGTCTGCCACGAAACCGGCTGGTTCCAGGGGTTTGCGCATCCCGCGCTGAGTGCCGCGACTCATATACACCGGCAAATTGTAGCGCCGAGACAGCAAACCCACGCCATGCACGTGATCGGCATGTTCGTGGGTTACTAGAATCGCGCTCAGCTGGTGTGGGCTTACGCCTAACCGAACCAAGCGGCGCTCGGTCTCTCGCAACGAAAAACCGCAATCGACCAATACATAAGTGCTGTCGCTGGCTATCAGCGTGCCATTCCCTTGGCTGCCACTGCCGAGAACGGCAAAACGCATAAAATTAGCCCAGGTTGTCTTGAATCTCGCTCAACACTTGGCGCGCCACTTCTGGCGGAGCGCTGGTGTTGATGTTCTCTTCAACCGTGACTTGTACGCTGTCGCCAACCTTGCTCAGGCGAACCTGATAACGCTGGGCACGGGATTCAACTTCTTCTTTGCTCGGATTGCCGCCAAAGAGGCTGGAGAAGAAACCAGGCTTCTGGTCTTTCTTCTCGGCTTTCTCTGCCAAGTTGATGTAGTACAGGCCCAACGTGCGGTTGATGTCTTCAACGCGCCACTCACCCTGCTCCAGTGCACGCCCTACGCTAGACCAAGCACGGTCTAAGTCTTCGGTCAGACTCAGTACCGGGTTGCCGCTACCGTCTTCGCTTAGGCTGACGCGCGCCGGGGTGTCGAAATCACGTGCAGCCAACAACGATACCGAACCGCCCTTCTCGGCGTTACGGCTCATGCTGACGAGCATTTCATCGACAAGGCCAGCATCCAGCCCGGTGTTGACCGAGTTCGGAGTGAATTCAACATTGGCAGTACTGCCCAGCGGACGATTGGCACTGACCACGTAAATTTCACTGGTGTTGCGCTGCACGCCCGGCTCGATGCGCACCCGCAAACGGGTTTCGCTATCGGCAGACAGGCCGCTGCTGGTCAGGTGACGAGCCACAGGGGCGGACAATTCGTCAGCGTGCTGCCATGCCGTCGTGAATTCGCCCGTTTGTGGACGCTGCTCGTCAATGCGGAAACCGTTGTCTTGGAAGAATTGCATCGCAACCGACCACACTTCTGACGGCACGTGCTGCGCCAACACCCAACGGCTGTCGCCGGTTTTTTGCAGGGAGTAATCGCTGGCGCTGGCAATCGCAGCCAATGGCTGAGGACGCGGCACTTCAAACTCGCCTTTGACGTTGTCATCTGGCACGTTGCTCGGGATCGGCAACAGCGGGACCAGGCGTTTGTCGGTGACAACGCCCGGTGGCAATGCCATCGGTGCTGTCTCTTGAGCCTGCAAATAATCGCTGCCACGGTCCCGGAAGTAGCCATCTGGGCCCCACAGCCAACCGCAGCCGCTGGTGCTCGAAATAATCACGGCTAGTGCGGAAAGTCCGGCCAATCGCTTCATGCGTAATACTTCCTCAATTAAACCAAGACGCCGGACTGGCGCAGAGCCTGACGCAGCGGTTCGTGACAGGCTTCGCTGAGCCAGGTGAGCGGCAGACGGATACCGTCCTGCATCAAGCCCATTTCATGGAGCGCCCACTTCACAGGGATAGGGTTAGATTCGATAAACAAGGTTTTATTGAGCGGCATCAGTTTTTCGTTAATGGCTCGCGCTGTCGCGGCATCACCGCGCATCGCCGCCGCACACAAATCGCTTACGTCACGCGGGGCAACGTTAGCGGTCACCGAAATATTGCCCTTGCCGCCAAGCAGGATCAGCTCAACCGCCGTTGCGTCATCGCCGGAGTACACCAGGAAGTCACTGCTCACGCCGGCCAGAATGGCAGGTACGCGGGCTAGGTCGCCGGTCGCCTCTTTGATGCCGATGATGTTTTTCACTGTCGACAGGCGCACAACGGTTTCTGGCAGCATGTCGCACGCTGTACGGCCCGGAACGTTGTAAAGGATCTGAGGGATGTCGACTGCTTCAGCGACAGCCTTAAAGTGCTGATACAAGCCTTCTTGGGTCGGCTTGTTGTAATACGGCGTGACCAGCAGGCAAGCGTCTGCGCCAGCGGCCTTCGCATTGGAGGTCAGCTCGATCGCTTCACGCGTCGAGTTAGCGCCTGTACCGGCAATGACCGGAATACGCCCTGCGACCTGTTTGACAACGTGACGAATCACTTCGATGTGTTCGTTCACATCCAGAGTTGCTGATTCACCTGTGGTGCCAACGGCAACAATGGCGTTGGTGCCCTCTTGCAGGTGAAAGTCCACCAGTTTGCTCAGAGCGTCCCAATCAAGACGACCTTGTGCATCCATAGGTGTGACCAGTGCCACCATACTGCCCGCAATCATGCAACCGCTCCTGCCGGAAAAAGAGAGCCGTAATGGTACTGGCGCCATGACCCTTGCACAAGCAACAGCGCGCCTGATGAGCATTCCCCTTCGCGCTGCTTTTCGCTACCCTTCATCCTTTGATTGGTACTGGTGTGTGCGAACGTCTTTTTTACAGACCTTTATATAAGCACTTTATGCCCTGCCCCTACGCCTTAGAGCGCGGCTTGCATTCCTTGCAAACGGCCTCAAACAGCGTGCTGGCGGGCTTATGTGCTTGTAAGGCATCTGATCTTGGAGCCACGCACAATCAACCGTACTGACCGCTCATCGTTTTAGGAAGGCTGCATGTCCACCCCCACAGTCCGCGAACAATTTCTAGTTATCAGTGCACTTGGCGCCAATCCTATGGAGCTGACTAACGTCTTGTGCCGGGCCAGCCATGAAAATCGCTGCGCGGTCGTGACCTCTCGTCTGACTCGCCACGGCGAATGCAGCGCACTCGTGCTGGAGATCACCGGCAGCTGGGACGCGCTGGCCCGCCTTGAAGCTGGCCTGCCTGCCCTTGCCAAAAAGCATGCGTTTAACGTCAATGTGGTGCGCAGCGCGCCCCTTGAAACTCGCCCACAAGCGCTTCCTTATGTGGCGTACGTAAGTTCAGCCTACCGCTCGGACATCATCAACGAACTGTGCCAGTTCTTCACGGACCACAACGTTGAACTCGAAAACCTGACCTGCGATACCTATCAGGCCCCACAAACCGGCGGCACTATGCTCAACGCTACGTTCACCGTAACGCTGCCGGCAGGCGTGCAAATCAGCTGGCTGCGCGATCAATTCCTAGATTTCGCTGACGCATTGAACCTCGACGCATTGATCGAGCCTTGGCGCCCACAAAACCCAATGTAAGGAAGCCCCTCATGGCCGTTGCAATTGACCAACCCGTAAGCGACTTTCAGATCCCAGCTACCAGCGAGCAAACCGTTAGTTTGTCCGGCCTTAAAGGCAAGCAGGTGGTGATTTACTTCTACCCCAAGGACAGCACGCCGGGCTGCACCACCGAAGGTCAAGGTTTTCGTGACCACTACGCCGAGTTTCAGGCGGCCAACACTGAAGTGTTTGGCGTTTCACGTGACAGCCTTAAGTCCCATGAGAACTTCAAGGCTAAACAGGCATTCCCGTTTGAGTTGCTGAGCGACAAGGACGAAGCCCTGTGCCAACTGTTTGACGTGATCAAGCTGAAAAAGCTCTACGGCAAGGAGTACCTCGGCGTAGACCGCAGCACCTTTTTGATCGACAAAGAGGGCGTGCTGCGTCACGAATGGCGTGGCGTCAAAGTGCCAGGGCATGTTGACGCGGTGCTGGAACAGGCGCAAAAGCTCAACGCCTGATACTTCAGTAGTAGCCGGTCGACGCTCGATTGCTCGCGATCTTTTGATCTTTTAAAAGATCGCGAGGCAAGCCGGCCACAGTCCACTTTTATAATTTTTGTGTCATCTGCGCTGCTTCTGCTATCTGTAAGAGCGAGCTCGCTCGCGATCTTTTGATCTTCAACGTCAAACGATCGCAGCCTGCGGCAGTTCCTACAGTTCATCTTTGTGATTTCTTTCTGTCGTCAGCGGGATGAACTGATGCTGGCGCGTATTGGGCTTGATAACGCAGTTGCCACAGAGGTAAATCGTTTTACTGGCGCACCAACCGCACGTTGTCGAACTCAACCGCTTCGGTACTGCGATACGGGTTGATGTCCAGCCCGCCCCGGCGCACATAGCGCGCATACACGGTCAATTTTTCGGGTTTGAGCAAGCGCTGCAAATCAAGAAAAATTCGCTCGACACACTGCTCATGAAAATCTGAATGCTGGCGAAAGCTCACCAGATACGCCAGCAAACTGGCGTGATTCAGTGCCGCACCGCGGTATTCAACCACTACAGTGCCCCAATCCGGTTGGCTGGTCACCGGGCAGTTGGACTTGAGCAAATGGCTGTACAGGCTTTCTTCAACGACCTGCGACTCATCGCACTCTAACAACTCAGGGCGCGGGTGCTGGTAATCGCTGACCGTAATGTCCAGGTCATCAATACACACTCCAGGCAGAACGCCTACACCGTCCGCCTGCACTTCGTCCAAACTGCGGACACGCACACTGACAGGCTTGCCGGATGCGGCTGACAAATCAGCCTGCAAAGTCGCCTCCACACTGTTCACATTATTAAAGACGGTTTGATTCAGCGAGTTCAGGTACAGCTTGAAGGACTTGGACTCAACGATATTCGGTGAGTCGGCGGCAAAACAGAACTCGCCGATAGCCACGACCGGCTTGCCGGAGGGCAGCAACCATGACAGTTCAAAGCAGTTCCAGAAATCCACCCCAACATAAGGCAGCGTTTCGGCGCTCAGCCCAAGCTCCGCCCACTTCGCCGCACGCGGGATCGGGAACAACAAGGACGGGGTGTAAGTGCTGATGTATTCACTGGACTTGCCCAGCGGCGAATGTTCGGCTACGGGATGCATGACAAAAACCTGGCTAGAAAAACCCGGCAATTCTACAGGCTTTAAGCCCCCGCAGACGAGTAGACCGATTTAAGGTGCCACTTTCAGTTGGCCGACCATCCCTGCCTGATAATGCCCCGGCACATTGCAGGCAAATTCCAGGTTGTCGGTTTTGGCAAATGTCCAAGTCAGCTCAGCCGTTTTACCCGGCTCAACCAGTACGCTATTCGGGTCGTCGTGCTTCATACCCGGCATGTTCATCGAGTCATGCCCCATCGCAGAATGATCCATACCTGCGTGATTAATTGAGGTAGGCGTCATCATGCCGCTCTGCTGCATATCCAGCATTTCTTTTTGATGCTCGGCGTGCATGGCCGCATGGCCAAGATTGAACTCGTGCAGCAAGTGGCCTTTGTTAACCAGTACAAAACGCACAGTCTCGCCCGCTTTTACATCCAACGACTTGGGATTAAAGGCAATGTCGCTCATCTCGACTTCAATAGTGCGCGTTGCACTGGCGGCAGGCGCAGAGTGACCAAAATCAAAATGCTCACCCGGCGAGGCCACAGCCGGCAAGCTCAACACCCATAAACAGCTCGCAAGAGACAAACACTTGTGTAACGTCATACTTACCTCCGGAAACTTACAGTCAGTCTTTCCATCACCTTAAGGCTCTGTGACTGGCATTCAACTGACCGTAAGATTACAACTTTGTCAGCTTCAACTTATGGACAAAACTGCACGGTATAAGGCTGAGGTGATTTTTGTGATGGGCAACCCATGAAACTGCTGATTGTCGAAGACCAAGCTAAAACCGGCCACTACCTGCGCCAAGGGCTGAGTGAGGCTGGCTTTGTGACCGAACTGGCCACTGACGGCCTTACCGGCCAGCATTTGGCACTGACCGGTGATTACTCGCTACTGATTCTCGATGTGATGCTCCCTGGCCGCGATGGTTGGCAGATCTTGCAAGCAGTGCGCAGCGCCGGGCTCGATATGCCGGTGTTGTTCCTGACCGCTCGCGACGCGGTGGAAGACCGCGTGCATGGCCTAGAGTTGGGCGCTGACGACTACCTAGTCAAACCTTTCGCCTTTTCAGAGCTTCTGGCTCGCGTGCGCAGTTTGTTGCGCCGCGGTAGCAGCGCGCCCCAAGAAACCAGCCTGCAACTGGCTGACTTGCGTCTGGACCTGATTCGCCGTCGTGTAGAACGAGATGGCCAGCGTATCGACCTCACCGCCAAAGAGTTTGCTCTGCTGGAACTACTCTTGCGCCGACAGGGCGAAGTACTGCCCAAATCCTTGATTGCCTCACAAGTGTGGGACATGAATTTCGACAGCGACACCAACGTGATCGAGGTGGCGATTCGCCGTCTACGCCTAAAAATTGACGATAGCCATGAGCACAAATTGATTCATACAGTCCGCGGCATGGGCTATGTGCTTGAAGAGCGAGCCGACTGATGCGGCGCTTGGCTCTGAGTACTCGGCTGGCATTACTGTTTGCCGGCTGCACCGCTGTGGTCTCGTTATTGGCAGGCGTATTGTTTGATCGCGCCAGCGAGGCGCATTTTGTCGAACTAGATCAACAACTGATGGAAAGTCGGCTGGCTGTTATAACCAGCACACTGCACGGCACCCGCACGCTTGAAGCCTTTACACAGCGCTTGCCCATGCTGTTACAAGACCTCAGCCATCAGCCGGATCTGGCTGTGCGGGTGCGCGGCCCCGACGGTCACTTATGGTATGACAGCTCAACGCGCTTGCCGCCCCAGCTTCCTCAGCGTCCTGGGCTGGCCACCTTACAAATCAATGGCACGGATTACCGAGTGCTTAATTCAAAGCCCAAAACCGCTGATGCCCCGCAACTGACCTTGCTGCTCGACATCACCCATCACCAGCACTTCTTACAACGCATGCAGCACTTGATCTGGATGACGATGGGGCTCTCTGCACTGGCCACGGCCGTTCTCGGGGCATGGGCGGCGCGCAGTGGCTTGCGCCCGCTGCGCCGCATGAGCGCGGTTGCCAGCAGCGTGTCGGCGGACTCACTCAACGCACGCTTGCCTCAGGCACAGATGCCGCCAGAACTTGCGGAGTTGGCGGCGGCTTTCAACGCCATGCTGGAGCGTCTGGACGACTCGTTTCAGCGACTGTCGGCGTTTTCCGCTGATATAGCCCATGAACTGCGCACCCCGCTGTCTAACGTGCTGACTCACACCCAAGTCACCCTCACCCGACCGCGAGGCATCGAGGACTACAAAGAAGCGCTGCACAGCAACCTCGAAGAGCTGCAATGGATGGCACAACTGGTCAACGACATGCTTTATCTGGCCAAGGCCGACCACGGCTTGCTTACCCCTCGCCGCGAAGCATTGCAGCTGGAAAACGAAGTGGGCTCCCTGCTGGAGTTTTATGCGCTGCTCGCCGAAGACTCGCAGATTCAACTCAGCTGCGAAGGCAGCGCCCGGATTGCCGGTGATCGGAACATGCTGCGGCGCGCCCTTTCCAACCTGCTGGACAACGCACTGCGTTACACCCCCGCGGGCGGGACGATAAAAGTCGTGATCAGCGAGGCGTCGACAAAAGTAGGCATTAGCATTGAAAACACAGGCACCGGGATCGCTGCCGACGTGTTGCCGCGCTTATTCGATAGATTTTATCGGGCGGACCCTGCCCGCAGTGAGGGCAATAGCGAACAAGCGGGATTAGGTCTGGCCATCACCCACTCCATCATTCGCGCCCATGGCGGGCAGATTAGTTGTGAGTCACAAGAGGGATGGACGCGATTTATGATTGACCTGCCGCGAGAGGTCAACGGAGTGAAACACGCTTAGAAAACTCTAGAAGCTGCCGAAGGCTGCGATCTTTTGATATTTACAAACAAAGATCGCAGCCTACGGTAGCTCCTGCACAGGCTTCAGGGCGTGTTAGGAGTATCGCAACGCGTGCGCAGGCTCGATTTTAGCTGCACGGTATGCGGGGTATAACGTCGCCAGAAAGCTCAGTAAGAAGCCCGCGCCGCAGATTAAGGCAACATCGCCGCCTTGTAGCTCTGACGGCAAGTTACTGACGAAGTACACGTCAGAGCTAAAAATGTGCTGCCCGGAAACCCGCTCCATCCAGCCCACCAGTTCGCTGACATTCAGCGCAGCAATCACGCCCAGAACGCCACCAATTAAGGTGCCGACAATACCGATGACTGTTCCCTGCACCATGAAAATGGCCATGATCTGACGTGGCGTCGCGCCAATTGTGCGCAAGATCGCGATGTCGGCGCCCTTGTCGTTCACGACCATAATCAGGGTTGCAATGATATTGAATGCCGCCACTGCCACGATCATCAGCAGCAACAGACCAATCATGGTTTTTTCCATCTTCATGGCACTGAATAAGCTGCCCTGCGTGTGGGTCCAGTCGTCGGCTTTGTAGTCTGCTCCTAGGCCAGCAGCGATTTGCTGCGACACTTTGGGCGCCGCATACAAGTCTTTGACCGCGATGCGCACGCTCTGAACCTGATTCGGTTGCCAATGCTTGATAGCCGCAGCATCCGCAACATGTAACAAGCCCATGGAACCGTCCAGCTCAGCGCCAACCTTGAAGATGCCGACTACATTCAGACGCTGCAAACGCGGAGTGATGCCGCCTGGCGCGGTGCTGGCTTCAGGCACGATCAAGGTGATCTTGTCACCCACACTTAAGCGAAAACGGCGTGCTGTCATATCACCCAGCACAATCCCAAACTCACCAGGCTTTAGGTCTTCGAGTTTGCCCTGCACGATGTGCTTGGCAACGATAGACACCTGCCCTTCCAATGCCGGATCAACGCCGCTGATCTGAATCGGCTGCATTGAACCCTTGTAGGACAGCATGCCGTCCATTTCAGTAAACGGCACAGCAGCCGTCACCTCCGGGTTTTTCATCGCAGCCGCCGCCACCGGGCGCCAATCATCAATCGGCTTCACACCGACGATGGTGGCGTGGGGCACCATGCCGAGGATGCGGTTACTCATTTCACGCTGAAAACCGTTCATCACTGATAACACGACGATCATGGCCAACACGCCCAAGGCGAGGCCGATCATTGAGGTCATGGAGATAAACGAAACAAAACGATTGCGGCGCTTGGCGCGGGTATAGCGCGTGCCGATAAAAATCGATAACGGTCTGAACATTCGCGGGCACCGTATAAAAATAAAAGGCCCGACGCCGTCATTCGGCGCCAGGCTTGGCCGATCACATCGCGGTCAAGCGACCTTCTTGAAGGTGCAACACGCGATCCATCTGCCGGGCCAGGTTCATGTCGTGGGTCACGACCAAGAACGCGGTGCGCATCGAGGTACTGAGTTCGAGCATCAAATCCTGAATGCCTTGGGCGGTGTGCGAGTCGAGGTTGCCGGTGGGTTCATCAAGCATAACCAGCCCCGGCTTGTTTACCAGCGCCCGCGCAATCGCCACGCGCTGACGCTCACCCCCTGACAGCTCGGCAGGCTTGTGCTCCAAGCGATGCCCCAAACCGACCCGGTTCAGCAACGCGCTCGCCCGCTCCCGCGCTTCAGGGATGGGCGTTTTACCAATCAGCAGCGGCATGCAAACGTTTTCGAGCGCAGTGAACTCTGGCAGCAAATGGTGAAACTGATACACAAAACCCAGCGAGCGATTTCGCAGCAAGCCACGGGCTTTTTCGCCCAATGCCGATAACTCCTCGCCCGCCAGCCACACGCTGCCGGTGGTCGGGGTGTCGAGGCCGCCAAGCAGGTTCAGTAACGTACTTTTACCCGAGCCCGACGTGCCGACA
>Ga0308163_10004727_pt1 | contig 10681 bp, 9 predicted proteins | sample PhyTR1_FD_201037 | JGI IMG/M metagenome (GOLD analysis project Ga0308163, IMG submission 201037) | Phyllosphere microbial communities from UC Gill Tract Community Farm, Albany, California, United States - DLSLT.R1 | ecosystem: Host-associated > Plants > Phyllosphere > Unclassified | place: USA... | reverse complement strand
ACCGCACCGGCCTGCACCATACGGTCGATGGAACGTTCGTGAGCATCCACGCTGGTGCCGCCGGAGGTGTCGGTCACCACATACACTTCATAGCCTTCTTTCAGCGCCATCAGCGCCGGGAACGTCAGACACACTTCGGTCCACAATGCAGAGATAATCAGTTTTTTACGGCCCGTGGCTTCTACCGCTTTCACGAATGCCGTATCTTCCCAGGAATTCATCGAGGTACGCTCAATCGGCTTCACATCAGGGTGAACCGCCAGCAGTTCCGGCCAGATGTAGCCGCTGAAACTTTCCGTTTCGACTGAGGTGTAAATCACCGGCACGTTAAAAACTTTGCCCGCTTTAGCCAGAGCGACCGTATTATTTTTAAGCTGCTGGCGATCGATATTGGCGACGCCGAATGACATTTGCGGCTGATGGTCGATGAAAATCAGGGTGGAATTCTGTGGATCCAGCAGATCGAATTTTGACATTTTCATTTCCTCTCAGAGTGCATTGTTGGGTTGTGTTTTTGTATTTAACGTTGTGTTGTTGTGCTGCTGGAATTAACAATAGGACAGGACTTCAAAAGCGGATAGCGGAAAGAATTTGGCAACTTGTTCAGATTTTTTTGACAGGAGTCAGCCTATATCAACAGTCGTCAATACAGCTTTTTTTTCAGTCAGACAGGAACAACAAAATCTTTTTTGTAATCCGCAAAATCGACGCTGAAGAAACAAAAAAGGCAGGTGATTTGATCATCACCTGCCTTTTTTATCCGACCAATTTAGTTGTCTTTAACGCCTAATATTTTGATCTTCATGATGGAAAGCGAATTCGGCGGAATTTTTCCCGGAATGCCGTCTTTGCCATACGCCAGTTCAGGCGGAATGTAGATTGTGGCTTCACCTTGCAAGCCAAGCTTAAGCACAACCTCCTGAAGAACTGCCGGAATTTCCGTCACAGCGGCGCTGATGACATTGTTGTCTTTTTCACTGGCAATGACTTTACCGTCACCCAACGTCTCAACAATCTGCAGACGAATACTCTTATCCATCGTGACTTTTGGCTGTGAGCCCGGCTTGCTAATGAGATAAATGAAGCCTGATTTTGCTTTAACTGCACCTTTGACTTTGCCCGCTTTATTCAGGATTTTCTGGTTATTCTCTTCATTCGAGGATTTTTGCTTTTCCTGACGTGAGCGAATATCAGTATCCAGACTGTTCAGCGACTCTCTCATGTCGTTTGTTGACATGCTGGACAGCTCATTCATCCGGTCAACAAAGCCTTTGATAATCACATTGCGATCAATTTTCTCACCGGCAGAAACCACCTGTTCGATTTTTGAATTCGCGGCTTGCCCCAGCAAATACCCGACAGAATAAGAGCGCCCGGTTTTCTTACTTTCTTTCGCCTGCAGTGTTTTTAGTTCTGCGTCACTGAGCAGTTCTCCGCCAGATTGTGTAACGGCCGCGATGCTGTTTGAGGCGAGATCTTTTTTGGTTTTTTCCAGTTCAGCTGTCAGCTTACTTTTCTCTTCGGCGGCGTTATTCGCAGCCTGCTGACTTTCAGTAAGCTGGCTGGTCAGGCGTTTAACCTCCTCAGAAGATTTTGAGAGTGCCGCCTGAGATATCTGATAATCACTCTGCGATTTTTTGTTCGTGACCTCAGAAGCCGCCAGTTTTTCACTCTGGTCAGCACTTTTTTTCTGCAAATCGGCCAACTGAGTTTTCAACTGCGCTGCGTCATCCGCGGCTTGTTTGAGGGTTTTCTGCAAGGCCAGGTAGTCAGCCTGTGACTTTTTATTGGCAGCTTCTGACGCTGACAATTTGTCATTCTGCTCAGCGCTTTGTTTTTTCAGGTCAGTCAGTTGGGTTTTAATCTGGGCATTCTCATCAGCAGTTTGATTGACGCTTTTCTGCAAGGCCAGATAATCAGCCTGTGATTTTTTGATGACTGCTTCAGACACAGACAGTTTGTCATTCTGTGCATCGCCCTGTTTTTGCCTGTCTGCCAGCTGGTTTTTCAGCTGAACATTCTCATCAGCGGCCTTTTTAAGGGTTTGCTGTAAAGCCGCGTAGTCAGCCTGAGATTTTTTAGCAGCAGCATCTGACACAGACAGTTTGTCATTCTGCGCAGCGCCCTGTTTTTGCCTGTCAGCCAGCTGGTTTTTCAGCTGAACATTTTCATCAGCGGCCTTTTTAAGGGTTTGCTGTAAAGCCGCATAATCAGCCTGAGATTTTTTAGCAGCAGCATCTGACACAGACAGTTTGTCATTCTGCGTAGCGGCTTGTTTTTGCACTGCTGCCAGCTGGATTTTCAGCTGAGCATTTTCTTCAGCGGCCTGTTTGAGGGTTTTCTGCAAAGCCATAGAGTCAGCCTGAGATTTCTTATTAACCGCGTCTGACGCTGACAATTTGTCATTCCGCGCAGCGCCCTGTTTTTGCAGGTCTGCAAGCTGCGATTTCAATTGCGCATTCTCGTCTGCAGCCTTTTTGAGGTTTGTTTGCAGAGTCTGATTTTCATTCAGTGATTTGTTATTTGCAGCCACGGCAAACGCAATTTTTTCGTTCTGGCTGGCACCCTGTTTCTCCAGGGTGGACAGTTGAGTTTTCAGTTGCGCATTTTCAGCGGCAGCTTGTTTTGCGGTCATTTGCAGTTCAACCACATTGGCTTGCGATTTGTTGCCTGTACTTTCTAAAGCGTGCAATTTTTCGGCTTCTGCCCTGGATTGCTTTTGCAGCGTCTCGAACTGCGTTTTGAGCTTATGATTTTCTTCTGTCGCCTGCTGTAATGTCGCATTCAGCACCGCGAATTCCGCCAGCGATTTACCATTGGCGCGTCCAGAGGAGACCAGTTGTTCGATGCGCGCTGAGGATTGCTTTTTCACGGTATCAAGTTGCGTTTTGATCTGCGCATTCTCAGTACTTAATTTCTTAAAACTCGCCTCAAGGGTAGCAATTTCCTTCTGGGCTTTTTTGGTCGCCAGCTGAGAGGTGGCCACTTGCTCGGAGGCTTTTTTCGCTGAGCCGTCCTGACTGGTTTTAAACGCCGTTAGCTGGGCTTTCAATGCGGCATTTTCACTCATTGTCTTTTTCAAAGACTGCTGAATATCAGCCATTTCGTCTTGAGATTTTTTTGTCACCGTCTGTGCAACGGATAATTTTTCGCTCAGGCTTTCGGCTTGTTTCTGGCTACCCTGAAGCTTCTGCAACGTAGATGCCATCTGCTGGTTTTCTTGTTGTGTGTTTTTCAGCAAATTTTGCAGTTGTTTCAGTTCATCCTGCGCTTTCTTCTGCGCAAGCTTTTGGTCTGCAGATGGCGAGGCAACGGCAGGTTTGGCTTTTAATGCCTCGATCTGAACTTGTAGTTGTTGGTTTTCTTTTTGCGTATCCGCGAAGGATTTCTGCAAGGCAGCATATTGATCACGAGATTTTTCTGCTGTGGATTTTGCCGTCTCGAGGGATTTTTTTAGCTGCTCGTTAGCCTTGATATCGGCCTTGCTCTTCATCTCGCTGACATCTGCTGTGGCAGAGGGAACACGCACAGGCTGAGGTGTTTTAGGAGCTTTTTTTACCGGAGCCGGAGAAGGTTTAGGCCGAGACTGCGATGGGGGCGCGACGGCTTTTTCAACAGGTGTTTTTGGGACGACGATATCTTTTGGAGGCTGAATCAGCGGAGTGGAAGTCTTATTTTTTTCCGCAAAAACAGACGATTCCGGAGCAGAAATTAAATTTTCACTCTGCAACTGATCTAAAAGGCTCAGATTAGCATCAACGGAATCTTCAGCATGTGCCCCCTGTATGTTGATCAGTAACAGAATCAGGAAGAAAGACTTCACTCGCGCCATCATATTTTATTCACTTCCTGAGAGCGCTCGTCCATGCTCTTAAAGGTCGCACCTTTAACTCTTGCGCAGATAAGTTTCAATTTTGAGTCCAGTTCGATGTTCAGAATTTCCTGCGCATCTTTGTTTATCAGACCCTTATTCGTTTTGTAAACATCATAAGATTTTGTCAGCTGATTAAATTGTTGCTGATAAATATCAAAATCATGAGGAGAAAGACGCTGTAATGCTTTGAATTCGTTAACACAGGTATTATTCGCACCTTTATTAACTGACGTCTCTTTTATTGTAGCCACATTATTTTTTGTGCTACATGCACTCAACGCGATTAACGCAATGAGAGTCAAAGACATTGAGCAAGGCTTATTCATGTAGATTATCCTGTAGGGTTTTACTGCTAGAACAAATTATTTTCCCAGCAAAAGACCCTGTGGAACACCCACTTTCACTGAAATGATTATTTAGCAAAACCACTAATAGACAAAAAACCATTATAATCAATATATTGCACTAATAAAAAGAAAATCAGACTTCTTTTTTATGCTAAAAAATAGAAGAAATTTTCGATTTAACGATGCCTCAGCCCATGAAAAAGGAGGCAAAAATTGACATATATCATCATTCATTTTCAGAAAACTCAGGGAATAAGTAAATACTGATTCGCATTTTCGGATAAAACGGAATGTCCCTCAATCGCGATTAGGATGATTAGTACACATCATTATATCACGTGCAGAGGGAACAGACTGAGTATCGGATCTGTGGTTTTCAGGGTTAAAAACCAGCTGTGTGTTATGGCATCTATCTGGACAGCAGAGACTGCCCCGCTGCGGTGGATTTAAACGCTCTGGGAGGGAGGCCAAATTCGCGCCGGAAGCAGGTAGCAAAATAAGAGTGGTCATCAAAGCCGATGTCCTGCGCTATCGAGGTAATGGGTTTATTCGAATACAGCAGCGGGTAGAGGGAATGAAACAGGCGCAATTTGGTGAGATAACGCTGGGGTGACAAGCCGATATCTTTATCCAGGTAACGGTGCATCGTTCTGACGTTGATGGAAAACTGATCGGCCAGTTGGTTCCAGTCAATTTTCTCGTGAAAGTTAGCGTGCAGCCAACGGATAAGCCGCAGGATCCTTCTTTCATTGGTGTTGTTCTTATCATAGAAGTAGCTACAGTAGCGCAAATCTACCAGCAGCCGCAGGAACAGGCTTTCCTGTTCAATACTGCCTTTATGCTGGCTGGCAATGAGTTTATCCAGAGAGCCCTGTATCAGCAGAGCACTGTTTTTATCTAAGAAACGGTGGATGTGAAAGGATGCAAATTGCTTTGGAATAAGGGATTCAAAACCTTTTATGAGAAAAAAATGCTCCGAAGGCTGATAATAAATATTAATTAACCTCAGGTCTTGTGCGTGTTCATAAATGTGTAAATCAGTGGCCTGAGTAAAAAACAACATCCGTGGATAAATTGAATAGGGTTTGCCATTAATAATATGCAGACCAATCCCACCGGTAATCAATGTTATTTTACTGTAATTAAATTGAGTTTTAGGTGAATAATCTTGCGGCAGGCGGGACGTAATAATCACATTTTGTTGATCAGAAACAAAATAATCCTGAAAGATAGGTTTGTTCATAGTCAATACATCTTAATAAGTGTTTTTTTAGATTAACGGACGGCAGTCAGAAAATCTATATATTACGATAACCAGGCACTTCTCAATCGGGAAAAAATCAGTAAAGGCCGGCAATGCTCATTCAGGCCTTTACTGATGTAAAGAGGCACAGACCGTGCTATTCCTCCCCGAAGCCGGCACTGAATAACGCCTTTATCTCAAGAAATACCGCTTCTTCATCGGTTCCTTCACAAATGACTTCAACCTTTGCACCGCCTGTAATTCCGGCAGTCATTAAACCTATGACGCTTTTCCCCTTAATCACTTTATCACGGGAAATAAATTCTACTTTCGACTGACATTTTCCCACTATTTTAGCGATCGCACTGGCCGGGCGCGCATGGAGACCAGTTTTATTATTGAGCGTCAACGTTTCTTTGATCATAACGGTTCCCCGGATGAATAATGAATATTCCGATAAATTCCCTGTACGTTTACTGAATGATCAACATATCGCTGTGACCCGTTTTAAAATAATCATTCAGAACCGTTTTGAGCAGATAAGGCGCTTTAGGAATGGCATCTATCGTGTCACCTGCAATATGTGGGGTCAGCGTGATATTATCCAGCTGGAGTAAAGGATCGTCGGTATTGATAGGCTCATCCCAGCTCACATCCAGCGCAGCACCGGCTATACGCCTGTTTTTTAACGCATCAATAAGGTCAGCTTTATGTACAACCCCGGCCCTTGCGGTATTAATAATATAGCTCCCGGCCTTCATTTTATTGAAGACGTCTTTATTGATCATGTTTTCCGTTTCAGGTGTCAGCCGCATATGCAAAGAAAGGATATCTGATTGCGAAATGACAGAATCCATATCCAGTAATTCAACCCTCAGCCCTTCCTTTATGACGAGCGACTTATCGATAAAGGGGTCATGGGCAATCACCCTGACACCCAATGCATTAAGCCTTTTCGCCACCAGCTTGCCGATATAACCCAGGCCAATCAGTCCCACAGTATGATTGGCCAGCACTGTCTTATGTTCATCATTCGAAAAGCTTTTTCGCCATTTGCCATTTTTAATTTCATGATGCGCCCGGGCAATATTTCGGGTCTCCGCGTACATCAGGCTTAAGGTGAAATCGGCGACCGGTTCAGCATTACGGATAACATGGATAAGCGTGATATTTTTTTCCTTCACACTGTTTAATGCAATATGCTCCAGCCCGCCCCGGCATGTTCCGATAAGTTTAAGTTTTGCCGCCGTTTCCAGCATACTTTTCGACACAGGGGCAATATGCACCAGCAGGTAATCCGCGTCTTTCAGTGCTTCGGTCACGCCAGCGGGAATTTCCACCGCCTCCGGGCCGTTCTTTTCAATCAGCAGAATTTTTTCCTGAAACTTTTCCTTTTCTAAATCGGAATACCATTCGTAAGAAACGACATCCAGTTCGCTTTCATCTCTGCCGGGAAAATCAATATCTTTGGCAGCATCCCTTAATGTCGCACTGCTGACCAGCGCATCACCAATAATAACGAGTTTCATATTCTGTTATCCTTTATTGAGTCAGTTGATTGGGCTCACTGCCGGTACCAGCTTGTCTTTCGAGATAAGCATGTATCGACTCTTTTTTAATGCGGACAAAAAGGTAAAACACGATATATACCACGACGCTGAGGGCGATATAGACAGGATTTTGGGTGAGGAAAATCAGGAATAATCCGCCCATAAGATGATTGGTCATTACAGCAAAACTACAAATCAACATGGCACCTACCGGCAGAACCACACCGACATCTTTAGCGACTTCAGTAAATACCGGCGCCACGGCGGTGATCATATACAATCCCCCCACACACCAGATAGTGCCTGAAATTAATGATTTAAAAATATTACCCGCTGATATCGCAATAATAAGCTCAATCATATAAGGAATAGCAATAAGGTCTACCATTGGTAACGTTTCATTACCCGGTAATATAATCGCCAGAATGAATATAATCGGAATCAACAACATTCCGGTTAACAGCGTTGCTGATTCGCCATAACCTGCCGCATCGTTAATGGCCAGGAACCAGATCCGGTCTTTGCCACTCGATTTTGCGGTTTTACGTGACGCATCGGTAATGGTAGTGAATGCAGAGGCAAACACCCCGGCGATTTTTGGGAAGATACACATGACAGCTGATGTGGCGATACCGACCTTACAGATTTCTCCCCAGGCTTCAATGCTGCCCAGACGGGTATAATTTCCGGAAATGCCGATTAGACACCCGAGTACCAGACCCAGTGTAATCGGCTCCCCCATGAAACCTAATTTGTCCTGTAAGGTCTGCGGATTCCATTTTATTTTGTCCGCGCCCAGCTTATTTAATATCCAGTCCACCCCTATCGCCAGCGGCACAGAGCAAACATGATGAGGAGCGGTCATGGTGCATCCGGGATAGCCGTAATAAACAGACCATCGTTTAGCCACTATTTCTGAGCAAACCAGAGAATAAAGATTGGATAACAGCATCAATCCAATTGCCAGATAGATATTCCCTGTCGCGATATAGAGCATCGACCCCCACAACATAAAGGAAAAGTTATTCCACATATCTGAGGGCATAAAAATATTGGTAAAACGTGTGACAAATAAAATTGTCTGAAACAGCAACCCGAGGCCTAAAAAAATCATCCCGACATTGGTTGAATAGGCAACAACACTTGTTGCCTGCCAGCCGGTATCCAGGATACGCAGTGAAATACCGGACGTTTCCACCATACGGTTAATAACAGGCGTAACGACAGGCGTGTAGGCACCAATGAGCATCCCAAATCCGGTCAGACCAATACCGGCATTAAGCCCGGCTTTAAAGGCTTTTTTGGGCGTTACTTTCATGATGATAGCAATAATATAAATGACAAAAGGCACAACAATCGCAGCACCAAATGAATTCATAATTTTCGAAAGAATGTCTAACATGCTCAAGACTCCTTACTCTGTAGATAAGGTTTCATTATCATATTAAGAACAATAATTAGGTTCTCCACAAACCAAAGCTTGTGGAGTCAGACCCACTATATTTTCAGGCTCTCAACTTCATGCAGTAATTCTTCTATAAATCCATCCTCATCGGTACCAATTAACAACCCGACTGCATTGATGGTCGGAATGTCATACTTATCCCTCAGCGGACTGGTATGAACAATAATATCCCATTTACCTGAACTTAATTGCCCTTCTACTCCGCCGGGACTGACTTCAACGGTTTTTGCCTTATATCCGTTGACTTCAAGAATATCTTTTACTTTTTCTGCCACCATGGAACTGGTGACGGTTCCTGATCCGCAGACGGAAATAACATTAATATTTTTCATAGTTACTCTTTTTTGTCATTCAGCAGAAATTATAAAATGCCATCCCGTGGGGTGACATTAAAGGCATCAGCAAGGGCGCGAAGTTCCGCGCTGGTGATCGACTGTTTAATTCCGACGGCAGCGGAACGCAGATAAATATCGGCAGCTTTATCTACCGTTTCGACCAACCCGAAAGCGTCATCAAAATTGCTACCTGCTCCCATAATTCCGTGATGCGCCCAGATCACAATGCGGCAATACTCCATTTTGGCAGCGGAAGCCAGACCCAGATCAATGGTGCCTGCCACCATCCACGGCACAATCCCCACGCCTTCCGGGAATACCACCAGGCATTCAGTAATTTGTTGCCACAGCGTTTTTGAAAATTTCTTTTCATCCAGATCATGGGCAAATGTCATGGCAATCGTGGCATTAGCATGGGTGTGTAAAATAACGCGATGTTCAGGGTCATGTTTTAATCGTGTCGCATGGCATTTTAAATGCGAGGCCAGTTCGCTGGTCGGGCAACCACCGTTTACCAGCCCCCAGAGTTGCTGATAATGTTTTCCGTCTTCAGATATTTTTAAAATAATCAGCGTATCGGCCGGATTCTTAATGACATTGCGGAAGTATTTTCCGGAACCTGAAACCATAAATATTTTATTTTTCAGTTCAGGAAAAGGCATCGGCAATGCGACTTCTGATATCACCTGTTGTGTATCAAGGTAAGGTGCTACTTCCTCTTCCTTCAGGAGATAACTGATATTACCACCGTTTCTTTCTGCCCAGCCTTTTTCCCACAGCTTGAGCGTAATATCACACATTTCTTTAATAAAGGGAGCTTCATTAATATTATAGATAATCATAACGTCACCTTTTACAATGAATGGAAAAATTCACAAATTCCTTCGCGGGAATCAAGCTGGACCAACTGGCTAATCTTTTTTTCATCAGAAAATACGGCCATTAATGTCTGCAATAAGACGATCTGATTTTCATCCCGGGTCACGCCAAGAGAGAAAATCCAGTCTACGTCTACTTTTTCATCCGTACTGCCCATAAGCAAAAATGTCAGCGGTTTTGCGAGTTGGGTAATTGCCACGAAAGGCTTTTTTATATACAGCGGGTCTGTATGGGGTATGGCAATATTCAGGCAGGATGTCATTAACCCTGTCGGATAATGGGCTTCCCTGATAAGAATATTTTCGTGGTATGTCGCCTCAACAAATCCTTGTTTATAAAGTTTCTGGTATGAATCCGCAAAAAACGCATCCTGAGTGGTATAACTGCAATTTAAATAAACCAATTCGGGTGATATAAATCCGGTCAGCGGATTTTTTGTAGTCTCCATATTTTTCCCTCCTTATTTACGGCTCAGATGTTCTGATGCTTCCGGTCGAATTTTCTTAGAAAATCAGCGTTTCCAGACTCTCTTACCTTTTCGCGTGTCATTATCCTAAGAGTCCGAACTGGGAAATTCATTAGATCCCTGGACTCATTACTTCTAAACATGTCTGTATGATTAAAGTCGGGGTGATGAGGGTCACAACTTGCCAATGTTTCCTGGATACCGGATACGCAGAAATGAAAAAGGCATCCCCGCAAAGGAATGCCTTTTTCATTTAAGAAGGTCTGTTGAGAACGTCTTTTACTTAAACAGCGTCAGACCTCGGGCGTTTATCCAGAATCGCTTGGCTGTTTTCACCCAGCCGGGCAATAAGGAAATCAATCACGCTGCGTAGCTTGGCGGAGGGGCGACTGTCCTGATGATAAATCAGGTACAACGGCGTCGGTTTATACGACCACTGCGGCAGTACAGGCACCAGACGGCCTTGCGCAATATCGTCCATCAACACGTAATCAGGTTGCAGAACAATGCCGCAGCCACTGA
>Ga0308163_10004722_pt1 | contig 10686 bp, 7 predicted proteins | sample PhyTR1_FD_201037 | JGI IMG/M metagenome (GOLD analysis project Ga0308163, IMG submission 201037) | Phyllosphere microbial communities from UC Gill Tract Community Farm, Albany, California, United States - DLSLT.R1 | ecosystem: Host-associated > Plants > Phyllosphere > Unclassified | place: USA... | reverse complement strand
TATCAAATGGCTTTTAGGCATAAGTCTGTAGCTGTTGTGATTAAGGAAGGTTCAAAAAACAGCAATGAAAGATTGGAATTTTTGGGCGATGCAATTTTGGGTTCAGTTGTTGCTGAATTACTTTTCAAAAAGTATCCCTATAAAGACGAAGGTTTTTTGACTGAAATGAGATCTAAAATTGTTAGTCGTGTCCATCTTAATCAACTTTCCCGAAAATTGGGATTCAATGAACTGATTCAGTTTGATGCCAGAATGATCAGTTTTCCTAATAAACAAGGCTCTCTGCTAGGAGATGCTTTTGAAGCACTTATCGGTGCTGTTTATTTAGATAAAGGTTATGTTTTTACTAAAAATTTTCTGTTAAATCGCATTATTAAGCCACATGTTGATATTCATTTATTGGAACAAACGGAAACAAATTTTAAAAGCCGATTGATCGAATGGTGTCAACATAATGGCAAGGAGGTTGTTTTCAATCAAATTGAAAATCCACCAGGAGAATCGAGTAAAATGTTTTCTGTAGAGGCTATTGTCCAAGGCGAGGTATGTGGGTTGGGACAAGATTTCAATAAGAAAAGTGCCGAAAAATCTGCTGCTGAAAAAGCTTGTGAATATTTGAAAATTTTGGAACTTGACTAAGCTTTTTTCTTAGAAGCCTCAAAAAATCCTTCTTAAATATTAACTTTGCCAAATGGCAACAGTAAAACCTTCTTTAGCAAAAGGCACGCGTGATTTTTCACCAGCCGAAATGCTTAAACGTAATTATATTTTCAATACGCTTAAACGTGTTTTTATAAAATATGGTTACAGTGAAATTCAAACTCCTTCTTTTGAAAATTTACAGACACTTACTGGAAAGTACGGTGATGAGGGGGATCAGTTAATTTTTAAGATTTTGAATTCGGGAGATTATTTGAGTAAAGCTCCTGATGATCTATTTAAATCTAAATCTTCCATTAAATTAATTTCTCATATTTCTGAAAAGGCACTTCGTTATGACCTTACTGTACCGTTTGCTCGTTACGTTGTCATGCATCAAAATGATATTTCCTTACCTTTCAAGCGTTTTCAAATTCAACCTGTATGGCGTGCAGATCGTCCTCAAAGAGGTCGTTATCGTGAATTTTACCAATGTGATGTAGATGTTGTGGGCTCTGCCAGTCTACTCAATGAAGCTGAGTTTATGTTGATCTATCATGAAGCACTGAAAAATTTGGGATTGAAAGATTTTACGATTAAAATCAACAATCGTAAGATTCTTTCAGGTATTGCAGAAATTATTGGTAAGCCGGAACTTATTGTCGATATGACAGTTGCGATCGATAAATTGGATAAGATCGGTTTAGAAGGAGTCAACAAGGAATTATTAGAACGTGGTTTTACAACAACTGATTTGGAAATTTTACGCCCAATTATTTTATTGGAAGGATCAAATGAAGAGAAATTGTCGGCGCTAAAACATGTACTGTCAAATTCGGAAATTGGATTGAAGGGCGTAGCTGAAATAGAAGAAACTTTTGATTATATTTCTAAGTTGGATTCTTCAAATGAAGTTTTACAGCAGTTTGTAGAGGTGGATATTACCTTAGCTCGTGGTTTAAATTATTATACTGGATGCATTTTTGAGGTTAAGACCAATGAAGTAGCTATGGGAAGTATCGGAGGCGGAGGACGCTACGATGATTTGACAGGTATGTTTGGGTTAAAAGGGTTAACAGGCGTTGGTGTGTCTTTTGGTGCCGATCGCATCTATGATGTTCTAGAAGAGTTGAATCTTTATCCAGAGGCTAAAGGAGATTATACCAAACTGTTGATTGTGAATTTTGATAAAGAGACCGAGTCCTTTACATTGCCACTTTTAAATCGCTTACGTCAAGCAAATGTTGCTGTGGAACTTTATCCAACAGCCGCAAAATTGAAAAAACAAATGAGTTACGCGGACAGTAAAGGGATTCCATATGTTTTGTTAATCGGTGATGAGGAGGTTTATTCTGGACAGCTTTCATTAAAAGATATGCAAACAGGTGATCAAAGAAAAATTGATGAATCAACTTTGATTGCTGAATTGAGCTAAAATCAAATTTGTTAAAAAATAGTAAAAGCCAAAAGATTATTATGTCTTTTGGCTTTTTTGTTTGTTCTTTTTTTAATTTACTAAATTAAGCCAGTCATTTATTTGCCTTTCCTGTTATGTGGTTTAAATCAAATGTCTTAGAACTGTCTAAAACGAGAAGAAAATTTGATTTTCTGACCAAAATATCACCCAAATTGATTAGATTTGTAGTCAAGATTAGTAAGAAATTCAAAACTTTGAAATGAGTTCAACACCTATAACAAAAGAGACATATTTAGAGTGGTATAGATCTATGCTACTTATGCGTAAGTTTGAAGAGAAAACAGGTCAACTTTATGGACAGCAAAAAATCCGTGGTTTCTGTCACTTGTACATTGGACAAGAGGCAGTAGTAGCAGGTACCATGTCTGTAATTAAACCTGAAGATTCTTTAATTACAGCCTACCGTGATCACGCACATGCTTTAGCAAAAGGAGTGTCTGCAAATGAATGTATGGCTGAGATGTTTGGAAAAGCAACAGGTTGTTCAAAAGGAAAAGGTGGATCTATGCACTTTTTTTCGAAAGAACATAAGATGATGGGAGGCCATGGTATTGTCGGTGGTCAGATTCCGTTAGGAGCTGGTATCGCATTTGCTGAGAAATATTTGGGCACAAATAATGTTAACGTATGTTACATGGGTGATGGTGCTGTTCGTCAAGGTGCTTTCAATGAAACTTTGAACATGGCCATGTTGTGGAAATTACCAGTAATTTTTGTTTGTGAAAACAATGGTTACGCAATGGGTACTTCTGTACAACGTACAACCAATATGCAAGATATTTATAAAATGTGCTTAGGTTTTGATATGCCTTGTGCTCCAGTAGATGGTATGGATGTAGTAGCGGTACACAACGCAATGGACGAAGCTGTTCAACGTGCTCGTGCTGGTGAAGGACCTACTTTCTTAGAAATACGTACATACCGTTACAAAGGACACTCTATGTCCGATCCTGCGAAATACCGTACGAAAGAAGAACTAGAAGAATATAAAGGGCGTGATCCATTATTAGCGACAAAGCATGCTATTGTTGAAAACAATTATGCTGATGAAGCTTGGTTTGCTGAAGTGGATGCTGAAGTGAAAAGTATTGTAGATGAGTCTGTAAAATTTGCGGAAGAATCTCCTTTCCCTACAGCTGATGAATTGTACAAAGATGTGTACGTTCAAGAGGATTATCCATTTATATTAGATTAATATAAGTTACTTTAACTAGATAAATAAAATACAATGGCTGAAGTAGTTAGAATGCCGAAAATGAGCGATACCATGACCGAAGGGGTTATCGCAAAATGGCACAAACAAGTTGGTGATAAAGTTAACTCTGGTGATTTAGTTGCTGAAATCGAAACTGATAAAGCAACGATGGATTTTGAATCATACCAAGAAGGAACGCTTTTATATATTGGTCCAAAAGAAGGTGAAGCAGTTGCGATTGATGCTATTATCGCTATTCTTGGAGAACCAGGAGAAGATTTTCAAGCATTATTAAGTGATGCTCCTCAGACTGAAGAAGTAACAGAGAAAAAGGAAGTAGAAACTTCTAATTCATCTGAAACTGAAGCAGCTCCACAATCTAATGTGACTCCGGAATCTTTAGGTGTTACCGTAATTACTATGCCTTTGTTGAGTGATACGATGACTGAAGGTGTGATTGCACAGTGGAATTTTAAAGTTGGTGACACGATCAAATCTGATGATTCTATTGCTGATGTAGAGACTGATAAGGCGACAATGGAAGTGACAGCTTATGCTGACGGTACATTGTTGTATGTAGGTCTTGAAGCAGGTGAAGCTGCTAAAGTAAATGATATCATTGCTATTGTAGGTCCTGCTGGAACAGATGTAACACCATTGTTAAATCAAAAGCCAGCGTCTGCATCTCAAGCTGCTCCTGCAGAAGTAAAAAAAGAAGAATCCAAAGAAGAGGCTCCTGTAACTACTGAAAATAAATCTACTGATGTAGCTGATGATTCTCGAGTGAAAGCATCTCCTTTAGCCCGTAAAATTGCTAAAGATAAAGGGATCAATCTGAGTGAGATTAAAGGATCTGCTGATGGTGGTCGTATTGTTAAAAAAGATGTTGAATCTTACGTTCCAGCTGCTAAATCTGCTCCTGCTGCGTCTGCTCCAGTAGCTACCGAAACAAAAGCGATCACTTTACCAACTTTTGTAGGTGAAGAAAGATATACAGAAGTTGCTGTTTCTCAAATGCGTAAAACTATTGCGCGTCGCTTAGGTGAAAGCTTATTTACTGCTCCACATTTTTACTTGACGGTTAGTATTGATATGGAAAATGCAATGATTGCTCGTACACAAATCAATGAAGTGGCTCCAGTAAAAGTTTCTTTCAATGATATCGTTGTAAAAGCAGTTGCAGTTGCCTTGAAAAAACACCCTGCCGTAAATTCTTCATGGAAAGGTGATAAGATTCGTTTTAATGAACATACAAATATTGGTGTCGCAATGGCTGTTGAAGATGGCTTATTAGTTCCTGTTGTAAGTTTTGCCGATGGAAAATCATTATCTCACATTTCTGCAGAAGTTAAAGATTTCGCTCAAAAAGCTAAAACTAAAAAATTAACTCCAGCAGATTGGGAAGGTTCAACATTTACAGTTTCTAATTTGGGTATGTTTGGTATTGATGAATTTACATCAATTATCAACTCTCCTGATGGTGCAATCCTATCTGTTGGTGCAATTCAACAAGTACCAGTTGTTAAGAATGGTGCGGTTGTTCCTGGAAATGTGATGAAGTTGACTTTAGGTTGTGACCACCGTGTAGTGGATGGTGCTACAGGTGCTCAATTCTTACAAACGTTAAAAGCATTATTAGAAAATCCAGTAAGATTATTAGCATAATCTTACTTCGAATACTTATATTGAAAAGGTCACTTTATATAAAGTGACCTTTTTTTATTGTTTTTTTCTTTTTTTAGTACTAAAATCAGCATTTTAGCATTTATACATTAGAAAAGAAATAGAATCCGTTAAATAGTGAAGTTATATATATTAAAAAGTCTAGTTGCTGTTCTTATCATAGCAACAGTATCATGTAGTTCGAAAGAAGAAAAACAAAAAAAGGCATTAGTTGAACAGGCTAAAACTGATAGTCTAAAACTCATATACCATCCATCTGAAGCAGATCCGAAAGTTGAGGCATTTATGCAAAATCTGCATAAAAGATCAGGATTTAATGGTAATGTGCTGATTGCAAGAAATGGAAAGATTTTATATCAAAATTCATTTGGTTGGGCCAATTATCTTTTAAAAGATAGTTTGAAAATTGATTCAAAATTCGAATTGGCTTCTGTTTCAAAACCCCTCACAGGTATAGGTATTTTGAAATTGGTCGAGGAGGGGAAATTGAAATTGGATCAAACCATTAATGATTTTTATCCGAATTTTCCTTATCCAGATATCACAATTAAACAATTGTTGTCTCACCGATCTGGATTGCCAAATTATGTTTATTTTTCGGAGCAGCATTGGAAGGAAAAGAAGAAGGGCATGACCAATCAAGATGTCATGAATATGCTGATAGAATTTAAGCCGAATCGATATGGAAAACCAGATGGTAAATTCTTTTATAACAACTCGAATTTCATGGTGTTAGGTGCCATTATTGAAAAGGTAACTAATCAAAGTTATGCGGAATGGATGAAGGAAAATGTTTTTAATCCGGCAGGCATGACAAATACGGCAGCATTGTCAAAGGCTATTTATGAAAAAATTCCTACAGATGTTATCGGTCACGATAAAGTATGGAGAAGATCTGTTGTTCAAAATTTTCAAGATGGGCCTCTGGGAGATAAGGGAATTTATAGTACGGTAAGGGATCTATATAAATTAGATTTAGCTTTGAATGAAGGTAGATTATTAAAGAAAGAAACATTAGACTCTGCTTATGTCGACCGTGCGAAATCTAAAAATGGAATATTTGGATATGGATTGGGATGGCGTACTTTTCATAGAAATAATGATGTAATAATCTATCATACCGGATGGTGGCACGGATTTCGCAATCTGTATGTGAGGGATCTTAAAAATAATGTCACGATTGTACTGTTATCGAATATGACTAATGGAAGTTTAGTTAAATTGGATGAATTGTATAAAATTTTAGGTATGCCTATTTTGAGGAAGGGTGTTTATAATGATGCTGGTAATGTGGCTGATGATGTTTAATTAAGGAGTTATGAAAAAAACGCTAATAATAGGAGCGAGTACTAATCCAGAAAGGTATTCGTATAAAGCTGCTCATAAATTGAAGCAATATGGACATGATATTGTGAATGTAGGTCTTAAGAAGGGGGAAGTTGCAGGTGTTGCAATAGAGTCAATGGGACCAATTCATTCGGATATTGATACGATCACGATGTATGTCGGCGAAGCAAATCAGAAGGGCTATATGGATTACATATTGGCAACAAAGCCAAAGCGAATTATCTTTAATCCTGGTGCTGAAAATCCCGAATTAGCGGCACTTGCTAATAAGTTAGGTATTGATACTGAAAATGCTTGTACACTGGTTCTTTTAAGTACAGGACAGTATTAGACTGAAATATTGTAATTATACTTTATCGGAATTTATATTCCGTATTTAACTCATAAAAAAGGGTTATATTGGTTTTAAAAAGCCAGTATAACCCTTTTTTATGCCTTCCCTTCTCAAACGATTTCGTAAGTTTCCCTTGTGTGTCTACTAAAAAAAGTACACTTTAGAGTCCAATTGAGCCCAAGTTGTGAGAAGTTCATATATTATTTTTATTCCAACCTTATGTATTATTTATCGTGCTTCAGACATCGTATAATGGAAAAATGGATTTATATATTTCGAAAGGGGAACGGTTCATTTTTCTTCAGAAACAAAAAACATAGAAGATCCACGATTGCTAAAAGTGTGGGGAGAAACGCTTATAAAATAAATGTTGCAATAAATAGTAAGGAATTAAAGAATCAAGTGATGTATAAAATAGTAGCAAATTAAGACGATAGCAATTATGATGAAAATGAAAAAACAGATTCTCATGGTATTATGATCTGCTTTAGGAATATGTACTGTGCAAGGCCAGTCCAGCGATCTGAAATTATCGAAAGAGTTTATCCAGCAGAATTTGAATGATGCCGCTCAACAAATTAAAGTCTTGGCAAATGAGACCCCAGACGAAAAATTTCCTAAAACTTTTGAAAATAATAAAGAAGTCTTTTCATCATCGAGCTGGTGGTGTTCTGGATTCTATCCAGGAACACTGTGGTACTTATATGAAGGAACTCAAGATCGAGGGTTATTACAAAAGGTGGAAGAGAAGTTACCTTATTTGGAGAAAGAAAAATATAATAAAGGGACACATGATCTAGGTTTTATGTTGTTTTGCAGTTTTGGAAATGGCTTACGTCTAACAGGTGATTCCGTGAAATATAAAGATGTGTTAGTTACTGGCGCAGCTTCGCTCGCTTCTCGTTTCAATGAGACAACAAAGACTATTCGGTCTTGGGATCACAAGCCTTGGCATTATCCTGTCATCATTGATAATATGATGAATTTGGAATTTTTGACGCAGGTTTCAAAAATGACTGGAAATAAATGGTATTATGATTTGGCGGTAATACATGCCGAGACAACATTGAGAAACCATTTTAGAAAAGATTATAGCTCATATCATGTTATTGATTATGATGTGAACACGGGTAAAGTTATTGCCAAAAAAACACATCAGGGTGCCTTTGACGAATCTGCATGGTCTAGAGGACAAGGTTGGGCACTCTATGGTTATACCATGATGTATCGCGAGACCAAGAAGAAGGAATTTTTAAATCAGGCTCGACATATTGCAAAGTATATTTTTAATCATCCCAATTTACCGCAAGATTTAATTCCTTATTGGGATTTTGATAAGGATAAGATTGATCAATCTAGTAAAATGTATGCTAAGAAAGATCTACGTGATGTTTCAGCAGCGGCATTGTATGCATCTGCTTTACTCGAATTGGCGCAATATACAGTAGGTAAGGAGTCGACGCTTTATCTTACTAAGGCGGAGACCATGCTCACAAATTTATCTAAGGCTCCTTATAAGGCCGAGTATGGAAAGAATGGCGGTTATTTATTAAAACATAGTGTAGGGGCACTACCTTTGAATTCTGAAATAGATGTACCATTGACGTATGCTGATTATTACTATGTTGAAGCATTGATTAGATACAAAAGACTTCTAGAGGGAAATGCTATTATTCAGGAGATCGCTAAATGACATTTTTTACTTCTCTAACAGTTCTTTATTATTTTGGACAATGTGAGTTGCAATTCTATATGCCAAGCGATCATGATCGAGCTGATTGTAAAATTGAATTTTTTGGAGCTCTAGGATAAGTAGACTATACGGTAAGAATGGATATAGTTGGTGGAACAACCATATTGCAACCTTAATCAAGTATAGCTTCACTATATGGGACTGTTGTGTAAAAACACTTTTTAAAGCTTAAATTATCCGTTTTAGGAGTTCATGTGAACCTTTCTGCAACTACTTTTTGGCTCTGAGCAATCGCTCTTTGACTAAGAGTAGTTCCTATTTTCAAAAAAGGAATCTATCCTCTGGCAAAGGAATCCAATCTTTTAAAAAGAAAATCACGTTTTCTAAAACTGTGTTCCATTGTTCATAAGAACCATCACCTTTTTGAAAATAAATAATCGATGATTTAAAAGGATTGAACACTTTATGGATTAAGGAGTACATTGCTGGGAACAAGTGACTACTATTTCTAAACACAGGATCAGTTTTTTGGAAATAGTAATTTAAGTTTATCAACTCAGGACAGCTTTTTTGGAAATAACGGTTCCATTGATCAACAAGCGATCACTTGTTTGGAAATAGGGATTCAAGTTTGCTAACAAAGTACTAGCCGAAGGCAAAAAGTAATCCTACTATTGCCCCATTATTACTATGTTGTACAATTAATACATAAACAATTTAGCATGCTAACTACTAACACGTTATTATTCATTTGAATCACGCTGTTCTTTAATAATAAATTCAGAAGGATTTTGTCCAAAGAGTTTTTTAAATTCTTTACTAAAGTATTTTCTGTCTGAAAATCCCACAGCATAAGCTACTTCACTTATATTGAGAGCAGAAAGCAATAGATCTTTTGCTTTATTTAGTCTATAGTTTTTAACATAGTTATTAAGAGAAAGGTTTGTAATGGCATTTAATTTACGGTAAAGTACTGGAGCACTCATTCCCATAGCACGAGAAATAAAATTGACGTCAAATGAATCTGATAGTAGGTGATGTTCGATAAGCCTGTTTAAGGATTGAATGAATTTGTTGTCTTGTTCGTTATCACTAATGGTCGCTTTTATTTGAAAGTTCTGGCTTCGCTTTTTACTTATATTTAAGAGATTTTGTACAGAATAAAAGAGTTGACTGTTATCAAATGGTTTTGTTAAATAAATGTTTGCACCACTTTGTAAAGTCTCAGTTTGTAATTGATGGTCTGTTAAAGCGGTTAATAAAATAAATGGAATATGGCTTGTAATGATACTGTTCTTGATAGCTCTGCATAACTCTATTCCATTCATATTGGGCATCATGAAGTCAGAAATAATTAGATCAGGTACTATTTTTTCCGCTTTTTTTAATGCCTCCTCGCCATTATGAGCAAGAATAATATTGAAATTATCTTTAAAAATATTGGCAATTATTTCTAATAGCTCTTTATTATCTTCAACAATGAGGATTGTCGTTTGTAATCCTACTTCTGCAATAGCGGGGAAAGCGGATAATGGAGAAATGCTTTGAACGGAATTGTCAGTCTCACTGTAATCAAGATTTGATGTTTTCGGCAAGTGCACGGTAAAAATAGTCCAATTTTCTTGTTGCTCGTGCTTGGATTGACAATGAATTTCTCCACCATGTTGTTCGATTATTTTTTTAGTTAGGGCTAATCCTATACCAGTGCCGATAGTATCATTTACTTGATCTTCTCTATAATATTCTTCGAATATTTTAAATTGGTTGGTTGATGTAATTCCGATGCCATTATCAACAATCTGAATGGTGATTCTTTTTTCATCTTGAATAACTTCTAAGTAGACAGTGCCATTTTCAGGGGTATATTTAATAGCATTGGACAGTAGGTTGAACATCACTTTATCAAATTGTATGGTATCAATTGACTGGATGCCGATGGGATCTATGTGTTTAATATAATAGTTTAAATTTTTTGTTTGGGCAAAATCATTAAATAGATAAAAAGTATCTTCGATATATTCTCTGAATGAAATTGATGTCAATTTGAGTTCTTGTTTATGATCATCAAATTTTTTAAAGTCCAATAATTCATTTACTACAGTTAGAAGTTTGTTTGCATTTTTTTTGATGCGTATTAATTTAAATTGTGTAGTTGGAAGATTGGCCACTTCTGTTATTAATTCATCAAGCGGAGCTGTGATTAAGGTAAGTGGTGTTCTAATTTCGTGTGAAATTTGAGTGAAAAAGTTAATTTTATTTTCGTGTTCTTTTTCTGAATTAATTAAAATTTCACGTTCCACAATGAATTTTATTATGAA
>Ga0308163_10004721_pt1 | contig 10687 bp, 11 predicted proteins | sample PhyTR1_FD_201037 | JGI IMG/M metagenome (GOLD analysis project Ga0308163, IMG submission 201037) | Phyllosphere microbial communities from UC Gill Tract Community Farm, Albany, California, United States - DLSLT.R1 | ecosystem: Host-associated > Plants > Phyllosphere > Unclassified | place: USA... | reverse complement strand
CGCGCTGGCACCCCACTCAAACCGAGCCAGGATGGGGGACGCATGGTGGCTACGGGAGCTTGACGAGCAGCCCGCCGCGGTGCGCGTCGAACGCGACCATGGTCGCCATGCCGAACGCGTCGCCGTCGAGCTCCAGGTCCTGGGCCTCGTCGACCCGCACGGTCAGGGCCTCAGCACGCAGGTTCGTCACGGTGTTCCCACCCCGGCCCTCGGTGAAACGGATCATCCGTCGCCCCACGGCAGTCCGCCGCAGGACCCGGTTCTCCCACGTCACCTTCCGCCACACGAGCAGCCAGCCGAAGGCACCCTTCGGTTGCAGCACCGCGACGTCGAGGAACCCGTCGTCGAGTTCGGCGTCCGGCATGAGCTGCACCCCGCCCTGCAGCGTGCCGCAGTTCCCGACGAGCACCGAGCTCACGGTCGCCGCATGCTGACGGTGCCCGCGCAACTGGTAGTGGATGCGGAACGGCGCGGCCGTGGCGATCGAGCGGAGACCGGACTCGACGTAGGCGAGCCAGCCGAGCGACTTCTTGAGGTCGGGGTTCGCGGTGGCGATCATCATCGCGTCGATGCCCATGCCGGCCATCACGACGAACGCGTGCTCCTCCTCCGACCCGTCGGCACGGGTGATCATGGCGACGCCGATGTCGATCGCGCGCGTGTCGCCCGTGAACGCCGTCCCGATCGCGGCCAGCTGGTCGCCGAGCGGCACCTTCAGGTTCCTCGCGAGCAGGTTGCCGGTCCCCGAGGGGATGAGGGTCAGCGGCACACCGCTCCCGCGAAGGCCTTCGGCGACGGCCCGCACGGTCCCGTCGCCGCCGGCCACGAGCACCACCTGAGCACCGTCGAGGACCGCGCGCCGCGCCTGACCGACACCGGGGTCGTCGACACTCGTCTCGTACAGGTGCGGAGCCGCCCATCCCGCGTCCTGCGACCGAGCCTCCAACGCGCTCCGCAGCCGGGTGGCGTCGACCTTCACCGGGTTGTACACGAGCGCGGCGTGCGGGGGAGTCGGCATGGCCCAACGGTACTGTCCCGGGGCCTCGTCACCGACCTCGATCGCTAGACTTGCCGGGTGATCGATCCCGTACTCCTCCGCGAACAGCCAGAAGTCCTCCGAGCGTCGCAGCAGAAGCGAGGGTCCTCCGTCGACCTCGTCGACCAGGCGATCGACGCCGACACCGCACGCCGCGCTGCGATCACCGGGTTCGAGGAACTCCGTGCCGAGCAGAACGCGTTCGGCAAGCAGGTCGCCAAGGCCCCCAAGGAGGAGAAGGCCGCACTCGTCGCCCAAGCGCAGCAGCTCGCCGCCCGCGTCAAGGAGGCCCAGCAGGTCGCGACCGAGGCCGAGGCCTACTTCGCCGACGTCGCCGGTCGCATCCAGAACCCGGTGCTCGACGGCGTGCCCGCCGGCGGCGAGGCCGACTTCATCACGCTCCGCGAGGTCGGCGAACGCCCCTCGTTCGACTTCACCCCGCGCGACCACCTCGAGCTCGGCGAACTCCTCGGCGCCATCGATATGCAGCGCGGCACCAAGGTCAGCGGCTCGCGCTTCTACTTCCTCCGTGGCATCGGCGCCCGCCTCGAGATCGCCCTCATGAACCTCGCGCTCGACCGCGCGATCGAGGCCGGCTTCGTCCCGCTCATCACGCCGACGCTCGTGCGCCCCGAGATCATGAAGGGCACCGGCTTCCTCGGCGAGCACGCCGACGAGGTCTACCAGATCGCCGGTGAAGACCTCTTCCTCACCGGCACGAGCGAGGTGGCGCTCGCCGGGTACCACTCCGACGAGATCCTCGACCTCGAGGAGGGCGCGCTCCGCTACGCCGGCTGGTCGACCTGCTACCGCAAGGAGGCCGGGTCCTACGGGCGCGACACTCGCGGCATCATCCGGGTGCACCAGTTCAACAAGCTCGAGATGTTCGTCTACACCAAGCCGGAGGACGCCGCCGCCGAGCACGAGCGCCTGCTGTCGTACCAGGAGGCGATGCTGCAGTCGCTCGGTCTCAGCTACCGGGTCATCGACACGGCCGCCGGCGACCTCGGATCGAGCGCGGCACGCAAGTTCGACGTCGAGGCCTGGGTGCCGACGCAGGACGCGTACCGCGAGCTCACCAGCACCTCGAACTGCACCACCTACCAGGCGCGTCGCCTCGACACCCGGTACCGCGGGGAGTCGGGCAAGACAACGCCGGTCGCGACGCTCAACGGAACGCTCGCGACCACCCGCTGGATCGTCGCGATCCTCGAGACGCACCAGCAGGAGGACGGCAGCGTCGTCATCCCCGAGGTGCTGCGTCCGTACCTGGGCGGCATCGAGGTCGCGAGGCCGATCCGATGACGGACGAGACGACCACCACCGCGACCCCGTTGCTCATCGCCCTCGACATCGACGGCACGGTGCTGCACGAGGACGGTTCGCTCAGCCTGTCGGTCGCCGACGAGGTGCGCCGCGTGGTCTCGCTCGGCCACATCGTCACGTTGGCCACCGGTCGCAGCTGGGAGAGCACGCGCCCGGTGCTCGAGGAGCTCGAGCTGACGCCGCAGTACGTCGTCTGCGCGAACGGTGCGCTCATCATGAAGCGCGACGAGTCGAAGCCCGACTCCTACGAGCGCTTCTTCATGGAGACCTTCGACCCGACCGAGGTCCTCGGGCTCATCCAGCCGCACCTCTCCGAGGGCAGCTACATGGTCGAATACCCCGACGGCTTCCGCAAGTACACGGTCGGCATGGAGGACTGGAACCTCGAGAACGCGGTCGAGGTGTCGTTCGAGGAGCTCGTGACGAGCCCGGTCACGCGCGTCGTCGTCGTCTCACCGAGTCATGACGAGGAGGAGTTCCTGCGCATCGTCGACAGGATCGGGCTCAGCCAGGTGAGCTACGCGATCGGCTGGACGGCATGGCTCGACATCGCGCCGAAGGGCGTCAACAAGGCGACCGCGCTGGAGCGTGTCCGGGAGTGGCTGGGGCTCGAGCGCTCGCAGATGGTCGCCGTCGGCGACGGCCGCAACGACGTCGACATGCTCGGCTGGGCCGCCGCCGGAGGGCGCGGTGTCGCCATGGGCCAGGCGCCCGAGGAGGTCCTCGCGGTCGCGTCGGAGGTCACCGGCACGGTCACCGACGACGGTCTCTCTCAGCTCCTGAGGAGCATTTCGGGTTAGCATCGTCCAAAGCTCCGTGCCGATACGCCGTTTCCGGCGGGCACGGAGCGTCGGTGCGCGCCTGCTCCAGGGGTCACCGGACGACTCGCCGCAGCCCGGTCTCCTGGGTTCCGGCCACCCCTGTTCCTGAGACGAGAGCGAGATCCATGACCCGCAACGCCGACGCGTCCAAACCGCGCGCCGCCGTCCGTCACGGCCGACTCCGCAAGTCGAACCCGTTCGTCACCGTCGCGAAGATCGTCGCCGCGACGGCCGCCGTCGTCGGCGTGAGCGGCATCGCGGTCGCCGGCGTGGCAGCCCTCGACCTCGCCAACAGCGTCAAGCCCGTCGCCCACCTCGACAACGAGACGCCGGGTGCGCCGCCGCCCAACATCGGCGCGATCGAGGGCGGCGTCAACCTGCTCCTCGTCGGTAGCGACTCCGGCGACGGCAATGCGGCGTACGGCGATCGCGAGGAGAACCTCAACGACGTCACGATCCTCATGCATATCTCGGCAGACCACTCGAGCGCGACCGTGGTCAGCTTCCCGCGCGACATGTACGTGCAGATCGGCGACTGCGCCGACGGCGGCAACGGTCGCGACAAGATGAACACCGCCCTCATGTACGGCGGGGCCGACGGCGGGCTCGCCTGCGCGGTCTCCACGGTCGAGGGCATCACCGGCCTCTCCATCCCGTTCGCCGCGCAGATCGGCTTCGACGGCGTCATCTCGATGTCGAACGCGGTCGGCGGCGTGCCGGTGTGTGTCACCGAGCCCCTCAACGACGCCTGGAGCGGCATCAACCTCGACGTCGGCACCCACGACCTCTCGGGCGCGTCCGCCCTCGCCTTCCTCCGCTCACGTCACGGCGTCGGCGACGGCAGCGACCTCTCGCGGATCTCGAACCAGCAGGTCTTCCTCTCCTCGCTCGTCCGCACGCTGAAGAGCAGCGACACGCTCTCCGACCCGATCAAGCTCTACTCGATCGCCCGCGCCGCGCTGAAGAACGTGACCCTGTCGAGCAGCCTGAACAACATCGACACGATGGTGTCGATCGCCGCAGCGCTCAAGGACATCCCGCTCGACCGCGTCGCGTTCGTCCAGACGCCGACGGCCACGGTCGAGGGCGGAGTCGAGGCGACGTCCGATGCCGACGTCCTGTGGACGGCGCTGCAGAGCGACCAGGCCGTCGCGCTGTCCGCCACCGGCAAGTACGTCGTGACCGACCCGAACGCGCCGGTCACGCCAGACCCGGCGACCACCGACGCGGCTGCCGATCCCGCTGCCACGGCGGACCCGGCAGCGCCCGCGGACCCGTCCGCCGCCGGCCCGGTCGCCTTGCCCGACACGATCACGGGCCAGAACGCGGCGCAGAACACCTGCACGGCCGGTCGTCCGGAGGAAGACCAGTAGTCACCGCGTGATCGGATGGGGCCGCTTCGTCGCTGGCCCCATCCGATACACTCGATCCTGGTCGTCAGCTGCGTCATCGCGGGCGATCGACCATCAGGAGGGCTGTCCGAGCGGCCGATGGAGCCAGTCTTGAAAACTGGTGGGCAGAAATGTCTCGTGGGTTCGAATCCCACGCCCTCCGCACTGTGAAAAGCCTGGTCAGTCCCTGGTTTCCCCGGCTGGCCCGCTCTGCTCCGAGATCTCGCCAAGGCCCTGCCGTGCCACCTGCGTGCCATAAGGGCTCCCCGGGATGCCCGTCAGAGCCGCATCGATACCCGCTGCGATCACCTGGCCACGCTCAGCTCCGACGTGCTGATAGATCAGCGCGGCCTTGGCCGTCCGGTGCCCGGCGCGGTGCATGATCTCGCGCAGGGTCGCACCTGCAACCGCCGCCGCCGTCAACCCGCTGTGCCGAATGTCGTGCAGGTGCACCTCCTGGAGCCCGAGCGCGGTAGTCGCCTTCCTCCACTGCCACTGGAGCTGGCTGCGCGAGACCGGCAGGCCGTCTGCGCGAGCGAACAGCGGGGCCTTGCCGAACGATGGTGGCTGAGCATCGAGGTGCTCGCGCATGATCGACACGACGCTGGCAGGCAGCGCCACTGTCCGTGCGTCCCCGGTCTTGGTCGCCGTCGTCGCCTCGCGTCCGCCCACGGTGACTGTCTGACGTTCGACCACGAGGGTGCCCGAGTCGAGGTCGAGGTCGCGCCGCTCCAGCGCGATCAGCTCGCCGACGCGCAGGTGCGCGCCGAACGCGAGGACCAGCATCGGCCGGAAGCGCTCGGGGTGCTGGGCCACGATCCGGGCGAACGTCGCAGGCTCCAGGTGTGGGCGCTCGGGGCTCTGGGCCACCCCCGCCCCGACGATGCGACAGGGGTTCTCTGAGATCAGCCGGTCGGCTGCGGCCGTGGCCATGATGGCGCGCAGCAGCGCGTAGGCCTGGCGCAGGCGGGTCTCACCCGTCCCACCCCGCTTCCCAGCCACGGCAGCCAGCGAACGCCGCGTGTCGGCGTACCAGGTGCGCACGGTGGGGCCGGTGATCGTGTTGAGCGGCATGGCGTCGAACCGGGTGAGCTGCCGCGCGAGGATGTCGGAGTACAGCTCAGCGGTCCTGGGGGCCAGCTTGCCCCGAGATCCCCCGCCCTCGATCCACGCCACGGCGTACGCACCGAACGGCCTCGCGCCGTCCCGCGGGTCGATGTAGCTGCCGCGGTACCGGTCGCTCCTGACCTCGGCGATGTGATCCTCCGCAGCGCGCTTGGTGTCGAACGTGCGAGGTGCCGTCATTGGCCGCCCCGCCTCGTCGGGATAGCGAGCCTGCCACCGGCCACTCGGCAGCTTCCGCGTGGAGCCGAATGCGGCTCGGTTGACCTTCCGGGTGCGCTTGTGCTCAGGCATCGGATGCCCTCGTTCGACTCGACCACTGACGTTCGGGCAGTGGGTGCTCCCCGAGCGCATCGTGCGCGGCCATGCGGCCGGGCGTCCGGGGTGCGCTGGATGGCCCGGGTTGCGGCTCGCCGAGGAGGCGGGCGTGGGCGGCGTCGTCCTGGTCGAGCATCCGCAGCTCGGCCTCCTGTGCCTCTGCCACCCGACGCTGGTACGACTCGATGCGCTCGCGCAGCTCGGGACTCTCCTGCACGCGCTGTCGCACGTCGTCCATCTCCCACACGTAGGCATGCCAGGCTGCGCGCACCTCTGCGAGCGCCTTCCCCGCCGCCTCGAACCGGGACCAGCCTTCGTCGGCGAGCGGCACCCGGTTGAGCGTGTCGGTGATGGTTCGTCCGTCCACGAGGTCCACGCCCACCTGCACCCGGCCGCGGCTCGCGATCAGATCCGACGCTGAGCATTCGAGGACCAGCGCCGCCGCGATCAGCTCCTCAGCCGTCAGCGACCGCCGTCCGTCCTCGACCTTGTAGACCTCCTGGCGCTGCCACCCGCGCCCCATGCGGGCGGCCATCGCTGTTGCAAACGCCACTACAGATAGCCCCCGGGCTGTGCGCTGAGCTGCCACATTCGCGCCGACCACCTCGGCAAGTGTGTGATCTGAGCCAACATCGTTTGTCATACGCACACAGTAGCACCTACCGTCATCGAGCAGGCCACAGCGGCCTGATTCTCAACGGAAGGGCATCACGCCATGGACCTCGAACAGGCTCGCAAGCAAGCGACCATCACCATCGAGCAGGCCGGTCAGCTGATCGGTTTGGGTCGGGGCTCGGCCTATGCCGCCGCTCAGCGGGGCGAGATCCCCACCCGCCGCTTCGGCCGTCGCCTCCTCGTGCCGGTCCCCGCACTCCTCTCTCTCCTCGGCGACGACGCCGCGAGCAACTGAGGCCACCTCCATGACCGTCCTAGCTACGTCCGATCTCACCCGATGGGCGCTCCGCGTTGACCTGCCGCGCACGCCGCAGGTCGGACCGGACCGCGTGGGACGAGTGCTCGTTGGCCTCGTGCAGTACGCCGACACCGACGCCGAGGCGTGGCCGAGTGCGGAGCGCCTGTCGGGTGATCTGTCTGGCCTCTCGCGGCGCGACGTGCGCAACGCACTGGAGGCGCTGGCTGCCAGTGGCCTCATCGCTGCCGTGACCACTCCCCAGCGCGGCCGTTCTGTCCGCTGGAGACTCAACCATGACCTGGCGGGGAGTCCCGCCAAGTCGTCGCGCTTGCCCGACCTCAACCTGGCGGGGAGTCCCGCCACCCCTGCGACGGCGAACCTGGCGGGGGAGTTGGCGGGGGAGTTGGCGGGGGAGTTGGCGGGGAGTCCCGCCACGAATAGAAGAGAAGAGAAGAACCCCCCACGTGTAGGCGAGCCTCCGGCCGAGCGGACGGTGGCGACGGCGGTGGATGACTCCCAGGCAGCTGCACCCCGGCATCCCCACGAGGCCAACGCTGCGAGCGCCCTCGCCTCACTGAAGGTTCCGCTGGACAGCGACGAGCTGCTGCGCGAGGCCTACCGCATTGGCGCTGGAGATCCGTGGGCTGGATACCTCCGTATCAAGCACGTTGCCCAGCAGGATCTCAGCGGCGTGCGCGATCCAGCGTCCGTCCTCAGATCCCGTGTCCGAGTCCTCACCCCCGCCGCACCAGTCGTGCACTCCGATCCCTGGAACTGTCCAACCCATGGGCGGCCGATCATCCCCAACACGCCGGGCCGGTGCGACCGATGCGCCGAGGAGGTGGCTCATGCAGCGACTGTGCAGTGAGCACGCGGGCCAGACATGGCCCCCACGGTGTCGCAGCTGCGAGGTGCTGTCGGTGACGACGCCGCCGCTCGGCTACTTCCCGGGCACCGAGTGCGGCGAGCACGCCTGGTACCCGCTCATCAGCCTCGACCCGGCCGTGTGTGCCAAGTGCGTCGAGCTGGTCGAGGCCGAGGAGGAGACCGTATGAGCTTCAGCCCATCGGGTGGCGGCGAGTATGCCGACGATGCTCTGCCGGTCGATGACCCGCGGGTGCAGCGCTTCCTCAGCCGCCTCCAGCGAGCTACGAGTGCCGACGAGATGGCGCGGGAGCTCCAGCGGCTCGCGTCGCAGCTGCCCGAGCCCCTGGCAGCCTCTCTGCGGCCTCCAGAACCCCTGACCCACACCGGCACCTATCTAGATCATCCAGACGCCTCAGCGCTCAGCTGAGGGCCAGCCACGCGGCATTCCGTCGCGAGGCACACCGGCCAATTGGCCACAACCACTGAAGGAAACACCATGTCCAGCACTCCCTCCCCGCACGCTCAGGCCATCGGCACGCTGTACGCCGACCTGAATGCTGCCACCCAGTTCGCCGACTCGGATCTGACCGTGGAGGCCCACCGGCGACGTCAGGCCGAGGGCATCGCCGCGGCCAAGGTGAAGTTCGACGCGGCCGCCCCGAAGGCCCCGGCTGAGCAGGCCGACCCTCGTGCCGCTGTGCTCGCCGCGCGTCGCCCGACCACCGCCGATCAGATCGCGATGAACCAGCGCGAGATGCAGCGCGTGAACGCCGCCATCGAGGACGGGCGCACCATCGAGGACGTGATCCGCACCGCCAGCCCCGAGACCGTCGCCGCCATCGCTGACGAGATCGAGCTGCTGCCCAGCGTCCGCGAGGCTGGCGACTCGGCGTTCGAGGCCCAGGCGCTGCGCGATCTCGCGTTCGCCCGTCTGGTCGAGCTTGGCGACCAGGAGTCGGTGGCAGCCGCAGCGGCCTGGACGGAGCAGGAGACCGCCGCCGCATGGCATCAGGTCGGCAGAGAGGCCCGCGACGGCCTGGTGAGCATCGGGGCACTGACCCGCCTGCACCGAGTGGACGAGGCTGGCTACGAGCAGCTCGCGGCACACGAGCGGCCGGACTACGACACGGTGAACATCATCGAGGCCTCGACCCAGGACGCCAGCTAGGCAGAACGAACGCCCGGGGGTCGGTGGCCCCCGGGCGTGTCCGGCACCCGCCGCGCGACCAGGCTACCGGCGAGCGCCGACACTCAGGCGACGCCGAACTCCTGCTCCAGCTCCTCGACAGACCAGCCCACATTCCCGTGGATCACCACCTGGCTGTCGGACACCCACGGCCCGGCGACGACGTTGCCCTGCCGTCGCTGCCTGCGCACCTCCGCGGCGTGTCGCCTCGTGGCTGCCTTGCCGGGCACGACGACCATCTGCCGCATCCGCGCTTCCAGCTCGCCCTGCTCGTCCTCGGCCCCGAGGGGGATGCCCTGGGCGACGTTGCGGCCGAACTCGTGGAACACCCGAGACGGCGAGTGAATACCCATCGCTGCCTTGAACGGCGCGACTATCCACGCGGGCAGCAGGTCCAGGAAGTACGCGCCGATGGAGTCAGCCAGCGAGGCTGCCCCGCTGAGGAGACCGGTCATGAGGTCCGAGCCCATCGAGACCAACCAGCTGCCGGATGAGGCCAACAGCCCGACGACCCAGCCCGGGATGCCCTGGAGCCACGCGACGAACCCGGTCCACCCGCTGCGCACGCCCGACTCCAGGCCGCCGATGGCGCTGGCACCGGTCGAGACCAGCCAGGAGCCTGCCGTGGACAGGAAGGCCGCGACGACGAACGGCAATGCGGTGAACCAGGAAACCAGCCCGCCCCAGCCATCCGAGACGCCCTGGCCCAAGCCCAGCAGCAGATCGATGCCAGCGGTGACCAGCCACACCGAGGCCGAGACGAGCAGGCCCCACAGCACGTCAGGCAGAGCGGTAAACCAGGACACCACGGCATTCCAGCCAGCGATGATGCCGAGCCCCAAGCCGGTGAGGAGATCGACGCCCGCCTGTAGCAGCCACTCACCGGCACCGGCGAGCCAGCCGAGGACGAGCCCCGGCAGCTCGGTGAAGTACCAAACCACGAACATGATCCCGAGGGCGAGACCGGTCGCCAGGCCGGACAGGAGCAATCGGCCGGCCGCCAGCAGCCAGTCACCAACACCGGCGACGAACGCGGCGAGCATGGCGGGGATGCTCTGCGCCCAGGCGATGATGCCCTCCCAGCCCGCGGCGATGCCGCCCATCAGGCCGGACCAGATCCCGTCCCACCAGCCCAGGAACCCGTCCATGGCCTCGGTGAACCAGCCAACGAACCCGGCCCAAGCGCCACCGAGGAACGCTGAGAGCTGATCCCATCCGGCGACCAGGGCGAGGATGACGCCCAGCAGCACGGCCGCGCCGACGATGACCCAGGTGAGAGGGTTGGCCGCTGCGGCCACGGCCTGGAGCTGCACCGCGACCGTGAGCGCCACGAACCCAGCAGCCAGCAGACCCACCGCCCCAGCGACCAGCTGGAGCAACGTCGGGTTCTCGTTCAGCGTGTCGGTCACTGCCTGAAGCACGGGGACGAGAGCGACGCCCACCTGCCCCGTGATGGCGTCCCAGGTGCGACTCACCCGCTCCCAGCTCGCTCGCGGCGAGCCCTGGAGGCTGGCACCCACGGACGCCGCAGTCCCGGCCACCTCGCCGAGCGCCGACCCCGCCCCGTCGAGCGAGGACAGGAACGACGGGATGCCGCCCTTGCCCAGATCCTCCAGCGGAGTCCCGAACAGTGCCGTTGCGCTCGCCGCCTGCGCTGCCGGATCGGGGATGGACAGGAGCCCGTCCACGATGGAGTCGAGCGCCCCG
>Ga0308163_10004713_pt1 | contig 10703 bp, 8 predicted proteins | sample PhyTR1_FD_201037 | JGI IMG/M metagenome (GOLD analysis project Ga0308163, IMG submission 201037) | Phyllosphere microbial communities from UC Gill Tract Community Farm, Albany, California, United States - DLSLT.R1 | ecosystem: Host-associated > Plants > Phyllosphere > Unclassified | place: USA... | reverse complement strand
GCGCGGTACGGATCGGTATGGTAGACGTCGATCAGATTCTGATCGTTGGTATACGCATGAATGGTGGTCATCAGGCCACTTTCGATACCCAGTTCACGGTGCAGTACTTGCGCGACCGGTGCCAGGCAGTTGGTGGTGCACGATGCGCTGGAAATAATTTGATGCGATTGACGCAGGGTGTCGTGGTTCACGCCATAGACGATGGTCGCGTCCGCGCCTTTGGCGGGAGCTGAGATGATCACTTTGCGGGCACCGGCTGTCAGGTGCGCAGCGGCTTTGTCGCGGCTGGTGAACAGGCCGGTACATTCGAACACCACGTCGATGTTCTGGGCTTTCCAGGGCAGTTCGGCCGGGTTGCGAATGGCACTGACCGCAATACGGTCACCATTGACGGTCAGGCTTTCGCTGTCACACTCGACGGTGCCGGAAAAAGGCCCGTGAACCGTGTCGAAGCGCAGCAGGTGAGCGTTCATCTCACTGTCGCCCAGGTCATTGATTGCGACGACCTGCAGGTCTTGACGGTAGCCTTGGGTATAAAGTGCGCGCAGGACGTTGCGGCCGATGCGGCCAAAGCCATTGATTGCGATACGAAGAGTCATACAGCCGTCCTTTCTGAATTTGTTGTTGGAATTACAAGATTATTCGCATAGAAATAGAAAACAAGCCTTTTTAATGGCAATATTTTGTTTTATCTACAACGAGAAGCCTGTAAGGCCAAAACAGTTGATCGAGATCAAGCTTTTACAGACAAGGCGAGTGCCTCGATATCTGCAAGGTCTGAAACGGGTGACCACATACGTTAGCCTGGAGTTCAGCACATGCATCCCCGCATCCTTGAGGTAACCGAGCGGCTGATAGCCCGAAGTCGCGAAACTCGGCAGCGCTATCTGCAACTGATCCGGGGCGCCGCCAGCGACGGCCCGATGCGTGGCAAGCTGCAATGCGCCAACTTCGCTCACGGGGTTGCCGCCTGCGGTCCTGAAGACAAAAACACCCTGCGCATGATGAATGCGGCCAACGTGGCCATCGTTTCCTCCTACAACGACATGCTCTCGGCGCATCAGCCTTACGAGCACTTCCCGGAGCAGATCAAACAGGCTTTACGTGACATTGGTTCGGTCGGCCAGTTTGCCGGTGGCGTGCCTGCCATGTGCGATGGCGTGACCCAGGGCGAGCCCGGCATGGAAATCGGCATCGCCAGCCGCGAAGTCATCGCCATGTCCACGGCAGTCGCGCTGTCCCACAACATGTTCGATGCCGCGCTGATGCTGGGCGTGTGCGACAAGATCGTGCCGGGCCTGATGATGGGCTCGCTGCGTTTCGGCCATCTGCCGATGATCTTTATTCCGGGCGGGCCGATGGTTTCCGGCATTTCCAACAAGGAAAAAGCCGATGTCCGTCAGCGCTATGCGGAAGGCAAAGCCACCCGTGAAGAGTTGCTCGACTCGGAGATGAAGTCTTATCACGGGCCAGGCACCTGCACCTTTTACGGCACCGCCAACACCAACCAGTTGTTGATGGAAGTCATGGGCCTGCATTTGCCGGGCTCTTCGTTCGTCAATCCGTACACGCCGCTGCGTGATGCGCTGACCGTCGAAGCCGCGCAGCAGGTCACCCGCATGACCATGCAGAGCGGTAACTTCATGCCGATCGGCGAGATTGTCGATGAGCGCTCGCTGGTCAATTCGATTGTTGCATTGCACGCCACCGGCGGCTCGACCAACCACACGCTGCATATGCCCGCTATCGCCCAGGCCGCAGGGATTCAGCTGACCTGGCAGGACATGGCCGACCTTTCCGAAGTGGTGCCGACCCTGACCCACGTCTACCCGAACGGCAAGGCTGACATCAACCACTTCCAGGCGGCGGGTGGCATGTCGTTCCTGATTCGCGAGTTGCTGGAAGCCGGGTTGCTTCATGAGGACGTCAACACCGTGATGGGCCGTGGCCTGAGTCGCTACACCCAAGAGCCATTCCTTGAGGGCGGCAAGCTGGTATGGCGTGAAGGCCCGATTGAAAGCCTGGATGAAAACATCCTGCGCCCGGTCGCCAACGCGTTCTCCCCCGAAGGCGGTCTGCGCGTCATGGAAGGCAATCTGGGCCGGGGCGTGATGAAAGTGTCAGCTGTTGCCTTTGAACATCAAGTGGTTCAGGCACCGGCACGAGTCTTCCATGATCAGCAGGATCTGGCCGACGCCTTCAAGGCCGGCGAGCTGGAGTGTGATTTCGTTGCGGTGATGCGCTTCCAGGGGCCACGCTCCAATGGCATGCCTGAGCTGCATAAAATGACCCCGTTTCTCGGCGTATTGCAGGACCGCGGGTTCAAGGTTGCACTGGTGACCGACGGCCGTATGTCTGGCGCGTCAGGCAAGATCCCGGCAGCGATTCACGTCTGTCCGGAAGCCTTCAGTGGTGGCCCGTTGGCCCTTGTGCGGGATGGCGACATCATTCGCGTTGATGGCGTAAAGGGGACCTTGCAAGTTTTGATCGAACCGGCAGAATTGGCCGCCAGAGAACCCGCTGTGGGTCATCTGGACAACGCTGTCGGCTGCGGTCGCGAGCTGTTTGGTTTCATGCGCATGGCCTTCAGCTCCGCCGAGCAGGGCGCCAGCGCCTTCACCTCGAATCTGGAGATGCTTAAGTGAAGTTGGCCCTGGTCGGTGATATTGGCGGTACCAATGCCCGTTTTGCCATTTGGGAAGACGACAAGCTGCATTCGATCCGGGTATTCCCTACCGTCGACTACGCCAGCCCGGAAAAGGCCATCGAGGTCTATCTTCAGGATCTGGAGCTGCAGCGTGGCGATGTCAGTTCGGTATGTCTGGCGGTTGCCGGCCCTGTGGATGGTGACCACTTTGAATTCACCAACAGTCATTGGCAGCTGAGCAAATCGGCTTTCTGCGCGAATCTGAAAGTCGAGGAGCTGCTGCTGATCAACGATTTCAGCGCCATGGCGTTGGGCATGACCCGTCTGGCCGATGATGAATACCAGACCGTCTGCCATGGCATCAGCGAGCCGGATCGCCCGAGCGTGGTGGTCGGCCCAGGCACCGGTCTGGGTGTCGGCACACTGCTCAGTGTTGGTGTGAATCACTGGATGGCCTTGCCGGGCGAAGGCGGGCATGTCGATTTGCCGATCGGCAATGCGCGCGAGGCTATGCTGTGGATGCGCCTGATGGCCGGGCACGAACACGTCAGCGCTGAAACCGTGCTCAGCGGCGCCGGTTTGTTGCTGCTGTATCAGGTCAGCTGTGAGCTGGATGATATCGAGCCGGTGCTCAAGTCTCCGGCGGCAATTACCTCGGCGGCGGTGGACGGGGACCCGGTCGCGGCAGCAGTGCTCGAACAGTTCTGCGTGTTCCTCGGCCGTGTGGCAGGCAATAACGTGCTCACCGTCGGTGGCCGTGGCGGGGTTTATATCGTCGGTGGGGTGGTGCCGCGTTTCAGCGAGTTCTTCATGAACAGTGGCTTCAAACGAGCCTTCGCCGAGAAGGGCGTGATGAGCGATTACTTCAAGGGCATCCCGGTCTGGCTGGTCACCGCCGAGTACCCAGGGCTGATGGGCGCGGGCGTAGCGTTGCAGCAGGCGTTCGGCGAGCAAGAGGCGGTAGAGCTGTAGATAGATTGTCTGTAGGCGCTGCCGAAGGCTGCGAATGGCGGCGTGTCAGGAAGAATGCTTTCGCAGCCTTCGGCAGCTCCTACAGGTCAGAGTGGCTTCAGGATTCACCCCTAACAATAACGATTCATAGCGACAAGGATGATCCAAGTGAGCGCAGTCAGTAAGTCGATCCTGCTGGTCGATGATGACCAGGAGATCCGTGAATTGCTGCAAACCTACCTGAGCCGCTCCGGCTTTCAGGTGCGCACCGTCGGCGATGGTGCCGGTTTTCGCCAGGCGTTCAACGATGAGCCCAGCGATCTGCTCATCCTGGATGTGATGCTGCCCGACGAAGATGGCTTCAGCCTCTGCCGTTGGGTGCGTCAGCATGTTCGCCATCCTCATGTGCCCATCATCATGCTCACGGCCAGTTCCGACGAGGCAGACCGGGTCATTGGTCTGGAGCTGGGCGCCGATGACTATCTGGGCAAACCGTTCAGCCCGCGAGAGCTGGTGGCGCGTATCAAGGCGTTGCTGCGCCGCGCCCAGTTCGGTCAGGAGCGTAGTGGCAGCGATGTGCTGACCTTTGATGAGTGGCGGCTGGACATGGTCAGTCACCGGCTGTTCCACAGCGATGGCGAGGAGGTGATTTTGTCCGGCGCTGACTTTGCGCTGCTCAAGCTGTTCCTCGACAACCCGCAACAGATCCTCGATCGCGACACCATCGGCAACGCCACTCGCGGGCGCGAGCTGATGCCTTTGGAGCGCATTGTTGACATGGCCGTGAGCCGACTGCGTCAGCGTCTGCGAGATACCGGCAAGTCACCGCGCCTGATCCGTACCGTGCGGGGCAGCGGCTATCTGTTGGCGGCCAACGTCATGTCCCAGACCGGCAGTGGTTACTGAGTGTCGATCAACGCTACGCCCAAACGCCGTCTGCCGCTGCCGCGCTCGCTACTGGGGCGGATGTTGCTGCTGACCTTGCTGGCGGTGTTGCTGGCTCAGGCCTTGTCCAGCGTGATCTGGCTGTCGCAGTTGCGAGCCACGCAGATGGAAGGGCTGGTCACCAGTGCCCGCAGCCTGGCGCACTCCATGGCGGCGAGCGTCAGTTACTTTCGTTCGTTGCCGCTGGCGTATCGCCCGCTGGTGCTGGACCAGCTGCGCAGTATGGGGGGCACCCGTTTTGTCGTGTCCCTCAACGATCGTCCGCTGGACATGAAAGTGCTGGATGCCACGCCGCGTAAACAGGCGGTGCTCTCAGCGGTCGATGAAGTGCTGCGCCAGCATCTGGGCAGCGATCCGGCTATTGCCGTGTGGTTCGTGCGTCCTGAAGACTTGCGGATCTTCAACAGCGGCCTGAGCCTCGATGAGCTGCCGCGCTCCTGGGCCCATTACGCCCTGAGCCTGGAACCGGTAAATCCGCCGGTCCTGGTGACGCAAATCGAGCTGGCTGCGGGGGAGTGGCTGTACATCGCCTCGCTCCTGCCCGAGCCCTACACGACACTGGAAGAACAGGACCTGCCGTTGCAGCAAGTCTGGTTCATTCTGCTGACCAGTGGCTTTCTGCTGTTGTTTATCGGCCTTCTGGTGCATTGGCAGAGTCGTCCGCTCAAACGGCTGGCCAAGGCGGCGCGGGACATGTCGTTGGGTGCGGATGTCGAGCCGGATGTCGAGGGCGGCGCCAGTGAAGTGGTGGAAGTCACCCGGGCTTTCAGCGCCATGCGCACCCGTATCAGTCGCTACCTGACCGAGCGCGGGCAGCTGTTCAGCGCCATTTCCCATGACCTGCGCACGCCGATTACCCGTCTGCGGCTGCGGGTCGAACTGCTTGAAGACGAAGCCCTGCAAAACAAATTCAACCGCGATCTGGATGAACTGGAGTTGTTGGTCAAAGGTGCACTGCAATGCGTCAAGGACACTGACATTCACGAGAACATCGAAGCGGTGGATCTCAATCAGGTGCTCGATTGCCTGGTGGAGCCTTACCTGTTGCCTCAGGGCAATGGCAACGCCACGCAAGAGGGCAAGGCACTGGCGCCTTATCCCGGCAAGCCGCTGGCGCTCAAGCGCTGTATCGGCAACTTGATCGATAACGCACTCAAGTACGGCACCAAAGCCCACCTCAAGATCGAGGACAACACTCAGGCCTTCGTCCTGCATGTCGACGACGAAGGACCGGGCGTTCCGGAGCAGCGTCTGGAGCGGGTTTTCGAGCCGCACTTCCGGCTGGCCGGCAACCAGCAGCAGGGTTACGGCCTGGGACTGGGGATCGCTCGCAACATCGCCCACAGCCATGGCGGCGAGGTCAGTTTGCAGAACCTGCGCGGCGGTGGGTTGCGGGTGACGTTGTATTTGCCGCGTACGGCGGAGTGACTGCCAACACAGAATGCCACCTCCCCAATGTAACCATCCTGTGACCATCGCGCGTCGCTTCGTTACTGTTCTTTCAAAACCCTTGGTTAGACTCCATGCAGCGCAAGCACAGACTTGCTCATGCATAACAACAAGAAAGGTTAAATCGATGAACTCAATCTCCCGCCTCGCAGCTGTCATCTCTGTCGCCTCGTTGTTCCCTCTGAGCGCTCTTGCCGCTGATTCAAAAGGCACCGTGGAAGTCGTCCACTGGTGGACCTCCGGTGGCGAAAAAGCGGCTGTGGATGTTCTCCGGGCGCAGGTAGAGAAAGACGGTTTCACATGGAAGGACGGCGCAGTCGCCGGTGGTGGTGGTGCTACGGCCATGACCGTGCTCAAGAGCCGTGCAGTGTCCGGTAACCCGCCCGGCGTCGCGCAGATCAAAGGTCCGGATATCCAGGAATGGGCATCCACCGGCCTGCTCGATACTGACGTTTTGAAAGATGTTGCCAAAGAAGAGAAGTGGGACAGCCTGCTGGACAAGAAAGTCTCCGACACCGTGAAGTACGACGGCGACTACGTGGCCGTGCCAGTCAACATTCACCGGGTCAACTGGCTGTGGATCAACCCGGAAGTCTTCAAGAAAGCCGGCATCGAAAAAGCGCCCACCACCCTCGAAGAGTTCTACGCCGCAGGCGACAAGCTGAAGGCCGCAGGCTTCATCCCGCTGGCCCACGGCGGTCAGCCATGGCAGGACAGCACCGTGTTCGAAGCCGTCGTGCTGTCGGTGATGGGCGTGGATGGCTACAAAAAAGCTTTGGTCGATCTGGATAACTCGGCTTTGACCGGTCCTGAAATGGCCAAGGCGTTGACCGAGCTCAAGAAGGTCGCCACCTACATGGACCCTGACGGCAAAGGCCAGGACTGGAACCTGGAAGCGGCCAAAGTCATCAACGGCAAGGCCGGCATGCAGATCATGGGTGACTGGGCCAAGAGCGAGTGGACTGCCGCCAAGAAAGTCGCTGGCAAAGACTACGAATGCGTAGCCTTCCCCGGCACCGACAAAGCCTTCACCTATAACATCGACTCCCTGGCGGTCTTCAAGCAGAAAGATGCGGGTACCGCTGCCGGTCAGCAGGACATCGCCAAGGTCGTGTTGGGTGAAAACTTCCAGAAAGTCTTCAGCATTAACAAAGGCTCGATCCCGGTTCGCAACGACATGCTCGCCGACATGGGCAAGCACGGCTTCGACTCCTGCGCGCAAGCTGCTGCCAAGGACTTCCTGGCTGATGCCAAGTCCGGCGGCCTGCAACCAAGCATGGCGCACAACATGGCGACCACGCTGGCAGTGCAGGGTGCGTTCTTTGACGTAGTCACCAACTACATCAACGACCCTAAAGCCGATCCGGCCGATGCCGCGAAAAAGCTCGGCGCAGCGATCAAGTCTGCCAAGTAAGCCGTTCGCGCAGTAAGCAACCCAGCCGCAGTACGTGCTGACGACACCGAGTCGGGTGTCAGGCACGCCTGCGGGCTGGAAATGATGTCTTCAAAGTGGATGATTCGATGAGCTCTGTCGCTGCCCTCAGCAAAGCCTCGCCGTTCGATGCGCTGCAACGCTGGCTGCCCAAGTTGGTGCTCGCGCCGAGCATGTTCATCGTGCTGGTCGGTTTTTACGGTTACATCCTGTGGACGTTCGTTCTGTCGTTCACCACCTCAACCTTTTTGCCCAGCTACAAATGGGCCGGGCTGTCGCAATACGTGCGTCTGTACGAGAGCGATCGCTGGTGGGTGGCGAGCAAGAATCTGATGGTTTTTGGCGGCATGTTCATCGCCATCAGCCTGGCGATTGGTGTGTTGCTGGCGGTATTCCTGGATCAGCGGATTCGCCGCGAAGGGTTTATCCGCACGATTTATCTGTACCCGATGGCGCTGTCGATGATCGTCACCGGTACCGCCTGGAAGTGGTTGCTTAATCCGGGCATGGGCCTGGACAAAATGCTGCGCGACTGGGGTTGGGAAGGCTTCCGTCTGGACTGGTTGGTGGACCCGGATCGCGTGGTGTACTGCCTGGTGATCGCAGCCGTCTGGCAGTCGTCGGGCTTCATCATGGCGATGTTCCTCGCGGGCCTGCGCGGTGTCGACCAGTCCATCATCCGTGCCGCACAAATCGACGGCGCGAGCATGCCGAAAATCTACTGGAAGGTGGTGCTGCCAAGCCTGCGTCCGGTGTTCTTCAGTTCGGTGATGATCCTCGCCCACATTGCCATCAAGAGCTTCGACCTGGTGGCGGCGATGACCGCTGGCGGGCCGGGTTACTCCTCGGATTTGCCGGCGATGTTCATGTACTCGTTCACTTTCAGCCGGGGCCAGATGGGCATGGGTTCGGCCAGTGCGATTCTGATGCTCGGCGCGATCCTCGCGATTCTTGTGCCGTACCTTTATTCCGAGCTGAGGACCAAGCGCCATGACTAGTCGCGTTGACAAGCCAGCCGTCAGCCTCAGTCGTATCGCGATTCATGCGGTATTGATCCTCGCCTGCCTGCTGTATCTGGTACCGCTGGTGGTGATGCTGCTCACCAGCTTCAAAACCCCGGAAGACATCAGTACCGGCAACCTGCTCAGTTGGCCGAGCGTGGTCACGGCCATTGGCTGGATCAAGGCGTGGGGCACGCTGGACGGTTACTTCTGGAACTCCATCAAGATCACCGTGCCGGCCGTGGTGATTTCCACTGCCATCGGTGCGCTCAACGGCTACGTCCTTTCGATGTGGCGCTTTCGCGGCTCGCAGCTGTTCTTCGGCTTGTTGCTGTTCGGCTGCTTCCTGCCGTTCCAGACCGTACTGCTGCCTGCGTCTTTCACCCTCGGCAAGATGGGGCTGGCCAGCACCACGACCGGTCTGGTGTTTGTTCACGTGGTTTATGGCCTGGCCTTCACCACGCTGTTCTTCCGCAACTATTACGTGAGCATTCCGGATGCGCTGGTGAAAGCGGCCCGGCTGGATGGCGCGGGGTTCTTCACGATCTTCGGCAAGATCATTCTGCCGATGTCGACGCCGATCATCATGGTTTGCCTGATCTGGCAATTCACCCAGATCTGGAATGACTTCCTGTTTGGCGTGGTGTTCTCCAGTGGTGATTCGCAGCCCATTACCGTGGCGCTGAACAACCTGGTCAACACCAGCACCGGGGTCAAGGAATACAACGTTGATATGGCGGCCGCGATGATCGCCGGGCTGCCGACTCTGCTGGTGTACATCGTCGCCGGCAAGTATTTCGTGCGTGGGTTAACAGCCGGCGCAGTCAAGGGGTAAACATGGCAACGCTCGAGTTACGTAACGTAAACAAGACCTACGGCGCGGGCCTTCCGGACACGCTGAAAGACATCGAACTGAAGATCAAGGACGGCGAATTCCTGATCCTGGTCGGGCCGTCCGGCTGCGGTAAATCGACCCTGATGAACTGCATCGCGGGGCTGGAAAACATCAGCGCCGGTTCGATCCTGATCGACGACGCCGATGTCAGCGGCATGAGCCCCAAGGATCGCGACATCGCCATGGTCTTTCAGTCCTACGCGCTGTACCCGACCATGAGCGTGCGCGAGAACATCGAGTTCGGTTTGAAGATCCGCAAGATGAGCGCAGCGGCTATCGACGAGGAAGTGACACGCGTCGCCAAACTGTTGCAGATCGAGCACCTGCTCAACCGCAAACCGGGGCAATTGTCCGGTGGTCAGCAACAGCGTGTGGCCATGGGCCGTGCGCTGGCGCGGCGGCCGAAGATTTACCTGTTTGACGAACCGCTGTCCAACCTTGACGCCAAGCTGCGGGTCGAGATGCGGACCGAAATGAAGCTGATGCACCAGCGCCTGAAAACCACCACCGTCTACGTCACCCACGACCAGATCGAAGCGATGACCCTGGGCGACAAAGTGGCGGTCATGAAGGACGGCATCATTCAGCAGTTCGGCACGCCGAAAGATATCTACAACGATCCCGCCAACCTGTTTGTCGCCAGCTTCATCGGTTCGCCGCCGATGAACTTCATCCCGTTGCGTCTGCAACGCAAGGACGGGCGTCTGGTGGCGTTGCTCGACAGCGGTCAGGCACGTTGCGAACTGCCATTGAGCATGACCGATGCAGGGCTGGAAGATCGTGAAGTAATCCTCGGTTTGCGTCCGGAGCAGATCGTGCTCGCGCCGTCTGAAGGCAATGGGCTGCCAACCATTCGCGCCGAGGTGCAAGTCACCGAACCGACCGGGCCGGACACCCTGGTGTTCGTCAACCTCAACCAAAGCAAGGTCTGCTGCCGCCTGGCTCCGGATGTCGCGCCGCAGGTGGGCGAAAGCCTGACTCTGCAATTCGACCCGGCCAAAGTGCTGCTGTTTGATGCCGCCACTGGCGAACGTCTGGGTGTGCTTGCCAGGCAACAGCCAGCCGAGCGCCTGGGCAACGTCACCCAGATCAACCGTAACTGACCGGGCACAGCCAGCCGGGCGTTCACTGCCGTACAGGATCGTCCAGCCAGCGAACACGAAGTAGTCGATGTCAATGCCGCAAAAGCTAATAACAATAAAATGAGGATTTAAGGGATGAAGAAGCTACGCAATAAATCGCTTAACCAGTTCCAGCTTGTCGGTGGTTTGTCCGTGTTGGGTGCCTTGGCCTTTTCCGGTTCGGCTTTTGCCATTGAACCGTTCAATGCCAACGAGCACATGACCGGTGACTGGGGTGGCCTGCGTCAGGAACTTTATGACA
>Ga0308163_10004712_pt1 | contig 10705 bp, 9 predicted proteins | sample PhyTR1_FD_201037 | JGI IMG/M metagenome (GOLD analysis project Ga0308163, IMG submission 201037) | Phyllosphere microbial communities from UC Gill Tract Community Farm, Albany, California, United States - DLSLT.R1 | ecosystem: Host-associated > Plants > Phyllosphere > Unclassified | place: USA... | reverse complement strand
CAGGGAGAAGGGGTATTTAAAGTAATATACGATAAGCTTACTGTGGGCCACTTATTAGTGAACGATACATCCAAATGGATATATCTGAACCCTGTAACTGACAATAATCTGCTTAACTCATATTCTGCAGCCAGGATCAGCCAGGCCATTACGAATTATTAATGTGTTCAAAACAGGACGAACTTGTCGCCCGTTCTTATGCTAGAAGCCTAATAACTAAGCTATAAGTTTAATAAATGTTTCATTGGCGATCATCAGATCGAGAGAGGAAGTAATTTCTCTGACTGGCAGTGACGGCGCAAAGGCTGACTTTTTGATATATAACCAGTCTGCCGATTTGCAACTCCTGCCTACGGTATGAAAAATACCATCACAGCACACCTCATATAAGCCGGATTTTTTATTCAGCTCAGTAATCTGGTAAATTTTGCCCTGAAAGGTAATCTCAAAGGTACGCATGTTGCAAAGGTAATTAATGAACTAGTGTACGTACACAAATTAGGCCAAATGAATGATTCGGCCTAATTTTAGCATTTCTTGCGTTGGAATATTAATTTTGCCGCTTGCTGAGCGGTGACTCCAGCTCGCTTTCGTCATCAAGGTAGTTTTTGACCTCTGCCCAGGTAGGCTGATGGGAAACGCTGTTGTTCAGTTCGATATAGGACATCAGTTTTTCAATTCTATTGATTTCCCGCAGGTGCAGATAGGCGTAAAAATCAATTGGGTTTTCTTCAGCAGTGCTGTTAGTAATCTCGTTAAAATCTTCTTTTAATTTATCTATTTCGGGCTGCATCACAATCATTGTTATGGCTTTTTTGTAAATACTTAAACAATTCATATGCCTAGTAACGGGAATGATACGTAATTGTTTTTAAAAAATCTGCTCCGCTTTTTTATTTACATTGCAGGAGCAACCCGACTTACAGAAGTTTTGAGCAAGCACCAGATATGAATACTATCATTAAAGAAATCACTCCACTGACCCATAAGGACTGTTTTAGTGTCTTTTCAAGGGAGAAAAAGAGTTTTGATTTTCCCCTTCATTTTCATGAAGAATATGAGCTGAATTTAATTATCAACGGCGCCGGGGCAAAGCGGATTATCGGTGACCACCAGGAAGAAATCACAGATGTAGAGTTGGTACTGGTAGGCCCCAATCTATCGCACACCTGGGAGAACAGCCAATGTAAAAGCGGACCGGTAACTGAGGTAACCATTCAATGGCAAAAAGATCTTTTTGAGGAGCGCTTTCTGAAGAAGACCCAGATGGGACCCATCAGGGATATGCTGGAACGCTCGGGAAGAGGCATCCTCTTTAGCGAAGACACAGCAGTATCGCTTTCGGCACAGCTGATGGCATTGAACGACTTAAAGGGTTTCAGCGGGGTGCTGGAACTGATGAATATTCTGCATGAACTGTCAACTGCAGAAAATTCCAGAACTTTATCCAGGGTAGCACTGAATAATGACCAGATCCTGAACCCCAACAGCCGTAGGATAGACAAGGCCTTTGAATATATGAATACCCATTTCCAGAAACAGATCACACTAAAGGAACTGGCACAGCTGGTGAGCATGACTGATGTATCCTTCAGCCGTTTCATCAGTCACAGAACCGGTAATACTTTTGTGGATACACTGAATGAAATCAGGCTGGGCCATGCTATCCGGATGCTGATAGAAACTACTCAGCCGATTGCAGATATCGCTGTGAATTGCGGGTTTAACAATATCTCTAACTTTAACAGGATCTTTAAGAAGAAGAAGCTTTGTACGCCTAAGGAGTTCAGGGAAAATTTCTGCGGGACCAGTGTTTTTATCTGAGGCCGGGGAAACTCATCAACCACCCCCAAAGTTGTGGAGAATAAGCTAGATGATCTGAAAACGGAGGTACTAAAGATTAACAATATGACAGGCTATTCGCAATTCATCGCTAACAATACAAATTTAAAAATTATCAAAGGATCTTAAATTCAGGTATCGTCAAAATTAGATATCTTTAACAATGCAAGTAATCAGCACTCTTCCGCAATTGCCGGTTTATTCTCTGGAACCTGACGAGATCAGTGGAAATAAAAACTTTAAAGTTTACAACTTTGAAGGCACCTTACCTACTCACGGTGACCTGCTGATACCACACAGGAAAGATCATTATCTCTTTGTATTCCTGAGGAAGGGCGGGATGCGCCAATGGCTGGATATGAAGCCCTATCAGCTGAAAGACAATACTATCTACTTTTATACTCCCGGACGGATCATCGTAAAAGAAGATGCCGATCTTTTATGGAGTACTGCCTTTGCATTTACTACTGAGTACCTGTCAATGCAGGAAAATGCATCTTTGGCAAAACTACCTCTGGTTCAGAATCCGGATAACGCCCATGAACTGCTGCTGACGGAGAATGACGTAAATTTTGTAGAAGACATGATGGCTAAGATTGTGGAGGAAAACAAACGTCCCAGCGAATGGCAGCATCGTATGCTGAGCGCGTATGTTTCGCTGCTGCTGACTTATCTCAGTCGCCTGTACACGGAACAATACAAGGTTACCGATACTTCGGCAGATCAGCTTCTGCTGAAGAAATTCCAGGGAAAGATTGATGAGAGCTTTCATGAACTCCACGAAGTGGGTGATTATGCTTCACTATTGAATATATCGGCAGGGCATCTTAGCGAGGTGGTGAAAACCCAAAGCGGTAAACCCGCGATTAAACATATACATGACCGTTTAGTAATGGAGGCCCGAAGGATGCTCTTTCATACGAACAACTCTCTGAAAGAAATCGCCTACGACCTCGGTTTTACTGATGCTTCGTACTTTAACCGCTTCTTTAAAAGGGAAACTGGCGCTACTCCTGCCGGTTACCGCAGCACAATCCGTGAAATGTACCATTAACTCCACTGGATGTGTTACACCCGAACCTGTTACCCGGCTTACATTTGTAGTGTTAATTAACCGATGAATATGACCCGGCAGAAAACAATGGATGCTGCTGGTAGCTTTCTCAAAAAACAACATGAACATTATGAAAACCGTATTGATAACAGGAGCAAACAAAAGCATTGGCTTTGAATCAGCCAGACAATTACTACAACAGGGATATTACGTATACCTGGGATGCAGGGACCTGCAAAAAGGCACTGAAGCTGTTGACCAGCTGAAATCTGAAGGATTAGACCAGGTAGAGCCACTGGAAATTGATGTCAACAATAGTGAATCCGTTAAAGCGGCCCGTGAAGCACTGGGTCAGAAAACGAAAGTATTAGATGTACTGATCAATAATGCAGGAATCTTAGGCACAATGGAGCAAACTGCGCTCGAGGCAGATATCAACATGATTAAGCAGGTTTTTGAAACAAATTTCTTTGGCGTAATTGAAGTTACACATGCATTCATCGATTTACTGAAAGTGGCTGAACAGCCAAGAATTGTAAACGTGACATCAGGACTGGGCTCTATCACATTACACAATGACCCCTCATGGAGATACTATCAGGTAAAAGCTGCAGCGTACTTCCCTTCTAAAGCAGCATTGAATGCTTACAGTACCGTATTAGCGTACGATCTGCGCGACACAGCGTTTAAGGTTAACGTAGTTGACCCTGGTTATACAGCTACAGATTTTAACCACCACTCCGGACCGGGTACGGTTGAGGATGCCGCAGCAAGAGTAGTGAAAGCAGCAGTATTGGGAGCAGATGGCCCTACAGGACAATTCTTTAGTGATGATAATTCACCAGAAACAGGAATCAGTCCCTGGTAAATATATAACCCCGGAATTGCTTTGGCTCCGGGGTTATTTTTTCTTCTTTAACCCACCCACATTTATTACCGCGCCTACGCTAAAAATGGAGTTCCCGGCGGTCATATACTTGCGGTTTTTTAAGCCAATATTGCTACTTGTAGTGTATTGCAGCTGAACGGCATCACTCAGGCGCATCCTTGTAAAAAAGATAGGTTCCAGATAAATATTATCCTCTTTGTGCGTAACGATACCGTTGATGAAAAAGTTATCCATACTGACGTGGCTGATCCGAAATGCAGTTCCATAGTTGAGGGGATAGTTGTTGCCAAAAAGATGAAAATTCTTGTTTTTCTTTGAACTGTAGTTGACCTGCAGGAAGGTCTTGCTGAAATCCGTCATCTGCCGTTCTGAACTGATCAGGTTTCCGGAATCAAAAGTCCTGAAGCTCCGGTCTGTTTTCCCGGTACCTACGCCGGCATAAATCTCCAGTATCCTGTTCTTATCCGGGCCAAAAGTAGTGAAATATCCTCCCCCAATCTCTACCATTTTGGTATTGAAATCTTTACGGTGGCGCTCACTGTTCATATACTCCCCTCCTGCCAGCAAGCCGATATGATTGGAAACCGCATAAGCCCCGTTGAAGTTGGCATTGCCCCTAAGGGAAATATGTGCACCTCCACTGAATTCTCCCTGCGAGCTTAACATGGGAGTATTCGGCACGTTTGGCATATATACTGATGAACAGGAAGAGAGGAATAACAGGGCAATTGAAGAGATGAATCTAAACGGTTTAAACATTGGATAAAGTTATTCAGATAAAATAAACTATCAGCATATATGCATTGCAGCAAATTCCTGACGGCAAAGCCAGGTGCTGTTTTTTAACTGCTGAAATACGCTAAAAACAAGGCCAAAATGTACAAAAAATAAAAAGAAATTGAATTCATCAAAATCTGCTGTCTTCGATACGATTTTATCTGGATATTATATTAACCGTTAGTTTTACGCTTAAACATTTTAGCATGCTATACTAATGTGAGCCATAATAAGCCCTATAATTACCACTGATACTATTTTATCATAGTGTAAAGTTAACACTAAATAAAAATATTTCTAAATCATTCAAAATTATAGCTCTAAACACCTACTTTTATCGATTTTTTGGCGTAACATATAAAATTATAACATTGTATATCAATGAATTATAAAATATTTTAACAAAATTTAACATTTTACATACAGGTAATTACTATAACTTATAGCTTTGAGATAGTGTTAAAAACACAATATCATATTCTAACCAAATATAACCTGTATGACTTTTTTTCGAGCTCTTAACCGACCCGTTTGTGCTGGACAATTGATTAAAAAACCGAATATTAACCTATATGTTTTCCAGAACGAGCCGATAATTGAGGCCCGTGATACGATAAAAAAAATATTTCTGTAAGTGTTGTTTTTACACAAACGATTTATTATTTTAGATTTACCGTTTTAGTAGTAACCAGATATTTGCTACAAAACCTATGCTGCCGTTCCTGTTTTGTTATTTTATTGCCGCTACATTTCCTGTAAAAGACAAAGTACTATTTAACTAAATAACCTGAACACTAATTCCTCCATATGTAGCTAAAAATCTTACACCCTTTAATTTACCAAATATATTCTTATGCAACGAAAACTACCACTTATCAAGGGGATTGGAATCCTTTTGCTCATGAGTCTGTGCCTTAGTTTTAACCTGAAGGCCCAAACCAAAGTAACCGGAAAAGTTATAGCCGGCGACGACCAGTCTCCTGTTCCGGGGGCATCCATCAAAATCAAAAAAGCTCCCGGGGGCACTACAACCGATGCAAACGGTATTTTTGCCCTGAACGTACCTCAAAATGCAGTCCTCGTTATCTCTTTCGTTGGTTACAACAACAAAGAAGTACCTGTAGGAGGCCAGTCAAATCTAAACATTACACTCGATCCTATTAAAAATGACCTTACCGAGGTAGTTGTAACAGGTTACAGCTCCCAGCGTAAAAAGGATTTAACAGGTGCCGTAGCTGTAGTGAACATTGCCCAATTGAAATCGCAGCCTGCTGCCAGTGCAATTGAGTCACTGCAGGGTAAAGCGGCCGGTGTGGCCATCATTACCGATGGAGCACCAGGTTCTACCCCTCAGATCAGGGTCCGCGGTACTACTACAATCAACAATAATGATCCATTATATGTGATTGACGGTGTGCCTTATGAAGGAAAACTTTCCTGGTTGAGCCAGAACGATATCGAAAGCATGCAGGTACTGAAAGATGCATCCTCATCTTCTATCTACGGTGCACGTGCCAACAACGGTGTTGTAATCATTACTACTAAAAAAGGTGCCCTGGGTGCACCAAAAATATCACTGGACAGCTATTATGGTATCCAGACGCCAAGAAAAGGTTCTTTCCCTAAAATGATGTCGCCGCAGCAATATGCCGACTACCTGTTTTTAGGTTACAGAAATGCAGGTTTAACCCCATCAACAGGTACAAACTATGGTACCGGAAGCAGCCCTACACTACCTACATACCTGCTGGCAGGATCTGCAACAGGACAAAACATCACTGCAGCTGATGCTGACCCTTCTAAATACAATTACAGCAGGGATCCAAATACATTCTACCAGATTACCCGCGCCAACCAGCAGGGAACTGACTGGTTTGATGAAATGACCGAAAGTGCGCCGACACAAAGTTATCAGCTGAGCGCTACAGGCGGTGGCGAAAACGCTACATACAGTTTCGGAGGCGGTTACCTGAAGCAAGATGGAACCATTAAAAACACTGGTTTTACCCGTTACAACTTCAGGTCAAATACCCAGTTTACTGCGCTGAACAACAAACTGCGCTTCGGTGAAAACGCACAATACAGTTATTCCGAAGGTTTTGGATTTGGTGTAAACCCAAACGTAGCCGGAGAATACCAGGATGAAGGCAGTCCTATATCATGGGCCTACCGTATTCCAACAATCATTCCCGTATATGATATCATGGGCAACTTTGCAGGCAGCCGCGGAAGTGGATTGGGAAATGCTGAAAACCCGGTTGCAGTTTTATACCGTGCAAAAGACAACTTAAACAGAAGTAACTTCTTCTTCGGAAACGTGTTTGGTGAATATGACATCATCCCGGGATTAACCGCACGTACAAGCTTTGGATTACGTTACGAAAACTACAACGGACAAACGTTACGCTACCCCAACCTTGAATTTCTGGAAGGTAACAACTCGAACAACCTGAATGAATACCAGGGTTATACTACAGAATGGACATGGACCAATACTTTGAACTATAAAAAAACTCTGGGTAAACATATATTCAGCGTTCTGGCTGGTACAGAAGCTATCCGCAACCGTAACAGACAACTGAATGCCGGAAGGAACGACTTCTTTCTGCTGGGCAACCTGGATTATTACTACCTGAATGCAGGTGCGTCAAACATCAGCAACAGCAGTACAGGAACTGTAGGTTCGTTATTCTCGCTGTTTGCGAAAGCCGACTACTCATTTAACGATCGCTACCTCTTAAGTGCAACTATCCGCCGTGACGGTTCATCAAACTTTGGTGAAGACAACAAATACGGTTATTTCCCTGCAGTAAGTGGTGCATGGAGGATCTCGGAAGAGGATTTCATGAAAGACAACAAGATTTTCAGTGACTTGAAATTCCGCGTAGGTTACGGTCAAACCGGTAACCAGAGAATCCCTTCTTTCCAATATGTAAACAGGTTCCAGAGCGCCATCAACAGTGCCGGTTATCCTTTAGGTGGCGGTAACAGTGTGATCTCCGGAGTTTATCAGAATGCATACAGCAACCCGGCGGTAAAATGGGAATCGCTGAGCTCGGTGAACATTGGTTTGGATTTCACTGTTAAAGGTGGGGTCTTTGACGGATCGGTAGACTGGTACAACAAGAAAACATCTGATATGCTTTATCCGGTACCACTGCCTTCAACAGCTGTAGGTATGGGTACTTCTCCTTTTGTGAATGCCGGTGATATGAGCAACAAAGGGGTAGAGGTGAATTTAGGCTACCATGTGAACCGCAACAATGACAACCCTTTCAAACTTGACCTGGGCGTAAATTTCTCCAGAAATGTGAATAAAGTAGTGAAACTGGCTGACGGAATCACGAAACAGCCTTATGGTAACTTCAGAAGTTTAACTACTTCGATCTTACAGGCCGGACAGCCATTCGGAGCTTTCTACGGTTATAAAGTTGCCGGCATCTATCAAAATGCAGGCGATATTACAGGCAACCCATCGTACACTGGTGCAAGGGTAGGCGGTTTCAGATATCAGGATGTTGATGGTGATGGCGCAATCACTCCTAATGACAGAACAATTATAGGTAACCCTAATCCGGACTTCCTGTACTCACTAAGCGTAAACCTTGCCTATAAAAACTGGGATGTAGCGATGTTCTTTAACGGTGTGCAGGGTAACGATATCTATGAAGCAACACGTTATTTTACAGACTTCCCAACATTTGACGGTGCAAGAAGTACAAGGCTGCTGGATGCATGGAGCCCTACAAATACAGGCAGCATGATCCCTTCTCCTTATGTAGGGGTGTCTGACCTTGAATACGCGTCTTCGAGCTATTATGTTCAAAACGGAAGTTTCTTCAGAATGAAAAACCTGCAGATCGGTTATACTATACCAGTAAAAGCTTTAGGCACGAAACTGGGCATCAGCAAAGTGAGAATTTATGCAAGCGCGACCAACATCTTTACAGTAACTAAGTACACTGGCCTGGATCCTGAAATCAGCCAGGAGTCTGATACATTCTCGGTACCGGGATTAGACAGGGGTATCTACCCTTCTCCGCGTCAGTACCTGTTAGGTCTTAGTGTTGGTTTTTAATTTTAAATGATAAGAAAGATGGGAACCATCACCAGCATACCGCTTACAAATTGCATCATATGCTGATGATAGCTTCATAGCCTTAAAAAACAAATATATTGAACATGAAAAAGTATATATATATCTCGCTCATAGCTGTCCTTTGCACTGTATTGTCGTGCAAAAAGGATTTTATTCAGAGAAACCCGCAGGGTGAGCTGATCACAGAGAACCTGGTTTCGCAGGATGGTGTGGAAGCATTGCTGACCGGCGCTTACGGTTTACTGAATGGTAACGTAAACGGAACATGGGGTAATTATGGTGCAGCACCAAGCCAGTGGTTATTTGGTGAAGTGGCATCTGATAATGCCCACAAAGGAAGTAGTAATGGCGACCAGCCAAACATGAACCTGATTGAGCAGCACTCGCCAACCAGTACAAATGATAACTTAGCCAACCTCTGGGACAGATGTTTTGAAGGTATCCAGCGCTGTAACAATACAATCAGGGTACTTAGCTCTTTACAGGCAGGACAGGGAAGCGTGAAATTTGACGATACCCGTGCAACACAGATCCAGGCCGAAGCAAGACTGCTGCGTGCCCACTACTATTTCTTCCTGGTAAGGGTATTTAAATCTGTTCCCCTGATCACAGAAACAACTACGGATGCTGCAGTAGACAATACTCCTGATATTTATCCTACGATTGTAGCAGACCTGACTTATTCGCTGGCTAACCTGCCTACAGCAAAACCTAAAGGACAGGTAGGCCGCGTGGATAAATATATTGCACAGGCTTACCTGGGTAAAGTATTGCTATACCAGAAAAAATATGCCGAAGCCTACACCCAGCTGAATGCTGTGATAGGTGCTAAAGCAGACCTGGTTACTATGCCATTTGCAGACAACTTTGATATTGAAAAGGAAAATGGACCTGAGTCGATTTTTGCAGTACAACATGCAGTAGGTGCTGATGGTACCGGTGGTGACAACGGAAACGTAGGTGATATGCTGAACTTCCCTTATGCGGTGGCATGCTGCGGATTTTACCAGCCTACAATTGATCTGGCAAATGCTTTTAAAGTTGATGCCGCAGGTTTACCATACCTGGATGGCTCTTACCGTACTAACCCTTATGTAGTTGATTTAGGCTTGTCCGGAGCTGCTAAAACCAATTACACTGTACCAACTACACTGGCACTTGATCCGCGTATTGATTATACGATGGGCAGAAGAGGTGTGGATTACCGTAAAGGTTATGGTCCGATGCCAGGAGATGCATGGATCCGTGACGTGGGTAATGCTGGTCCGTTTGTGGTAGTTAAAAATGTACTGGACCAAACACAAATCACTGCTGGTACAGCGCCTGGATTAACGAATGTAACGGGATTAAACGTGAACCTGATACGCTTGAGTGATATTTACCTGATGGCTGCAGAATGTGCAGTTGAGACCGGCAATTTACCGAGGGCTTTGGAACTGGTAAACAAGGTGAGGGCACGTGCAGCATTGCTGCCGCCTAAAACTGTTGCGGGCGGTGGAGTTGCTGCAGCTTATAAGGTGAGTCCTTATCCAGCTTTTCCAAGTCCGGATTATGCAAGAAACGCTGTAAGGATGGAGCGCAGGCTTGAGCTGGCAATGGAAGGCCACCGTTTCTTTGACCTGGTGCGCTGGGGGATTGCCAAACAAACTTTGGAAAGCTATTTCAACTTTGAAGGCGGATATTTCAGCTACCTGAAAGGAATTTCAATTGAAGCCAGGGATGATTATTTCCCTCTCCCTCAGGATCAGATTGACAGAAGTAAAGGTGTGCTTAAACAAAGTCCCGGTTACTAGAATTTCTTGAATACCTCTCTATATATGCCCTCGGCCAGTTGATTTAACTGTCTGAGGGCTTTTTTAATTAAAGGATCAGTCCTCAGGTAATGATACTGTCTGCCGGTGTTAATGATGCTTCTGAAGGTTGTTTTATTACAGGATTACTCCTGTCTTTATTAATTGCTTCTCAGACCGATTTTACAGTTGCAGGCAGGAAAATTTTATTTACTTTAGGTTTGAATTGCCGATGCCAGCAACCAAATATTTTA
>Ga0308163_10004710_pt1 | contig 10709 bp, 7 predicted proteins | sample PhyTR1_FD_201037 | JGI IMG/M metagenome (GOLD analysis project Ga0308163, IMG submission 201037) | Phyllosphere microbial communities from UC Gill Tract Community Farm, Albany, California, United States - DLSLT.R1 | ecosystem: Host-associated > Plants > Phyllosphere > Unclassified | place: USA... | reverse complement strand
GTGCCACCGGAACACGTCGTCGAGTACCGGCAGCTCGCGCGGCTGGCCGGCATCGCCTCGACGTATTGCCGGGCGTTCCCGGCATTGCTGCGCCGGCTGGACAGCGCCTGCGCCGCCCGCGCCGTGGCGCAGCGCGAGGCGCCCGGGCGGCTGCGCTGGGAGGGAGACGGACTGTTCCGGCAGGCGCTGCCGGATCGTCCGCGTGGCGTGGACGACGCGTCAGGCTTGCCGCATCAATAAGCCTCGATCCTGACGTCCAGCAGTTCGATGGCGTCGGCGCCATCCATGCCATGTTGATGGCTTTCGGCGGTCTTCATCGGCGCCACGCGCAGGCGCAGCGCGCCGTCCGGCGGCATGGCCCGGGCCGCGCGCAGTCGCGCCAGCTTGTCGCCGAGCGGCAGCGCGTAGCTCAGCTCGCCGTGGCCTTCATGGTGGCCGAACATCACGATGGTGCCGAGGAAGAAGGGGCTGTTGGTATCGACCTGGCCCGGATCGTCCGGTCCGTTGAGGGTGACCACGAAGGGATTGTGGGTCATTTGCGGGAAGTTCAGGGTGAGGACGGCGACCAGGGTCGCGCCGGTGGCGGCAGCCTGTTCGAGCGCGCCGGCCGGGGCCTGGACCACGGCGCTGGCGCTGCGCCGGCCCTGCCCCAGGCGGCTGGTCACCCGGCCGGCGTAGACGCGCCGCGCCATGCGCGCCTGCGGCTGGCTGGTGGCCTGGATCACGACTTCTTCGCCGGCGCCGGCTTCGTAGTCGTAGTCGAAGGCCGCCATCGCGGCGTAGTCCTCGGCGCGGGTCTGGTTCACCGGCTTGCCCTTGCTGTCGACGAAGAACAGCATCGGCTCGCGCGCCCAGCGGTAGTAATCGGTGCTGGTCTCTTCTGGCGGTTTCTGCTCGTCCGGCAGGTCGCTGCGCAGTTCGACGCCGGCCGGCAGGATCGGCTGGCCAAGCACCAGCTGCTTGCGCGTCCAGACGTCCCACAGGCGGTCCATATTGGCGTGGTGCAGGAAGAACACCGGGTCCACCGGCGACAGCATGTCGGCCATGAAACCGCGTGAGCCGGAAAGATTACAGTCGAGCGAGCCGACGCAGCGGTGCACCGAATTGTGCGGCCGTCCTTCCAGGATGCCGAAACCGGCCGAGGTGGCGTGGTTCGAACTTTTCGGACTGGCGAAGGTCGTGAAATCCGGCGCCGCGAGCGCGGAGCGGATCGTGGCCGGGGACACGGCATCGATGACGGCGGCCGTGAAATCCGGACGTTCGCGGCGCATGCCGCGCGCGCCCGGCTGCTCGTGGAACATGCGGCCTGCCGGATGGGCGACGATGTCGAACAGCAGGTCGGCGTCGAAGCGCGTCTTGCGCGTCAGGAGCTGGCCGTACTGGCTGCGGCGGTTGAACACCCCGTTGGGAGACGTCCAGTAGCCCGCATTCGCGATGGCCGCCTTGAGGCGCTGCTCGAACCCGCTCGCGTTCGCGATGTAGGCGTGATGGTTGGGATCGAGCACGTCGTCGAACATGCGCGCCGGCAGCCTGGGTTCGGTGGTCCAGTCCCAGTAGGGCAATGCGAAATACGGGTCCTTGCTCAGCTCGCGGCAAACCTGTTCGAACCAGCCGAGGTAGCCGCGGTGCCAGGGCAGGAACCACCAGTTGCCGTGGGGGCAGTCGAGGGTATGGATGACCGCCTGCCGGTACCAGTTGCGCGGATCCTCGGGCGGCAGCGCCAGCATGGCGCGTACCGCGCGGGTATAGCTGTCCAGCATGCGTGCGCCCGCCTTCGTGCCCGTGGCATTGGGACGGCGGTAGCGCGCGGCGCGCGGCTGTGCCCATCCTGTCGTGGCGGCCAAGGGCAGCATGCCGGCGCACAGGGCGGCGCCGGTGGTTTTCAGGGTAGTGCGCCGCGCCGGGCTGAAGACGTGACTGGACTGCTTGATCATGAAGAGCTCCGGTTGAGATCGGGCAGTCCTCCCCAGGCTGCCGTCGCGTTCGCCTGCACCCGGGATAGGCGCGACCCGGCGAAACCAGATTAGGCTAGCTCTTCTATGCAAGCTGGCGCTGGCACGGCGCAAAGAGGATGAACGTTTCCTTTTGCTGCTTCAGCTGAGAAATTCTTCGTGGAAATCAAGCCAGGGGTAACTGATACCGGACATCGTTGCGGTTGCGCGTTTCCAGTTGCGTGAGCAGGTAGGCATCCCAGCCCAGGCGCCCGGCGCGTTCGTCGGCCAGCACCGTGCCGTGTACGGCGGCGCCGAGCAGCACCAGTTCGACCTCGTATTCGAAGGCCATGCCCGTAAACAGCGCCAGCATGCTCCTCAGCGCGCGCGCCGCCAGGCCGCCCGGGAGGAAGGCACTGAAGCGTGCATGGTCGAGCGGGCCAACCACCAGGCGCAGGCGCAGGTCGCGCTGCCAGACGCGCACGCCGGCCATGGCGCCCGCACCCAGCACGGCGCCCGGACCGCCGAGCGTGGTCTGCTGTTCAGGCGGCACCCCATACCACTGGCCGATAAATTGTTCGGCAACAATGGGCTGGCCAAAATAGGCCGACAATACCCGCGCGATCTGGCTGGCCGATGCCGGACGGTGGCGCAGCGCCGCGGCGAAGTAGCCGATCGATTCGTCCAGCACCGCGCCGTCGCGCGCGCTGCTCGCACGCCCGTGCAGCGAGGTGTGGCCGAAGCCCGCCAGGGATAGCAGCAAGGGCAAAAAGCCATCCTTGCCGCCCTGCTGGTACTGCAGCGCCAGCCGATACTTGCGCCAGGCCTCGTAGAACAGGGCCAGCGAGCGGCTGGAAAACGTGTCGAGGAAGGCGCGCGGTCCCTCGTCGGCCTGTTGCTGCTGGTGCCCGGCGATGCGCTCGGTATAGTGTGCCGGCAGCACGCCGTTGCCGCCCAACAGGCCCATGAAGGCAGGCGTGAGGCGCACGTACTGCAGCGTGGCCGAATCCAGCGCCGCGCCGAGGGCGGCGGCATCGCGCGGCAGCTCGCGCGGCTCGGTGTGGATTGCCGCCAGCTGGCTGGGCGGGAAAGCCAGCGAGGTCGGATTCTGGAAACGCAGGATATCGACCGTCTTGCCCTGCCGCGCAATACCATGGCGCGCGAACCAGAGTTCGAGCATGCGCACCGCTTGGAAGTATTCGAAGCGATAAGGTTCCCTGAACAGTCGCTCGATTACAGCAGGCTCAAATCTCCGCTTCTTGGCAAGCATGTCAGTAACTTTTCTCCGGTTTTGTGCGATACGATGATCAGGCGGGTAAAGCTGTTGGCATGCACGTACAGCGCCAGGAAGCGTTCGATCACATGCGCAAACACGTGAATGCCACTGCCGACGAACGCTTCTTCGTCGATGGTCAGGCGCACCTCCACGCCACGTACGAGGCAGGCGAAGGGGTTACCCGGCAGCCAGGCGCTCGACGGCGTGTACGCAATCGCGACGATGCCGCCGATCTGCCGCTGCGAAGACGGCGAACGCGGCAAGTCATACAGTGCCAGCATCTCGCGGAAAGCGGCCACGCCGCCGTCCGTGAGCGACAGGTGGTTCAGCGACAAATGCGAGATCAGGCGCCAGTGCGCGCCGCGTCCGCTCTCGAAACGTGGCGACACGGTGGGCTTGCGCAGGAAGCTGATGGCCCGCACGCTGGAACCGCCTTCGAGGAACAGGTCGCCGCCTGCCTGGCCGTATGGCAGCAGCGATGGCAGGTCGCGGTTGGTGCAGCTCAGTTCTACATTCAGGGTCTGCGTCTCCACCGCCGCCGGATCGAAGTCGATGTCGACGATGGCGATCCGGGTTTCGAAGCCGGGGCTTTTTTCGGCCAGCGTGTCGTCACGCTGCATGACCCAGTAATGCCCGTTCTGTTCGGGCGTCTGCGCATGTTCGAGCGAGTAGAACGGGCGGAACTCGACGATCGATTCGCCCTGCGGCGTCTGGCGCACCAGGTTCACCGATTCGATCGCATGCACTTCGTAGGCGAAGGCGCGGCGCGCATCGACCAGCACCGGATAGCTGGCGCTGGCATGGGTCAGGCGGATCGGTTCGCCGCGCTGGCGGAACAGGTTGATCACCGGCGTGCAGCCGAGCAGCACGTTATTGGTCGACAGGCTCTCGAGCATGCGCGCGGTGTTCGAGTCCGAGCGGATGCCCGACAGCGCCAGGTGCAGGGTCATCGTGCGGACGTGTGCCGGCAGCGCCCGTGTCAGCGCCGCCAGGTCGATGTCGAAGAAGTTGAACTTTTCGGGAAAACAAAAGTATTCGGTCAGCAAGCGGTAGGCAGGGTGTGAGCGGTCCGGGAAATCGATCAGCGCCTCATCGTCGCCGAAGCCGGCGGCACGAATCGGCATGGCGTCCAGTTGCAGCCAGCGCCCGTCGCGGCCCGCTTCGGCATAGGCCGCTACCGGACGCAGGAACAGGGCGTCGCGCAGTGCCGCGCAGAACGAGGGTTCGCCGTCGATGAACACGCGCAAATTGGACAAACAGAGACTGGCGAGCGTGGCCTGTTCGGCCGTGGCGGCAATGGTCAGGCTGATGCAGGCGCCGGCGCCTTCCGGCAGGCGTACCGCCTCGGGTGCGCGGATGATGGACGCAAACGCGGCGCCCGTCAGTTCCAGTGGCGCCACCACGACCGGATACACGGTCCGGAAAATGCAGGCCGCCCCGCGTACCGGACGCGTGGTGAGCGCGGTACCGCGTGCGATCTCGCTGGCGCCGGTCTGCTGTTTGGCCGCTTCAGCGAAGTCCATGCGCGCGATCGAGCAAGATGGAAACGGACGTAGATAGTGCGGGTACAGGACGTCGAACAGGGCTTCGGTGAATTCCGGATAATCGTCGTCGAGGCGCTTGGCGATGCGCGCGTTGAGCAGTGCGAACGATTCGATCATGCGTTCTATGTGCGGGTCTTCGCAGACTTCCCCGCTGATCGAAAGGCGTCCCGCGATCTTCGGATAGCGCTCGGCGAAATTGCGCAGGTTGCGGCGCAAATAGCCGAGCTCTCTTTCGTAATAGGGCAGCAATTGTTCCAAGCTCAGGCTCCCGAAGGCACGGTAGCCGATGCGGCCCGGCCCGGCTTGCTGATGCTGTACTGCAGGGTCGATGGTTGCAGCACGGCGTCGAAGTTCACCGGCTCCTGCGACGTATTGGCGACCAGTAGCGCGGTAATCGAAAAGCGCAGGCGATTTACGCTGTCCTCACGCATCTCAAGCAGCGCTTTGACGTTGCGCAAACGAGGCTCGTGCTGGGCGATGACTTTTTCGAGGCATGCGCAAATGTAGGCGCGGTCGGATGGACTCGACAGCGAGCGCTCGGCGAAGTCGTTCAAACCATAGGTGACGATCGAACGGCTGCACTCGGGATAGCCCTTGAGCACGCCTTCCGGAATCGTCGAGCGCGTATTCAGCAGCGCTTCGAGGTCGCGCGCGACCGCATCCTTCAAATCCTCGGCCGACATGCGCGCCATGCCGGGGCCGCCCGGACCGCGCATCGGCGTGCCCAGCAAGCGGTCGATCAATCCAGGCGTAAAACCCTTCATCGCTCCTCCTTCGCTCTGCATCGCAGTGACTGCCGGCGGCATTTCCATCGGTGGCGGACAAGATTGTTTATTGCCTCGACGCCAATGCCAAACAGCATCTTTACATACCCACAGCAAAAAAACAGTTCAGCGCGCAGCACTCGACACTGACTCTTGAGCAGCAGCAAGAGTCCATGTGGTTGAAAGGCACAAGTCCGCGCGACCGGCTATGTTTGTCTAGTTACCTTCAATCAAATATTCCGCGCACCTTGCGAACCGACAGGAGGCAAGCCACATGGGCAGCAAAGTACTCTGGGGCGAAGGACTGTTGCTGCGCCCCCAGCATTTCCAGCGCCAGGACGCGTACCACGAGCACCGCCTGTACAAGAGCATCCGCGCGGTGCATCCCTATGGCTGGGGCGTCGAGCGCCTGCAGGTCGACCGCGATGCGCTGGCCAGCAATGTGCTGCGCATCCTCGACCTGGCGCTGCGCTTCCAGGATGGCGAGCTGGTCGATGCTCCCGCCGTCGACGAACTTCCGGAAACCGTCGACTTGAACCTGCAGGGGCAACAACAGCAGACGCCGGTCCAGGCGGTCACTTATTACGCCGCCCTGCCCGGCCTGAAGCCTTTCACGGGCAATTTCTCCCAGCCCGGCCAGGCGACGAATACCGCGCGCTTCGTGCAAGCCAACCAGGAAACGCCCGACCTCTACACCCAGGCGGCGCCGGCCCAGTTGTCTTATCTTAAAAAGACCGTGCGCCTGGTGTCCGAATTCGAGCCGCGCGATTCGTATATTCACTTTCCCTTGCTGCGGCTGCGCCGTTCGGCATCCGGCAATTTCGAACTGGATGACGGTTTCGTGGCGCCGAGCCTGTCCATCGGCGCGGCGCCGACCGTCTTCCTGCAACTGCGCCGCCTGCTCGATGCGCTGCATGCCAAGGTAAGCGCGCTGTATGGCCACCATCGCGAGCCGAGCCGCAATGTGATCGAGTTCCGCTCCGGCGACATGTCCTCGTTCTGGCTGCTGCACACGGCCAGCAGCGCCTGCGCGACACTGACGCACTACGTCAACCATCCCGACCTGCACCCCGAGCGCCTGCACGAACAACTGCTGGGTATTGCCGGGGCGCTGATGACCTTTTCCAAGAGCTGGAAGCTGGCCGACCTGCCGACTTACCAGCACAGCGATCCGGGGCCATCGTTCGCCAGGCTGCTGCAGATCATCCGTGAGCTGCTCGACACCGTCATTTCGTCGAAGTACTTCGCCATCGTCTTGAGCGAAGTGCGCCCTTCTTACCACCATGGCATGCTCGACTCCGGCAAGATCGACGACAAGACCACCTTCTATATCGCGGTCTCGGCCGACATTTCGACGCTGGAACTGGTCGACACCGTGCCGCTGCGCTTCAAGGTCGGCGCCCCCGACGACGTCGAGAAATGCGTGCTGTCCGCCCTTCCCGGCGTGCGCCTGCAATATGCGCCGCAATTGCCCGCCGCGGTGCCGGTGCGGCCCGACACCTGCTACTTCATCCTCGACGCCAAGGGGCAGATGTACGAGCGCATGCTGCAGGCGCAATCGATCTCGATCTATGTCCCGTCAGGAATGAAGGAACTCAAGCTGGAATTGCTCGCAGTTGCCGCCTGAGCGCGGCGGCAATCACAAGGAGACGATGATGGCAGGACCATTGATGCGGCTGGGCGACAAGACTGCCTGCGCCGCCGTCCTGATCGCGGGACAGCAGGCAACTATCGACAACATCTAGGCGAGGCCCGCCATGACAAGCTCATCCGATACAAGCACGCCCAGCCCCGCTACCCGTCCGCTCGCCGGCTGGATGAAGGGAACTTTGCTGGCCGGTTTTATCTTCTTCGTCTGCTGGGGCTGCGCCATCTCCTGCTGGCGCACGACCCGCAGCGCACCCGGCAGCGGCGCGCTGGCCGGCTACCTGCTCGGCCTGCCATCGCTGCTGGTGCTGGGACTGTTCGCCGGCCAGAAGCTGGTCGCAGCACGCAGGGCCGCTCCCGCTCAATCGCAACAACCCGCGCCCGCCAGGGAAGCGCCAGCCGCGCCGGAGAAAACGGCGCCGTTGGCGATACTGGGAGCGGCGCTACGATCGGCGCACGGGATCTCGCCTGACGAACTGGCTACCGCCATCACCGCCGGCAAGGCACGCGCCGACCTCGATCCCGAACTGGTCGACGACAAGGGCTTTCCCGTCATGAGCGTGCGCAGCCCCGATGCCGGCATCCAGCGCCAGCGCGCTGATCGTGAATGCAAAGCCGTGGCCGATGGTTTCTTCGCCGCGCACGGCTTCGGCCAGCAGGCAGTCGGCGCCCAGGGGCGTGGTTAAGCGCAGCAGCCGCGTCTCCTGGCTGAAGGCATCGGAAAGGAAGGAGACCGGAGCAGGCATGGCACGGTCGCAGGTGGCGAGGAGCTTCAACCCAGCCTGGGCGCGATCGCCAGTTCCGGCTGCGGCTGCGGCGCATGGTCCGACAGCGATACCGGCGCCTGTTCCGGCAGCGTCACGATGCGCTGCCAGAGTGCATAGCCGACCGTGCGGCTGGCTTTACTGAGGCGGTAGGATGGCAGAGCGTCGACGCCCTGCGCCAGCCACAGGGCTTCGTAGGAAGGGGCCAGCCGTGCGTCGTGCCAGGCATCACCGAGGGGCGCCAGGGTTTCCTGCAGTACGGCGGCGGCGCTGCGCATGCGCACCCAGCGGTGGTTCAGCCAGCCGTTGCGGCGCGGTTCCGGATCGAGGAAGCGTTCGATGAGGCGGCGCGCCGCCGTGCTGCCGCTGCGGCTCATGGTGGCGATGGCGCGCGGGCTCATGTCGAGATTCAGGCCGCCTTCGCGCCTGGTGTGGCGGATCAGCACGATGCGGTCGCGGTAGCCGGGCGTGCGTTTCAGCGCTTCGTCGCGCCAGCCGCGAATGGTGTCGAGGACGGCGTCGGTGAAGCGCGCCAGCGAGGGCTTGCCGTCGGCTGCGTCGACGCCGCGCCAGGCCGGGGTAATGCCGTCGTTGTTATTGGTCGGCAGGACGATGCGGCGCTCGAAGGGTGCGCCTTCGTCGAGGTTGTTCAGCAGCGTGACGCCGAAGGTCGGGCGGGTCGGCAGGATGGCGTCGAAGAAGTGGATCGGGAAGTTGCTGGTCAGGCCGCCGTCCGAGAACCACACGCGCAGCAGTTCGAGGCCTTCGCCGCCGAACGGACGCACGCGCAGCCGGTACAGCGGCACCGCCTGCAGCAGTACCGGAAAGCTCAGGCTCATGCGCGCGGCCACCACCACCGGCAGGGCGTCGGCCGGTGGCATGAAGTACCAGTCGTCCTGGCCCTGGTCCTGGTTCAGGCGCGCCAGCAGGGCGGCGGTCTCGGCGCCATGCTTGGCCTGGCGCGCCCCGGCCTTCAGTGCGGCCATCACGACGGGCGGGAACAGCGCCTGTAGTTCCGATGCGCGGAACACCAGGTCGCTGCCGGAATGCGGCAGGCGGTGCGCGCGCAGTTCCGACAGGCCGGTGGTCATGAGCGCCAGTTCGATCGGCGGTTCGGCGTTGCGCAGCTGGCCGAAGGTGAGCGGCTGGTCGTCGGACAGGCCGGCAATTTCCTGCACCAGCGCGTGCAGCCATTCGGTGAGCGCGGGCGCATCGCCGGGCGCGCTGCGCAGGCCGGAGCAGATGCCGCAGCGGTTGGCGCGCAGGCCGCGCCAGGCCGACAGCGCGGCGTGCAGCAGGGCGCCGAGCAGGGCGCTGGCCAGCAGGCACAGGCCGAACCACAGGGCGGCAGCAAAGCCGCCCGGTAGCGTGCCCGGCCAGTGTCCCGCCAGCAGGCCGGCGCTGACGACGAAGCCGAGTCCCCACAGGCCGCCGCCCAGCAGGCTGCCGGCGGCGAACTGGCGCAGCAGCGCGGCGCCGATGCGCAGGACCGCGCGCGGCCTGGCGGGCGCGTTCAGGGCCGCGGCCAGCACCCTGAAGTGCGGCGCCAGGTCGGAGCAAGGCTGGAACAGCGAGAACAGGCCGGTGCGGCCGCCGGCCGTGTCCTGCAGGCGGCGCGGCAGGCGCGCCAGGATCAAAAAACCGTCGTCGCGGCCATGCCCCTCCTTGCGCACGCGGTTGCGCTTGAACTGGGCCGCGGCGGCGGCCACCGCCGCCACCGCGCCGACGCTGGCGCCGCCGATCGAACGCAGTGTGAAGCGGCTGGCCAGCCTGGCCACGAAGGCCGGATAGACCACGCCGGAGGTGATGCCGCCCTCCATCACGATGTCGCATTCCGTGGGCAAAAAATCGTTCATCGCCGCTTGTTGCCGAGTAGGAGCCTGGCGCGATTATGCGCCGCCGCCGGCGCCTGCGACTCGCCGAATATCACGCCGGCTGCGATGACAGCGCGGCCCCGCTGGATGCGCGCAGCGGCGCGGCGGCGCGGTTCGAGCGCCGTTCCAGGCTTTGCACGTCGAGCGGGCGGGTGACGCGGTAGCGCGCCAGCGCCGCGGCGCCGACGGCGACGGCCTGGGCGCCGAAGTGGGAGATGCGGATCGATGGAGGCGTGAGCAGCGCGGCGTCGGCGTAGCTGGCCAGCACCGCGCGTGCCGGGGCGATCAGGGCATTGCCCAGTTGCAGGGCCGGGCCGCCGATGACGATCGCCATCGGGTCGAAGCCGGCCCACAGGTTGTTCAGCAGGACGCCGAGCTGGCGTCCGGCCGCGTCGACCGCCGCGCAGGTCAGGCGCTCGCCGGTGGCGACGCGCGAGAACAGGCGCTCCAGCGCCGCGTAGCTGGGCCTTTCCTTGCCAAGCAGCGAGGCCAGCCCGATCAGCGCATCGGCGCAGCCGCGCCGGCCGCAGGAGCAAATCGGGCCGTCGGCCTGCAGGATCGCATGCCCGACCTCGCCGGCGAAGCCGTGCAGGCCGGTCAGCAGGCGGTCGTTGACCAGCACGCCGGCGCCGACGCCGTAGCCGATCGACAGGTAGATCAGCGGATCGGTGGAGGACTGGTCGGTGAATTCGATTTCACCGAGGGCCGCGGCATTCGCCTCGTTCTGCATGTACAGCGGCAGCCCGGCCAGCGGCGAGTCGGCGAAATGCGCCTGCACCAGGTTGGCCACGTCGACGTTGCGCCAGCCCAGGTGGGGGGCATGGCGCAGCACGCCCAGCGCTTCGTCGACCGCGCCATGCAGGCCGATGCCCACGCCCAGCACGCGCCGCGCGCCGATGCTGCCGGCGC
>Ga0308163_10004709_pt1 | contig 10709 bp, 7 predicted proteins | sample PhyTR1_FD_201037 | JGI IMG/M metagenome (GOLD analysis project Ga0308163, IMG submission 201037) | Phyllosphere microbial communities from UC Gill Tract Community Farm, Albany, California, United States - DLSLT.R1 | ecosystem: Host-associated > Plants > Phyllosphere > Unclassified | place: USA... | reverse complement strand
GGGTCCGCCGGCGCGCTGCAGGTGTTCGCCGACTTCCCCGGCGCGCCACAGCCCAACGCCTGGTACAGCGAAGCCGAGACCAACAAGCTGGTCGGGTTCGACACCGATCCCGGGCAGCCCGAGATCCGCGCCCGCTTCAACGTTAATCTGGGCGAGCCGGGCTGCTTCACCGGCTCGCCGTTCTATCTGGGACTGGACAACAACCACGGACCGCTGACCGATCTGGTGACGGTGCTGCTGCACGAGTTCGCGCACGGGCTGGGCTTCCAGACCTACACCGACGATGCCACCGGGGAGCTGCTGGCCGACATTCCCAGCATTTGGGATTATTTCTTGCTGGATAACGCGACCAACAAGCTGTGGAAGGACATGACCGATGCCGAGCGGGCGGCGTCGGCCAGGCGCGCCGGGCGGCTGGTGTGGAACGGGCCCATTGTCACCGAGGCGGCGCGCATCGTATTGCGGCAGGGAACGCCGCTGCTGACGATACTGTCGCCGGCGCGGGTGGCCGGCATCCAGCGGGTCGGCGTGGCCCAGTTCGGCCCGCCGCTTGGCAGTCCCGGCGTGACCGGCGAAGTGATGCCGGTGGTCGACACGGCGCCCGATACCGGCCTGGCATGCACGCCGCTGTCGGCGTCCAACGCCCGCGCCGTTCATGGCAGGATCGCGCTGATCGACCGCGGCGTGTGCACCTTTGTCGAGAAGGTCAGGAACGTGCAGGAGGCCGGCGCCATCGGCGCCATCATTGTCGACAACACGGCCGGCTCGCCGCCGCCGGACCTGGGCGGCAGCGATCCGGCCATCGTCATTCCGGCGGTGCGGATCTCGCTGGAGGATGGCACCGCGCTCAAGGCGGTGCTGGCCACCCGGTCGCGCACCGGTTCGGGCCTGTTCGCCAACCTTGGCGTCAATCTGGCGGTGCGCGCCGGAACCGATCTGGCGGGCAGGGTGCTGATGTACGCGACCGATCCCAATCAGCCCGGATCGTCGGTCTCGCACTACGACATCAGCGCCATTCCCAACCAGCTGATGGAGCCTTCGATCAACGACGACCTGTCGCACGAGGTCAAGCCGCCGCGCGACCTGACCTATCCGTTGCTCAGGGATATAGGCTGGTAGGCGCATGCGCGCCGGGCGCCAGCATTGCGCCCGGCCCAACACGTCCGGGCGGTGCGCTGGCGTACATACCGGAATGGCGTGCTTGTCTACTCTTTCGTCAGTCCCGCTGAATAGAAAGAGTGTCCATGGCAGCCCCAAAGAACAAGCAAATCAACGACCTTCTGCGCAAGGTCTTCGGCATCGAATCGCTGCGTGACGGCCAGCGCCACGTCATCGACAGCGTGCTGGCCGGCCAGGATACGCTGGCCGTCATGCCGACCGGCAGCGGCAAGTCGCTGTGCTACCAGCTGCCTGCGCGCCTGCTGAAGGGGTTAACGGTTGTGGTGTCGCCGCTGATTTCACTGATGAAGGACCAGGCCGAGAAGCTCGAGGAGGCCGGCATCGCCAGCGCCGCGCAGATCAACAGCAGCCTGTCGCGCGGCGACGAGCTGGCCGCGCTGGAGGGGATCGAAAGCGCCGACAAGGACATCGTGTTTTGCACGCCGGAGCGGCTGGTCACGGCGGAATTCCTGGCGCTGTTGAAGAACAGTGAAATCGCACTGATGGTCATCGACGAGGCGCATTGCATCTCGCAATGGGGCCACGATTTCCGCCCGGCCTATCTGGAGATCGGCGCCGCGCTCAACGCGTTGGGCCGTCCGCCGGTGCTGGCGCTGACCGCGACCGCCACCGACGGCGTGATCGCCGACATCCGGGCGCAATTGGGCCGGCCGCGCATGGTGGTCATCAACACCGGCATCTACCGCCCGAATCTGCATTACCGCGTGCGCCAGGTGACCAATCCCGGCGAGAAGGATGCGCAGGCGCTACAACTGGTGCGCGAGAACGCCGGCGTCGGTATCATCTACGCCGCCACCGTCAAGGCGGCCGAGGAAATGTACGAGATGCTGCGCAACGCCGGCGAGAGCGTGACGCTCTATCACGGCAAGTTAAAAGCGCCCGAGCGCAGCGAAAACCAGAATTTGTTCATGAGCGGGGAGCGCCGCGTGATGGTGGCGACCAACGCCTTCGGTATGGGCATCGACAAATCCGACACGCGCTTTGTCATCCACCTGCAGGTGCCGGCCAACCTGGAGGCCTACTATCAGGAGTCCGGACGCGCGGGGCGCGATGGCCTCGATGCCGAGTGCACGCTGCTGTACTACCACGCGGACAAGCGCCTGCAGCAGTTCTTCCTGATCAAACATTATCCGTCGGCCGAGGAATTGCGGGCGGTGTACGAGGCGGCCGTGGCGTGCGAGCAGCCCACTTTTATCGAGGCCGATCTGAAACCGCGTCTGGAGCAGCTGCCAGCGAGCCAGCTGAAGATCTGCCTGAAGATGCTCAAGGACGGCAAGCTACTGAAGCGCAACAGCAAGCTGGCCTACCTGGTCGCCAAGCAGCCGAAGGGACCACCGAAGATGGCGGAGTTCGAGCGCATGGCACAGGTGTACGTGGACAAGCACGAGCGCGACCGCGAAGGGCTGGAGCAAATGGTGGGCTATGCGCAGAGCGGCTATTGCCGCTGGAAGCTGCTGCTGGATTACTTCGGCGACCTGTCGCCGGGTTTCGAGCGGTGCTGCAAGTGCGACAACTGCCTTTCGCCGCCTTCGATCCAGCAAAGCGGACCGCTGCTGGCGGCCGATGCCGAGCCGTTGCCGGCATCGCCATCGCCGGCGCTGTCGGCGCGGTTGAACGTTACGGGATCAGCTCAAACAGCAGTAGTTGCGTAACCTGGTCCTTGCCGAAGTTGTCGTCCGAGATCAGCACCAGGCTGGCGTGGCCGTTCGCCAGCACCGGACCCAGTGAGATGCCTTCCAGATTGTCCACCCGTGGCAGCTGAAGCTCGTTCACGTCCAGCACCAGGCGCTTTTTCAGCGGCGTGTAGGTGGCGCCGCTCAGGGCCGACAGGCCTCGGATGTCGCTCGCGCCGTCGGTGTTGATCTCGTAGATGCGGACGAAATCCTGGAAGGTGCCATCGCTGGCCTGAACGCCCGAGCGTTCCATGACCAGCACGCGGGTAGCGCTCAGGGCGAGGATTTCGGAGATGCCGTTGTCGGCGAACTTGCCCTTGCCGGGGGTGGCGGGAATCGCATCGAGCGGGTAGGCGAACTGCCCGAGCACCTTGCCGTCGCGGTCGAAATGGGTGATGCGGTTGACCGCGCCGGTGCGCGGGTCCGGCAGCGGGCCATCCTGGACCATCGGCCCTTCCATCGACACCCACAGCGAATTGCCATCAGGTGCAAAGCTCAAGCCCTCGAAGCTCTGGTTGTTGCGCGGCCCGGACTTGCCGTCCGCGGCGACGTTGAACATCGCCGGCAACGGCAGCTCCGACAGGAAGGTGCCGTCGGCTTTCGCGTGACGCACGAACGGCGACAGGCCGGCGGGAACGTCGCCTTCGCTGGTGTACCAGATGCTGCCGTCGCGCGGATCGACGCGCATCGATTCCAGGTCGGGCACCACGCCGCCGTGGCGTTTGAAGTTTTCCTTCGATGGATACGGGTTCCCGTCCGGCTGCAGCAGCGTCACTACGCTGGTCAGCTCGACGGACTTGAACGATTTCTCGTCGTACGCGAGCCGCCCGCGATAGTAGCGCGCCGGATTGTGTTCGGAGCGGTCGTCCGACACCATCACCCAGTCGCCATGCGCGGCATCGTAGTCGATGCCGGACAGGCCGCCCACCATGGTGTCCTGGAACTGCACGCGCCACGGCAGCCGCTGCTCGCCGATGAAGCGCATCGACGACACCGTATCGGGCGTGGTTTTGGCCGGCGGCAGCTGGGCGCAGCCGGCCAATGCCAGAAGCAGCGATAGCACGCCGGCGAGTGGGTGGACGGACCGGCGGGGTGAGTGGCGAGGCTTCATGTTCTCTTGTCGTAAGCAGAAAAGGCAGCAGTATAACGGAGCCGGCGCCAGCCTCCGCGAATGCGCGTCATCAGGCCCGCCGCCAGTGCCAGCGGCGCCAACTGGCATTGGTCACGACGCGGCTGCAAGCGCCCGTATTATTGGTTTCATTGTCAGAAAAAATAGAACCAATCAGCCATGCGCCGGCGCTGCCGACTCTTCTTCTTCGTCTTCACGGTTCCAGTCCGGGAAAGGGTCGCTGTAGCCGCGCCACGTCAGCATGCCGGCCGCGAATTCGACGTCGGTCAGCACGCAGGCGCCGAACGCCGCCTCGATCGCGTCGCGGCGCATGCCACGGCCGATGAATACCAGCTCGTTGAGGCGGTCGCCATACGGCTCCTGCCAGACCGCCTCGATTGCCGCCCGGTCCGGATCGCCCGGCGACGGCCATTGCGCCTTGTCGCTGGCGGCCCACCACTGTCCGACCGGTTCCACGGCGGCGATGCGGCCGGCGCGTGAATAGGCTACCGCCCAGTCGGGACGGCTGGCAAGCCAGATGTAGCCCTTGGCGCGAATCAGGCCAGGCAGCTCCTCGTCCAGGAAGCGGTTGAAACGGTCCGGGTGCAGCGGCTTGCGCTGGCGTAGCACAAAGCTGTCGATGCCATATTCCTCGGTCTCGGGCAGGTGTTCTCCCGCCAGTTCGCGCGCCCAGCCGGCCATCTGGCTGGCCTGCTCCAGATCGAATTTACCGGTCCCCAGTATCGCGTGCAGCGGCACGTTGCCTTTTTCGGCGTGAACGATGGTGGCCGTGGGATTGAGCGCCTTGATGACGGCGCGCACCTCATCCAGATGCGCCGGGCTAACCAGGTCGGATTTGCTGACGACGATGACGTTGGCGAATTCGATTTGCTCGGACAGCAGCGCCGCCAGGGTGCGGTCGTCGCCTTCGCCGGCGGTCTCGCCGCGCTGGGCCAGGAAATCGGTGCCGTGGTAATCCTTCAGCAGGTTGAGCGCGTCGACCACGGTGACCATCGTATCGATGCGGGAAACGTGGTTCAGCGAGTTGCCGTTTTCATCTTCAAAGTCGAAGGTCGCCGCCACCGGCATCGGTTCGCCGACGCCGGTCGACTCGATCAGCAGGTAGTCGAAGCGCTGTTCGGCGGCCAGCTTGCGCACCTCCAGCAGCAGATCCTCGCGCAAGGTGCAGCAGATGCAGCCGTTGCTCATCTCGACCATCTTTTCCTCGGTGCGGGACAGCGCGGCGCCGACGTTTTCCGCGCCTTTGCGCAACAGCGATGCGTCGATATTGACCTCGCTCATGTCGTTGACGATCACCGCCACACGCAGGCCTTCGCGGTTGGCCAGCACGTGATTGAGCAGGGTGGTTTTGCCGGCGCCCAGGAAGCCGGAAAGGACGGTGACGGGTAGCCGGTAGTCTGGATGGGTGGCGGGGTGCGAAGCGATAGGCATGGGAACAGCTCACTGAGAAAGCGCGGAAGCGCAGGATTTATTGATACAACCATTAATGCAATTGAGTTGCATAATAAGTCCGATCGAAAGTTAATGCAACCATGTTGCATTAACTAAATCGTCGTCAGGAGCTCCGTCCGGTTATTTCTTCGGCGCGCAATGCGGGCAGGTGCCCTTGATGAGGAAGTCCATTTCCTGGCTTTGGAAGCCGTCCGGCAGCTTGATTTTGCGTGGCAGGGCGACATCGGTAAAGCAGGTCACTTCCTCGCATTTGGTGCACTGGAAGTGCGCGTGTTCGTGCGAATGGTGGCCGGCGCCGGCACTGAAGCGCCAGACCTGATCGGCGCCGGCGATGCGGTGCACGAGTTCATTTTCAGTCAACCATTCGAGCACGCGGTACAGCGTGACCGAATCGAGCGCCTCATCCGACAGGTGATGCTGGATTTCGTGGTGGGTCAGCGACTTGCCCTGACCCAGCAAGAAGTCGAGCACCGTCACGCGCTGCCGCGTGACGCGCGCGCCGGTGGCGCGTATCAGCGTTTCTGCCTGGTCTGTGGTGGAGGTTTGCATCATAAACGCGATTTTACCAGTTCTGGCATGGCGTCGCATATCCGGCGAACGTGGACTTTTCGATCAGGTCCGGCGCACTGGGCGCAATCTATCGATAATCCACGACTCGAAAACAGTGCTGCATCGGCGCCCTCCGTCGTGCTCGAGGATATCCGGCTTACCTACCCGGAAAACACATCAGGCCAGCGCTTCGGCCGGGCCGAAAAACTCGTAGTACGTTTGCGCCTGCGGCACGCCCAGCTCACTCAGGTGCGACTTGACCGCCTTCATGAATGGCGTCGGTCCGAGGAAGTAGACGTCGATGTCGCGCGTCTCCGGCAACCATGCCCCGAGCTGCGCTTGATTCAGGTAGCCGGTGGCGTGCGGCTGCGGTCCGGTATCAGCGGCAACCGCATAGCAGTAGAAACGCTGAAGCTGCGGATGTTCAAGTGCCAACGCGTCGATCTGGTCGCGGAAGGCGTGCACCCCGGCGTGGCGCGCCGCGTGGATGAAGTGGATCGCGCGCCCGGTCGAAAGGGCGGCAGTCAGCATTGCCAGCGTCGGCGTGATGCCGACGCCGCCGCTGATCAACACCAGCGGCTTGTCGCCATCTTTCAGCACGAATTCACCCGACGGCGGAAACAGCTGGATGCTGTCGCCGACGTTGACCTGATCGTGCAGGAAGTTCGACACCGCGCCTCCCGCCTCGCGCTTGACGCTGATGCGGTAGTTGGCGCCATTGGCCGCGGCCGACAGCGAATACTGGCGGCGCGTATCTTCGCCGTTGATATCGACGGACACGCCGATGTACTGTCCTGGCTTGTGCGCGACAACTGCGCGGCCGTCGACCGGCTCCAGCACGAACGACGTGATCTCTTCGCTTTCGGCCTTTTTGGCAGCGACCTTGAATTCGCGGGCGCCGCGCCAGCCACCCGGTGCGCTGGCGTTTTCATCGTAGACGGTTTGTTCGGCGCCGGCCAGGATATCTGCCAGCTGGCCATAGGCGACAGCCCAGGCGTTGATGACGGCATCGGTCGCGGTTTCCGCGCCGAGTACCTCGCGGATTGCCTTGAGCAGCGAGGCGCCCACCAGCGGGTAGTGATCGCGCTGGATCTGCAGCGAGACGTGCTTGTTGACGATCGTCGATACCAGCGGTCCGAGTTGTTCCAGACGATCGATATTCTTTGCATACATCAGCACGGCGTTGGCCAGCGCGCGCTGCTGGTTGCCGTCCTGCTGGTTGGCCTGGTTGAAAAACGGCTTCACATGCGGAAAGTCGCGGAACAGCGTCAGGTAGAAATGACGCGTCAACGTCTCGCCGCCTTGTTCGAGGATGGGTACGGTCGCGGTGATGATGGCTTTTTGTTCTGCGCTCAGCATGATGGTCTCTCGTGGTTGGGAAGTGGTGATGTAAAGAAGTATAGATTCTACATCTTTAAAAAGTTGGGGCATTTTGTCCAAGCGGTCACTGGCCGATGAGAATGAGAAGTGTTATCATCTTGCGCTTTAACGCCAACCACGCCACGTCCATGTCCGATTTCTTCCCGTCCGCAGCGCGTTCGCGCGCGCAGTTCCCCCTGACCGCGATGGCCGCCGCCATCGCCATGCTGGTCGCGTCATCCGTGCTGCACGCCCAGGAGAGCGGGGCGGCGCCCATCGAATCGATCCAGGTGACGGGCAGCTGGCTCGGCTCGGGGTTGCAGAACAGCGTGAAGAATTTTCCCGGCGCGCGCACCGTCGTCGGCAAGGAGGAGATCGAGAACTCGGGCGCGCTTGACATCGGCGACGTGCTGCGCCGCATTCCGGGGGTGCAGGCCACCGACAACTCCGGCACGGCGGGCAGCGCCATTTCGCTCAATATCGGCGTGCGCGGGCTGACCGGACGCTACTCGCCGCGCTCGACCATCCTGCTGGACGGCATTCCGTTGGCGGTGGCGCCGTACGGCCAGCCGCAGCTGTCGTTCGCGCCGGTGAGCCTGAACAACATCGAATCGATCGACGTCGTGCGTGGCGGCGGCGCGGTGCGTTACGGCCCGCAAAACGTCGGCGGCATCATCAACTTCCGCAGCCGCGCCATTCCGGAAGGTCCGGGCATCAGCGGCGACGTCTCGCTGCGTTACAACGACTTCAGTGAAACCGGTCACAGCCGCCAGTACAGCGCCTTTGTCGGCAGCACGCTCGACAACGGCCTCGGCCTGGCGCTTATGTATTCGGGCATGGACGGTTCCGGCTGGCGCGTGGGCAGCGATGAAAAGGTCAACGATGTCGCGCTCAAGTTCCGCTACAAAATCGATCCGCAAAGCGAGGTGTACGGCAAGCTGACGTATTTCGACGTCAACTCGCGCACGCCGGGCGGTTTGACGGTGGCGCAGTACAACGCCAATCCGTTCCAGAACACCCGTCCGACCGATTTCTGGAGCGGCGACCGCAAGGGCGCCGACGTCGGCTACCTGAACACGCTGTCGGCCACGCAGGAGTTCGAAATCAAGGCCTACTACAACGAGAGCTTCCGCCAGAGCGGCCTGATCAACGCGGCCCGGACGCAGCTGACCTACCAGCCGCGCAACTACCAGGTGCTGGGCATCGAGCCACGTTACACGCAGCGTTTCGCCGCCTCCGGGATGACGCACGATGTCACGGTCGGCTACCGCTTCCTGCGCGAGCGCGGTGACGACAACAACTATGTGCAAAACGTCGCCACCGGCGTGCATGGCGCCACCGCGACCTTCGTCAACAGCACCGATGCGCACGCGATCTATATCGACGACCGCATCGCGCTGGGGGCGTGGCGTATCACGCCGGGCGTGCGCTACGAGCGCATCCGTTCGGAGCGCGACGACATCGCCGGCAACAACACCTTCGAATCGAACAACAACAAGGCGCTGCCGTCGCTCAACGTCGCCTATCTGGTCAACAAGGCGCTGACGGTGTTCGCCAACTACACCACCTCGTTCGGACCGGTGCAAAACACGCAGCTGAATTCGCAGACGCCGTCCAATCCGCTCAAGCCCGAGCTGGCGAAGACGGCCGAAGTGGGCGCGCGCTGGAAGACCGGCGCCGTCAGCGCAGAGCTGACCGCGTTCAAGCTCAAGTTCGACAACCAGATCATCCAGGTGCCGGGCATCACGCCGGCGACGTTCCAGAACATCGGCGCGACCGACCACGAAGGCATCGAAACGGCGGCCGAGTACAGCTTCAGCGACGCCAGCGCGCTGGCCGGGCTGAATGTCTATGCCAACTACACGTACACCAAGGCGATCCAGGAATCGGGGGTGACGTCGGGCATGGACGTGCCGTTCTACTCGCGCAACACGGACACGGTGGGCGCGCGCTACCGCGTCGGCGCCTTCACCGCCAACTTGTCGAGCACGCATCAAGGCAAGCAATACTCGGACGCCGCCAACACGGTTGCCGAGTCCGCCAACGGTGGCGTCGGGCAGATCCCCGGCTTCCGTCTGTGGAACGCGCAGCTGGGCTGGAAGCTGGCCGGCAAGCCCGGTTACGAGGTCATGGCCGGGATCAACAACCTGTCGGACAAGCGCTACTACACGCGCAACGTCGACGGCAACGCCGGCCGCATGGTCGGCGCCCCGCGCACCGCCTACCTCCAGCTGCGCGCCACCTACTAACGCCACTCCGGGGTCAGGTCCACCATTTCTACACGACCTCGGCTGTATCGCCGGTTGTAGGGCGCCCATTCCATTTTCTAACGGCGCGGCTCGCGGTTGTGGGCGAGACTTTGAAGTGGTGCGCTATTTGTTTGAACGAATAGGCATTGGAGGCGTAAGCGCGAGCGATGGCCTCGTCGCGGTCTTCGTACCGATTTTGAAATGTTTGGAGGGAAAACGCCTGCGTGCCGCGCTGGGAGCGTGAGATGTCGCTCAGGCTTGTCGTGGAATTGGTTTCCTGAATGCGCTCGACAAAATGGTCGTCACCAAGCAGGAGCTCACTCCTGATGCGCAGCAGTGGACTGGGCGCAAGGGCGCCGTCGGTGACAAATTGTCGGTATGCTGCGGCGGCGTCGATGGGATTGTCGCTGAACTTGTTCAAGGTGAAGCTTGTGTCTAACCATTGTGGAGGGGCAGCGGCGCCCAGGGTCAGCGTATAGCTGCTCCAAGGCCAGTCCGCGGCATCGGCGACGAGTCGGGCGCGCACGGGATTGAGCACGATATATCGCGCCAACTCAAGCAAATAGCTTTCCTTTTGAATCAGAATCGCTTTGTACCGTCCCTGGAAAACATGACCCACCAAGTCATGGCGACGGTTGAAATATTGCGAATACACGCCATTCAACTGTCGCATTCCTTCCGATAAATCTCCATCGACGGTTTCCAATAGCAGATGATAATGATTGGTCATCTGGCAAAACGCGTGCACCAGATAGTTCGACTTCGCACAGACGTCGGCCAGCGTTTGCAGCCACACTGCCCGGTCGGTGTCATCCAGATAGATGTCCACTTTACGGTCGCCCCGGGAGGTGACGTGGTATAGCGCGCCAGGAAATTCGATTCGTAGTGGTCGTGTCATTTCTCGACCATATCCCGCCGCGCGATGCCAAGTTTGCGGAGGATCAGCGGAACGCGGTTTTCGCCCACGATGGAGACAAAAACTGCACTACAGCCGGGGCCGTGTAGAAATGGTGGACCTGACCCCGGAGTTGAAGCGCTATGCGTAGGACAAAGATGACATTTTGCAATGTTCATAGCCTACATAGGACTACAAGGTGGTCCTATACCGACGAGTTAGCC
>Ga0308163_10004707_pt1 | contig 10710 bp, 9 predicted proteins | sample PhyTR1_FD_201037 | JGI IMG/M metagenome (GOLD analysis project Ga0308163, IMG submission 201037) | Phyllosphere microbial communities from UC Gill Tract Community Farm, Albany, California, United States - DLSLT.R1 | ecosystem: Host-associated > Plants > Phyllosphere > Unclassified | place: USA... | reverse complement strand
TAGATAGGTTTTTGTTGAGCTCGTGTCCGAATGTCAGACCTGACCCCGATTGTGCGAATGTCAGACCTGACCCCGATTGTGTTGTCGAGCTTGTGTCTGAATGTCAGACCTGACCCCGATTGTATGACCCCGATTGTGTGACCCCGATTGTGTGACCCCGATTGTGATTGTGGGCCATGCCGCTTGTGGCAGCACGGCCGGTACAACACCAATTACATCGGCAATTCCGTGCTGCGATAGCCGATCGCGCCTTCGCCGTTGTAGGTCATGCCGCCATGCAGGTTGTTACCCTGGTTGCCGGACGTGACATTGAGTGCCACGCTGTGCTGGCCGACACGGCAGCCGATCAGCCAGACGCCGCCCGGATGCCATGTCGACGACGTGTCACCCCACTGGTTTTCGACCTGGTAGTTGTTGCCGGCGACCGCCGTGGCGCGCACGCGGATGGGGCCTTCGCCCGCATACGTCATGGTGCCGGTCAGGGTCTTGCCGCCATCGGTCGAGCTCAGGTCGACCGCGAGCACCGCCTGGTCGCGGCAGCCAAGCACGGAGATGCCACCCTGGTGCCAGGGCGCGAACGCGCCGCCCCACTGATTTTCGACAGCGTACACGGCACCATCGCTCGTCTGGCTCTGGAAGCCGATCGGGCCTTCGCCGCTGTAGGTCATCGTCCCCTTCAGCGTGGCACCGTTGTCGCCCGATTCGACATGGATGGCGACCACGCTCTGGCCAGGGCGGCAGCCGATGACCCAGGTCCCGCCCGGATGCCACGGCGCCGATGCGCCGCCCCACTGATTCTCGACGGTGTACGTGTTGCTCTGGGTCAGAGTGGCGCGAAAGCCGATGGCGCCCTCGCCTGCGTATTTCATTTGTCCGGTGAGCGTCTTCCCGTTGTCGCTGGAAGTGAGGTCGAGCGCCACCACGTGCTGGCCGGGTCGTGCGCCGATGATCCACATGCCGCCTTCATGCCACTGCGCGGAGTTCCCGCCCCACTGGTTCTGCACATGATGCAGATTGTTCGTGGCCTTGCTTGTTTTGGACATGCCTGACTCCTTCTTGACTTGCGCAGCAGAACGGCGCTGCCCCGATGATGCGCAGGCTGGCTGCGCCTGACGACCCCGTCGATGGTGTAGTTTTGAAGTGGATAAACATCCTGAGCGAACTTTATTTTGCGCTAGTCAGCTGTCCGAATTGCTATCAAACGAGCAATTTTTCTGAAACCGGAATACTCCTACGGATGTCCTTCCTTGTTTCCCAAAAGCGCACCCAGTGGGCATGACGCCCCGGCCGGACCGACGCACGGGCGCAAACGCAAGCAGCGCCTGATTGGCGCGTGCGTTGGTGCGGGTGGTGGGAGGGCGCAGGCAGGTTGTCCTGCGCAGGTCAGGCGATCTGGGTGGCCTGGCCGTCCTGCTCATCGCCAACGGTGCGCAATGCACGCACGTCGCGCATTGGCGACTGGCCAAAGAACCGGCTGTATTCGCGGTTGAACTGGCTGGCGCTTTCGTAGCCGACCTCGAACGCTGCGTGCGCAGCGTCCAGGCCGTCCGTGAGCATGCGGCGCCGCGCCTCGTGCAGGCGCAACTGCTTTTGGTACTGCAGCGGGCTCATGGACGTCAAGGCGCGGAACTGATGATGCAATGTCGAGACACCCATGCAGGCGATCTCGGCCAGCACGTCCATGCGCAACCGTTTCGTGTAGTTATCCCGAATCCACTCAACCGCCTTGGCAGTGCGCTGACTGTTTTCGCCGATCGTCGCGATCGCGTGCAGGCGTTTTCCTTCAGTGCTTTGAAGCAGGCGATAAATGATTTCGCGTTTGATCAGCTCGCCCATGAATGCGATGTCCTGCGGCGCAGACTGAAGATCGAGCAGGCGGCAGAACGCATCGAGGAACTCGACCGTGGTTTCTGCGGTGGTCATTGCCGGCCGGTCGATGTCCACCGATGCTGCGCGGACCGGCTCTTGCCCCAGCAGTTCGCGGACCATCGCGATGTCGAGCTTGAGCCGCATGCACAGGTAAGGCGCATCCCTGCTGGCCTCGATGACCTGGCTCGTCACCGGCAGGTCTAGCGAAGTCAGCAAGAAGTTGGCGCAGTCGTAGTCGAAACTCGTGTCGCGCAACCTGACGCGTTTCTTCCCTTGCAATACGATCGCCATGCTTGGCTCATAGGTCACCGAATCCGGAAAGGTCGGCGCGCAATAGCGATACAGCGTCACCCCGGGTATGGCCGTCTCCAGGCTTGCTGCCGATCCGATCAGTGCGCTGACGCGCTTGACCAGGTGGGTTCGCAATGCGTCGCGGCGCTGCGGCGCGAGCGGATAGGGCAAGGCAGCATGGGAAGTCTGATGCACGGTCTGGGTCTCCATTGTCGCCGCAAGGATATGTCGAGATATGACGGATGACTATGGAATTGTCGCGCTTCCAGAGAATTGGGCAATGAATCGACAGGATGAGGATACCGTTTCAATCGTGCTGGCCGCAAGCTTGTTGGCTCTGCAAGAAAACGCGTATCGACTGCCGTTCGGTACGACCACAGTCACTGATGGGAGATGCATGCATGAATAGTCCAGATAGTCTTGAATTGTCGCGCCGGGAATTCCTGCTTACCGGATCGGCCGCAACGGCCGTCGGCGTCATGCCATTTACCGCCGTTGCCGCACCGCCCCCGGTTGACGCGCAAGGTGCAGTAGCAACGCTGACGATCAAGTTGAATGGCCAGTCCCGTGAACTCCGGATCGATACGCGCACCACACTGCTGGACGCCTTGCGCGAGCACCTGCACGTCACCGGCACCAAGAAGGGCTGCGACCAGGGCCAGTGCGGTGCGTGCACGGTCCTGGTCAACGGCCGCCGCATCAACGCTTGCCTGTCGCTGGCCGTCATGCACGAAGGTGATAGCATCACCACGATCGAAGGCCTGGGTACGCCGGAGCGCATGCACGCCATGCAGGCGGCCTTCGTCAAGCACGATGCCTACCAGTGCGGCTATTGCACGCCTGGCCAGATCTGTTCGGCAGTGGCCGCGCTCGGCGAGATCGAGGCGGGGATACCGAGCCACGTCAGCGAACAACTCACGGCCCAACCGGTGTTCAGCGCCAGCGAACTGCGCGAACGTATGAGCGGGAATATCTGCCGCTGCGGCGCCTATTCGAACATCATCGACGCCATCACCGAAGTCGCCGGCACGAAAGGCACGAAAGGCACGCCATGAAAGCATTTACCTATGAACGCGCGCAGTCGCTGGCGCAGGCGGCGGCTGCGGTCGGGCGCAATCCCCACGCGAAATTCATTGCTGGCGGCACCAATCTGCTCGACCTGATGAAACTCGCAATCGAGACGCCCACCCATCTCGTCGACGTGAATCCCCTGGGCCTGGACAGGATCGAGCAAACACCCGAGGGCGGTTTGCGTATCGGCGCCCTGGTGCGCAACACCGATCTGGCGACGGACATGCGGGTGCGCCGCGATTACAGCCTGCTGTCGCGCGCCCTGCTTGCCGGCGCGTCCGGGCAACTGCGCAACAAGGCAACCACGGCCGGCAACCTGCTGCAGCGGACACGCTGCCCTTACTTCTACGACACGAACCAGCCCTGCAACAAGCGCAAAGCCGGCAGCGGCTGTAGCGCAATCGGCGGTTTCAGCCGCCAGCATGCGGTCATTGGCGTCAGTGACACGTGCATTGCGACGTATCCTGGCGACATGGCCGTGGCCATGCGGGCACTCGACGCCACCGTCGAGACGGTCAAGGCCGACGGCACCCGGCGCGGGATCCCGATCGCCGAATTTTACCGGCTGCCGGGCGCTACGCCTCAGCGCGACAACACGCTGCAGCATGGCGAACTGATCACTGCAGTCACTTTGCCTGCACCAGTCGGCGGCGTGCACATCTATCACAAGGTGCGCGACCGTGCGTCGTATGCCTTCGCATTGGTGTCCGTCGGCGCCATTGTGCAAGCGGACGGCAGTGGCCGCGTCGCCCTCGGTGGCATCGCGCATATGCCCTGGCGGGTCGAGGAAGCCGAACGCGAGCTGCCGCGCGGCGCCAAAGCCGTGACCGCGCGCCTGCTCGCAGGCGCCAGGCCGACGCACGAGAACGCATTCAAGCTGACGCTGGTCGAGCGCACGCTCGGTTCGGTCATCGCACAAGCAAGGAGCACGGCATCATGAGATTCGATACCCCAGCCACCACCAACCCGATCGACCAGCTCAAGGTCGTCGGCCAGCCGACCGACCGCATCGATGGGCCGTTAAAGACCACCGGCACCGCAACCTACGCCTATGAGCAGCATGCTGCAGCGCCGGGCGCAGTGTATGGCTACATCGTCGGCGCGGCCATTGCCAAAGGGCGCATTGAGGCAGTCGATGCACGGCCGGCCAGCCAGGCGCCGGGGGTGCTCGCCGTCATCAGCGCCGCGAATGCAGGCAAGCTCGACAAGGGCGCGTTCTACGCGGCGCGTGCGCTGGCCGGGCCGGACGTGGATCACTACCACCAGGCGGTCGCCATCGTCGTGGCGGAAACCTTCGAGCAGGCCCGAGCTGCCGCACAACTGGTGCGGGTGCGGTATGCCAAAGCCAAGGGCGCATTCGACCTGGCGGCAGCAAAGGACACTGCGCCCCTCTCGAAGGTGGCGCCGTACGCACCGCCGCCCGAAACAGCTGCCGGCGACTTCGAAGGCGGTTATGCCAGCGCAGCCGTGAAACTCGACGTGCGCGTCACGACGCCTGACCAGTCGCATGCGATGATGGAGCCGCACGCGACCATCGCGGCGTGGAACGGTGGCAAGCTCACACTATGGACTTCCATCCAGCAGGTCAACTGGGGCGTGCGCGACATCGCAAAGACACTGGGCATTGCCGGGGATGACGTGCGCATTGTCTCGCCGTACATCGGCGGGGGCTTCGGCGGCAAGGGCACAATTCTGTCCGATGCGGTACTGGCGGCAGTCGCAGCCCGCAAGGTGGGCCGGCCAGTCAAGGTGACGCTGCAGCGCGCACTCATGTTCAACAACGTCACCCACCGCCCCGCGACGATCCAGCGGATTCGCATCGGCGCCAGCAGCGATGGCAGGATCACGGCCATCGGGCACGAAAGCTGGTCAGGCAATATCGCCGGCGGCAGGCCCGAAGCAGCCACCACGGCAACCCGCCTGCTGTATGCCGGCCCGAACCGCATGACGCGCCTGCGGCTGGCACACCTCGATCTCCCGGAGGGCAGCGCAATGCGTGCGCCGGGCGAGGCGCCAGGCATGATGGCACTTGAAATCGCGATGGACGAGATGGCCGAGAAGCTCGGCATGGATCCGGTGGCGTTCCGTGTGCTCAATGACACCCAGGTCGATCCCGAAGAACCGACGCGCGCGTTTTCGCAGCGCCAGCTGGTCGAGTGCCTGCAGACAGGGGCGGCACGCTTTGGCTGGAGCGAACGCACCGCGCGCCCGCGCAGCCGGCGGGATGGCCGCTGGCTGGTCGGCATGGGAATGGCAGCGGCGATCCGCGGCGCGCCGGTGGCGAAGTCGGCGGCCCGTGTGCGTCTCGACCATCTCGGCATCGTGACTGTCGAGACCGACATGACCGATATCGGCACCGGCACCTACACCATCCTTGCCCAGACCGCCGCAGAGATGATGGGTATCGGTGTGGACAGGGTGAACGTACGACTCGGCGACTCGCGCTTTCCCGAGTCCGCCGGTTCGGGCGGGCAATGGGGCGCGGCATCCTCGACGGCAGGCGTGTATGCCGCCTGCGTCAAACTGCGCGAGGCCGTGGCGCGCCAACTCGACATGGACCCGGCAAGCGCCGAATTCGTCGGCGGCATGGTACGCGCCGGCAGCCGCGCCGTCCCGCTGACGCATGCGTCGAGGTGGCGCAACATCGAGGCCGAGGATGTCATGGAATTCGGCGAACTCGCCAAGCAGTATGCGATCCAGACCTTCGGCGCGCATTTTGTCGAGGTCGGGGTCGACGCTGCCACTGGCGAGATCCGTGTGCGGCGCATGCTTGCCGTGTGTGCAGCCGGCCGGATCCTCAATCCCAAGACAGCACGCAGCCAGGTCATTGGCGGCATGACGATGGGCGTCGGCGCAGCACTGATGGAAGAACTCGTCGTCGACAAGCGCGCTGGCTACTTCGTCAATCACGACCTGGCAGGCTACGAAGTGCCGGTCCACGCCGATATTCCACACCAGGACGTCATCTTCCTCGACGAAGTCGATCCGGCCGCGTCACCGCTCAAGGCCAAGGGCGTGGGCGAACTCGGTATCAGCGGCGTCGCAGCTGCCGTCGCGAACGCGGTCTATCACGCGACGGGAATACGCGTGCGCGACTACCCCATCACTTTGGACAAGTTCCTCGACCGCCTGCCGGACGTCGCCTGATATAGGGGCAATCGACAGTCAGCAATCCGACATTGATTGACATACCAGTCCGGTGCACATAACCGGACCACAGAACCGGAAGGATGACGATGAAGATCATTACTGCGACATTCATGTCGCTCACCCTGGGCGCATCGGCCCTTGCCAGCAGTACGAACGGCGCGCCAGACACCATGGTCATCGCGCGCGCGGGCAGCCAGGCCTCGATCAGCGGTCCTGCGCAGAATTTCACAGGCCGCGTGCGCGTTGATCCGCTGTTCGATGCGCGCGCGCCATCCACCGTGTCGGGCGGGGTCGTGACCTTTGAACCGGGTGCGCGTTCGGCCTGGCATACGCACCCGATGGGACAAATACTGATCGTCACTGCCGGTACGGGGCGCATCCAGCAGTGGGGCGGCAACGTCGAGCAGATCCGTCCCGGCGACGTGGTCTGGACCCCGCCTGGTGTCAAACACTGGCACGGCGCCGCACCGACGACGGCGCTCACGCACATGGCGATTCAGCAGAGCGGCGATGGCAAGAATGTCGAATGGATGGAAAAAGTCAGCGACGAACAGTACAGCCAATGAACGGCGCCGTTCATCTTCGGCATTGAGCGGCAGCGGCGTGTTGTGCGCAACAAGAGCCTCAGCAATCGTGTTGAACCCCCGTGCGCATGACGCCACGATCTGACCGGATTTCAGATCAAATGTCATTTAGAATATGTACATGGAATACACCGTCCGCGCCCCGATTGCCAACTTCACCGACCTGCTGCTCGACGCCGTCTGCATGGTCGACGCCAGCGGGCGGTTCGTGTACGTCAGCGCGGCCGGTGTCAACATCTTCGGCTATACGCAGCAGGAAATGATTGGCCTGCGCGTGATCGACCTGGTCGCCCCCGCCGACCGGGAACGCACGCTCGCCGTGGCGCAGGACATCATGAATGGCCAGGCCCATACCAACTTTGAAAACCGCTACCTGCGCAAGGACGGCAGCATCGTCCATATCATGTGGTCGGCGCGCTGGTCCGAGGCGGATCAGCTGCGCGTGGCCGTTGCGCGCGACGTGACCGCCCTGAAACAGGCCCAGGCGATGCAGTCGGTGCTGTACGCGATATCGGAAGCGGCCCATGCGAGCGACAATCTGGCCGACCTGTTCGGGCGCAGCCATGCCATCGTCCGTGAGCTCTTGCCGGCCTCCTGCTTCGGGGTGGCCCTGTGCGACAAGGCAGGCCAGGACATGGACTTCACGTACCTCGTGGACGATGGCGCCCCGTGCGACGCATCGCTGATGCCGCTTCTGTGCGAGACAGTGGCGCAGTGCGCTGCGCCGCTGCTGCTCGCGCCGGGCGCGCAGGACGGCCTGCCGGCGCCCTTGCGGGCGGCTGCGGCGACCATGGCAGGCGGCGCGCTGGCCGTACCAATCACCACGCCCGATGGCGTCGTTGGCGTCATCGCGCTGCGCAATGGTCCGGATGACACGCCGTACCGGACGCAGGACCGGGACTTGCTGGTGTTCGTAGCCGATCAGCTCGCCGCCGCCATCGGACGCAGGCAACTGCATGCGCAACTGCAGTTCATGGCCCTGCACGATGAGCTGACCCGCCTGCCAAACCGGCGCCTGTTCTACGACCGTCTCGATACCGCGCTGGCGCATGCCCGGCGCCAGCAGGAGCGGCTGTCCCTGCTGTTCATCGACCTGAACCGGTTCAAGCAGGTCAACGACAGCTTCGGTCATGCCTGCGGCGACCGGTTGTTGCAGGAGGTCGCGCGTCGTGTCTCAGCCTGCCTGCGCAACAGCGATACGCTGGCGCGCCTGGGTGGTGATGAATTCGTCGTCCTGCTGGAAGACGTCACGCTGCCGGCCGATGCGGGGCTGGTGCTGGACAAGATTCACCTGGCGCTGGCACCGCCGGTCGATCTGGGCGAAGGACAGCGGCTCCAGATGTCGGTCAGTGTCGGTGTCGCGCATTATCCCGAGCACGGCGGCAACCGCGACGAACTTCTTTCGCACGCCGACAAGGCGATGTATGTCGCCAAGGCAGCCGCAGCGCTTGCCGGATCAGGGGCGCATCAGCCGGCCTGATCGGCATCCTTGCGCCCCAATCCGGGCGCCAGCCCCATGCCCATGCCGCCACCGCCGCCGCCATCCGCATTGCCCCCGCCATTGCCACCGCCCCGGTTACCACCCGCCTCGCCCTTGCCACGCGCCGCGCCGCCCTGGGTACGCGTCGGCCCCTGCAGCGGAATCAGCACATCGGCCGGCATTGGCCCCAGGTCCAGTGCGCTGCGAATAAAACCGCGCAGGCTGATCACCAGGTCGGCCGTGTGAATCGGTCGGCCGGCCGCCATGTCCGCTGCAGCCTGTCCCGCCAGCCGGCAGTGTTCTTCAGTGCCCAGCAGCAGGATGTCCGCCAGCGCGGCCTCGACCGCATCGCGCATGCGGCGTGACCGTTCGGAGCTGAAAGTTTCCTCGGCCGCTGGCAGCGCGCCCTCCCCGGCCCGGGTGCGCTCGTGCAGGTCGCGCAAATGGGTCGGATCGACCGTCAACTGACCGGTGAACGAGCCGCCCAGCGTGCGGTAGGCCGCGATCAGCGTCTTGAGCCGCTCATTGATCTGGCGGTTCATGCGCTCGCGCCGCTGCTGGATCGTCTGCATGATGATGAGGCGAATGCCCACCCCGAGCAGGGTAATGATGGCAAGGCCGATGATCGTCGTCATCGCGCCTTGCCACGAGCTGAAATCCATGGAACGCATGCTTGCCCCGACAAAGTCTGAAGGATGCCAGTGTACCGATTCAGCGTTCTTCACACGCCGGTCAGCAGTGCGTGTGTGAGACTATCGTCCTGGTGGCATAACTATTTCCCGGGAGATGAGTGATGACGATCAAGCATGTATTCATTGTCGGCGTCGCAAAATGCGGCACCACGGCGCTGTCGGAATGGATGGTCGTCAATGGCCTTGCCGAAGACCGCGTGCCCGGCGAAAAAGAACCGTATCTGTATGCGAACGACGAGCCCCACGCGGCGCGCTCGCGCCGGTGCGATGTGCCGCTGCTCGACGCCAGCGCCGGTTACGCCTTCGATCCGGCAACCGTGCAGCGCCTGCCCCAATACGATACGCGCCTGGTCCTGTGCCTGCGCAACGGGTTCGAGCGGATGTGGAGCTTCTACAAGATGTTCAAGGTCGACTGCCTGGGCGGGGACAAGGCACGGGGCTATTTTTCATCGTATCAAGCCGAGGGCAGCGGGACAGGCCGCGCAGCGCGCGAAGCCAGCACGTTTTCAGATGCCGTGATCCGTATCTGTCAGAGCTATTTTCCGAGACGCTCGCACCTGATCGTCGAAGGTTATGCACGGCGAGAACTGGAACATCTTCGCACGCAGACGTTCATGCAGCGCATCGAGTACGAACTCGCGTTTTACCTGTCGCGCAAACAGTTTCCGTTTTTCTCCATCATCGCCAACAGCTTTTACTACACTCCGCTGCGTACGCTGCTGGAAAAATACCTGCCGTCCGATCTGTCCGTTATCTGCGTCAGCCAACTGGACGATGCCGACGCGCGCCGCCGTTTCGTCGACGCCGTGTTCGAGAAATCGGTCGACACGCCGCCGGTCCCTGTCGTCTTCAGCAGCACCGGGATTGCCATCGACGAAGCCCGGCCCGATTTCAACGACCATGCGTTCGACATCCTGCGCGCCTGTCTGCGCTACGACCTGGTCCAGGCACGCAGCCTGATCGCCTCAACACGCCTGGGCGACAGCCTGCTGGACCATGCAGAACTGGACCGTTACCTCGTGACCAGGTAGTCGTGCAACCGCAGTAAAGTCTGAAGAATGCCACTACACCGATTGGCGTTCGCTATACGCTGGCCAGGAATGGGAGTGTGAGACTGTCGTTCTCGTGCCACAAGTGCTTCCTCAGGAATCACAATGACAATCAAGAATGCATTCATTGCCGGTATGGCAAAGTGCGGCACCACGGCGCTGTCGGAATGGATGGTCGTCAACGGCCTGGCCGAAGACCGCGTGCCCGGCGAAAAAGAACCGTATCTGTTTTCCAACGACGAGGCGCACCCTGCGCGCCTGCGCAGCGGCGACTTGCCACTACTCGATGCCAGCGTGGGGTACGCCACCGATCCGGCTGCCGTGCAGCGCCTGCCCGAACATGACACCCGCCTCGTCTTATGTCTTCGCAACCAGTTCGACCGGATGTGGAGCACCTACAAGATGTTCAAGATCGACCGCATGGATACCCCGCAGGTGCGGGATTATTTTCTGTCGTTCCAGGCACAAGGTAACAGCACGGGCCGCAAGCCCCGAGACTCGGACGACTTTTCGGATTTTTTGAT
>Ga0308163_10004704_pt1 | contig 10716 bp, 20 predicted proteins | sample PhyTR1_FD_201037 | JGI IMG/M metagenome (GOLD analysis project Ga0308163, IMG submission 201037) | Phyllosphere microbial communities from UC Gill Tract Community Farm, Albany, California, United States - DLSLT.R1 | ecosystem: Host-associated > Plants > Phyllosphere > Unclassified | place: USA... | reverse complement strand
AAAGCGCAAGATTTTTTTTGTGGCTCTGATATAATTATTGACTAGTCGGGGCGTAGCGCAGCCTGGTAGCGTACGTGCATGGGGTGCACGGGGTCGGAGGTTCGAATCCTCTCGCCCCGACCAAAAGAATCAAAGACTTAGGCCAATCCTCGGATTGGCCTTTTTCTTTTCTTCTCCTTTTACCCCTACATTTACCCCTACAGCTCTGTCGTTCACTTGTTAAATGTTTGTTCAAGTGCATATCTATTTGGCCGAATTAGGGCTATCGTGTAATGACCAGCTTTTGACACGATAAAATGATAATTTTGAATTATAAATATTGCTTTTTAAAAACAAGTTCTTTGAGTGTCTGATGAGTCAAAGCCGGAATGCCGGCGCTGTGACTACACGCGGGCAGTCGATGTTAGCGCCGCCGTTACTATCAAAACGTCGTTGGGTGTAGACGGAGCTGCAAGCTATTTGCATGGCGTTGGGGTACCCGATACAGTCATCGCCAGAGTCCTCTCAGACGGTCCCTGTCGAGCATCTTTTGACTGCCCAGAGCATCCTAATTATCGGTTGTCTGTCTATATCACTGTGAAGCTGTAGTAGATTCAGCAATACGGGCTGCCTGCCATTTTTCGATCTCATTCGAATCCCAAGCTACTGAGCGAACGCCGATCCTGATTGGCGCCGGAAAGATGCGAGCTTGGATGTCTCGGTAGATCGCGGTGCGAGATTTTCCGACTAGTGTGATCACTGCCGGCAGTCGCAGGAATTGTTTTTGGGCATTCATAAGTTTTCCATCTAAGAATGTATCGCTTTTCGGTGCTACGGTAGGACACCGCCAAGGAGCTACAATGATCTATGTTCTCTATACGTCCGGCGACTGTAAGGTGACTATTACACCGGTCCAGGGGCTTAACAGACGATGGCGTTGTTTTTTCGTTCTTACTCTCTCAACTGACCTAACTATTCCTCAATTTAGTCACCACCTGAAATTTGACTTTCGCGAGGCTCAGGAAGCGGTTGATGCTGGACGAGATTTTGCAGACATGTATGCGGCAATCGGTTGCCCACCGCTAATACCGCCGCCTCGAGCCAGTATCTATCCACTTTCAATACCTTAAAAATTTTTGGCACATTCCGGCCCTGGAGTGGTGGTATTGCTACATGCTCCTTCTTAATCTGTGCCGCAACCAGTCACGCGCAGCTTTTATACCCGCTGCGGCTCATCCTGCACCGCCTTCCTGGCGCTCGCCTGATGCAGACGCTGGCACCGCCGTTCGGTCGACCCGGCGCGCCCATGCCCAGATCGGCCCGTCTTCACTGTCGTGGATCGAGAACGTGAACCAGCCATCGCCGACCGGCTCTTGGGGATTCCAGCTCGAAGCGTTGCATTCGCCGCCCTCGAACCACGCGTCGTACAGGGGGTGATCCGGATCACTCTCCAGCGCCTTGTAATGCATTTCGAGGCCGACGGCTTTCACCCATGCCAAGTACGAATCGACGTCTTCGTCGAAGTTCGGGATTGCAGGATGCGACCACCAGCCGTTCTCGTCTCGATCCACTAGCAATGGCCCGATCACCTCCCATGATTGGCTCGGCGCTGCTACCTGACCAGCTTGTGCCGCAGCGGGCGCGGCAAGTGCCAGGATCGCTGCGATACATTCACTTTTGGCTGCCTCGGCTCGATCGGACATTGCCGGTTCACCCTTTCCCATGCGCCGCCCGCACATATACTCCTCGTTCACCCAGGCCTGCGCAGCCCTCAGCGCGCGATCTATGTCAGCCTGGCCGCCCGTGCTCGTAACGAGCTGCAGGCTGACCTGGTCGACCGGCGCGCCGGCAGCAGCCGGCACTTCGACCACCAGCACTCGCTCGTGCTTATCGGGTGCGTGGCTGAATTTGCAGCCGGCCGGGCCGACGGTGCCGTGGTTCTCGCTGATCATGCACAGCGACCAGTAGCGCGGCGCCACAGTGCGATCAGGGTCCGCCAGCATATGGGCGGGGACGCCGAAAGCGCGGGCAATTTGCTCTTTGTTGCTCTGGATGGCTTCGGTGATGGTCATCGGTTTCCCTCTCGGTCTCGGTTTATGCGGCGCGGCATTGCCATCGCCAGCTTGTTTTCGGCACGAATCCGGTGCGCTTGCGCGATCGTGGCTGCTGCTTCTGCGACGACCAGCTTGCAGAGCAGGTCGCGTGCCATCTCTTCATCGCTCGTGTAGTTGCTGCGCACTTCTTCGAAGGTCACAGCGGCCACCCGTGTGCGATGGCAGAAGCGCACAGGGCGCAATACAGCAGCACGGCGGCGCACTTCCACTTGATGGCGCGCAGGCGGTGCTCGTTGAACGTAGATTTCACTGCAGCACCTCCGCTATGGCCTTATTGACGTGCAGGATGCGCAGCGCGAGCGCAGCTGCTTTCGCCTGGTTGATCGCGTCGTCCAGTGCATGGTGGTGCGTGCCACCGCTGCGGTCGACCTTTACGCCCGCCAAGTCGTAAAGGGTGCGAGTGTCGCGCACGCTCCAGAACTCCCACGGTGCCGGGATGCCGCAGGCACGGTAGGCGGCATCAAGCAGTGGAACGTCGAAAGTCGCGCCATGGCACCACGGGCACTTCGCGCTCTGCTCGAGCATCCACTCGCGGAGGCAAGCCAGCACGGCGCCGAGCGGCATGGCGTCAGTTGGGAAGGCAGCAGCGCGCGCCTCGTCGCTCTGGCGCATCCACCACTCCACGGTAGCTGGATCGATGGTTAGGCCGACGTCGGTGCACGAGGACAGCTGAATCGCGGAGTAGAACTGTGCGCCCAGGCCATTCATTCCGAACATGACTGCGCCGATGCTCAGGATCGCCGAGCCGGGCGTGGTACCGAGCGTCTCGGTGTCAATCATGACATCGCTCATCTTGGCCAGGCCGGGAGCAGCGTCGCGCCAGTCCAGCTGCTTGACAGGCTGCACTTTGTCGTCCAGGCGCCGTAACAGCTCGCCATTGATGGCTGAGGGAATAATCCGCTCATGTTCTTGGACGGTTGGCACTGCATCCGTGGTATTGGTCATTGTCATTTTCTTGACTCCGGTGGGCGTGCGTCCGCGAAAGCTTTTTCGATCGCGGCCGCTCGTTGATAGCGGCTGGACTGGGCGTTAATGCGCGACTGCTGAATGGCTTGGCGGTCGGCAGGCGTCAGCAATTGCCAGTCGGCGCTGGGCGCGCGACGTGCGCGGTACTTCATGCCCGCGCCTCACCGCCCATCGCTTCGACCAGGTCTGCCAGCAGCTTGGCCAGTTCGCCAGACATGAGAGCGAAGTCGCTGTCGAAACGCTCGTCGGAGTCATACACGCCGGTACCGTTTTCCTTCAGCACGTCCAGCGGCTTGACGCTCTTGATGGCCAGCGATTCGTCCAGCACGAAGCTGATGCGGTCCTTCCACGTCAGCGCGAGGCGCGTGCACTGTTTGCCAGCGGCGATGTGGCGCCGGGTGTCCTGTGGGTCCAGGGTGTGGCGCTTGTATCCGATCTGGGCACGGCTCTCGCCGGTAGCGCGCAGCGTCGCATCCTGGTCGATCGTAAAGCCGTACGGCGCTTCATCTGCTTCGAGCCAACCGGTCATGACGGCCACTGGTGAGCGCTGTACACGGAGCGACTCCAGCGGCATCTTGTCGACCGCCTTGAGCAGCAGCTTGACGACGTCGTCAGCCTTGGCCGGGCCCGACGCATCGACGGCGAGCCAGCCATTGACCGGATCGATCCACACGAGCACGGCCGAGCGGATAGGGAACGCACGCGGCAGCAGCTCGTCGGTAACGCGCTCTTTCAACTCGCGCATCGCCTTCTTCCCTGGGCGGAACCCTTGCTGCTCTTCCATCTCATCGGCGCGCGCCGCGGCAATCTGGTTGATTACTTTTGCTGGCAGCACCTTCTTCTCGGTAACGAGCTGCAGCAAGAACTGGCCGTTCACTGAGTGCGCGAGCGGCATGCCGGCGCCGCGTGGCGACTGCCACCCTTGACGCAGCAGTTCGCTGCTCGACGCCGGCGTGAACGCCTGGATCGTGAGTGCGCAGGCCAGCGCGTCGGCGGTCATCGCATACGGCGCCGGCAGGCGGTAGATCTGGAGGTTTCGGAAAAACATCGTGGTTCCTTCGTTATCGGGAAGTCAGTTACAGGTGTGGCGCGATTGGATCGATTGCGCCGGCCAGGCAGATCAGCACGGCCAGCAAGGCGAGCATTACGCCCGGGTGGCGCTCGGCCCAGTCCATGCCGAAGAAGAGGAGAAAGCGGATCATCGCGGTCTCCAAATCAGTGCGCGGCGCGCAGATCGGTAAGGCGCTGGATAGCGGCACGTACGATCGCGGCGCATGCGGCTGCATCCTTGCTCGGGTGATCGACGTACATCTCAGTCACGTTCCGGCGCCCGCTGCCCATACCGACTGAGACCGCACCTTCTTCATCGTCGTAGCGGATGCTGAGGCCCAGATAGGCGCTGAGTGGGCCTGCAGCGTCCCAGGTGCGACGCCAGAAAGGCGGTGCCGGAACGATCTTCGTCGAGAGCGTCAGGCGCGGCGAGGTGGCACCCGTGTAGTGCGTACTGGCACGTGGGCTGTAAACCAAAGGAGCGTCCACCAATGCCACCGCTGGCGCCTTGAAGGTGCGACGCCATTGCGGATGAAGTTTCGCCAGCGCGATCTCGTCGGCGAAGGCTTCTATCAGGTATTCGTTGTCCCACTGCTTAATCATGTCATCTCCAATTTCGCTGCATAAACCCGTGAACTCGCCTAATGAATCAACTTTACCAATAAGATAAATATGACGCAAGAATTATTTATCAAAAAGATTTATATTGTGTAAAATTGCTTACATCGGCTGAAGTGGTTGATTGCAGGCTTGGGGCAGGGAGGGGAAACCGCCGACGCCCAGGCTCAAGTGCCAAGGACGACCGGAAGGGCAACGCGTGGGTGGATCGTAGAGCGCGCCGGGGGACAGGTAGAAATGCCTGGGAAGTCTGCGAACAAGCGAAAGTGTCCGAAGGCGAAAGCATGGGATGCGGTAGCCCACCACGGAGGTCGATAAACGTCGACCACTTTAGGGAGGGTTACGCTCTGGAACCGAGGCTCCGCTGGGATAGAGCGAATCCAATAACTTAGAAACACCTGCCTGAACAGCCAAGAACAGAACCTGAACAGTACCTATAGAGGGTGCGTAGCAAAAAAGGCCCGAAAATGTCGCAAAAATTGACCCTCGCGGTCTACCTGGAGGGTAGAGGATCGGTGAAGTCGCTGACCAAGATCGAAGCGGACGTGTTCGGCGTGCCGTACCCACTTGTGTTGGGCTGGCCAGTGCGACACGGCTCTCAGATTGTTACAGAAGAGATGTTAGAAGAGCTGGGACGACGAATCGCGCGAGCGCGCAGCCCCGCCGGTAAGAGAGCGCTCCGTGCACTAGAAAGTGCAAGTAGATTAGGCTTTGGCATCGTCAAGTACCCAGTGCCGCAAATGATCAACAGCCATTTGTTGCAAGCCTCGAAAATCACTCACGAGAACTCCCGAGCGTTCCCGACCTTTACACTTCGATCCTCTAAACGCAGTCTCTCGCGAGCTAAAAGATCAGCGCTCAAGAATACTTAACGTATCTAATCCTCTGGTTATAGTCGCCGTCTTTCCAGAGGAATTTAGTAGAAGCTAGCTGGGCTAGAAAGGACTAAAGTTTTTTTTCAGATTGGTGTTTTTTTGCCAGTCACCCATCGGAGTGTGTAGGTCTTCGAACTTTTCGTTATCCCAACCATGCGCCTTCAACGCAGAACCATATTTGATGAGATCAATAGCATAAACCAGTGAGCCAAGGTTTTTCCCATCTTGGGTTCGCGACTTGTAATCAGAGACAACAATTTTAAACCTCTTCTCTCTGCCTGGTTCTTCTTTCAGTTCAATGTCAATCGAATCTTCGATTGAACGACCGTCAACCGATGACTGCAAAAAGAATTTTCCAGAGCGGCCGCTAAGAGTAAATACAACGCCGTAGACTTCTGCAAATCTTTTGAGCAGATCCAAGAGTGTCTCAGCGGAGCCTAAATTTACTGCAGAATCATCGTAAATTCTCCAAGCCTGGGATACATGAAGTAATGTTCCGTTACGAAGTCCTGCGACAAGTAGAGTGAAGCTCTTAGCAGGAAACCTATTTTCAACTCGCTTGCTGAACAGCGAAATTAAAGGAAACTCGCCCAATTCTCCGTAAGTCTGTGTGAAATGCTGCTCTGCGTCACGAAATTTTATCGCGCGTTCAATTAGCAGACTTTCTGACTTAGATTTTTTTCCGAAATATTCCAGTAAACCTTCATCGATTACAACGTCGTATAAGTCCGCAGGAAGTTGTCCTTTGGCGGAAAGGGAATCGAGAACTTTTGGCTGATCTATAGGATCTAAAAGTCTTTCACTTTCATTATCTAATGCATCGACAATCTTTTCGACATCGGTCGGCGTGTACGCTGAGCTTTTTATTCCCAAGGAGTGTCGAACTTGATCGAATAATCGATTTCGAATTGAGCTTTCCTCCGGCAATCTAACTTCAGCCGCAGGGTTGCTACTATCTTCAAGAGCGAGAGCCGCACGTGCCAATATGCCTGCCGCCGTGACTTTATCGAAGCCATCCAGAACAGAAATTGTCATGATTACCTCTCAATAATTTCGAACTCAGAAATATCTAAGTCATGTACTTGAAACTCAGGACCATACGCAGCTCTTTTTCCTGCTGCTACTGCATGTATTCGGCTTGGATCAATAATTGACGTTCTTGGTATTAGAAATAAAACTGGCTTCCAAATGTTCCAACTCTGCGATTGTATCGTGGCGATAATCTCATTTCGTTGATTGCTGTCAATGGAACCGTCTGACAACCAGGAGTTGGCAAGTCGTTTATATGTCCTCCTGTAACCTTTGATCAACGAACTGTGCACATCTTCGTTTTCACAATCGCAGGCAAGATTGTCGAAAATTCCCTTCGGGCTGGAGCTGGGTGCGATCATCGCGGCCGAGCTTCCGGGCTGAGCACGTCTAGGATTGTACGTTTCACTGCACCATACATAGTACTTATTATTGCGGTACTTACGGCCTATTTCAAGTGTGATCCATGGATTAGTGGAGTAGAGCAACAAGCTTGACACGATCGTACGCCTTTTAGTTTAGAATTTGTTTAACACTGCCTCACATCCACATGTTGAGTCGTTAGCATTAACACCATGTGAGAGCCATGTTCGCGGCATCGAGCTTACTTGTGACAGAGCGCCAGGCGAGTCAGTCAGGAAAGTATAGCCTGGGGTGCATATTAAAATTTAGCCAATACTCACTGCGTCTCAGTGGCTACTTTTTCGATCCAACCCTTTTTCAGTGCCCACCGTACTTCAGTGCGCCAGGTAATGCGCCGGCCGGTCCGCGACGTGTTGACCGGGTCCGGCGCGTGCCGCGCCAGCTCTTCGAATGAGGAGCAATTCCAGATGATTTTCCAGAGCGCCCACTTGGCTGGATCCGTTGCATCGTTCGCCTGCAGACGGTTCTTGATGAGGACGGTGTAGGCACCCTCAAGCGGTGCAGGCTGGGCGTGAACTGGGCGGGAATTTTTCATATTCGGGTAAAGCGCTTTCCAGTCTGAAGCACTTCGAACGTGCTAGGCCCCAAGAAGTTCACGTCCAGCCCCGAGCCGGTGAAGTACTCACGGGCTCCAGGTAAGCGCTGAACCCCTCCAGACATCGGCGCGCGTTCGAGCATACGCGTGTACTCGACGATGGTGCACTTTTCGCCATCTTCAGAAATCGTGTCGAATCGGTCGGTCTCTTCTCGGCGCATTACTTCTCCTCCATGCGGCATCTAAGCGTGCCGTTTCGCTCGCGCGAGTATAGCTGGGGCGCAGGCGCCGAAATCTCGCCAATAGTCACCAAAGGTAATGAGTAGCGACCGCGTGTCCGCTGACGTCATGACTTGTTGGGTTGTAGCACTGTTGTTACGTCTTGGCCGTTCATGAACAGCTCGACTATGCGGCCTGATCGTAGATCGCCTCTACATGTGGCAGCGGGAACGTTGATGTCTTTATCCGAGGGGGAATAGTAACGAGTGTCTTTCGGCCAGACAAAATAAAATTCTGGATAAGTACCCTGGTTTTTTGCATCTGGTAATGGCGGGACCTCGCCAGCGGGTGACAGTGTCTGTATCTGATCTTGGCAGGTCGCGAGTGCGTTGTGTACTTTCCAAGCATGATCCGCGCTTACGCCCGGGACCATCTGCGTGTAGCCGATTGAGATGAGGCAACTTGCAATCCCCAAGAGAAGAGCTGCTGCTGTCCATCCTCTCCAGCTGGGCCAGATCCTACATTGCGCTCCTGGCACAAATGGCCGAGCAGTGTATGCCGCAGCTAGTGAGCTCCCGCACCAAGGGCAGTTCACGGGTTCTCTTCGGTCTGAAATTATCGATTTGCACCCCGGGCATCGGATTTTTGCCATTGTCACACCTTCAAGTTACTGCCCAAACTTGGGATCTAAATCGATGTTATCAATGGATTGGTAGCAAAAGCTCTCGATTTGTAACGCGAAGTAGTTTTTTGAAATGGCGCCGTGTCTAAAGCACGTCAAATATAGGAATGCAGCTCAATCACCGACTGCAAAGCCATCTTGAATTGATTGAGGTCGTTCGACTTATGAATGTACCCAGCAGCGCCGAGCTCGCGGCCTTTATCGCAGTCTGAATCAATGTCAGAATTGGATAGAATCAGCAGTGGAACGTTTTCCTGCAGCTGATAAGTTTTCATCCAGACCAAAGTCTCGAATCCATCCATTCGTGGCATCTTCAGGTCTAGCAAGATGAGGTCAAATTTTTGATGTTTCATCAGTACTAGTGCGTCCCATCCATCTTGCGCAACCAAGATGTCGAACTTACCCTCAAATTTTTCTAGCGCTCGGAGGGTAAATTCCGTATCGAACGGAAGGTCTTCCACTAACAAGATGACCTTTTTCGTCACGTGTTTGCTTTTTCCGAGCATGCGTAGTCCCTTACGATCGTGGGCGACGGTAGCGTTTTCGGTGTTCCACCATCACGCCAATGACAATGAGATGGTCGGTGTCACTGCGCAGAGTTGGGAAGTCATCGTTTAACGGTGTCAGCTCGAATACTACGTTGCCACTCGCGTCCATGCCGCGCGGCCGGTACTTCTTGAACGTGGCCTGGTCGCCACCGTTTTTTGCAACCACGAAGTCGCCAGGGTTGGGGCAAATTTCTGGGTCGATGATGACCCGATCCCCCTCGCGAAACTCCGGCATCATTGACAGCCCTTCAATTTCCAGGCTGAACGCCCAGCGCGAGAGGTTGTCGTCGTCGGTGTACTCGACTGCAAAACCGGCGCCAAGTGGATAGGGGTTCTCCATGTCCTTCAGTGCTCCGGCTTGCACAGCCGAGATCACAGGAATTGGGCGGCCACCCAGGCGCGCTGTCGACACATTTTCATCAAACTTCTTCGTACCTTCTACGCTAATTGCTGACGCGGCGGTGCCGGTCATTTCTGGGTGCGACACATCCAGCCAGCCCTCTGGAAGGTGATGCGCCTGCTCGATACGTTTTGCAATCGAGTTGCCGATGTTCTTGGATGGGGTCGGGCCAATGATCTGGCTTACCTGCGACGCGTCCATCCCCACTAGCCGCGCGAAAGCGCTTTTTGTCCCAGCGCTTGATGCAAGCAGTCGGGCATTTTCTCGGCGAATTTCTTCTCTAGTCATTAGCACATCATCCGGGTTTTTATCATTCAGATAAACAACCAAAAAGATAAATATTCGCTTGTGTGTGCTTTATCTTTTTGGTAAAGTAATTCACATGGACATGAAAACATACTTGCAGCAGGCCACGCCGGTGGAACGCGATGCTCTCGCAGCAGAGGTTGGATCGTCGGTTGGCTACTTTTACCTGCTCGCCGGAGGCCATCGGCGCGCATCACCGCGGCTATGCCGCCGCCTGATCGCAGCTGAGCCTAAGCTGACGCTCACGGATCTACGTCCGGATATCTGGTCCTCAGCAGCTCCGTTAGCTGAAAGCCAAGCTCGCCGGTCAACCGACTCGGTGCCCCGCTAGAGCCGGTCGCTGCCGTGTTCGCATCGCTTCATCCATTCCTGTAACCCGCATCACTAGGAGAAAACCATGAACAACCCGAACGCCAAGACCATCTCGGTCAAAGGCTATCTTTCGCCGGACGTCTATCTGGCCAACAAGGCCGTTTTCGACCCGGTCGGCCTGTCGATGAGCGCTGCGATCGGCCTAGGCCTTCAGCAGTTGGCCGCTTCGATCCGCGAACTTGACCCTGCACATCGTACCCGCAGGGAGGGCGCAGGTCGTATGCCCAAAACGGGCCTGCAACGGACCTGGCCGCAGTCGAGCGCGCGTCGGGCACGTGGCGGCGCCCCGAAGCCTTTCATGCGGGTTTAAAGGGTTTCGGGTGCTAGGTGTATCGCAAAGTAAATAAGGAGAGGGACCGAGATGGAAGATCAGAAGGAGAGAGACAAGGTGCTGGCCAAAGCGAGCAAATGGGTGTCGAGCCGACGCGCCAAGGCGGCCGCGAAGGGGCCAGAAAAGGAGCGTGCGCAGTCTCGCCACCACCAGGACGGAAACGAGCTGGCGGAGGCGGTGGAGAAGCTGGAGAAGAGCTTCCTGCAAGGGTCGACGTAAGCAGTACCCAGGCGGCGGGATGGTGCCGTCACCAACATCACATCAGGGAG
>Ga0308163_10004701_pt1 | contig 10717 bp, 6 predicted proteins | sample PhyTR1_FD_201037 | JGI IMG/M metagenome (GOLD analysis project Ga0308163, IMG submission 201037) | Phyllosphere microbial communities from UC Gill Tract Community Farm, Albany, California, United States - DLSLT.R1 | ecosystem: Host-associated > Plants > Phyllosphere > Unclassified | place: USA... | reverse complement strand
GCGACTGGCGATGTGCAGGCGGAAGTTTGCTTCAACACCGCTCTGACCGGCTACGAGGAGATCCTCACCGACCCCTCTTATCTCGGCCAGATCGTCACCTTCACCTTCCCCCATATCGGCAATGTCGGCACCAATGAGGAAGATATCGAAGACCTGACGCCCGCTGCCCGCCACGGCGCCGTCGGCGTAATCTTCAAGGCCGATATCTCCGAGCCGTCGAATTACCGCGCTGCCAAGCATCTCGATGACTGGTTGAAGGCCCGCGGCATCATCGGTCTCGCCGGCGTAGACACCCGCGCGCTTACCGCGTGGATCCGCGAAAACGGCGCGCCCAATGCGGTGATTGCCCATGACCCGAACGGCAATTTCGACGTCGAGGCGCTCAAGGAAAAGGCCAAGGCCTGGAGCGGGCTTGTCGGCCTCGATCTCGCCAAGGTCGCCTCGTCTGGCCAGTCCTCCGTCTGGAGCGAAAAGCCATGGGTGTGGAACGAAGGCTTTGCGGAACTCGCCGAGAAGGACGCCTCCTATCACGTCGTCTGCGTCGATTTCGGCGTCAAGCGCAACATCCTGCGCCTGTTTACTGGCCTCAGCTGCAAGGTCACGGTCGTGCCCGCCACGACCAGTGCTGAAGACATTCTGGCGCTTAAGCCCGATGGCATCTTCCTGTCCAACGGTCCCGGCGACCCGGCTGCGACCGGCACCTATGCCGTGCCTGTCATTCAGGACCTGATCAAGACCGAGATCCCGCTGTTCGGCATCTGCCTCGGCCACCAGATGCTGGGGCTGGCCCTTGGCGCCAAGACCGAGAAGATGCATCAGGGCCACCACGGCGCCAACCATCCGGTCAAGGATTTCACGACAGGCAAGGTGGAAATCGTTTCGATGAACCACGGCTTCGCGGTGGATTCGAAGTCTCTGCCTGAAGGCGTTGAAGAGACTCACATTTCCCTGTTCGACAACACCAATTGCGGCCTGCGCGTCACTGGCAAGCCGGTGTTTTCCGTGCAGCATCACCCCGAGGCATCGCCCGGCCCGCAGGACAGCCACTACCTCTTCCGCCGCTTCATCAACATGGTGCGCGAGAAGAAGGGCGAGCCTGCATTGGCCGAGCGCTGAGACTTTATCAAAAATTCGAAAAACCAAGGCCGGACAATCACTTGTCCGGCCTTTTCGATTCAATTTATGCAGTGGTTCGAAAAATAGTTAAACAGCATTTGATGGGCTAATCTCATTAGCACCTGATGGCATAGAAGCCTGCGATTGCGCCCTGGCGGTCATCCGCCGACCGTAGCGGTAGCTCCAGGCCGTCAGCAGCGTAAAGCAGCCGAGCCACATGACCTCGCTCACCGGCAGAAACACGGTAATGGGCAGAACCGGAATAAGGAGAAGGCGGAGCCCGGCTTCCAGAACCAGTCCCGCAAACCAGACGAAGGTGATAAGGCGCATGATCCGCCGATAGGCAGGCAACGTCTGCCACCGTGTCTCGGCATGCTCGCGCTCTTCCGGAGCGGCACTGGCGAGGTAGAAAACAAGCGGGCGCGGCGCCAGAAGAGACGCGCCGAAAACCAGACCGATAACCCCGGTGATCAGCGATCCCTTGGCAAGCGCCATAGCAGGGCTCTGGAAATAGAGACTGCCGATGACAGAAGCGAAATTGGCTGCAAGTGTAATCACGCCGATGACCTGCAAGCGCTTTTCACGCCAAGCAGCGACAATAATCGAAACGACGGGAAACAGCGAGCCAGCGACGAGGGCCGTGACCGTATCGACCCCGTAGGCGGTGAGCACGAGATAGGCCAGATAAGGCAGCACCGCACTGACCACGATATCCTTCAGCATGTGTCTTCTCCCGCTGTCATGACGAAGTCTATCGTAAAGCAGGACCAAGGCCGGTAACAAGATACCGATATTTTTCCGAACCGGACAACACATTGGTCGCGCAGACCGAAACGTTCCGCCTCTGTCGGTTCGGCCGGCGTCTGCGTCCGATCATCAAGAGCAGCTGCCGTCCTCCATCGGTCCTGGTCAGACGGGTTATGCCGCCGCGAGCATTTCCCGCTTAAGCAGCCGATAAAAACGGTAGCCGAGCAGGCTTGCGGCGCAGGTGAGGCCGATCAGGAAACCTATCCAGACGCCGATACCGCCGAGCCCAAGCGGGAAACCCAGCACCCAGGCGAGCAGGAAGCCGACCGGCCAATAGGAAATCAGTGCCAGGATCAGCAGCCCGCCGGCCACGGCCTGCATGCCATCGACCAATTGAAAAATGCCGGCGATGACCACCAGCGGCGCGGCGTAATCCAGCACGGCAGCGGCATCGCCGCGGTTGCGGTCGAGGAAAAGGCCGGAGAGTTCATTGGACAGGAAGAAGAACATCAACCCGCCGCACAGCGAAATCGTCGCGGCAACGCAGACCACGGCCATCGAAGCCCGTGCCACGTTGATGACATCGCCACGCCCATGGGCAACGCCGACCCGCACCGTCGCGGCCTGCGCCAGGCCGAGCGGAATCATGAAGGCGATGGAGGCAAGCTGCAGCGCTATACCGTGGGCGGCAAGCTCGATCGTGCCGATGCTGCCCATCAGCAGCGAGGCCGCCGTAAACAGCCCGGCTTCGGCCAGAACCGTGACGCCGATCGGCAGGCCAAGCTGGATGACATCGCGCAGCGCATCCCAATCCGGCCGCCAGAAGCGCACGAACAGCTCGTATTTGCGGGTCGTGGCGTTGAATTGCAGGAAGAGCGCCATCACCAGCAGGCTGAACCAGTTGACGGTAACCGCAACCCAGGCAGCCCCCAGCACGCCAAAGGCCGGCAGGCCGTAATGGCCGAGCACCACGCCATAGGCAAGGCCGGCATTGAGCAGCAGTGTGGCGATGGTGATGTAGAGCACCACCTGCGCCTTGCCGATGGCGCTGACCAGCGCCCGCATCACCGCAAACATCAGCGCCGCCGGCAGGCTCAGCCACATGATGCGGATATAGCTCGAGGCGAGATCGACCACATGCGGCACCTGACCCAGTGCCAGCAGCACGTCGCGGGAATAGTGAAAAAGCGGCCACATCAACAGGCTGAAGGCCAGCGATACCCAGAGCCCCATGCGGATCGAGCGTCGCGCCAGCCGCACATCGCCCTTGCCATAGGCATTGGCAACCATGGGCATGACGGCAATGGCAAAGCCCGAACCGAAGATGAAGACGGTGAAGAAGAACTGCCCGGCCAGAACAAGGGCCGCCAGCGATTCGGCGCCAAGACGCCCGACGATGACAACATCAGTCGTATGAATTGCCAATTGCGCCAGCTGCGCACCGACCAGGGGAATGCCAAGCGCCAAAGTTGCGCGAAAATGGCTGAGCCAACCGGAAACCGGCGCCTGGGTGGACGTTGAAGATGCAGCGGTCATGACGAATTCCAAAAAGAAAAAAAGCCGCTTCCAGTCGGACTGGTGAGCGGCGGGTTCCTGCATGCTTTCTGAACCGGAATCGATTTAGGAGAAAATCATGCAGCAGATTTAAAACATTGCAGCGACATGTTTTTCATGAGGCTCGCGGTGCTGTACCGTCTGGTTACGTCAAAGCTATGACGGATTCAAGACACGGGGCCATGCTTCATAAAAAGTCACGCTCCCATCAGCATGTTTGATGGATCGCAGATCTACGAGAACGGACCGGGATTCCAAATCGAACGAAGCCGGATCATCGTGCGCCGAGTTGGCGGACATGATCTATGAAGACCCGAAGTGGGACCGGCATCTGCCGGCGGCTGTGATAATAAAGGAAAGGACCGGAAAACTCGTCCTCCCAATCGGTCAGCACGCGCACCAGCCGGCCAGCCGCAATGTCTTCGGCGACGAAATCCTCGAACGTGCGCATCAGACCAAGCCCCGCCCGCACCGCGGCCAGTTCGAGATCGACGGTTTCAGCAATCAACCGCGGCGGAGGAGTGACGTTGATCGTCTGGCCGCCTCGCTCGAACCGCCACTCATTGACAAGGCCTGCTGCAAATCGGTGCAGGACCGAATGATGGTCGACAAGCGCGCCTGGGTCTGCAGGCATGCCATGGCGCGCCAGATAATCGGGTGAGGCGACGCAGACATAGCGTTGCCGACGCGGTCCGATCGGCACGGCGATCATGTCGCGATGCAGCGACTCCTCATAGCGTATACCGGCGTCGAACCCTTCGGCCAACACATCGATCAACGCATCGTTGACGCTGACTTCCACGACGATATCGGGATAGGCCTGGAGGAAGCCGTTGACGATTTCAGGCAGCACGCAACGGGCGACGATGCCGGGCACATTCAGCCGCAGCCGCCCGAAGGGCCGTTCGCGAAACTGGTTGATGTCGTCAAGCGCAAGTTCGATCTCCGACAGTGTCGGACTCAATCGCTCCAAAAGCCGCGCCCCGGCGTCGGTCAGCGTCACGCTGCGGGTGGTGCGGTTGAGGAGCCGCACGCCGACCCGCGCCTCCAGCCGCCGCATCGCTTCGCTGAGAGAAGAGGCGGAAACGCCGCGCAACTTTCCCGCCGCCCGGAAATTCTTCAGGCGGGCAATGGTGGCAAAGGCATCGAGATCGGCCAGAGGAAGATCAGGCATTGTGCGGTTTTCCAAACAACCCATACAGATTTGACCCAGTTATCGCACAAAGAAAACAGCGTAAAACCCTCTTCGAACCGACTGACAAAGGAGACTGGACATGCAAACCGTAAAACTTGGAAAGACTGGACCACAGACATCGCGCATTGGCCTTGGCTGCATGGGCATGTCGGGCATGTATGGCCCGGCGGACCGCACGGAAAGCATCGCCACCCTGCACGCCGCCATTGATGCCGGGGTGACGCTGATCGATACCGGCGATTTCTACGGCATGGGCCACAATGAGATGCTGATTGGTGAAGGGCTGAAGGAGGGTCTGCGCGACAAGGTGCAGATCAGCGTCAAATTCGGCGCCCAGCGCGATCCGGCCGGCAACTGGCTTGGCTATGACGCCAGCCCCTCGGCGGTGAAGACGGCGCTGGCCTACACGCTGCAGCGGCTCGGCACCGATCATATCGACATTTACCGCCCTGCCCGGCTCGACCCCAATGTGCCGATCGAAGAGACGATCGGTGCCATCGCCGACATGGTCAAGGCTGGGTATGTCAAACACATCGGCCTTTCGGAAGTCGGAGCAGAAACCATTCGCCGCGCCGCTGCCGTGCATCCGATCGTCGATCTGCAGATCGAATATTCGCTGATATCGCGCGGCATTGAAGACGCCATCCTGCCGACCTGCCGCGAACTCGGCATCGGCGTCACCGCTTACGGCGTGCTGTCGCGCGGGTTGATCAGCGGTCACTGGACCGCGCCGACAGCACCGACGGATTTCCGCGCCCACTCGCCGCGGTTCCAGGGCGACAATGCGCAGCGCAACCTTGCTTTGGTCGAGGCGCTGACCGCGGTCGCCAAGGCCAAGGGCATGACCACGGCGCAAGCCGCCATCGCCTGGGTTCTGGCCAAAGGCGAGGATATCGTACCGCTGATCGGCGCCCGCCGCCGGGAGCGCCTGGCAGAATCGCTGGGCGCGCTGGATCTCTCCCTGTCGCCTGACGATATCAAGGCGCTGGAACAGGCCGTGCCGAAGGGTGCCGCTGCCGGCAGTCGCTATGCAGAAGGGCAGATGGCCCACCTCGACAGCGAGAAATGATACCAAAGCGAGGGGCGGATCGAGCCGCCCCCTCGCTCAACGGTTTTTCAGGTCTTCGAGAAGCGATAGGCTCCGCGCTCCAGGGCGCGCTGATAGGCGGGTCTGGAGCGGATCTTCTCGATATATTCGCGCAGCACGCTGATATCGCCGGTGTCCCCCGGCACCGACAGGGCAGCTTCGACTGGAAAGCTCATGGCGATATCGGCTGCCGTGAAATCATTGCCGGCGAAATAGCCTGTTCGCTTCAACTCGGCCTGCCAGAAGGCCAGATGTTCGCGGATCTGTGGATCGGCAAAAGAGGCGCTGATGCCATCGCAGATCCGCCGGGCCAGGCCACGCAGCAGGAACGGCGCCTGCTTATGGACCCTCGAAAATATCAGCTTGATGAAGAGGATCGGCATCGCTGACCCCTCGGCATAATAGGACCAGTAGCGATAGCGCTCGAAGGCCTCGCTCTGCGGCGATGGCCGCAGCGCCGGCGCTTTCTCAGTGCTGCCATAGGTATCGATGAGATATTCGATGATCGCGCCGCTCTCGGCGATGATCCGGCCCCGATCCTCGATAACAGGCGATTTGCCGAGCGGATGCACCGCCTTCAGCGCCTCGGGAGCGCGCATGTCGGGAAGACGCTTGTAGGTCTTCATGTCATAGGGAACACCCAGCTCTTCCAGCAACCACAGGATGCGATGCGCCCTTGAATGTTCGAGGTAATGGACGGTGATCATACGCATGTCTCCTGCCTGAATATATGTTTCAATTCAGATAGGCCGGAGCCACCAGCCCGCCAAGGGTCAGGACAGAAGGCCTTCGAACGGTCGAAAACTGACAAACAGGAGACTGCAGGCAAACGAAAAAGATGGCGAAAGACAAACATCAATAAAAGCCTAGCATGAAACGATTGAGAGACGGGCCTCATGGCCGGTCGTGGCATAATGTCCACGCAACCACGTTGCGCGCCGAAGCGGGGCAAGTCGACCGCTAAAACCGCAAGGCAGGCAGCTTGATACAGCAGGTCGCACGCCGTGATTGCGCCTGCTTTATGGGTAACGGGGCGGCGCGACGCGCCCGCTTCAGGCGAGAACGACCAGCTCTTCGAAGTGCTTCATGTCCTCAAAAGCGCAGAACGCCGGGGGATTGAGGTCGACATGGTCGAAGCGATCCGCAAATTCTTCCCTTGCCTGCGTCAGCATCGTCTGCCAGGCGAATAGCGCGTCAAGCGAAAACGGCCGCACCATATAGGCGAAGGTTACGTGGAATTCATAGGTCTCGTGATCGGGGTGGCGATAGCCGAACAGATCGGCCAGCCGATCGCGCCACTCAGCCATAGCGCGACGGTCGGCCTCGGTTACCGGCACCAGCCGCAGCCCGGTTGGGCGGACCGTTGACACCGTGACCTTGAAATCGGGACCGGCACGAAAATGCGCCAGCCGCTGTGCCAGGATTTCCGTCATGTCATCGATCGGCACATCGAATGGCAAGTCATGGGGCCAGAAAGGCGCCTTGCGGCGATGTTCGATGATCCCCTGGAACAACGTCATATGCAGGCTGGAGGCAGGTGTGATCGCAAGATGATCAGCCTCCGGCATCTGCCGATAACGCTCCTGCATGCCGACGATTGCCGCCCGGCTATCGCTGCCCTCGGTCAGATGACAGACCACGGTATTGCCGGGCTCCGGTAGGAAATGACCTTTGTCGTCGAAGCGCGTGCCGATATGGCGCGACGGACCAGCGCCGTCTGCGGCCGAGAAGGCAATAAGGTCGGTTGAAAGCGCGGTCTGCGACATGCGGTTGGTCCCTTGAATCACGTGCGGTTCTGAATGACGACTGATCCTGCGCCACCTGCTCCAAGGCATGCCCTATGATATGGCTGCGAAGGCCATGTGACAGGCCGGTTTTGTGCCGCGTCGCCGCCCTATCAATCATGGGTTTCAGGAAGAGCTGCAACAGGCCTCAGGAATCCAGAGAAAAAGCGAAATCGGGGGTTCCGCTCGCCGCCACAATTCCCTATAAGCCGCTTCTAGCCTGAAATGACCATGATCTGCGCCCGGCCGGTGATGCCCTTCACCCTGGCCGGTTTTTCGCGCAGGTGAAGAGATCGGATAGAGACATGCCAAAGCGCCAAGACATTAAATCCATCCTCATCATCGGCGCAGGGCCGATCGTCATCGGTCAAGCATGCGAATTCGATTATTCCGGCACCCAGGCCTGTAAGGCGCTGAAGGAGGAAGGCTACCGGGTCATCCTCGTCAACTCCAACCCGGCAACGATCATGACCGATCCGGGTCTGGCCGATGCGACTTATGTCGAGCCGATCACGCCTGAGGTGGTCGCCAAGATCATCGCCAAGGAACGGCCAGATGCGCTGCTGCCGACCATGGGCGGCCAGACAGCGCTCAACACCGCGCTTTCGCTGAAGCGCATGGGCGTGCTGGACCGCTACAATGTGGAAATGATCGGCGCCAAGCCGGCAGCCATCGACATGGCCGAAGACCGGGCGCTGTTTCGCGAGGCCATGGGCCGCATCGGGCTCGAAACCCCGAAATCCATGCTGGCCAATGCCACCGAAATCAAGGACGCCGACCGCAAGACCCATGAAGCGGCCCGCAACGAGCTGAAGGCCAAGCTGTCGGGCGATGCGCTGGACAAGGCATTGGACGAGCTGGAAAACCAGTGGAACCTCGGCGAGACAGACCGCAAGCAGCGCTACATGGCGCATGCCATGGCAATCGCCGCCCAGGCGATCGACCATGTCGGCCTGCCAGCCATCATTCGCCCGTCCTTTACGCTTGGCGGCACAGGCGGCGGCATTGCCTATAACCGCTCGGAATTCTTCGATATCGTCTCTGGCGGCCTCGATGCCTCGCCGACGACGGAAGTTCTGGTCGAAGAATCGGTTCTCGGCTGGAAGGAATATGAAATGGAAGTCGTCCGCGACAAGGCGGACAACTGCATCATCATCTGCTCCATCGAAAACATCGACCCGATGGGCGTCCACACCGGCGACTCGATCACGGTAGCTCCGGCGCTGACGCTGACGGACAAAGAATACCAGATCATGCGCAACGCCTCGATTGCGGTTCTGCGTGAGATCGGCGTCGAAACCGGCGGCTCGAACGTCCAGTTCGCCGTCAACCCGAAGGATGGCCGCCTCGTCGTCATCGAGATGAACCCGCGCGTCTCGCGCTCGTCCGCGCTTGCCTCCAAGGCAACCGGCTTCCCGATCGCCAAGGTCGCGGCCAAGCTTGCCATCGGCTATACGCTGGACGAACTCGATAACGACATCACGGGAGGCGCAACGCCTGCCTCCTTCGAACCGTCCATCGACTATGTCGTGACGAAGATCCCGCGCTTTGCCTTCGAAAAATTCCCGGGCGCTTCGCCGATCCTCACCACCGCCATGAAGTCGGTCGGTGAAGTGATGGCAATTGGCCGTACCTTTGCCGAATCGCTGCAGAAGGCGCTGCGCGGCATGGAAACCGGCCTCACCGGTCTCGATGAGATCGAAATTCCCGGTTACGAAGAAGGCGAAGGCTCCAAGAACGCCATCCGCGCTGCCATTGGCACGCCGACGCCGGATCGCCTGCGCATGGTTGCCCAGGCACTGCGCACGGGCATGTCCGAAGCCGAAGTGCACGAGAACTCCAAAATCGATCCATGGTTCATCGCCCAGTTCAAGGCGATCGTCGACATGGAAGCGCGTGTGCGCGAACACGGCCTGCCGACCGACGCCGAAAACCTGCGCATGCTGAAGGCCATGGGCTTCTCCGACGCCCGCCTCGCCTCGCTGACCGGCAAGCGCCCGAAGGAAGTGGCCGAGCTGCGCAACAGCCTGAATGTGCGCCCCGTATTCAAGCGCATCGATACCTGCGCTGCCGAGTTCGCCTCTCCGACCGCCTACATGTACTCCACCTATGAGATGCCTTTCGTCGGCGCACTGCGCTCCGAAGCGCAAGTGTCCGACCGCAAGAAGGTCGTGATCCTCGGCGGCGGTCCGAACCGTATCGGCCAGGGCATCGAGTTCGACTATTGCTGCTGCCATGCCGCCTTCGCGCTGAAGGATGCAGGCTTCGAAGCGATCATGATCAACTGCAACCCGGAGACGGTTTCGACCGACTACGACACCTCCGACCGCCTCTATTTCGAGCCGCTGACCGCTGAAGACGTGATCGAGATCATGCGCGCGGAGCAGGAAAAGGGCGAACTCGTCGGCGTCATCGTGCAGTTCGGTGGTCAGACACCGCTGAAGCTAGCAGAAGCGCTGGAAAAGAACGGCATTCCGATCCTCGGCACCGCGCCGGACATGATCGACCTTGCCGAAGACCGCGACCGCTTCCAGAAGCTGCTGATGAAGCTCGATCTGGCGCAGCCGAACAACGGCATCGCCTATTCGGTCGAACAGGCTCGCCTCGTCGCCTCCGAAATCGGTTTCCCGCTGGTCGTTCGCCCATCCTACGTTCTGGGTGGCCGCGCCATGCAGATCATCCATTCGGAAGGCCAGCTGCAGACCTATCTGCTCGATACCGTTCCAGGCCTCGTGCCGGAAGACATCAAGCAGCGCTATCCGAACGACAAGACCGGCCAGATCAACACGCTGCTCGGCAAGAACCCGCTGCTTTTCGATAGCTACCTGACCAATGCTGTCGAAGTGGATGTGGACGCGCTGTGCGACGGCGAAAGCGTCTTCGTCTCCGGCATTATGGAGCATATCGAGGAAGCCGGCATTCACTCGGGCGACTCCGCCTGCTCGCTGCCTGCCCGCTCGCTCTCGCCCGAAACGCTGGATGAACTGGAACGCCAGACGGCAGCACTTGCCAAGGCGCTGAAGGTCGGCGGCCTGATGAACGTGCAATACGCCATCAAGGACGGCACGATCTACGTTCTGGAAGTCAACCCGCGCGCGTCGCGTACCGTGCCCTTCGTCGCCAAGACCATCGGCGCGCCGATTGCCAAGATCGCAGCCCGCGTCATGGCGGGTGAGAAGCTCGACGCGGCGATCGCCGCTTACGGCGAGAAGCCCGATCCACGCAACCTGAAGC
>Ga0308163_10004699_pt1 | contig 10718 bp, 13 predicted proteins | sample PhyTR1_FD_201037 | JGI IMG/M metagenome (GOLD analysis project Ga0308163, IMG submission 201037) | Phyllosphere microbial communities from UC Gill Tract Community Farm, Albany, California, United States - DLSLT.R1 | ecosystem: Host-associated > Plants > Phyllosphere > Unclassified | place: USA... | reverse complement strand
ATACCGTTGAGGGCGGCATCGGCGCGCTCAAGAAACCCGGTCGTACCTTTCAATTTCAACGAGGCTTGCACAGCGGTGATGAACTGTTCGGCGCTCTCGGCAATGGTGACTACACCGCTTTGACCGTAGCCGTTGACGACATCACGAATCGGAGTGGAGACCACCGGGCAACCGCCGGCCAGATACTCGGGCGTTTTTGTGGGACTGATGAAACGCGTGGACGGATTAATCGCAAAGGGCATCAACGCGACGTCCCAGCCGCTGAGATAAGCAGGCAACTGCGCGTATTGTTTAGCGCCCAGGTAGTGAATGTTGGGCAGACGTGGGAGCGTCGTCGGATCAATTTTCACCACGGGTCCGATCAGTACAATGTGCCAATCGGGCCGCGATGTAGCCAGTTGCTCCACGAGCGAGACATCGAAACGTTCATCGATTACCCCAAAAAAACCAAGCCTGGGATGGGGGACGTCCATTTGGTCTTCGGGGTCCGGCAGGGTTTGACGCGCGACACCGAAGTGCTCAAGGTCGACGCTGCTGGGCACTGGGTGGGCATTGGCGTGCTGCCGCCTTTTCACCTCCCAAAGACTGTAACCACCTGTGAAAACCACGTCGGCGTGTGACATGAGCCGTCGTTCCATTTCGACCAGTCGACCGGGTGCTCCCTGGAAGGCTGATAACTCATCCATGCAGTCGAATACCGTGACCTGTCCGCGAAGATGATCGGTAAACGTCAGGCTCATCGGCGTGAAATACCAGAGCAGCAGTTCGCCAGGGCTGCGTGCTGCGAGCATGTCATCCAGCAGCTTTCGCTGCGCCTCGTTGATTTGCGCCTCGCTCAGGCCATCCGGCAGGTGCGGCACCGCAACGTCGATACCTGCGACTGGGTGCGAGACATCGAGCCTTGGCGCCTCCCCTCCAGCAAAGACGGGTTCTTCAAAAAAAATGACGTCGTAATCGGTGGCCAATCGCGACATGACGTGCTGTGGGCGCTGATACACAAACCCCCACCGCAGATGAGACAGGCATAACAAAGTGGGGCGCGCACGCACTTCAGCCGCAACCTCGCGGTTAAGTGAAACGGCAACTAGGCGCTCGGGCTGCTCGGCAAGATTCATTTGGATATCCTTTTTGTTGAGGGCGTCAGCGTCGTCGCTGGCGCGCTCATGGCTGCCACGTCGACCTGTCTGCGTGGAGAGAACCCTGGCAGTCATCCAGCCCCTCCTGAAGTTGGGAGCGGGTGCAAGAGGCGACGTTCCGCCTCTTGCGAGTCAAAGCCGATGAACAGCAGGTGCCGATCAGCAACCCCCCTTGAACTCCGGCGTGTGAGAGGACCCCAACTTTAACCAGCGAGTCTTTTGAAAGGCCTGCAGTCGCTGACCTAAGGACCGGAAAAGCGCCGTGGCAACATCGCAACGATCCCCGAAGCGACGCCTGGCAAGGGGGTTTTCATGATGTTCATCACGGGGGGAGCGGGTTACATCGGCGCCCACATAGCACTGGAAATGATGGAGCAAGGTGAAGAGGTGTTGATTCTGGACAACCTCTGCAACAGCCTCCGGTCCGCCGTCGACCGTATTGCCAGTCTCATTGGAAGACGACCTGGTTTTATCTGCGGTGACGTGCGTAATCGAGCGTTGCTGGATTCCATTTTCCGCGAGTACCCGATCAACGCGGTTGTCCACTGCGCCGGCTTGAAGGCGGTCGGCGAAAGCGTGCGTGAACCGTTGAGGTATTACGACACGAACGTCGGTGGCAGCGTCGTGCTCTGTCAGGCCATGGCGCAGGCGGGGATATTCACCCTGGTGTTCAGTTCCTCGGCAACGGTGTATGGCAATTGCGCAGTGATGCCCATCGATGAATCGTGCGCGACAGGGGTACCCGCAAATCCTTACGGGATGTCGAAGCTGATGGCCGAGAATGTCATGAAGAGCGTGGTCGGCGCTGACGATCGCTGGTCAATCGGTCTGCTGCGTTACTTCAATCCGATCGGTGCGCATCCATCCGGTCAACTTGGCGAGATGCCCACCCATACGCCCAACAATTTGCTGCCGTTTCTGTTGCAGGTCGCCAGCGGAGAGCGTGAATCACTGGCTGTCTTCGGCAATGACTATGAGACGCACGATGGCACGGGCGTGCGCGACTACATTCATGTCATGGACCTGGCTCATGGACACATCAAGGCACTGAGAGCCCTGCAGCACAAACCCGGGGTCCAGACATGGAACCTGGGCACCGGCGTCGGTTATTCGGTGCTGGACGTCGTACGCACATTCGAAACCGTAACGGGAATCCGCGTGCCTTTGTTGATTCAGCCGCGCCGTCAGGGGGACATTGCCAAATGCTGGGCCGACCCGAGCAAATCGTTCAACGAGCTTGGCTGGCAGGCTCATTATCAACTGGCAACGATGCTTGAGGATGCATGGCGCTGGCAATGTAACGCTCAGCTTGATACGCGCGCCCAGCACGTCAGCTGAGCCAGCGTTCGGCCGTGCAGGTGTGGCCACGCCCATGGTCGATCCACTGCGAAATCGGCGGAACGTTTACCGCACTGAATTTTTCCCATTCAGACAAGGGCTTGTCACTTCGGATGCAGCCTGAGGAAACGGGACCAAACATAAAGGAGAATCCCAATGACCACCGAAAATCAATATTCGATGCAACACCCCTTGACTCAGTATCCTCGGCCGGAGTTTCCCAAGCAGTCACAAGCGGCGCCCGGTACCGTACATAAGTTGCAACCCCCAGCAGATCATGGCGAAAGCAGCTACAAAGGTTTCGGAAGATTATCAGGCCGTAAAGCGCTCATCACCGGCGCGGACTCAGGGATCGGGCGAGCTGTAGCAATTGCGTTTGCGCGCGAGGGCGCCGATCTGGTGCTCACCTATTTGCCGGAGGAAGGGGATGATGCACGTGAAGTCGCCCGGCTGGTTCAAGCAGAAGGACGCAAGGCGGTCTGCATTCCTGGCGACCTTACCAGCGAGGCGTTCTGCAAAAAACTGGTCGCACGCGCTGCGGATGAACTGGACGGGCTCGACGTACTGGTCAACGTCGCCGGTAAACAGACGGCTCAGAAAAGTATCTCCGATTTGAGTACAGAACAGTTCGATGCCACCTTCAAGACCAATGTCTATGCCCTGTTCTGGCTGTGCAAGGCGGCAGTACCGCTGCTCAAGCCGGGCTCGACGATTATCAATACTGCGTCGATACAGGCTTATCAGCCGTCTGAAACCTTGCTCGATTACGCGCCAACCAAATCGGCAATCGTGGCGTTCACCAAAGCACTGGCCAAGCAGGTCATCAGCACAGGCATACGCGTGAATGCGGTGGCGCCAGGTCCCGTCTGGACCCCTCTTCAGTCAAGCGGCGGCCAACCGCCGGAAAAGATTCCTTCCTTCGGCTCCGAAACGCCCATGGGACGACCGGGACAGCCCGCCGAATGCGCGCCGATCTATGTGTTGCTGGCGACTCAAGAGTCCAGTTACATCACTGGCGAAGTGTTCGGGGTTACCGGGGGCAACCCGCTACCCTGACGGGCTGAAACGAAGTACGGATGGCGTGAGCCAAGGCGGCCGTTACTCAGTGACACGCATGGGCTCCGGCACTGCGCCTTCACCGGTTGCTGTGGCTCGCGTCCTGAGCCAATGGTGAATGGTCTGCAGCCGGATAAACTATCGGCTCGCGCCGTCTCATAACTTAAAGGCAGCCAGATATGAACAACGAAAAGCAATTGACCCGGCGCGACGTGGTGGTGATCGCAGGCTCGCTCGGCGCAATGGATGCCCTGCGCCAAATAATGACAGGCTTGCCCGAAGATTTTCCGGCGTCTGTGCTGATCGTTCTGCACTCGAGCAGCACTGGCCCCAGCACGGTCCTGGACATCCTGCAGAGATACACCCGGTTGGGGGTTCGCTATGCGACAGACGGCGAAAAACCGGAACCCGGCGTGATTTACCTGGCAGTACCCGACCGCCATCTGGAACTGGCGCCGCCCGGCGTCATGAAACTGACCGACGGCCCAAAAATCCGTTATGCGCGCCCCTCGGCTGATCGTTTATTTGAAACCGCAGCAACGACTTTTGGCAGCCGCGTGGTCAGCATCATCCTTTCTGGGGGCGACGGTCATGGGGCAGACGGCGCCAGAGCGATTGCTCGCGCTGGGGGGCTGACCTTTGTCCAGGATCCATTCGAAGCGCAAGCGCCGAGCATGCCCATGTATGCGCTCGAGCACGATGACCCTGCGCTTTGTTTGAAGGCAGAAGAACTCGGGACGGCCTTGCTGGAAGCGGTTCGCGGCAACAAAGACACCAAACGCGACTACTAAAGAAGCTTCGGGCCAGGGCCAGCCCGAAGCTGTGTGCCGTTCACACTGTCAGCCCTCTCCTCGACGCGGGCTGCCGCCATTACTGTGTTGCCCTCCTACTCTGGCTTTCTCGGCCCTGTCGACCTTGAGGTTCACCGCAGCGTTACCTTTACGGCCTGCTTGATCGATTTTTTGCGGATCATCGGAAAAACCATGACCGGTCTTGCGATGGCTCGACATGATTGCAGTCTCCTGATGTGCCCTAGGCTCCTCGCGGCCATCCTACGGGCAAATGGGTGGGGATATCGTCACGCGTGCTCACGGTAACTAAAGCCCCGTTCACTTGTGACTGACAGATTAAGGACCGGCGCCCCCCTGCGCGGGTTTCGGACACTGAAGAATGTATCGACCACTGGCAACTTAGCTACCGACAATAAGTGCAGCCGGGTTGTACAAAAGACGTGAGAAAGTTATACGAAGCGGCCAAACGAATGGATCAACTTGTACAACTTTTTAGGACAAATAACCGTTCATCGGGATATGCGAAATTGCGGAAAGCATTTTTCGCCGGGGCGATATCGGAGAGTGTATCCGTCACCGTTGATGGATATAAAAGCGAAAACTTACTGATATTGGAGAGCTATCATGACTACAGGAAACAAAAACCCTGGCAACTTCGCGAACGATCGCGAGAAAGCGTCCGAAGCTGGCCGTAAAGGTGGACAAGCGTCCGGCGGCAACTTCGCCAATGATCGCGAAAAGGCATCAGAGGCCGGTAAGAAAGGTGGTCAGCACAGCCATGGCGGCGGTCGCAAATCCTAATTAACGAAACGGGCTTTTGGTCTCTACTCATTGAGGTTCCGCAGGATGGATCACTATCTTTTAAACAATCGGAGCATGGCGATAACAGCGGAAGTTACTCAGGGCACATTGAGCAGTCGTTTTGACACATTCGAAACGTCACTGCTCAGGAAGCCCGGGGTGCTCCACTCAAGCGGAACCGACAGACAAGTGTATGAGAAGTACTCATTTAAAGAAAAGGCAGAGGGCTCTCGCAGTAATGCATGCGTCGAGCATGACTGTCGCGCAGATGGAAGCCGTTCAAGCCCACACTTTGAACGGAGCCACTAGTTTGCGCATTGGACATGACAGGTAGCCCAACGCACTATCCACTTAACCTGAGGTAATAACAAATGGCACAGGACAAACAAGGCAGCATGTCAGTCAGCGAAGCGGGTAAAAAAGGCGGCGAAGCCACTTCCGCAAGCCACGACAAAGAGTTCTACCAGGAGATTGGCAGTAAAGGCGGCCAGAACAGTGGCGGCAACTTCAAGAACGATCCTGAACGTGCAGCCGAGGCGGGCAGCAAAGGTGGCCAAAACAGCGGCGGCAATTTCAAGAACGATCCTGAACGCGCCGCAGAAGCGGGAAGCAAGGGCGGTCAAAACAGCGGAGGCAACTTTGCTAATGATCGCGAGAAAGCGTCCGAAGCTGGCCGTAAAGGTGGGCAGAACAGTCATGGCGGTGGACGCAGTGACTCTTGATCCGCACGCAGGGGAGCCGGGCTCCCCTGCACCATGATGAACACCCTGAACGTGCCGCAAGAAAGCACCGGCCCCGGTCGGTTGCCGATTGCGGCATGTCTTCAGGGGCTCGTCTTCCCCGCTTCCCGCGAAGAGGTTCTGCTTCATGCCGCCACCCATGGCGCCACGGCGCAGGTGCAGGCCATGCTGGGCAGACTGCCGAGTCGTCAATACGCCAGCGTCGCAGATCTGATCGATGGGTACGCTGACAGTCTCTGGTAGGCGTGGGCCTTGCAGACCGGCATTGCTTTGATGGCCACCGCCAGCGCCCTTGCGCGTGTCACTCATCAGCGTGCTTATGGGCATCGGCACAAGGCAATCTTCCAGACTCGCCCCCTGCAATGCGCTCTGCCTGATCAACGCCACGCTTCAACGCGTCCTGCACCGTCCACTCTGCTCCCGGCAATGTCTGGATGCGCTCAATAACAGGGGTTCCGTCGGTTCCATAAACGCTGAGAAACATTTCGATATCGCCCTGTTTCGTTTCACGCGCACGAACCTCCACGTGACATCCGTTTTCGACGACTTGGGTATAGCACTCATCTTTCGCTTCGTGAGCCGTCCACTTCTTATAGGTATCGCCGCGAATAAACATAATGTTCTCCTGAGGGTATAGGGCAGTACTCATGAAAGACATTGCAGCCACCTGATGATTCTATTATAGGGGCGCAACAGGATGCCGCAACGATGAATGGTCAGCACCGTTTCGGTTGTTTAACCGTTCGTCACCCCGCGATTAAGGGCACTAAACCAACACCACGCAGCTGTTTCAAAATTCGTAATCAAGGGGCATCGCTGGCCTCTGACCTCTGGAACTACTTATTCAAGACCAAGGAGCACTTTATGAATGCAACGTCTGACCCACAATGCGCCTGCCTGGAATGTACCTGTTCGGTTGATCCGCAGAACCCGATTAAACGTAACGGCAAACTGTGGTGCAGCGACGCCTGCGCGGACTTACATCCTAACGGAGCGCCCTGCCCTCACAATGATTGCCACTGCGAACAAAGTTTTCACGTAAAGGGGCGAACCATCAGCGACTCGCAACTTGACGAAGCGGTAGAAGAAACGTTTCCAGCCAGCGATCCTATTTCTCCATAACCCAGCAAAACGGCCGAGGCGCTTCGGTCGTTTTTAAACGATAGCGCCAATCGAAACAGGATTATCAATGACGTGCACGTGAAGGCTCATTCAAAGCATCGCGTGCCTGGAGGAGAAAGGCAATGCGACGGCTATTTTCACATTGTCCAGGCTGGGTGATGGCGTGTTTATTATTATCAGGTTGTAACTTGATTGTTTTTAATCCCAAAGGTCAGGTTGCACTGGATGAACGCGATCTCATTATTCTGTCCACTGCGTTGATGTTGCTGGTGGTGGTACCGGTGATCATCATGACTTTCGTATTTGCCTATCGCTACAGGGCCACCAACAAACAAGCCAGGTATTCCCCGCGCTGGGCCAGCTCCCACAAGATCGAGGCAGTAGTCTGGGGCGTACCGTTTCTGATCATCGTCGTGTTGGGATGGGTCACTTGGGAAACCACCCATGCGCTGGACCCCTATCGCCCGCTCGATTCAGACACGCCTCCCCTGAACGTTCAGGTGGTCGCCACTGACTGGAAATGGCTGTTCATCTATCCGGATCTGGGCATTGCAACCGTCAACGAACTGTCTCTACCGGTACACACACCGGTCAGTTTCACGATCACCTCGGACGCTGCAATGACGTCGTTTTTCATCCCTGCACTGGGTGGCCAGATTTACGCCATGGCAGGCATGCAGACCAAGCTGCACCTTATTGCCAACGAGACCGGAGAGTTTCGTGGCATTGCCGCCAATTACAACGGGCCGGGCTTCTCCGACATGCATTTCAAGACGTTATCCACGACGCCGGCTGAGTTCGATGCATGGGTGGCGAAAGTCAGACGCTCGCCCCAACAGCTTGACCAAAACTCGTATGCGGAGCTGGCCAAGCCGACGGTCGCCCATCAGGTCACTTATTTTTCCAGAGTCCAGGACCGGTTATTCCTGAACATCGTGGACAAATACGAAGGCATGAACAAAAGAACCGGGGCGCAGCATGAGCAGGCAGCGATGCCACGTGTTGATCGCGCTGCCCGCCATCCGGGTTTGCTGGCTGAGGAGCATTGAACATGTTTGGAAAACTGTCGTGGGAGGCCATCCCAACCAACGAACCCATCGTCATGTACACGCTGGCGATTGTCGGGCTGATCGGTATCGCGCTGGTCGGTTCGATCACTTGGAAACGCCAGTGGGGCTATATGTGGCGTGAATGGTTCACTTCGGTGGATCACAAGAAGATCGGCTGTATGTACATCATCGTTGCGCTGGTGATGCTGCTCAGAGGTTTCTCCGATGCCATCATGATGCGGACGCAGCAGGCAGCCGCGTCCAGCGGTGGCCCGGGTTACCTGCCTCCCGAGCATTACGACCAGATATTTACCGCCCACGGCGTGATCATGATTTTTTTCATGGCCATGCCCTTTGTGGTCGGTTTGATGAACATTGTTGTGCCGTTACAGATCGGCGCGCGCGATGTGGCCTACCCGTTCCTCAATGCCTTGAGCTTTTGGCTGTTCGTCGTTGGCGCTGCTCTGGTCAACATTTCGCTGGGGGTTGGGGAATTTGCCCGTACAGGATGGGTGGCCTATCCGCCGCTGTCGGAGCTGGCCTATAGCCCCGGCGTCGGGGTCGACTATTACATCTGGTCGTTACAGATATCCGGCATCGGGACCCTGCTCACGGGCGTTAATTTCTTCGTGACGATTTTGAAAATGCGCACCGAAGGAATGACGCTTTTCAAAATGCCGGTGTTCACGTGGAATTCACTGTGCACCTCGATATTGATCCTCGCGGCGTTTCCGATCCTTACCGCTACCTTGCTGATGCTCACAGTCGACCGCTACCTGGGCATGCATTTTTTTACCAACGAGGCGGGCGGTAACCCGATGATGTATGTCAACCTCATCTGGGCTTGGGGTCATCCGGAGGTTTACATCCTGATTCTGCCAGCGTTCGGTGTTTTCTCTGAAATCGCCGCAACGTTCAGCAGCAAACGCCTGTTTGGCTATGTCTCGCTGGTGTGGGCCACCATCGCAATCACCGTCCTGTCCTTCATCGTCTGGCTGCACCACTTCTTCACCATGGGTGCTGGAGGTAATGTCAACGCGTTCTTCGGCATCATGACGATGATCATTGCGGTACCGACCGGCGTGAAGATCTTCACCTGGCTGTTCACCATGTACCGAGGGCGTGTGCGGTTCGAGACACCGATGTTGTGGACGCTGGGCTTCATCGTGACCTTCAGCATTGGTGGCATGACGGGGGTTCTGTTGGCAGTTCCCGGCGCTGACTTCATGCTCCACAACAGCCTTTTCCTGATTGCCCACTTCCACAACGTCATCATTGGCGGGGCGGTGTTCGGGTACATGGCCGGGCTGACCTATTGGTTCCCTAAAGCCTTTGGTTTCAGGCTCAACGACAAGCTGGGGCGCATCGCTTTCTGGTGCTGGCTGACCGGCTTCTACTTCGCATTCATGCCTTCTTACGTGCTTGGCTTCATGGGCATGACACGACGGCTGAACCATTTCGATAATCCTGCGTGGCGGCCATGGCTGTTACTTGAACTGGTCGGCGTAGCAATCATTCTGTGCGGCGTTGCCTGCCAGGCGCTGCAGTTGTTTACCAGCATCCGCAACCGTGACAAATACCGAGACCTGACAGGCGATCCGTGGGACGGCCGCACCCTCGAATGGGCAACCGCGTCCCCTCCTCCCGTCTACAACTTTGCCGAGCAACCCAAGGTCGACGACCTCGACGCGTACTGGGGCATTAAAGAGCGCGGAGTCAGCACCCTCAGTCACACCGATTACCGACGTATCCATATGCCCCGTAATACCTCGGCGGGTCTGATCATCAGCCTTTTCGCACTCGTCAGCAGCTTTGCACTGGTGTGGCACATCTGGTGGATGGCGATCTTCGGCCTGGTGGCATCCGTCATCACCCTGATCGTTCGAAGCTATGACGAAGACACCGACTATTTCATCTCCGCCAGCGAGGTGGCGCGGATCGAAAAAGCACGTTTAAAAGACTTGGCGGAGGCGTGAGCATGACCCATACCATTCTGGAAAAAGACATCGCCCACACCCATGAGCAGGGTCATGAGGATGCTGGCTCGCTGAGAATCTTCGGCTTCTGGATCTACCTGATGACCGACTGCATTCTCTTCGCGACGTTGTTCGCCGGCTATGCCGTGCTGCGCGACAGCGTCGCGGGGGGACCCTCCACCGTAGACATCTTTGAACTGCCCTATGTCCTGACCGAAACCATGCTGCTGCTGTTCAGCAGCATCACCTATGGCTACGCCATGCTGGCAATGAACAGGAATGAACCGAGGTACGTCATTCGCTGGTTGGCGCTGACGTTCCTGTTGGGTCTGGGTTTCATCGGGATGGAGATCAACGAATTCCATCATCTGATTCAGGAAGGCAACGGGCCGGACCGCAGCGCATTTCTCACCGGTTTTTTCACGCTCGTGGGTACTCATGGCGCTCACGTCGCCACCGGCCTGATCTGGATGGCGGTATTGATGGTGCAGGTTCGCAGCAGCGGCATCACTGACAGCACATCGACGCGGCTAAGTTGTTTGAGCCTGTTCTGGCATTTCCTGGACGTGGTGTGGATTTGCGTATTCACCGTTGTTTATCTGTTGGGAGTGGTCTGACATGTATCACCAAAGCCCCGTACACAGCAGCGCCGGAACCAGCCATGGGAGCAATCGCTCCTACCTGATCGGCTTCATTCTTTCCGTGGTGC
>Ga0308163_10004698_pt1 | contig 10718 bp, 6 predicted proteins | sample PhyTR1_FD_201037 | JGI IMG/M metagenome (GOLD analysis project Ga0308163, IMG submission 201037) | Phyllosphere microbial communities from UC Gill Tract Community Farm, Albany, California, United States - DLSLT.R1 | ecosystem: Host-associated > Plants > Phyllosphere > Unclassified | place: USA... | reverse complement strand
ACGCAGCCAACGGCACCTACGGCGACATGGTCGAAATGGGCGTGCTGGATCCAGCCAAGGTCACCCGTTCGGCACTGCAGAATGCAGCGTCGATCGCCGGCCTGATGCTGACCACCGATTGCATGGTGTCGGAACTGTCGGAAGACAAGCCAGCCGGCGGCATGGGTGGTATGGGCGGCATGGGCGGTATGGGTGGTATGGACGGCATGATGTAATTGCCGGGGCAGTCCGGGCGAAGCGCGCTGCAGGCTTCGCCCATACTACCCACGATAAAAAACCCGCGAGGTTCACACCTCGCGGGTTTTTTGTTGTCTGCGTTTTGCGTGTGTCAGCGGGCGCGCGGTCCCTTGCGGCGCAACCACAGCAGCGCGGCCAGGGCGATACCACCGAGCCACAGCGTGCCTGGTTCAGGCACTTCGGTCGGCGCGACCGGGACGACCGGGGTGTCGCCCGGCGTCGTTGGCGTGTCTGGCGCGGCCGGTGTCGCTGGCGTGCCCGGGGTCGCTGGCGTCGCTGGCGTGCCTGGCGCGTTCGGGGTCGCTGGCGTGCCTGGCGTGGACGGCGTGCCTGGCGCGGCCGGCGCAGTCGGCGTGGCAGGCGTATCGGCACCAGCCGCTGGCGTTGGCCTGGACGGCGGCGTCTCGACCGGCAGCTCCGTCGCGTCGACGCTTTCGGGCACGATGCCGATCTCGCCACCATCCGTTACCGGCGTTGGCACGCCATTGCCGGTGTCCTCGCTGCCGCCAGCAGGGCTGGCAGGGCCCAGCACGCCGCCACGATAGATCGGCGCGTTATACCAGCCTGGAAGTCCCGGCGCCTCGCCCTGGTGGAATGGCGTCGGTAGCGGCATCGGCGTCGTATTTGCCAGCGTCAGCAGGCCAGCGCCATTCGGGAAGCCGGTCGCGTAATAGCGCTGCCCCACCGCCTCGTTGGCAGTCAGGTCATCCATGCCCACGGGCAGCATGCCGGCGTCGTCACCCATCGCGCCAGCCATATCCGAGAATCCGGCGACAGCGAACACGGTATCGAGTTCGGCTTCGGTTGGTCCGTGCGATTCGACCGGATACTGCGGCACGTCCGAGATGCGGTTGGCACAGCGGGCGCGGATGTCGTGCTCGCCATCGGTCAGCAGTGTCTCGCCTTGCTCGAGCATGACCTTTTTCGACGTCCAGTAGATCTGATCGTTCTTCCGGTACGACACATAGACCGCGCGCGGGGCTGTCACCGTCACGGCGCGCGCATTGTCGACATTGAAGGTCGCGTAGTGCGCCGCCACGAGTCGGTCGCTCCGCAGGATTTGCGCCAGTTCGATCTTGTCCGCCACGCCGCCTGGCACGACCGAGTGCCGGTAGATGCGCCGCACCGCGCCGGCCTGCTGCGCGGCTGGTGGCGTCGCACTCAACGCGCGCGCCGGTGCTGCCGGATGAAGTCCCCCGGCGGCCGGGGCCCCGTTCGACGCCTCCCCGAAAATTGGCCAGCTGATCGATGGCGTTGGCAAGACGACGCCGGCCATGCCGACGGCAACGCTTAGAACGGCAAGCGTCATCAGGCGTTTTTCTCGGTGCAGGCTGCGTTCAAGACGGCGTTGATAAGTAGCGCGGGTAGCCATTCGATGTCTGACTGGTAGGAGTGATCCTACAGCCTATCATTACTTGCACTGACAAAATCAAATGCCGTCACGAAACTCATTCAGACCGTGGTGAAAACCACGAAAGCATTTCCATGTAGAAATAATAACGCGCTGATGGACGTCCCGGGCGTCGCATGTTGCCGCAAAAACAAGCATGGTTTAGTATGGCTGTCTCGTCTCCCGGAACCTGCCATGTCCCCACGCGCTGCTGCTTCACCTACCCTGCGCACGACGCTTGCCGCGCTTGCCCTGTGCTGCGCAGTCAGTGCTTGCAAACGCGCAGAACGGCCCACACCGTCGCCCGCCCCGGCGCCCGCGGCCCCGGTCGTCCAGGCGCCGGTGCAGAGCAAGGAACAGGCAATGGCCGCATTGCTGGCATTACCGGAACTGAAGGCCTGGTCGGCGCAGATCGAACGGCGCACGGGCGGCAAGGCGCACGGCGCCGTGGTCGAGGACAACCCGGCGCCGCGCGAAGTGAATGGCAAGACCTACTACCAGCTCAGTTTTGTCGAGAACCGCGCGCAGGATGCGCGGCGGCAGGAGAGCTTTCTGGTCGCGCAGGACGGCAGCGAAATCCTCGTCGACGATACCGAATCCGACACCCTCCTGAGCCTGCAGGAATGGCGCCGCACGATCGCCCGCGTCAACCTGAAAAGCGCGGATTAACTATCCAGGTGCGAGATCAGCAGCCGGCGCGGATCCTGCCCCGGCGCCGGTCCGTGCTGGCCATCGACCGAGATCCCGACGGCCATGATGTCGATCAGCAGCAGCTGCAGGATGCGCGAAATCATCGACAGGAAGCTCGTGCTGTCCTCGGCGTGATCGACCGCCAGGCACACGCTGGCCTTGCGCGCCAGCGGCGACTGGCTGTTGCTGATCGCGATGACGTCAGCGCCAGCCCCGCGCGCGATGTCCACCGCTTCCAGCAATTCAGGCAAGCCACCTGAATTCGATACTGCGATCACCACGTCGCCCGGCCCAAGCAATTCAGCGGCCAGCGTGAACAGGTGCGCGTCGCCATACAGCGCGGTGGGAATGCGGAAACGGAAAAACTTGTGCTGGCCATCCAGCGCCACCGCGCGCGAATTGCCCATCGCGTAGAACTCGACGCGCTTGGCGCGGCTGACCATCTCGATCGCGCGGTCCAGCGAGCGCACGTCGAGCTGGTCGCGAAAACGCAGGATCGCCGACACCGTGTTGTCGATCACCTTGGCCGACAGATCGTGCGTGCTGTCGCTCAGGCGCACCTGGCTGTGGCGCACGGGGATCGAGCCGGTCAGACTGCTGGCAAACTTGAGCTTGAAATCGGCCAGGCCCTGGAAGCCCAGCGAGCGGCAAAACCGGATCACGGTCGGCTGGCTCACGTCGGCCAGGCGCGCGATCTCGGCGATCGGCTCATTGAGCACCATGCGCGGCTGGTCGATCACGAGGCTGGCCACGCGCCCTTCGGCCGGCGACAGCTCGTGGCGCAGCTGCGTGATGCGCTCCATCAGCGTGTTGGCGCCGCTGCGTCCGCGCAGGTGCTCGGCCAGGATAGTGGCCACGCCGTGGAAGGCGGGATTCGGCGTGGTGATCACCCAGGTTGGAATGTCGGCCAGGTAGTCCGAGAACCGGCCCTTGGCTTCGAAGCGCGCGCGAAACGGCGAGCTGGCAAACCACTCGCCCAGGCGCGGTACGATGCCCCCGCCGATGTACACGCCGCCAAAGGCGCCAAGCGTGACGGCCAGATTGGCCGCCGCGCCGCCCAGCATGCCGCAGAAGCACTCGAGCGTTTCCAGGCACAGCGCATCGTTCTGTTCGAGCGCACCGGCCACGATCGTCGCGGCCGTGCGCGGCGCGGCGTCGACGCCATTGCGGTCAGCCAGCGCGCGGTAGATCACTTCCATCCCGGGCCCGGAAATCAGGCGCTCGTTCGACACGTGCGGCCATTCGCGCCACGCGTATTGCAGAATCGCGAATTCGCGCTCGTCGAACGGCGCAAAGTTCACGTGCCCGCCCTCGCTGCCCAGCGTGACGAAACCGTCGGCGGTCGGAATGCCGCCCGAGACGCCCAGGCCCGTGCCCGGCCCCAGCACGCCGATGACAGCACCCGGCACCGCCTTGCCCGGGCCGACCTGCATCAGGTCATCACGGGAAAAATTGGGCAAGGCCGTGGCCAGCGCCGTGAAGTCATTCACGATCAACAGCGTGGCCAGACCAAGCTCGCGCCGCACCGCATCGGTGGAAAACTCCCACGCGCGGTTGGTCATGCGCACATAGTCGCCGCTGATCGGATTGGCCACCGCAAACGCGCCGTGGTGCAGCGTGACGTCCTGGTGGTCGAGCAGGTAATGGCGCAGCAGCGGCACGATGCCGGCGAAGTCGTCGCAGCGCAGCACCGCCACGTCGCGAAACACGCCGGGCGCGCATTGCAGCGCGAAGCGCGCATGCGTTGCGCCGATGTCCGCGAGCAGGCGCGGGCCATCGGCAAACGCCGTGCGCGCGAATTTTTCGGGCTGCGCGCCGGCCATCAGCGGTTCGCTGCCACGGTGCCGAACCATGCGCCATACGGCGCCAGCGTGACGCGGCCCTGCTGCGCACTCCCCTGCAAGCCATCCACCGGCATCTGCGCCACGCCATCCGTCACCGGCCAGTCGAAGCTGACTTCTTCGCCCGACAGGTTGAACGCAGCCAGCACGCTGTCATGGCCCGCCAGGTCGCGGCGCAGTGCCAGGACCGGCTCGGGTGCATCGAAGAATGCAATCTCGCCGCGCGTGAGTTGCGGCAGGCTGCGGCGCAGGGCAATGAAGCGGCGCTGGAAGTTCAGCATCGAGTCATGATCGCGGTCCTGCAGGTCGACCGCGGCCTTGACGTGCTTGCCGTCCACCGGCAGCCATGGCTGGCCGTCGGTAAAGCCCGCGTGCGGCGCATCGGCGACCCACGGCATCGGTGTACGGCAGCCGTCGCGGCCCTTGAACTCAGGCCAGAAGGTCTTGCCGTACGGGTCCTGCAGCAGTTCGTACGGGACATCGGCTTCGGTCAGGCCGAGTTCATCGCCCTGGTACAGGCATGGCGTGCCCTTGAGCGAGAGCTGCATCGCCAGCACCAGCTTGGTGAAACCAGGCGCCGGGTTGACGCCGCCCCAGCGCGTGGCCACGCGGATCGCATCGTGGTTACCGACCGACCAGGACGCCCAGCCATCCTTGACGCGCTCGTTGAATTCCTCGACCTGGCGGCGCACGTGCGCAGCGTTGAAGACCGGCGTGAGCAGATTGAAGCTATAGGCCATGTGCAGCTTGTTGCCGCCTTCGGTGTACTCGCTCATCTGGGCCAGCGCGTCGTCCGAACTGATCTCGCCAATCGAGACGGCGCCGAATTCATTCAGTTGTGCGCGCACGCGCTCGAGGAACGCGATGTTCTCGGGCTGCGTCTTGTCGTACAGGTGCGCCTGCATGCCGTACGGGTTCACGTCCGTCACGGTCGACGTGTCGCGCACCAGCGCCGGCGGGTTGCTGCGCAGCTGGCGGTCATGGAAGTGGAACACGCACGCATCCATGCGCACGCCGTCGACGCCGCGCTCGAGCCAGAAACGCTGCGCATCGAGATGGGCCTGCTGCACCAGCGGGTTGTGGAAGTTCAGCTGCGGCTGGCTCACGAGGAAGTTATGCAGGTAGTACTGCTTGCGGCGGGTGTCCCACTGCCACGACGAGCCGCCGAACACCGACAGCCAGTTGTTGGGCGGGTTGCCGTCCGGGAGCGGGTCGGCCCACACATACCAGTCCGACTTCGGATTGTCGCGGTTGGCGCGGCTTTCGACGAACCATTTGTGCGTCTCGGCCGTGTGCGACATCACCTGGTCGATCATGATCTTCAGGCCCAGGCTGTGCGCCTTGGCGACCATACGGTCAAAGTCGGCCAGGTCGCCGAACAACGGATCGACGTCGCAATAGTCTTCGATGTCGTAGCCAAAATCGGCCATCGGCGACTTGAAGAACGGCGAGAGCCAGACAATGTCCACGCCCAGGCTCGCGATATAGTCGAGCTTCTCGGTCACGCCGGCCAGGTCACCGACCCCGTCACCGTTGGTGTCGAGGAAGCTGCGCGGGTACACCTGATAGATGATGGCTTCGCGCCACCAGTTCGGGTTATCGGTCGTCGAGATCTGGGTCATTGGCTGGTCCGGGCGGATGCGTGATGTGGAATTCTAGGCAATATACATCAGGCGACTCGTCTTGACAATTCCGCCCGATCAGCCATGAATTCCATTTAATCTTTTTATTTCAATGACTTGAGTCGTAAAACACGATTACTCGGATTCTGCTCTCGTACCTAAACTACGTGAACATGTTGCCACTTTGTTTCTAGTTTGTTTCACGACAATTTTTATGTTGCAAAGAGAGGCGTCCCCGTCATAGCATCGCGTCTGTTTGCCAATTCAAGGAAGCGGTTCGATGACATCTCTCGCAAAACCAGGCACCGGGCGCATGCCCCGGCAAATCCCCTACATCATTGCCAATGAGGGATGCGAACGCTTCAGTTTCTACGGGATGCGCAACATCCTGACGCCGTTCCTGATCACGACCCTCTTGATGTTTTTGCCGGAGGACATGCGCACCGGCGAAGCCAAGCACGTGTTCCACACCTTCGTCATCGGCGTCTACTTCTTCCCGCTGCTCGGCGGCTGGCTGGCCGACCGCTACTTCGGCAAGTACAACACGGTGTTCTGGCTCAGTCTCGTGTATTGCCTCGGTCACGCCTGCCTGGCCATGTTTGAAGACAATGTCAACGGCTTCTACTTCGGCCTGTTCCTGATCGCGCTTGGCTCGGGTGGCATCAAGCCGCTGGTGGCCAGCTTTGTCGGCGACCAGTTCGACCACACCAACAAGGACAAGGCGAAGGTCGTCTTTGACGCCTTCTACTGGATCATCAATTTCGGTTCGTTCTTCGCCTCGCTCCTGATGCCGCTGCTGCTGCGCGACTACGGTCCGGCCTGGGCCTTCGGCGTGCCGGGCATCCTGATGTTCATCGCGACCATGGTGTTCTGGAGCGGCAAAAAGAAATACGTGCACGTGCCGCCGGCGCCCGCCAATCCACACTCGTTCATGCGCGTGGCGAAAAGCGCGCTGCTGGCCAGGCAGCCCGGCCAGGGCCGTCCAGGCCTGAACCTGGCCTTGCTGGGTGCCGCCGGCGCATTGGCGTCGCTGGCCATGGCCGCGCAATGGGGCTTCGTGATCGCTGCCTGTACCGCCCTGGTGCTGTTGATGGCCTTTGGCGGCATGGGTACCTCGATGCAGCTGGACCGCGCACGCGGCATGCATCCGGATGACGCCGTGGACGGCGTGCGCGCCGTGCTGCGCATCCTGATCGTGTTCGCGCTCGTCACGCCGTTCTGGTCGCTGTTCGACCAGAAGGCCTCGACCTGGATCGTGCAGGCCAACACCATGACCACGCAGGTGAACCTGCTGGGCTGGACCTTCGACGTGATTCCGGCCCAGATGCAGGCCCTGAATCCTCTGCTCGTGATGCTGCTCATCCCGATCAATAACATCGCGCTGTTCCCGCTGATGCGCAAGCTGGGCGTCGAGCCGACGCCGCTGCGCCGCATGACGGCCGGTATCGCACTGTCGGCCGCGGCCTGGATCGTCGTGGGCAATCTGCAGGTGGCGCTCGATGCCGGCGACGCCGTCTCGATCGCGTGGCAGATCGCGCCGTATGCGCTGCTCACGCTGGGTGAAGTGCTGGTCTCGGCCACGGGCCTCGAATTCGCATACAGCCAGGCGCCAGCCTCGATGAAGGGCGTGATCATGGCGCTGTGGTACCTGGCCGTCACGGTCGGCAACCTGTGGGTGCTGATCGTCAATGCCAGCGTCAAGAACGAATCGGTGATCGCGTATATCGAAGGCTCGGGCGTCGGGGTGATGGCGTTCCAGATGTACTTCTTTGCCGCGTTTGCGCTGCTGTCGGCAGCGGCGTTCGGGTGGTATGCGACGCGCTACCGTATGGTCGACCACTATCGCAGCAGCGTCGCGGGGTAAGCGGTCCATGAAACGTCACCTTGTCCTGCTTGCAGCATTGCTGTCCTCCAGTGCGTACGCTGCTGTTCCTCTCGCCACCTGCGACAGCCCGGCTTTCCAGGAGGTGCTCAGCGCCTCGGCCAGCAAACTCGATGCGCGCGCCGTCTGGCTCGACCGCCGCCTCGTGCGCTGGCCCGGCGCGGCTGCCGATGGCGTGTATCGGCTGTACCACTCGCCTGCCGGCGGCATCCAGGCCACGGCCGGAAGCAAGGTCACCGGCAGCGCCGGTTCGATCACGCTGGCGGTCTCGCGCGTCGCGGTGCCGCAAGCCGTCGCCACACGCTTCAAGTGGGTCGCCAGCGGCCCGACCCTGAGCGTGCAGGAAGCCGACCTGGCGCGCCTGCCTGCCCTGCACCGCGAACAGCTGGTGCTGGTCCACGAAAACCCCGACGGCACCGTGCGCGACGCAACCCGCGTGCAAGCGGCCGGCGCGCTCGACGACCTGTATGCGGCGGCCGAACGCATCCCGGACCTGGGCGCGACGCCCACCGCCAACCAGACCGCCTTCAAGCTGTGGGCGCCGAGCGCGCGCGATGTCGCGGTGTGCACCTATGACAGCGCAACGGGCCGCGCGAACGCCGTGCTGCCGATGACGCCCGACGCACGCACCGGCGCCTGGGCTGCCAGCATCCCGCGCGATTTGTCCGGCACCTATTACAAGTACGCGGTCGACGTCGTCGCCGATGGCGCCGGGCTGGTACGCAACCTGGTGACCGACCCGTATTCGGTCAGCCTGAACGCCGACTCCCAACGCAGCTACATCGCCGACCTGGATGCGCCGCACCTGAAGCCCGCCGGCTGGGACGCCACGCAGCCACCGGCCACGGTCAAGGCGCAGACCGACATGGTCATCTACGAGCTGCACGTGCGCGACTTTTCGCTGATCGACCAGACGGTGCCGCCGGCCAAACGCGGCAAGTACGGCGCGTTCGGCGAGACGAACTCCAACGGGATGCGGCACCTTCGCGAATTGGCGAAAGCCGGCCTGACCGACATTCACCTGCTGCCCGTGTACGACATCGGCAGCATCCCCGAAGTGGCATGCGCGCAGCCCGCCCCCGCCGGCGCGCCGGATGGCGAAAGCCAGCAGGCGCTGGTCGTCAAGACCGCCCACACCGACTGCTTCAACTGGGGCTACGACCCGCAGCACTTCAACGCCGTCGAAGGCAGTTACGCCAGCGACCCGCAGGACGGCGCGCGCCGCATCGTCGAGTTCCGCCAGATGGTGATGGACCTGCACAAGGCCGGCCTGCGCGTGGGCACCGACGTCGTCTACAACCACACCTTCATCGCCGGCCAGGAAGAGAAATCGATCCTCGACCGCGTGGTGCCGGGCTACTACCATCGGCTGAACGCCGTGGGCGGCATCGAAGCCTCGACCTGCTGCTTCAACACGGCGACCGAAAACACGATGATGGCCAAGCTGATGATCGATTCGTCGGTCCTGTGGACGCGCCAGTACAAGATCGATTCGTTCCGCTTCGACCTGATGGGCCACCAGCCGCGCGAGGCGATGGTGCGCCTGCAGCAGGCCGTCGACGCGGCGGCGGGCCGCCACGTGCAGCTGATCGGCGAAGGCTGGAATTTCGGCGAAGTGGCCGATGGCGCGCGCTTCGTGCAGGCGTCGCAACTGTCGCTGAACGGCACCGGCATCGGCACCTTCAGCGACCGTGCGCGTGACGCCGTGCGCGGCGGTTCGCCCGGCGATTCTGGCACACCGGTCATCAAGCAGCAGGGCTACATCAATGGCCTGGTGTACGACGCGAACGCCCTTGGCGGCGACGCGAAGAAGGCCGACCTGCTGCGCGCGGCGGACCTGATCCGCGTTGGCCTCGCCGGCTCGGTGCGCACGTATCCGATGCAGGGGTTCGATGGCCAGGTGCGCCAGTTACAGGCGATGGTCTACGGCGGCAACCAGCCGGCCGGCTACGCGAGCGAGCCGGGTGAAGCGGTCAACTACGTCGAGAACCACGACAACCAGACGCTGTACGACATCAACGTCCTCAAGCTGCCGGTAGCGACCAGCAGCGCCGAGCGCGCGCGGGTTCAGGTGCTGGGGATGGCGATCAATGCGTTCAGCCAGGGCGTGGCGTATTACCACGCCGGCATCGACACGCTGCGCTCGAAATCGCTGGACCGCAACAGCTTCAATTCGGGTGACTGGTTCAATCGCATCGACTGGACCTACCAGGACAACTTCTTCGGCACCGGCCTGCCGCCGGCGCCGGACAACGCGAAGGACTGGCCGCTCTTCAAGCCATTGCTGGCCAATGCCGCGATGAAGCCCGCGTCCGCCGACATCGCGTTCGCGCGCGACGCGTTCCGCGACCTGCTGCGCATCCGCGCCAGCAGCACGCTGCTGCGCCTGCGTACGGCCGACGACATCAACAAGCGCCTGCGCTTCTTCAATACGGGGCCGCAACAGGAACCGACCGTGCTGGCCGCCTGGCTCGATGGCAAAGGTTATCCGGGTGCGGGCTTTGCCGGCATGGGCTATCTGGTGAACGTCGACAAGCGGGCGCACACGATCAAGGACGCCACGCTGCGCGGCAAGCGCCTGAAGCTGCATCCGGTGCACAGCGCACCTGGCGCGGCCGACAAGCGCGCGCTGAAGGCGCGCTTCGACAGCGCCAGCGGCACCTTCACGGTGCCGGCGCGTACGGCCGTTGTGTTCGTGGAGATGTAAAACCGTTACTCCTGCGAAGGCGCACGGCTGACCTGAAGACCGTCATTCAGCGAAGGCTGGAATTCAGGTCGGTTGCGGGCCGCTATCGATGTTGCGGCAAAGGTGATGAACTTGGGTTCCAGCCTTCGCTGGAACGACGCCGCTGACCTGAAGACCGTCATTCCAGCGAAGGCTGGAATCCAGGTCGGTTGCGGGCCGCTGTCAATGTTGCGTCAATGATGCTGAACTTGGGTTCCAGCCTTCGCTGGAACGACGCCGCTGACCTGAAGACCGTCATTCCAGCGAAGGCTGGAATCCAGGTCGGTTGCGGGCCGCTGTCAATGTTGCGTCAATGATGCTGAACTTGGGT
>Ga0308163_10004697_pt1 | contig 10720 bp, 18 predicted proteins | sample PhyTR1_FD_201037 | JGI IMG/M metagenome (GOLD analysis project Ga0308163, IMG submission 201037) | Phyllosphere microbial communities from UC Gill Tract Community Farm, Albany, California, United States - DLSLT.R1 | ecosystem: Host-associated > Plants > Phyllosphere > Unclassified | place: USA... | reverse complement strand
GTCGGCTTCGTCCTGCCGCTCGGCGACCATCAGTTCCTGCTGACCGGCCCTGCCACGGCGATCGCCACCGTCGCCTCGCACATGGCGCGCAACCTGCTCGAACTCGGCGCGGTCGACGCCGACGACATCGAGTGTCTGAAGGGCGACGTCGAACTCGCCGTCGGCACCGGCGACGGCAAGAACATCGTGCGCGGGCACTACCTCGCCATCATCGCGCTGCGCCGCGTCATGAACTACAACATCCAGTGCGGCCGCCTCACGATAGCCGGCCAAGCGCCATCGCACGGCCTCGCCCTCAACTGATCGAAGGCCCCGTCGTCCACGGACGACGGGGCCTTCTCTTCGTCTTCCGACATGGAAAAGACGGTGGCCGACAGCCGCCGGAAACCCTGACCGGGACATGACCGGGCAATCCTTCGGGGAAGGGAAAAGAGAATGACCACCAAGTCCAAGACGCGCACGTTCGAGTTCAGCGTGAACGTCGACGTGTTCGCGACGCTGACCACCGTCGGCATCGTGCTCGTCGTCCTGAAGTATCTCGCCATCGCGCCGATCGGCTGGGGCGACGCGGTCGCTCCCTTCGTGATCGCATGGACCTGGAAGACCGTCTTCCACCTCTGGATGGCCCACTTCAAGGCGCGCCACCCGGTCAGGCCCGTCCGCCGTCTCGCCTCCGACGTCGAGGCGATCGGCTGGTCGGTCGCGATGGGCCTGGTGCCCGGCTACGGCCACGGCAACGCCGGCATGTCGCTCGACGACCGCCGGACCTACCTCACGACCAACTGGACGGAGATCATGTTCCGCATCCAGACGGAGACCGGATTCCTCGTCACCGCCGTGCTCTCGGAGGCCAAGGCGCTCTATCCGGGCGGGCTCGGCTGCCCGGACGGCGGCGAGCACGTCGTCATGCTCTCGGGCAGCTCGAACCCCACCAAGGTCTCGCCTGAGCAGTTCGACGACTACGTCGCCGCGGTCGAGAGGGCCGTCTACATGCTGCGCGACGTCATGGAGCAGAACAGCGTGCGCATCGAGTTCGTCCGCATCGCCCGCAGCTCCTACTTCCGCGCCGACGGCCGCTACTGAGCGGCCGCTCCCCTCTCCAGACGAAAGGACCATCCATCATGGGCGCCACCTCCACCATGCACGTCTCGCGCGACGACGCGCTCGCCGCCATCGCGAGGATCGAACACGCGAACCTCGACGACGACGCCGTCGCCGAGCGCCTCAACGGCCTGCTCGTCGCCAACGGCCACTCTCTCGACGAGGTCAGCATCGGCGGCTCCGGCGACGCCTGGGACGTGACCAACCTCGAGCGCATCGCGGGCGCCCTGGCGCGCTGACAAGGCGAGGAAGAGCTGGCGCTCCTCCTCGCGCTCCTCCACCCTCGCAAGGGACATCGCCATGGACTGGCTCACCAAGATCGAACAGCTCGAGCGGGGCGACGTCGCCGAGCGCGCGGTCGCCAGGATCGCCCGCGACATCAGGAACCGCCGATACACCAGCGGCCACTTCGAGGGCATGGACGACGACGTCGTCTGCGACATGATGGACACGTGGGTCGCCCATGTCCGCACCGTCATCAAGGACGGGTCCGAGCAGGCCGACACCGTTCCGTCGTAGATGACGATGGGAAGGGAAAACGCATGAGCACGCAGACCGAACAGCCGTTCGTGAAGGCCTCGCAGGACGAGGCCGATCCGGTCGGCCGCATCGGCGACGACTGGGGCTTCTGGAACGAATACTGGACCGACTGGATCGGCGGCTGCACCGACGAGGCGGGCGCGCGCGCCGCGCTCGCGAAGTACGTCGTGGACAACGGGCTGGACTAGGCGGGGAACCGCCCCGGGCCGTCCGATGGACGGCCCGGGTGGCGATCCCTCTCGATGGCACGACGACATGAATATCCATTCCGGAAGGGAAAACAGAAGATGACCATCAAGGGGCAGATCTACCTCGCCGCCGTCGAGGCCCTGACGCCGGACGTCATCCGCGCCAAGTCGCCCGTCCTCGCCGCCTGGCTCGACGAATGCGGCGAGATCATCTGGTCCGGCGTGCGTGCAGACCGCTCGACGATGGAAGGCGTCTGGGACGAGGAGGACGGCCTCGTCATGGTGCAGGCCGATCTCATCGTCGTCACCGCTGACACCGGCTCGCGCGGCATCCGCATCGAGCTCGGCGGCCTCCAGACGGGCGGCATCCACCGCATCGAGATTCACGCGCCGGCATGCACGAGCATGCCGTTCTTCACCTGGCCGGTCACGGACGAGATGCGCGCGCTGCTCGACGATCCGAGCGCCGTCGCCGCCGCCTTCGACGAACGCGCCTCCCTCATGCGCCGCCTGTCGAGCGTCGTCGAAGAGCTCCAGCCGGAGTTCGCCCTCATAACCTCGACCATGCGGCTGGTCGACGGCGTGAGCGGCGTCATCGGCGGCTGGCACCGCTTCGACAGCATGATCCTCGACGTCGACAGGAAGACCATCGAGCGCAGCATCGGCTGCGGCCGCGACGCCGACGACAGCTTCTACTGGACGGTCCGGGCGACGGCGACCGTCACGTTCAAGAGCGGCGACGGCCGCACGGCGCACACCGACTTCGACGTCGTCGTCAAGGTCGACGACGACGACATGCTGGTCCGGCAGATCGACCTGCCGCCGGAACCCATGGCCGGCGGCTATGCCCCGGTCCCTCCGTTCGCCATCGTACTGGGCCAGTAGGTTCGAGGAGGAGCTAGCCGCTCCTCCTCGTGCTCCTCCACGCTATTCCCCTGCCGCTCGCGCGGCGGGGCACATGGGATTCCACATCATGGGCTACGTCTCCTGGCTTACCGCCGACACGCGCGAATCGATTCCGGTCGAGGAGTCCGGACGCGAGCAGCGCACCGTCTATCTGCTCCAGCCGAACGGCGCGCCGCCGATCGCCGACGCCGCCTACGAGGGCTTCACCGTGTTCGGCGGCGTCTCGGTATTCGACTGGCTCGTCCGTCATAACGCGCCCGCCGAGCGCCTCGACGAACTGCTCGCGCATCCGTGGTACGGCGTGCAGCTCTCGACCGGTCTGCGCTACTTCCGCGACGTCGATACCGGTGCCCGGTTCTGCGTCTTCCACACCGGTCCGAACGCCGTCGATCCGACCATCGTCGCGCACCGGTGCACCTACGCCGATCCGCTCCCGGGCTACGGCATCTCGGCCAACGACCTGGCCGACCAGGGCCGGATCGTGGAGGAGCACCTTCCCGTCGCGGTGCCGCTGAAGTTCTCCTTCGACGCCGCCGCGCGGTACGAGGACCTGCCCGCGTCCGAGGACTGTCCGGACCAGGGCTGCTACTACGGCAATGCCGACGATGACGACGAGGACGAGACCGTCCACTAGGCAAGGAAGAGCTGGCCGCTCCTCCACGCTCCACCCCCTGTCGCTCGCGCGACGGGGGGATTTTTCGTGGGCGCAGCGTGGAAAAGCCGGCGGCTCGGGAACCGAGCCTGCTGCCTGACCATCGGAATGATGGCGATATGGATTCCGGAAGGGAAAAGAAGATGGTCGACATCGCCCAGAGCCTGCGCCTGCTCGAGACGGTCACCGAGGACGACGCCGAGCATCCGCTCGCCGAGCTCGTCGCCGGCATCATCGAGGGCCTCTCGGACGAGGCGTTCGCCGACGCCTGCGACGCCACGGTCGACGGCAACTTCCGCGCCCTCACCGGCTGGTCCGTGCGCGACGTGGACGCCCTGTGGATCCGCGCCTGCCGCTGCACCTTCCGCGGCTCGGCCGACGCCTGGACCATCGAGGTCCGCCTCGGCGTCGACAGCGACTGCGGCAACCGCGACCACGATCTCGTGTTCGCAGGAGCCTGCACGCTCGGCGTCACCCGCTTCGATTCCGTCGTCCGCTTCACCGAGGAAGGCTGACCGTCCTCCTCGGGCTCCGCCCGCTCTTTCACGACACCGAACCCGTATCCGTACCTGAAGGGAAAACCATGAAGATCATCGCCTCCGCACTCGTCGCCAGCGGCAACCAGGACCTCGTCGGCATGGCGCCGGTCGAGATCGGCACCATCCCGTTTCCCAGCGGCGGACTCGCCATCCTCGAGCCGATGACGTACTTCACGGAGATCGACGCCGAGATCGCCGCACGCCGCATCGAGGTGCCCGGTCCGGCCGTCGTCACCGCGATCATGTCGCCCGCCGAGGACTTCGAGGGCAAGCCCCTCGCACCGCGTCCGTACGCGACGGTCCTGACCTTCTCGGACGCGGACGCCGTGACCCGGTCGGTCGTCGGAGAGATCAACATCGACGTCGCGCGCATCATGTTCGCGGACGCAGGCCTGCTCACCGAGAAGTGGGCCCGCGACGAGGAGGGCTACAAGGCCAGCAAGACCCTCAGCCTCGACGACGCGCTCGCGCAGAACCTGCTCACCGTCGGTCCGATCTACGCCGCCGAGCAGGCGACGGACGGCCATGTCCTGCTGTCCGGCAGCATCCTCACCAGCCTCACCGGCTGGGGCGACTGCACCTGCCAGGTCGTCCGTCACGACGATGCCGACGGCAACCTCGTGCGCGTCGTCGTCTCGTACCTCGAGGACGACTGCTGCGTGCCGATCGACTTCCTCGACTTCGGCCTGCCCGCACCCCTCGCGCTGGCCGCCTGACCCCGGCGAGGAGGAGCCCGGAGCTCCTCCTCCCGCTCCTCCACGCCTTCCAGTTCCGGAGACATCCGTCATGACGATCACCGCCGCACGCACCGTCCTTCCCGCGCCCTCGATCGAGGCGCTCGAGCTCGCCGTCGAGGCCGCCTCGCTCTCCGACATCATGCTGTGCGCGAGCGCTGGCCTCGACGCGATCGTCGTCGACTGGAGCCGCTTCGCATCGGTCCATGTCGCGGTCGAGACCGACACGTACCGGGTCGACGGCCGGGTCGCCTCGATGGTCTGCGGCCTGATCTTCCGGCCCGCCTCCGGCATGCCGACGCTCGCCACCGTCGCCATCTCCACCGGCATGGTCGGCGACAAGGTCGTACTGCTCAGCGTGGAGCCCGCGCCGCTCGGATCGCAGCGCAATCCGATCTCCGTCGAGGAGTATCTCGGCGGCACTCGCCGCATCGCCTCGCTGGAGACCGAGGACACCACCGGCCTGCCCAGCTGGCCCACGCCGCTATCGAACGTGCTCGCCCTCGGGCTCGCCGACATCCTGTCGGTCGTCGACGGCGACATCGACATCGACGAGGTCCACGTGACGCTCGAGGACATCCGCAGGATCGCCCGCAAGGCGCTCGCGTTCGACCGCGACCGCATGCGGCTGCGCTTCGACGACCAGCACGGCAACCGCTCGTTCGTGCAGTTCGTCGACGGTCGGTGGAAGGCATTCCGCAACGACGGCCACGAGGTCCTCTTCCGGTACTGCTTCGGCCCCGGTGCAGACGACGACGCGATCGAGCGCGACCTCTCGGCGGCCCGGACCGTGTACTCGATCCAGTCCGCGGCGATGAGCCACATCGGCGGGCTTCAGGACGTCCGCGTCGAGATGAACTGGGAGCGTCATCTCTGGAACGGCGAGCGGTTCGCGCACGTCCCGCGGTGACGAGGAGGAGCCTGCGCTCCTCCTCGTGCTCCTCCCCCCTTCGGTCTTCGCGAATGATTCCCTGAGGGGAAAACCTAGGAGGCTTCCATGCCCTGGAACGACGTAGACGACATGTCCCCGCCCCTCGACCGGGTGATCGAGGTCACCTCGGGGGCGGCATGGATGTACGAGGACACGCACCATCCCCGCGACCAGCGCCACCGGCCGAACACCACCTGGCGGCACTGGAAGTTCCAGGGCGGCGTCGCCCTCGTCATGTGGCACGCCGACGTCGAGCTCGGCGGCAGGCCGGCCGCCAAGGGCGCATGGATCGAGACCCGGTCCGGCGGCCTCTTCGGGACTTTTCGCTTCTGGCGCGAGTACGAGAATCCGCTCGCCGGCAGCAACGGCCTGATCACCTCGTCGGTGCCGCCGTATCCGATCAACCAGGACTTCGAGGGCGACGCCCGCCTGCGTCTGTACGACCAGATCGAGGACGCGATCGCCAAGCAGATCGCCTGGTGCGACACCGTCATCGCACGCGACGTCGCCGACGGCCGCGAGCCCAATCCGGGCGTCGTCCGCGCGCGCGCCTCGCACGAGGCACACCTCGCCCGCACGCTCTACGAGCGCGCCGCCGCCTACGATCCGTACGACCTTCCGGTCGACGTCCGCGGCGTGGCCAAGTGATCCGTATCCCAAGGAGACGACATCGTGTCAGATAACGATGATCCGCGCATCACGCTCGCCGAACTGGCGCGACAGATCCTCGCGCTCCCGCCGGAACAGCAGATGGCGACGGCTCTCTATCAGGTGACCGACTACGACGGCGAACCCCTCGTGTTCAATGTCTACGGTATCCTCGTCGACCGGCCCGACGAACCGGTGATCCAGGGCAACGACCGCCGTACCTACGACAACCCCCAGAGGGGACCGATCTGATATCGCGCGCGACGTCGCAAGGCAGAAACAGCCGAGGCGGCGAAGCCGTAGATGCCCGGCGGGAGGGAAAAGAGAATCCCTTCGCCAGGCCGTCCTGACCATATCAGCCACGGGAACCCAGCCCATGTCCAAGCTCTACGGCACCGCCTACACGCCGCTCGTCGCCCGCATCCAGCGCAACCGCCGGGACGCGACGAAGCGCGTCGCCTTCATCGGCCGTCAGCTCTGCTTCCTGGACCGGCGCTTCCCGCTTCTCGACCCCGGTGCCGAGGTCGAGGTCATGGTCGTCCAGGCGTCCTACGGCGTCCATCCCGCCGGTCACGACTGGGCCGGCTCGCCGGACCGCTCGGTCCTTCGCGGCCTCATGATCCAGCCGGTCGACCGCGCGCTCCACGCGCTCGTCGCCATCGACGGCTTCGAGTGCTCGGGCTCGATGTGCCGCACCACCGCGCACGGGCGCGAGACCGACGGATCGCGCGCGCTGACCGCGCAGGAGGCCTATCCCTCGAAGCGTCCCGGCGAGAGCCGCGAGTCCTGGCTCGCGCGCGACCGCGGTTCGATGTGGCTCACCCCGGGCCGCGTCGACGTGACCGTCGCCGACAACGTCAACGCCCGCTTCTACGATCGCCAGCCGACCCCGCTGCGTCCCATGAACGTATGGGTCGAGCGCTCGCGGATCGCCGAGACGTCGGGCTGCGGCGTGCGCGTCCTCGGCCTCTCCACGCTCGACGACGCCGACTGGTCGCCACTCGTCAGCCGCGAGCAGGCCCAGGTCCGTCAGGCCGCCTAGACGACATGCACGAATGCGGGTGTCGGAACATGCATGACGGAAGGAAAAAGCAGATGAAGACCATGACCATCGACTCCACCGCGGGCACGATGCGCCAGCTCATCCGCAACGCGATCTTCGACCTCGGTCTCGACGCCCGGGAGGACAAGGGCATCTTCGTCTCCAGCTTCAGGGTGCGCGGCAAGATGTTCGCCGTGGACGAGCTTGCCAAGCGCATCCGGCGTGGCCGCGAGATCCTGATACGCCAGGCCGTCCAGGAGCAGGAGCGCCTTGACCGCGACGAGATCATGCGTCTCGCACGTCGCGCCTACAGGCGCGATCGGCGCTTCCTCGCCCTGCGCAATCTCTTCGGTCGCGGCGCGCTTCGGGACGAACTCACCCGGATGGAATCCACGACCATCCACGCCGAACTCGCCATACTCGACGCCCGCGGCGACGCGGAGGCCCGGCGCCGCCTGGTCCTCTCGATCGACGAGATGGGCCGTCTGCTGTACGACCACGACGTCCATGACGACACCGTCTCGGTCATGGTCAAGCTCCACCTCGCGGCCATCCGCACGGACGTACGCGCAGGCCGTCTCGCCATGGCGCAGACCATGTCCGACATCGAGAAGATCGTCGGCCGCCGCCGTCTTCCCTCGCTGGCCTGAACGAGGAGGAGCCACGCTCCTCCTTCGTGATCCTTCACACGCATCCTCCTATCGCAGGAACATCACCCATGAGCCTCTGCCACGTCACCGCAGTCCCCATCTCGCTCGACGACTTCCGCTCGCAGGCCCTCGCCTGCGGCATGACCGAGACGCATGCCACCGACGACGGATCGCCGATCCTCGTGGGTGCAGAAAGCGACCACGCGTTCTACGACATGCGCGAGGAGACGCTCGCCGACGGCGAGACGCACGTCGCGTTCGTCATGCGCGGCTACCCGTTCACCCGCACCTTCTTCGCCAAGGTCCCGTGCCATGACGAGAACCAGGACGAGTACTACCGGCTGCACTGCTTCGGGCCGCTGCCGGAGCCGTCGCGCGGCATCCTGCTCGACGCCCTCGTCGCCGAGTTCGGCATCGACCGGCAGATCTTCGCCGACGCGCTCGACGGCGACGAGCAGGCCGTCCTCGTGCACGGCCTCGAGCTCGTGCCGGGCGGCTTCGCGATCGCGTACCACGCCCCCAGCCAGAACCTCAACGTCTACGTCGAGGACTGCCAGTCGATCCTCCTCGAAGTGGATGCAGGGGCGCGCAGCATCCCGCCGATCGGTGCCTGCGGTATCGACGGCTGCGACTGCGAGGACGGGGAGATGCCGGACTTCCTCGCCCCCGGTCCCTATTCGGATCTCGACGCCGCCGCCATCGCGACCGTCGTCGCCGACAACGACTGGATCGTCTCGGCCAGCACCGCGATCGTCCTCGGCGAGCCGACGCTGCGCATCATCCTCGAGACCGGAGACGGCGAGATCGCCTCGTATGCGCATCCCTGCGTGGAGACGCTCGAGGAGGCGCTCGAATCGGTCCGCGAGGGGCGCGAACTGGGAGGTCGTCCTGACGCCGGCCAGGTCGACGCCGCCATCGCGCACGCCGACGCCGCCGGCGTCGACGTCGTCGCCTACGCCATCGACAGGAACGTCGTCACGATCCTCCTCCAGCACCGGACGACCTACGATCACCAGGAGGTCGCGATCGGCCGTACCGATCCGACCGGCGACGTCGACCGCGCCATCGAGGCGCTCGTCCTCCAGTCCCGCCAGGCCGCCTGACGAGGAAGAGCTGCTGCTCCTCCTCGTGCTCCTCCACGCTCCGGGACATGCATGTCCCGGACACCTCTACTCCTGAAAGAGGAGCACGAGGAGAAGCTCCTCGAGAAGGGAAAAACAGATGACCACACCGATCGCGCAGGACGTCCGCGATGACATGGACCGGATGATCACCTATGCCGTGCGCCGCGCCTATCCGGGCGTCGACGACGCCGCCCGCACGCAGCTCGAGATCGCGTATGCAATGCGCCAGTACGGCCGCTACGCCGCGACCGTCGACCGCTTCGGCCCGGACCATCCGATGTCCCGTGCCATACTCGAGTTCGCCGTCGCCCGCGCCATGCCGATCGGCGACGAGGTCGACCGCCTCGCCATGCTGTTCATCGAGAACCAGAGCGACGAGGACTGACCGGCCATGACCACCGTCACCCGCGTCGCCGCCGACGAGATGATCGCGCTCGCCGCCTCCGCCATGCGCGATCTCCGCGACGACATCGTCGCTGCTGGATGCAGCATCTCCCTGGATGCGCTCGACATCCACCGGGTCCGCACCCAGCGGTTGTTCGCACCCGGCGGTTCGGTCGAGCGCTTCAACGAGCTCCTCGCCGGCACCGACGTCAAACCCGTCGTCACCGTAACGGCGCTCTGGCCGTTCGTACACGCCAACGTCGTCTCGCAGATGGTATCCGCAGCCGCCGCGATCACCGTCGCCGACTGATCTTCCTTCGATCGGAGGCGCCCCGCCGCACCGTGCGGCACGGGGCGCCTTCTTCGTACCGCCGACGAGGAAAAGCGATGCTTCTCCTCGCATTCCTCAACCTCTGCGATGAGGGGATGGACATCATTCATTGGAAGGAAAAACAGATCATGGGCCAGCCCGTCGAGTACCCCCGCGACATCGTCACCGTGCCCCACGTCGAGATCGACGAGATCGATCCGCTGACCGCCGCCTTCGGCGCGCTCGCCGAGGAGGACGGCGATCCGGACCGCATGATCGGCCGCCGCACGATGATCGTGGACATGGTGTCCACCGTGCGTCTCTTCGCGGCCTGCGACGAGGACATGGTCGAGCCCATCCTCGTCTTCGAGATCCCTCCACGAGGCATGACGATGGGCATGATCGAGGACCTCTGCATGATCGCCATCGGTCATCACGCGGCCCGCTTCAACGCCTCGCCGCCGCCGGCCCACGACGCCTGGGACTTCCGTCGCGAGCTGGACGCCGTCCACCTGCGGCCGTCATACGATCCGGAGTGACTCTCGCCGCCGCCGCCGCCCCGCGACGCCTGGGTCGTGCACCGCGCCATCGACACGGTGCACTTCGTCCCCTCGCCGACTGATCCCCTACGACACGGGAGAACCCCATGCCCCAGACACCTGTTCCCATGACGGAACGCGAGCGCACGATCGCCGCCGCGCTCGTCGCCGAACTCCCCCGCATCGACGGTGGAGCCATGGTCGACTACGACGGTACCTGGCTCTCGGTCGACGGCGACTTCGACATGGGCGTGCTCGTCCGCACCATCCTCTCGATCACCAAGGACGCATGACGATGACCGAGATCCCGGAGCCCTTCCACCTCACGCTCGACGCGTTCCTGAAGGGGCCCGGGAACGAGGACGCCGAGATCGTCGTCGACCGCATCTTCGCCAAGCGGCTGCCCGCGGTGCTCTCCGATCTCGCCGAGGA
>Ga0308163_10004694_pt1 | contig 10724 bp, 9 predicted proteins | sample PhyTR1_FD_201037 | JGI IMG/M metagenome (GOLD analysis project Ga0308163, IMG submission 201037) | Phyllosphere microbial communities from UC Gill Tract Community Farm, Albany, California, United States - DLSLT.R1 | ecosystem: Host-associated > Plants > Phyllosphere > Unclassified | place: USA... | reverse complement strand
CAACGCCGGTACCAGCTGGTCGTAGCGTTGCTGAATAGCGAAGTAAGCCTGCTGTTGTCTGGCGCTGTCGCGTTCCACCAGCGCGCGATCGATCATGCTGTTGAGCTGCGCATCGTAAAAACCGGTGCGCCAGCCCTGGAAATTAGTCAGACGGGCGCTGTCGGCATTGTTCGGGTTATAGACCAGCGAGCGCAGGCTGGAATGAGGATGGGGCTCCACGCCGCTACCGCCGCGTCCGACCAGCAGGCTGAACTGACGGTCACGCATCGCACCGTAGATCTGGTTACCGGTGCCGGTGATGATGCGGGCGCGAATGCCGGCCTGCAGCAGCGTCGACTGAATGGCGATGGCGATATTCAGGAACGGCTGATCGGCCAGCACCCGCAGCGAGGTGTCGAAGCCGTCCGGATAGCCCGCCTCGGCCAGCAGCGCCCGGGCGCGTGGCACGTCCAGTCGGTAACCGGGATCAGGCAGCGTGGCGGGCATCCCCGCCTGAATTGGCCGCTGATGCAGTTCGCCATAGCCGGTCATCAGGCTCTTATTGATCCCCTGATAATCGACCAGATAGCGCACCGCTTCACGTACCCGGCTGTCGTTAAAATGCGGGTCCTTCATGCTCATCGCCAGGTAGTAGATCGTGCCTCGCCGCACTGCATCAATGGTGAGGTCGGGATCGTGGCGCAGCGCGCGCACGTCGGGAATCGACATGTTGCTGGCGATATCGAGGTCGCCTTTCTCCATCATCAGGCGCAGGGTCTGCGACTCCTGCAGATGGCGGAACACCACCCGCGACATTTTCGCTTCACCGCGCCAGTAACCGGCCGAGCGGCTCATGCGCAGCACATCTTTGGCCTGCCAGATATCCAGCCGGAACGGGCCTGAACCGGCTTCGTGGGTGCTGAGCCAGCGGTTGCCCCAGTCACCGTTGACCTCATGCTGCTGCACCGTTTTGCGATCCAGCACCACCATGCTGCCAAGCGCCGCCAGCGAGTAGATCACCAGCTGTGGATCGTTGGGTTTTGGCAGAGTGATCACGACAGTGCGGGCGTCGGGAGCGGTGATCATCCGGTCAACGTTGTCGCGGCTGAAACCGTAGGATTTCCACACCGAGGCCTGCGCCAGGTTGAGGTGCAGCACCCGCCGCATTGACCAGATTACATCCTCGCTGGTCAGCGGATTGCCGGAATGGAAGGTGACATTGTCACGCAGATGAAAGGTCAGGGTGCTGTTATCCGCACTGACTGCCCAGCGTTCAGCCAGCGCCGGACGTACCTCGGTCAGCTTTTTCGGGTTGAGTTCAACCAGTCCGTCATACAGGTTGACCACGATGCCCACTACCTCATTGCCGGTCATGGCGGCCGGATCAAGGGTGAGCAGATTATTCATGTTCATACCGACGATCAGCTGATCGTCAGGGGTTTGTGCCTGCAGCGCGGGGCTGCCCGTCAGCAGCAGCAGCGCGATCAGCCAGCTGCCACACGATTGAAACAGTTTCATAAGTCGGGTCCGGCAGGTCAGAGGTTGCCCGATCGTCTTTCAGCCTGTCTGCCCGCTGACCGCAGGGCGGTCAGGGTGGCGTTAAGCCGGTGGCGATTCGGAATTATTATCGTTTGCTGTAGGGGACGATCGCGACTTACCAGCGATTCAGCGTATGGGTCTCGATCCAGCTAAAGTTAATGTCCTCGCCAAGCCCGGCGCGGGTCGGCAGGGTGACAAAACCCTGTGGGTCCATTGGGTCGACCAGGCTGTTGAGATAGGCTGGCGGCGTGTCGTAATCGAGGAACGGATGCAGCAGACCACGCTCATACCAGCGGCAGTTACGGATCGCCCCGACCACCGCCAGGCTGGCAGCGCCGTTGCCGTGAACTTCACAGTCCATGCCGAACGCCTCGGCGAGGTTAGCCACTTTGAGGGTGGCTGAGATGCCGCCGACGCCGTTGGCCCCGGCACGCAGAATGTCGCAGGCTCCGGCTCGCACCCAGTCAGCGCGGCTGTGATGCTTGCCGCCGAGACTCTCCGGGCCGAGCACGTCAATCGACAGGTTGTCCGCCAGCCAGGCGTAAGAGGCCATGCTTTCCTCCTCCATCGGCTCTTCAAACCAGGCGAAGTTGAGCTTCTCCAGCGCCTTGCCAATGGTCAGCGCATCGCTGCGGCTGTACCAGTGATAGCCATCCAGCATCAGCGCGATATCCGGACCCACCGCTTCGCGCACTGCGGCGCAGGCTTTGATATCCATCGCCGGGCTGGGCGCAAACGACACTGGCGGCATCCAGGTGTGCAGCTTTATCGCCTGATAACCGCGCGCCACCAGTTTTTCAGCGAACTGCGCATATTCATCCGGGGTTGAGAGTCCGCCATGCAGCTCATCGCCGCACATGGTGCTGCCGTAGGCCGGGATCTTTTCGCGATAGCCGCCCAGCAGCTTATGTACCGGCTGGTTAAGTTTGCGGCCAATCAGGTCCCACAGCGCCTGTTCCACCGCTGAGAGCGCCCGTTCGGTAAGCTGATGGGCGCTGCCGCGCTGCCAGTGCACCAGATCCTGCCATAAACGCTCACGATCAAAGGCGTTCTGGCCGATCAGCACTTTACGGAAGAAGGCATTAACCACGTGCGAACGGATGACTTCGGGCGGGGCAAAGGCGTAACCGCAGTCACCGTCCTCGCTGGTCAGGGTGAGCAGCGCCATCTGCGCCTCATTTTCCGGACCGGGATGGGAATGCCCGGCGCTGTCGCTACAGCGTTGGGTCGGATAGGTAAAGAGAGTGACATCAATCGCGCTAATCTTCACGGCTAAGCTCCTGTGGCTGACTATCCTGACAAAATATTAAAACGTCGTTTCATTTTTCAATCTAGCCGTAACATTTTATTAACGCATTAGCCAAAGGGCGCATCTTGCTGGCTAATATGTGTGCAATCGCCCAGGGCGTTGTGAGCATATTCACGAATGTTGACCATTTTGTGAGCAGTAACACAGCCGCTTGCCGCAGGTCGTAGCGTGCTTGTCGATAGCTTTGTGCGAAGCCCAAATCCCAAACCCAAACCCAAACCCAAACCCAAACCCAAACCCAAACCCGGCGATTGCGCAGGCTCTGCTGCGCTGCGACCCAGCGGAAAAACATTTCGCGCCATCACTTCCCCCGATTCTGTTTTTAGGTGATAGTAACGCCGCTTTATATTAATAATTCTCATTATCATTACTGTGGACTCTGACTATGAAAAAATGGCTTTTAGCGCTGGGGCTAATCACGCTGACAGGGATGGCTTCGGCCAAAACCATTACCGATGTGGCCGGACGCCAGGTCGAGGTGCCGCAGGAGGCAAAACGCATCATTCTGGGTGAGGGACGGCAGATTTACCTGCTGGCAGCGTTTGATACCGATGCGCCGTTTAAGCGGGTGATCGGCTGGCGCGATGATTTTCCTAAAGCGGACTGGGACGGTTACCAGGCTTATGAGCAGCGCTATCCGCAGATTAAACAGTTGCCGACCTTTGGCGGCGCAAAAGATGGCACTTTCAACGTTGAGCAGGCGCTCACCCTGAAGCCCGATCTGGTGCTGATGAACCTCGAATCGAAAGCGGCAACTGACGAAGGCAAGCTGATCGAGAAGCTTCAGGCTGTTGGCGTCCCGGTGGTGTTTATCGATTTCCGTGAATCGCCGTTTGTTAACGCAGAGAAAAGCATCCACATCATGGGCGAACTGCTGAACAAGCCGGAGCGGGCGCAGGCGATTATCCGTTTTCGTCAGCAGCAGATTGACCGGGTGACCTCAAAGCTGGCGAACTTTAGCGGCTACCGGCCAAAAGTGATGATTGATCGGGCCGGCGGCTACAGCGATGAGTGCTGCATGTCCTTTGGTAATGAAAACTTTGGTCAGATGGTGGAGATGGCCGGCGGACGCAACATCGCGAAGGATCTGATCCCCGGCACGTTTGGCACGGTTAACCCGGAGCAGATCATTGCCAGCCAGCCGGATGTGGTGGTGGTGACCGGTGCCAACTGGAAGAACTACAACACCGTCGGTAAGTGGGTCGGCGTCGGTCCGGGTGCCAACCTGACAGACGCCAGCGCACGGCTGAAAGCCCTGATGATGCGGGACGCGTTCAAAACCCTGCCGGTGGCGCACAACGGCAACGCGCACGCCATCTGGCATCAGTTCTATGACAGCCCGTATCAGTTTGTTGCGATTCAGGCGCTGGCCAAATGGCTGCATCCCGATCTGTTTGCCGATCTCGATCCGGACGCGACCTTCCGTGAGTTTCATCAGCAGTTCCTGCCGCTGCCGTATCAGCCCGGCTACTGGGTGACGCTGCCCGCCGATAAGTCCTGATCCCCAGGCGGTGACCCGGCGGTCACCGCCCTGATTTTCACTTCATGCCGAATTAACCCTTCGCTTTTCTTCATGTTTACTAATCTTTTACAGGCGCGAGATCGGTTGCTACTGGCAGCCTGACGTCTGGCCTGATCCACATTCATCGTTGAAATGGAGAGAAACATGCGCAATACCTCGGGAAGATCGGCATTCGCCGTGACGCTGTACGCTCTGCTGGAGCCGGTGCCGCTGGGCTTTTTTGTCGCGGCCTGGCTGTTCGATATCCTCTATAGCCAGACCTTTGTCCAGTTCTGGACCGACGCCGCCGGCTGGCTGATCGCGCTGGGGCTGGTGCTGGCTATTGTGCCGCGACTCATCGCGCTGGTTTATCTGTTCCGCGGCAGCGACAGTGCAGAAAAGAGCCATTTCTGGCTGTGGCTGGTGGCGATTGTCATCGCTATCGTCAATGCGTTTATCCACAGTCGCGACGCTGCCGCTGTGATCCCGCTTGGCGTAACGCTTTCCACGCTGGTGGTGGCGCTGCTGCTGCTGGCGAATGTGCAACTTGCGTTACGTCAGCGTAGCGCTTAAGGAGGAGCCACCATGAAAATGCAGCATAAATCTATCCTGGCGCTCACCCTGACAGCCCTGCTGGTGGGCTGTGATGATGGCGCGCTGGTCGATCCGCAGAAGCAGATTGGACCCAACCCGGAACTGCCGCAGGCGCAGAACTTCTTTATGCCGCCAATGCAGGTGCCGGAAGGCACGCCGTGGAAAGCGGGCGAAATGCCAAAAGTGGCGCAGGGGCTGAAAATCGAGAAAATCGCTGAGAATCTGCAGCATCCGCGCCAGGTCTATGTGTTACCGAATAACGATGTGCTGGTAGCGGAATCAAACGGGCCGGCAAAGCCGACCACCCGACCTAAACAGCTGATTATGGGCATCGTGCAGAAAGCCTCAGGCAAAGGCGGTGCCGGTGGCAACCGCATCACGCTGCTGCGTAACGTCAACGGTAAATGGGAGCAGCATCGCTTTATCGAAAACCTGCATTCGCCGTTTGGTATGCAGCTGATTGGTAACACGCTCTACGTCGCCAATGCTGATAGCCTGGTGAAATTCCCGTATCGCGAAGGGGAAACCGAGATCCGCACCGCGCCGGAAGAGGTGACCGAACTGCCGGGCGGGCCGATTAACCACCACTGGACTAAATCACTGTTAGCCAGCCCGGACGGCAGCAAACTGTACGTCGGCGTTGGCTCCAACAGTAACGTTACCGAAAACGGCATCGGGGCCGAATACCGGCGGGCAGCGGTGCTGGAAGTGGACGCTGCCAGCGGTGCCAGTCGTATCTACGCCAGCGGGCTGCGCAATCCGACCGGCTTACAGTGGGAGCCGCAAAGCGGCAAACTGTGGGCCATTGTCAACGAACGTGACGAAATCGGTTCCGATCTGGTGCCAGACTATCTGACCTCGGTGCAGGATAAAGGCTTCTACGGCTGGCCCTACAGCTACTATGGTCAGCATGTCGATACCCGTGCCGAACCGCAGCGTCCTGACCTGGTTGAGCAGGCGATAAAACCGGATTACGCGCTCAGCTCGCACGTCGCGCCGCTCGGACTGCTGTTTTACAGCGCCGATAACATGCCGCAGTACCGCGGGGGTGCCTTTATCAGTGAGCACGGCAGCTGGAACCGCACGCCGCTCAACGGCTACAAAGTGGTGTGGGTGAAGTTTGAAAACGGCAAGCCGGTCGGGCAGCCGCAGACGGTGGTATCAGGTTTTCTGACGGAGGATGAGAAGCAGGTGCGGGGTCTGCCGGTTGGCCTGGCCAGCGATCAGCAGGGCGGCGTATTAATCGCCGATGATGCCGGCAATACCGTCTGGCGGATCAGCGCCGCCAACTAACCGGTTTATGACGAGCATAAAAAAAGGATTTGGCGTAATGCCAAATCCTTTATTTTTTTGTTCGCTACCCGGCTGGTAACCGCGCTGCGAACGAGGTGCTCAGCACTCTCCACACAGCAGATTGTAAAATGTGCGGCTAAGGATTTCAAGTTTCGCCAAAATACTGTATGTTTATACATGTGTTGGGTGTTGAGCGAAGCCTCATTGTCGACTGGCCGCTCCCAGGGGCACGGTTTCCAAAATCCCGGCAGGCATCAGGTGGTGCTGGCCTGTGGCTTTAACCATGAGTGCCGCTCAGCCCTCTCCACAAAGATGTGCTTAGGCGCCCGGCGGGTAGAGTCAAAGCCTCGGTTGCCGAACAGCGCGCTCCTGTTAAAGGAGAAGGAAAGTGATGGAACTGACTAAGCTGATTCTGGATCTCATCCGGGTCATCTTGCAGATCATCGTTGCCCTTATGCAACTGACCGGTCACGCAGGTTAACCGGAACTTGAATCAAGGCGGAGCTAACCACTCCGCCTTTTTTCGCTGTCAATTGCCTGTCATGCTGGCCGGGTAGAGTGGCGCGACAGCGTGACGCCAGCCTGGCGTTACCTTTCGCGATTGGGAGTGTTATGTCAGTTGCCACCCTTATACCCGCCAGACTCCAGCACACCCGGATTGATGAGAGTGTGCGCCTGCGTGAAACCCGCATCGGCCAGCAGTGTGAAATTCTGGCCCACAGCACGCTGGAATATTGCGAGCTGGGGGACTTCTCTTACGTCGGGGAGCATTGCAGCATCGCCGATAGTCAGATTGGCCGCTTCTGCGCCATCGCTAATCAGGTGCGCATCGGCGCGCCCAATCATCCGATGGATCGCGCTTCTCAGCATCGCTTCACCTACTGCCCGGAGTATTACCACCCTGACGCCCAGCGCGATGGCGGTTTCTTTGCCGCGCGGCGTGCCGATCGGGTGACCATCGGTCACGATGTCTGGATTGGCCACGGGGTTATCGTGCTGCCCGGCGTCACCATTGGCGATGGGGCGGTACTGGCGGCAGGTGCGGTGGTGACCAGGGATGTGGCGGCTTACAGCGTGGTCGGCGGCGTATCGGCCAGGCCGCTGCGGCTGCGGTTTACCCCGGCGATTGCCGCCCGGCTGCAGCGTATTGCCTGGTGGAACTGGCCACTGGAGAAACTGCTGGCTAACCTGGCGGATTTTCAGCAGGGCGATATTGAACTGTTCTGCGATCGTCACGATTTGCGGAGCGCATAACGATCGCCCCGGCGCGAACCGGGGCGACGACGATCACGCCACCGACGTCTCCGCCACCTCAGACGACGCGGTATCAGCGACCAGCGGTTTTTCCGGTTGCAGCAGAGTCATCGCCAGCATACTGCCAAACGCAATCAGCGCGGTGACGGTAAACATCGCGTTGTAGCCGTAATATTCCGCCAGCCAGCCGCATAACATCGGCGAGATAATCGCGGCCAGATTGGCAATCGCCAGCGTCATGCCGCTGTAGGTGCCGACCGAGGCTTTCGGGGTGACGTCAATCACCACTGACCAGTAGACGTTATTCACCAGCGCGTTGAGCGCATTACCCAGCGTCATCAGGGCAATAATCCCGGCGGCTGATGACACGTAAGGGATCGCCATAAAGCAACAGGCGGTGCCGCACAGCGTGACCGCGGCGAACAGGTTGCGCGCCAGCCGCAGGTTATTGAAACGGGCCAGCAGGGTATCGGCGATGCGCCCGCCCAGCAGCACGGTCAGGCAGGCACCACTCCACGGGATCATCGCCACGTACCACAGCGAATGCAGGTCGTAATGGAAATTATCCTGCAGGTATTTTGGCATCCACGTCACCAGGGTAAAGGTGATGTAGAGGAAGGAGAAGTAGCCCAGCGCGTTGCACACCAGAGTGCGGCTGGTGAAGAAGCGCCACCACGGCAGCGCCACGCCATCGGCCGCACGCTGACGCTGGCCGTCAAGGATCAGCTTGCGTTCTGCGGCGCTGGTGGCGGGACTGCTCTCCGGACCGTCACTGAAGGTGCGGGCAAACAGCGCCATCGCCAGCAGCGAAAACACGCCCAGCAGAATAAACATCATCCGCCAGTCACCGGTCAGCAGCAGCAGCCCGACCGCAATTGGCGCGGTCAGCAACGCGCCAACCTGGGTCGAGAGCAGGCCAATGCCGAGCGCAAAGCCGCGTTCGTTATCCGGTGCCCAGTGCGCAATCGCCTTGTTCATCAGCGCGTAAGCGGGACCTTCCGAGAAGCCAAACAGGATGCGCAGGGCGGCAAAGCCCATAATGGCGGAACCGCCAAACAGCGCCATACCCAGCTCACCGGCCCAGGCGGTAGCGATTTCCAGCAGCGACCAGAGTACGCCCGCCAGTAACCAGACCTTTTTGGTGCCGATACGATCGGCAAGAAAGCCGCCGCACAGTGAACCAAACAGATAGCCGAAGCCAAAGTAGCCCAGCACAGCACCCAGCTGAACTTTACTGAAGTGGTACTCGGTGGCAATCGCGTTGGCGGCAAACGACAGCGCGCCGCGGTCGATGTAGTTGATCAGGGCGATCAGGAACAACAGTGAAAATATGGTGTAACGGTAACGGCTGGCCTTCATCTCACTTCTCCTGAATGGGGTTAACAGGATCGATGAAGCAAAATGAGTGCCGGAAACGCGGACAGGGCTGAAAAGGCGGAGGGAGCCGCGGGAGCAGGCGCTGCGGCCCGCCTGACTGGCGAGCCGTGATGAAGAATTACCCGGCTAATTATTCGCCTGCGCATCAATCCGGTGCAGCGAATGCCTGATAACAGGGAGCGCTCTGGCTCAGGCCGCGTTGTGCTGCGCCCGACTGGCGTGAGGCAGCGGCATTTGCGGCGGCTCGGCCAGTTCGCCGACATGTTGCAGTACCTGTAGCTGATAACCGGCATCGGCCACCGCACTCTGTTCGCTCAACAGCACGCCAGCTTCATTAACGTTTTTGCCCGCCACTTTAATTTTATCGGTGGCACTGGCCAGCATCCATTCATATTCAATATCAACGTGACCACTATCAATACAGCGAATGCCCTGCTGGCTGAGATCGTAAGCCAGTACCGTTGCGGTTGGACCGAGTGAAATTAAGACCAGATCAAAATCAGCCGCGTGGGATAAAACGGCGGCATACAGGCGGTCATAAATTGAAAAGGCGTTACGGTTTAACGTGGTGATCCGTTTAACCTCACGCGCGCCCGCCAGTAAATCATTGCCTAATCCCAGCCGCGTTCCGCTGCCCTCGACAATTAATACCCGCCGGTCTTTATACAGCAGTTTAAATTTATCAAAAATGGTGCGGGATAACTGCTTGGTTTTATAATCGTGATAAGGTCGGGTTACCGAGGTATTACCGTACTGGTACTGCTTATTCAGCAGAGAGTGATAATATTTAAAATAAAACGACTTGTGAAAGAACCAGAACAGGGCCGATCCATTGCGCATATTTCGCGTAGTGCGAAAGGCGTCCGGGAGGCAGAGCAGGCAGTGCGGATTGGCCTGCGGGCCCTGCTGCAATAGCGCCTTAAGCCTGGCCGAGAGGCGCGGATCAAAGGGCTGAAAACCGATGTTCTTATAATAGGTCATCTCCAGCTCACCATCGCCGTAGCGGGCCAGCGATAACTGCGGATCGCTTAATAGCCGATCAATAGTCTCTTCTATCGACATGACTGAATAAGATTTAACTCTGGCCTGGGCGGCCGGATAGCGAAGCGCTGCATTGATAAATTTAAAGGGAAAACGAATCTTACGATAAATCGCATTTACTGCCGACATGATTAGCCTGCCTGTTTTATTTTGCCGGCGATAAATGAGCTGCGCCCGCATTAACGGAATTAAAGCTGTGCCTGATCTATATCACATCGCCTAAAACTTGCCAGGATGAGGAATATCTTAAAGCTATTTAGCGCGATGAGTTAACAGCATTGTTAATATTTAATCAGGTTTATCGGGTGCGGGATAAACAAACGTTTTAAACAGAAAAATGGCGTTCAATTAAAGGAGCGCGGGTCGGGCAGAGTTAACCTGTTGTTCAGAGGCTATATTTCAGGCCGTGTTAGCTAAATATGAAAATAAGCGCTGCTTATTCTGTGGCTGGGTTAAGACTTATTGCAGTCAGCCCCGTGATTTCTGATTACGATATTTTGTCAGTTGAAAAAGGCTTAAGCGACTTTGCCGCGCCGCATTGCTGAAGCGTAACTTGTCTATTAAATCCACAGCTTTGAACAAAAGGTGCGATTCATTCAGCCGATTGGTTAATTTTTTGTGATGAATGTCGCGGTTTTACCGCTTCGGAAAGTAAAAAAACCGGCGATTAGGCTATTGAGGGGAGGGATATTAATAAGTCCGACTAATGTCTTACCTTTCGACATGTTTTTACATATTTCTTACGTTAGTTAAAATCCCGTTGATTTTATGTTTTCTAATTTGATTTTCTACCGCCGCTAATGACCCGAGGATGGATCATGATTAACAAAATTACCA
>Ga0308163_10004692_pt1 | contig 10726 bp, 11 predicted proteins | sample PhyTR1_FD_201037 | JGI IMG/M metagenome (GOLD analysis project Ga0308163, IMG submission 201037) | Phyllosphere microbial communities from UC Gill Tract Community Farm, Albany, California, United States - DLSLT.R1 | ecosystem: Host-associated > Plants > Phyllosphere > Unclassified | place: USA... | reverse complement strand
GTCGGGCGCAAGATCCTCGGGTTCATCCCGGGCGGCAACAAGCTCGCCAAGTACTTCCAGAAGTACGAGTCCGCGCAGACCCAGCTCGACAAGATCATCAAGTCGCTCATGGCCGGCCAGGACGAGCTCCTCAAGGACAACGCCGCCCTCGCCGGCGAGAAGGTCCAGCTCTGGGAGACGATGCAGGCGCTCAGTGAGTACGCCGTCTTCGCGAAGGCGCTCGACGCCGCCTGCGTCGCCAAGATCGACGAAGCCCGCTCCTCCGGACGCATCGAGGAAGCCCAGAAGCTCGAGGCCGACGTCCTCTTCCCCGTCCGCCAGCGCCACCAGGACATCCTCACGCAGCTCGCCGTCTCGGTGCAGGGCTACCTCGCGATGGACCTCATCCGCAAGAACAACCTCGAGCTCATCAAGGGTGTCGACCGCGCTCGCACCACGACGATCGCCGCCCTGCGGACCGCCGTCGTCGTCGCGCAGGCCCTCGCGAACCAGAAGATGGTCCTCGACCAGATCGACGCGATCAACACCACGACGAACAACATGATCCTGCAGACGAGCGAGATGCTGAAGGACCAGACCACGCGCATCCACCAGCAGGCCTCCACCGCGGGTGTCAGCGTCGAGACCCTGCAGCGCGCGTTCGACAACGTCTTCCAGACCATGGACGCGATCGACACCTTCCGTGCCGAAGCCGCCAAGAACATGGAGGGCACCGTCAACGCGCTCGAGTCTGGTCTCGAGAAGGCGAAGCCGTACCTCGAGCGCAGCCGTCAGGCCGAGCAGCGCGAACTGCGGTAGCCTCACGCTCGGGTGATCGGGCGCACGGGTCGCTGAGGACGAAGGGGGACGAGGGATGGCATTCGGACGACTGCTGAACGCACTGCGGACCGGCGGGGCCGAGCCGCTCGGCGTCGTCGACGCCACGCCGGCGCCCGTCGGTGAGACCGAGGACGAGCAGACGGCCCGGCACCTCGACGAACTCCGCGACTCGGTGCGCTCCGTGGGGCGCGACCTCCCCACGCTGCTCACCTCGCAGCTCCGACAGATCGACGACCAGTTGCGCCTCGTCGTCGCGACCATCGCCGACCAGGGTGCGTCGACCGAGCAGCGCGTGCTCCTCGCCGCGATGGTGACGGACTACCTCCCGAGCCCGCTGCGCTCCTTCCTCGCGCTGCCGGCCGCGGACCGCACCGACGACTCCCGCAGCACGATCGTCTTCGCCCGTCAGCTGGAGCTCATCGAGGAGACCATCCGCGACCTCCTCAACCAGATCCGCATCGGCGCGATCGCCGAACTCTCGACGCACGGTCGCTTCCTCTCCGACAAGTTCCAGGAGCCCGACGCCGGTCTCGTGCTGGGGGCGCACTGATGGCGTCGCTGATCGCGGGCGCGAACGCCGCGCTCACCGCTGAGAACCCCGGCCTCGACGCCGTGCTCATCGGGTTCGGCTGGGACGTCATCGCGAGCCGCGGACCGCAGAGCGAACCCGTGCCGCTGGCGATCATGTGCGGCGACGACGGCAAGGCGCTGTCCGACGACCACCTCGTGTTCTTCAACCAGGTCGAGAGCCAGGACGGCGCGGTCACCTTCTCCTCCGAGGCCGACGACGAGGAGATCGACGTCGAGCTGTCGCGCGTGCCGGACGCCGTGTCGAAGATCGCCTTCCTGCTCTACATCGACCCCGACGTCCGCGGCCCCGGCGACTTCTCGCCTGTGCGATCGGCGTTCGTCCGCGTCGCCACGCCCGACGGTCGGGAGCTCGTGCGCTTCGACGTGCCGATCGCCGAGGTCCGCAGCAGCCAGGCGCTGCTCCTCGCCGAGCTGTACCGGCACCGCTCGGACTGGAAGTTCCGCGCCCTCGGGCAGGGGTACGCCGGTGGGCTCGCCGGCGTGGCACGCGACTTCAGAATCGACCTCTGAGCCGTGCCGCTCAACACCTCCCCGGTGCGACGGGACATCGACTACCTCCGTCGTCGGGTGAAGCCGAGGCCTGAGCCGGTGGCGCAGGCGGAACCCGTGGCGAGCGCCCCGGCGGCACCTCCCCCCGCAACGCCCGCCGCGTCGGCAGCACCGTCGACGGGACTCACGCTCGGCGGGCCGTCGACGCCCGCCGCCGCACCCCCTGCCCCGGCGGCATCGGCAGCGCCGTCTGCACCGTCGACGGGACTCTCGCTCGGCGGATCCTCGTCGCCCGCTCCCGCTACGCCGTCGGGACGCCCCGCCACCACGCCCGCCGCAGCTCCGACGACCCCGCAGCCCTTCCCCGCCCCGACGGCCGAGGAGGTCCGCGTCCTCGACGACGAGACCCCACTGGTCCGGCTCGACCCGCGTCAGTCCGCGATCGGCAGCCTCATCGTCGGCGGAGCGACGGCGACCGTGTGGGAGACCGTCGAACTCGTGACGGGAGTCGCGACGGCCGACGGCATCGACGGCACACCGGTGACGACGCCCGGCAACCGGCCGCTGCTCGGCTTCGACGGCGGCGACGCGATCCTCGCGCTCCGGCACGTGCACCTCATCCGGCGGGCGCTGTTCGTCGGCACAGCCGGTCACCCACTGACGGTGCAGCTCTTCGACGGCGAAAGCTTCGCCGCCGCTGACGACACCGGCGCACCGCCGGTCGTCTCGCTGCTGCGCATCGGGTCGAGACTCGAACTCCGCCTCGAACCCCTTCCCGCCGAGATCCCCCTCGAGACGCTCCTGCAGCAGTTCGGCTTCGAGCCGACGCCGTACGTCGTCGCCCGCGAACCCCGGAGACGATGACCATGCGCCACTTCAGTTACGTCGACGACAAGCGCGCGTCGCGGCTGTTCCACAAGCTCCCCAGCCCCATCAGCATCGACTCCCCGCCGGAACATGTGGCGGCGGCACTCGGCGCCACCCTCTACAGTCCCGGCACGCGCCCGACGCTCGCGAAGGACGTCGTGAAGCAGGCGAAGCACGGCTGCCTGAGCATGGTGCTGTGCCTCGAGGACTCAGTCCCCGACGACGCGGTCGAGTTCGCCGAGACGAACGTCGCGGAGGCGATGCAGCAGCTCGCCGCCAAGAGCTCGGGGTCCAAGCGCCCCGTGCTGCCGCTGCTGTTCATCCGCGTCCGCACGCCCGAGCAGCTCGAGCGGGTCGCCGGGCTCCTCGGTCCGGGACTCGACCTCTTGAGCGGCTTCGTCATCCCCAAGTACGAGAACAGCGACGGGGTGGCGGACCGCTTCTTCGAGGCGCTCGGTCGCGTGCAGCGCGACTACGGGCAGGACGGGTCGAACGGCGCGCGTCGCCTCCGGGTCATGCCGATCCTCGAGTCGCCGCGGATGATCCACCGCGAGACCCGCGACGACACCCTCTCCGGGATCGTCGACGTCACCAAGGCCCACCGCGAGGACGTCCTGGCGGTCCGGATCGGCGCCACCGACCTCTCGAGCGCCTTCTCGCTCCGGCGCTCGCGCGACCTCACCGTGTACGACGTGAAACTCGTCTCCTCGGTCATCGCCGACGTCGTCAACGTCTTCGGTCGACCGGGCGACGACTTCGTCATCACCGGCACGGTCTGGGAGCACTTCCACAACGCGGAGCGGCTCATGCGCCCGCAGCTGCGCATGACGCCGTTCCAGGACGCGAACGAGGCGCAGCTGCGTCAGAAGCTCCTCCTCAAGGGACTCGACGGCCTCATCCGCGAGATCGCGCTCGACCAGGCGAACGGGTTGCTCGGCAAGACGGTCATCCACCCGAGCCACGTGCCGGTCGTCCACGCGATGTCGGTCGTGAGCCACGAGGAGTACGTCGACGCCCTCTCGGTCGTCGGCGATGTGGGCGGCGGTGCCAACGCCTCCCCGTATCGGAACAAGATGAACGAGATGAAGCCGCACCAGGCGTGGGCGCGCAAGACCCTGCTCCGCGCGGAGGCCTTCGGGGTGGCAGCGGAGGAGACGACGTTCGTCGACCTCCTCGAGACGAGCATGCGGTGACCGTATGGACGGGCCGCTTCGTCAGTGACGCCGTCGGCATCGGCCTGCGCTCGAACGCGTCCCGGAGCCTGATCCCGGTGGAGGACCTCGTCGGTCTCGCGCTCCGCGACAACCCCAAACGCGCGCAACTGCTCGTGTCGACGGTCCTCGCCAAACACGTGCCGACCGTGCCCGGTCTGGCGCTCGCCGCCGGAGAACTGCTCGGACTGCTGGTGCGGAGCGCGCTCGACGGCAGCGATCCGGAGACGGCTCCGTTCGACACCGTGGCGCAGCTCCTGGCCCGTCGGGAACGGCCGGATGCTGACGGTCTCGCCGCCCTCACCGCCGTCCGCGAGCACCTCGCTCAGCTCCGTGATGCGGCCCCAGTGGCCGGGCCGGAGCTCGTCACCGTCGGCTACGCGGAGACGGCGACCGGGCTCGGCCACATCGTCGCCGACGCGCTCGGCTCGCCGTACCTCCACTCCACGAGGCACAAGGCGGACGTGCCCTTCACGCCGTTCGAGGAGGAGCACTCGCACGCGAGCGACCACCGCCTGTACCCGAGCGACCCCGCGTGGGCCACGGTCGGTGGCACCACGGTGCTCGTCGACGACGAGTTGAGCACCGGACGCACCGTGCGCAACACGATCACCGCGCTGCACGCCACCACGCCGCAGGCGCACTGGGTGGTCGCGGGCCTCATCGACCTCCGTTCGGATGCGGACCGGCAGCGCTTCGACGACCTCGCCCACCGCCTCGGCACCCGGATCACCGTCGTCGCGCTCGGCGTGGGTGCCGTCGACCTTCCGGAGGACGTCCTCGCCCGCGCGCGAGCGGTCATCGACGCTGCACCCGCCGCATCGGTCGCGGGTTCGACCGCAGCCGGCGACGTCGTCGTCGTGGACGCCTCCGACCTGCCGCCCGTGCGGAGCGCGCGCTTCGGTGCGCCAGGACGCCTGGACGACGCGGTGACCGCCGCGATCGCCGACCGGGTCCTTCCGGAGCTGCCGGACGGCGAGGTCGTGGTGCTCGGCTCCGAGGAGTTCATCGCGGTACCGCTGGCCGTCGCCGACCACCTCGACCGCACCCGCGGAGCGACGCGCTTCTCGACCACCACGCGGTCCCCCATCGCCGTCATCGACCGTGACGACTACGCCATCGCGAGCGCGGTGTCCTTCACCAGCCACGACCGCACGATCGACGGCTTCGGACCCCGCTTCGCCTACAACCTCTCGCGCAGCGGCTCGCGGTTCGCGGCGGTGGTCCTGTTCCCGGAGCCGGGCGCCGACCGCGAGCTCCTGCTCCGGCCCGACGGCGTCGTCGAGGCGCTGCGGACCGTCACCGACCACGTCATCGTCGTCCTCCTCACCGAATCCGTCCCGACCCCAGCCGAATGGAACCCCGCACCGTGACCATCGCCGCCGCCCTCCCCGAGCCGCTCACCGGACCGGACTTCGGGTCCTACGACGCCTCGGAGGTGCGCTGGCTGCTGACCGACCTCGGCGACACCCGCCTCGAGGCCGACGCCTCCGAACGCGAGGCCGCAATCCAGAGCGGTCGTGCGCACTATGCCGAGTCGCTGCCCATCGAGTACCTGCCCTCCGCCGAGTACGAGGAGCTCTACCGGGACGCCCTCGCGCGGTCGAGCCGACGTCTCGCGGTGGCCGTCGGTGTCGTCACCGACCTCGTCCTGGCGTCCCGCGCGAACCGCCCCGTGCTGGTCTCCCTCGCCCGCGCCGGAACGCCCATCGGGATCCTCATGCGTCGCTGGGCGAAGGAGGTCCGTGGGATCGACGTGCCGCACTACACGATGAGCATCGTGCGTGGTGTCGGCGTCGACGGGACCGCGCTACGCTACCTCGCGGCGCACCACGACCCGGAGCAGATCGCGTTCGTCGACGGCTGGACCGGCAAGGGCGCCATCGCCCGCGAACTGACGGCGGCGCTGGAACTCTTCGCCGAGACCGACGGCATCCGCTTCTCCGACGAACTGGCGGTCCTCGCGGACCCCGGCCACTGCGTGCCCGTCTACGGCACCCGCGACGACTACCTCATCCCCTCGGCGTGCTTGAACTCCACCGTCTCCGGCCTCGTGTCCCGCACGGTGTACAACCGCGAGCTGCTCTCCGACGACCAGTTCCACGGTGCCAAGTTCTACCGCGAGCTGAGCAGTCACGACGTCTCCGGCGCCTTCCTCGACGCGGTCTCCAGCCGCTTCGCCGAGGTGGTCGACGACGTCGCAGCGGGCGTGGAGGAGGCCTCCACGGCCGATCGCGAACCGAGCTGGATCGGCTGGGAGGCCGTCGAGCGGATCCGGGAACAGTACGACATCCCGACCGTGAACCTCGTGAAGCCGGGTGTCGGCGAGACCACTCGCGTCCTGCTCCGCCGGGTGCCGTGGAAGGTGCTCGTGTCGCCGGACGCCCTCGACGACGTCGCCCACGTGCTCCTGCTCGCCGAGCAGCGCGGTGTGCCGGTCGAGGTCGTGCCCGGGTTGCCCTACAGCTGTGTCGGACTCATCAACCCGTTGAGCGACGCCGCGGCGGGAGACGCCCAGTGAGCGCCCTCGTCGCCTGCGACCTCGACCGAACCCTCATCTACTCGCCGAAGGCGTTCTGGCTCGAGACGCCGGACCCCGAGGCGCCGTCGATCGTCGTCTCGGAGCTCTGGAACGGCGTGCCGATCTCGTTCATGACGCGCGAGTCGGAGCGCCTGCTGATCGAGCTGCGCTCACAGGCCGTCTTCATGCCCGTCACGACGCGGACCGTGGCGCAGTATCAGCGGGTGCAGCTGCCGGGTGGTGCGCCCGATTACGCGATCACGAGCAACGGCGGCGAGATCCTCGTCGATGGCGTCCCGGACGCCGATTGGCGCGGTCGCGTGCGAGCGCACCTCACCGACCACACCGCTCCGCTCGACGAGGCGCTTGCGCGCTTCGAGGAACTGGCGTCGCCGACCTGGATCCTCAAGACGAACGTCGCGGACGCGCTGTTCTTCTACTCGATCGTCGAACGCGACGCGATCCCGGCGGGCTGGCTCGAACAGGTCGAGCAGGAGTGCGAACGGCTCGGATGGACGGTGTCGCTGCAGGGACGCAAACTCTACTGCGTGCCGCGGACGCTCACGAAGCACGACGCCGTCAGCGAGATCGCCCGCCGCCTCGACGGACCACTCGTCCTCGCGGCCGGTGACTCGCTCCTCGACCAGTCGATGCTGGAGACCGCCGACCTCGCGTTCCGGCCGGCGCACGGCGAGCTCGACGACGAGGGCTTCACGATCGACACGCTGACGGTCACCGAGCGGCGCGGCATCCTCGCCGGCGAGGAACTGCTGCGGCTGATGACGGCGGCAGCCGTCCGGGGCCGCTGACCCGAGGCCCGATCACCAGGGCAGGTCGAGACTCGGTACCAGGCCGCCCGCGGCTGTGCCGGAGCCCGGGCACACGAGCACGCCATCGGCGTCGGCGAGCCCGCGGAGCATGGCTGCCCCGTGCCAGGGCGTCGGCTCCGCATGCGGCGTCGGCGAGTCCGCATCGTGCACCGAGCGGTAGGGGCGCAGCACCGTCCCTGAGCGAGCCCCGTCGACGGGCGAGGCGAGCACCGCCGGTCGCAGGGCCGGGAGCTCGAGTCCCTGAAACCCCGCAAGCACCGGGTGCACGAGCGTGAGGACACTGAGCAGTGCGGCGAGCGGGTTGCCGGGCAGCCCGACGAACAGACGACCGTCCGGCAGCCGCGCGAGCAGCGCCGGGCCACCCGGGCGGACGTCGACGCCGTCCACGAGGAAGTCCGCGCCGGCGTCGCGGAGCAGCGCTCGGACATGGTCGGCGCGCGAGTCACCGGTACCACCCGTGGTCACGACGAGGTCCCGCTGTTGGCGGGCCGGGACGCCGACCGCACTCGTCAGCCCGAGGGCGTCGGCCGTGGTGGACGCATCATCGCCGACACGGACGCTGGACGTGACGACGCCACCGAGCGAGGCGATCACTCCCGGGAGGGATGGGCCGAAGCTGTCGCGCACGAACCCGGGCGCGGGCACGCCGCTCGTGACGACCTCGTCGCCCGTGAGGACCAGGCGGACCCGCGGCAGCGGCACGACGGGCACGCGGTCGAAGCCGGCGCCGGCGGCGACCGCGAGGTGCACGGGACCGAGACGCGTGCCGGCGTCGAGGACGGTCGACCCCGCGGGTGACTCGGTTCCGGCGGGCCGGATGTGCCGCCCCGGTCTCGCTTCGTCGCTCCGGGCGTTCGGCGCGAGGTGGAGGCTGGCAGCACCCGAACTCTGCTCGACCATGCCGTGCTCGAGCTGGAGGACCGCCTCGGCGCCCGCCGGGATCAGCCCTCCGGTCAGGACGTCGACCGCGACACCGTCGCCGAGTCCGACCGACCGTGCGCGCTCGGCGTCGCCGCCGGTCAGCAGCGTCCACGGGCCGCTCCCGGCCACCGCCCAGCCGTCCATCGCCGAGGAGGCGTAGTGCGGGATCGCGATGGGCGAGACGAGCGGCGCCGCGAGGACGTGTCCGAGGGCCTCGGTGAGCGCCAGGGTGTCGACGACGTCGGACCGCTGCGCGGCACCCGCCGCATGCGCGATGGTGCGGGCGTCCGACCAGGAGGACCTCGTCATGCGGTCTGGTCCGAGGCGACCAGCCGTTCGACGGCCGCGGTCGCGGCCTCGGCAGCGGCGGCCGGATCCGCCCCGCTCGCGAGCGCCTTCCCGACGGCGATGCCGACGAGGTAGGTGGTGAGCGGGGCGGCCGGACGCCGTACGGCGTGCGCGGCCGTGCCCGCGAGTCCGAGGACGGCGTCGATGTCGATCGCGACGTCGCCGAGCTCCAGTTCGGCGGATACTCGTTCGGTCCAGTCGGCGAGGACGGCATGCAGGTCATCGGTCATGGGAGACGCTCCTCAGGGTCGGCGGTCGGCGTGGTGGACGCGGTCGGCGCCGGCGACTCGACGGCGGTGACGACCCCGAGTCCGGTGGCGTCGGCCCAGGTGTCGACGTCGGCCGAGCCGCCGTCGGGAATGGGCACCTGGCGGAGGACGAGTCCGGCGAGCAGCTGGCGGACGGAGACACCCGCGAGGTCACCGCTCGGTTGTGACGCCCGGAGTGCGGCGACCCGGTGTTCCAGGGCCTCCCGGTGGTAGACGGCGAGCAGCGGCTGCTCACGACCGGAGTCGTCCACCGCGACCCAGCCGTCGGTGTCGGTCCCAGTCGCGGCTGTGGCGGCATCGAGCACCGCGGCGAGCGCCGGAGCGGCATCCGGCATGTCGCAGGCGAGGACGGCGACCTGCGCGGGGCCCTCGGCCTCAACGTCATCACGCAGGGCGTCCAGGCCTGCGGCGATGGCCGCGGCAGGGCCACCGAAGACGGGGCGCTCGCGGACGAAGCGGACTGGATCAGTCGTCTCGACCTCGGGGCCGACCACGACGACACGGCCGCCGGCCGCCCGCGCAGCATCGATCGCGAGCTGGAGGAGCGTCCGGCCGTCGCGGACCAACGACGCCTTCGCGACGCCGCCGAGACGGGAGGACCGCCCTCCCGCGAGGATGATCGCGTCGACGGACATGGCACCAGCCTAGGCCGCGATCCAGCCCCCGAGGCGGCTGCGGATCCGGTGAGGCACCTTGCCCTCGTCCGGTGGTGGTGATAGCCATGAGCCATGACTCGCATCACGGCGCGCAGACGCGTCACCCGCATCACGGTGGGACAGCCCGCACGCACCCGCGAGGACGTCCTCGCCGTCGAGGAGCCACTCGAGATCCGTGTCGGTGGTCGTTCGCTCGCCATCACGATGCGGACGCCCGGCCATGACGTCGACCTCGCGATCGGCTTCCTCGTCTCGGAGGGCGTCATCGGTCGGGGTGACGACGTCCGGACCGCGCGGTACTGCGCCGGCGCGACGGACGAGGGCGTCAACACGTACAACGTGCTCGACGTCGCCCTGTCCCCCGGCGTCCCTGCCCCCGATCCGAGCCTGGAACGGAACTTCTTCACCACCAGCTCGTGCGGCCTCTGCGGCAAGGCGAGCATCGACGCCGTCCGGACGAGCTCTCGCTACTCCGTCGCGGACGAGGACTTCCGCCTCGACCCGGCGCTCGTCGTGACCTTCCCCGACCGTCTCCGGGCACAGCAGGCGGTCTTCGAGCGCACCGGCGGCCTGCACGCGGCCGGCCTGTTCGACGCCCGCACCGGCGAGATGCTCGTCCTCCGCGAGGACGTCGGCCGGCACAACGCCGTCGACAAGGTCGTCGGATGGGCGGCGAAGGAGGGGTTGCTCCCCCTCCGCTCCATGGTCCTGATGGTGTCTGGGCGCGCGAGTTTCGAGCTCACGCAGAAGGCCTCGATGGCCGGCATCCCGATGCTCGCCGCCGTCTCCGCTCCGTCCTCGCTCGCCGCCGAACTCGCCACCGAACTCGGGATGACGCTCGTCGGCTTCCTCCGCGGCGACTCGATGGTCGTCTACAGCGGAGCGCACCGGCTTGCCGACCCGGCCGAAGGCTCGGCGCCAGCAGCACTCCAGACTGGAGCGAACGCATGAGCGCCGAACCGCCCGTCGAGGACGTCACCGACGCCGACATCGAGGTCACCCACCCGAAGCACGTCGCCGTCGGCCTGCCCGGCATCCTGCACTCGATGGAGCCCGCCCTCCGGCAGCTCGGGCCGAAGCGGACCGCGGAACTCTTCACCTCGATCAACCAGCGCGGCGGCTTCGACTGCATGAGCTGCGCCTGGCCCGACCCGGACGACCGCAAGAAGCTCGAGTTCTGCGAGAACGGCGCGAAGGCCGTCAT
>Ga0308163_10004691_pt1 | contig 10727 bp, 7 predicted proteins | sample PhyTR1_FD_201037 | JGI IMG/M metagenome (GOLD analysis project Ga0308163, IMG submission 201037) | Phyllosphere microbial communities from UC Gill Tract Community Farm, Albany, California, United States - DLSLT.R1 | ecosystem: Host-associated > Plants > Phyllosphere > Unclassified | place: USA... | reverse complement strand
CCGCCGTCGTCGAATTCATCCACACCGCAACGCTGCTGCATGACGACGTCGTCGACGAATCGTCGATGCGCCGCGGCCGCCAGACCGCCAACGCGCTGTTCGGCAACGCCGCCTCGGTGCTGGTCGGTGACTTCCTCTACTCGCGCGCGTTCCAGATGATGGTTGGCCTGGACAGCATGCGCATCATGCAGATCCTGTCCGACGCCACCAACGTGATCGCCGAAGGCGAAGTGCTGCAGTTGCTGAACATGCACGATCCGGACGTGACCGAAGCGAGCTACCTGCTCGTGATCCGCTCCAAGACCGCCAAGCTGTTCGAAGCCGCTGCCGAACTGGGCGCGCTGATTGCCGGCGCGAATGACGCACAGATTGCGGCCGCCGGCGAATACGGCCGCTCGCTGGGCACCGCGTTCCAGCTGATCGACGACGTGCTCGACTACGCTGGCGACGCCGCCGAGATCGGCAAGAATCTGGGGGACGATCTGCGCGAAGGCAAACCCACCCTGCCCCTGATCTGGCTGATGGAACACGGCACGCCCGAGCAGCGCGAACTGGTGCGCAGCTGCATCGAGCAAGGCGACGAAGCACAATTCGACGCCGTGCTGGCCGCCGTGACGTCGAGCGGCGCGCTCGATTACACGCGGGCACAGGCCGAACAGGCCGCGCGCCGGGCGTCCGAAGCGATTGCCGGCTTGCCCGACAGCCTGTTCAAGAACAGCCTGCTGCAACTGAGCAGCTTTGCCGTTGACAGGAACCACTAAGCGCTTTTATATTACGACCATCCCGGGGTGGTTGTACGTACACCCCGGATCGTCGGGGTGTAGCTTAGCCCGGTAGAGCGCTACGTTCGGGACGTAGAGGCCGGAGGTTCGAATCCTCTCACCCCGACCAGACAACAAAAAGCCAGACGAGGCGTCAGCCGGTCTGGCTTTTCATTTGTCCATGCCTGGATCAGTGGTCGTCTTGCGCGCTAGCGAGCCCCGTCACGTTGTGATTGTCGTCATGCTGCGATTGCAGCGTTCACAGCATCAGAACCCGTTTCCTTCCGCAGCAATACACGCCATGGTAATACTGCGAATTTTTACCGCAAACGATGCACCCGAATTCCGGTACGCCCGGCGGTTTCGATTTATACGCCTTGACCTCGACGCCATTGGCGTCCCAGGTCGTTCCCATCAATTCGAAGCCTGCGGCACTGGCCTCGGATGCCGACGCCGCTTCATACGCCAGAAACAATACGGTTTCACGCTTGCTGGTGGCGCTGTATTCCGCCGCCCGTGCCTGCCATGAGGCAAAACTGTTCATCGTGTGCTGTCCTGGTCTGAAAGGTGGTCTGATGCGGCCGATCAACCACAAGCTGCCAGTCTACACCAGTGCCGTAACGCCGACGTTCAGGCGCCGGCCGCCACCGATAAATTTAGCCCCGTCAGCCCCGCCAGAAAAGCCAGACCGGCAAACCGGTCTGGCTTTTTTATTGCCCGCCTTTCGGCATCAAGCTGCGCTTCTGCTTATGCGGCTTATGGTGCGACGCCAACCGTATGCTGCAGATTGTTGAACCCGGTCGAGGCTTCCCACGTGTTGCTGTTGGCCAGCTGGATCGCATACTCGGGGCGGTCGCGCAGCGACGCCTGTGGATCCGGCAGGTTCAGCAGTACCGAGTACGAACCCGCCGCCATATTGGCCGGCAGCGCCACGGTCTGGTTGATCGTCACGGTCTGGTTGGACAGCCAATGGCGCGGGTCGGTTTCCAGCTTGACGCGATGGGTTGCTCCGCTCGCCGTGTTGCGGAACACGAGTTCCACGTCGCGGCTGTTGAATGGCGCTGACCAGCCCTCGTTCTGCAGCTGCAGGTTGACGACGAAGCCGCCACCCGGTTTCGCCGTGCGCGAGAATGCCCCGCTCTTGAGCACGAAGCGGTAGCCCAGCTTTTGCTTGACCTGGGTGAAGCAGCCCTGCGTTTTCCAGTTGTTCAGCACCGTCGTGTTGTAGTCCAGGTTCAGGTACGACCAATGGAAACGGCCCATTTCGGCAACGGCGGTCGGGCAATCGCTGCGTGGCGGTGCGTAGTTGCACGTTTCGCCGCCCGAGGCAACGTAGTTCGTTTCGGCGGCCAGATATGGAAACTCCACCGATGGATTGATGTAGGTGCCGTAGTCCGATGCGTTGGACAGGAAGCAATCGTTGTGGTGGCCCAGGCGCGCCTTGGCCGAGCCGTTGTAGGCCTCGCTGGCGGTCAGTGCGGTCGGGGTGTACAGCCTGGTCTTGAACAGCGGCATGCGCAACTGCACCATGCGTTCAGCAGGCACCACTTGCAGCAGCTTGTCGACCACCGATTTACGATCAGCAATGTTCTTGGCGGTCATGTTGTAGCTGTCGCCATAATTGTTGGTGTTGCCCCACTCGCCCCAGGCGCCGATCAGGCCGGCCTGCACGACGGCGATGATGTCCTTGTTGGCTGTCAGGTACGGCGCCAGTTGCGTCAGGTGGGTGTTGACCATTGCCGGGGTCGCATCGACCGGCGAGTTGTTGTCGTTGTAGGCGAAGCGGACGATGGCTTTCAGGCCAGCCCGGCGCACCGTGTCCATCTGTTGCTGGAACAGATTGAGCGTGGACTGGCTGATCGGTGCGTTGACGAAGCTGCGTAGATAGAACACGCACAGCATCAGCGATTCACCGCCCGAGGTGCGGAAGCTCGTCAGTTGTGACTGGCTCAGTGGTGTCTCGCAGCCGACGTGGCGGTAAAAGCCGCGCTCCGGGTTCGTGATGACCGCCGTGCTGGCGGTGTAATTTACTGGCACCGTGGTGCCCGGGGATGGCGTTGGTGTTGGCGTTGGCGTCGGCGTTGGCGTTGGCGTCGGCGTCGGCGTCGGCGTTGGTGTTGGCGTCGGCGTTGGCGTCGGCGTCGGGGTTGGCGTCGGCGTTGGGGTCGGTGTCGGCGTTGGGGTCGGTGTTGGCGTCGGGGTCGTCTTGGTGATCGACAGACGCAGGATCGGCGAGAGTTGCGCTGGTGGATCGGTCTGGGTGATCACGCTGATGTTGTCCGCGCCGCCGAGCTCGGCACGAGTCACCGTTATCGTCGCCAGGTTATTGGCCGATGCGTACGGCACGGTTTTGACGAAGGTCCAGGCCCAGGAGCCGTTGTTGCCGCTGTAGCGGTACAAGCGGCCATTCTCGATCATGTAACCGGCGCCGACGCCGTTGAAGGCATAGCCGGTCGTGGTGACGGCATCGTTATCGATGTACACGCGCACCCAGGCCGGCGTGCCGGTATAACGGATGCGGATGCTCAGATTGACGCCGTCGCTGCTTGCCGTCGTCGGGCCCGCCGTGACCGAGGCCGGCGCGAAAGGCGCAGCGACGGCAGCCGACATCAGCACCGGGCTGGAAAGAAGCCCGGCGCACAGCAGTGCGAGCCCGATTGGGCGACGGACGGAAGGAATGGAAGTGGTGTGAATAGGTGACATTTGATAATCGCTTTAAATAAAAATCCAACAACCGGCGCGTGACGATCCCGTCGCCGCTTGCAGCGCAAGTGGCGGGAAGCATCCGCAGACAAAGAGCGTGACGATCCCGCTGCCACTCGCACCGGAGTGGCAGGGATATCCGCAGGACCTGCTGACATGGACTAGCTGTATCGACTGGCGATCAGCTAGCGGCGGGGAAGCGCGGCAAGGCGCTATGGTGGATAACTGGCGACGAGAAGACCGACGGTCTTCCCACGACATGACGCGAGAAAGCGCACACAGACATCCCCTGCTGGGCGTGCTGTGACTACAACGACGTGCTATCGATCATGGCATCTCCTCATTCCTGAAATCATGAAAGCGTTTGAGTTTCCTCAAAGCGATTGGTTCCAAGAAATAAAAAATAATTCCTTGAGAAAAATGTCACCGCTTTGGTTTCCTGATCGCCCCAAACGGGTGTAGTAAGCGAACAGGAATTCAGCGCCAACGTCTGATGTGTGTCAGAAAAATGCTTCTTAAAAATTCAAACACTGGCGTTGGAGATGCTTAGTCTCAATTAGTTCCTCAAATATTTTTCTTTAGGAAAACTGAAACGTTGCAACATTGCGCTAAGTAATTGCAGATAGGGAATATTTAGACAAGCGAGACGCAGCCAGAGCGTGCTCGAGGCTGGTAAAGAGGCGATGGGACTGGGAAAAGAACAGGCGGGAAGTGACTGCTTTGCGGGGCGTGATTACAAGGCGTGGTTCATTCCGCAACAATGTCAACCTCGACGTCGTGCGTGCAGGCTGACGGCATGAACACGGTTTCCCACATGCGCGATATTTTGTCCATCGAAAACCGCTCTCGCGCTTCGACCGCGCGCTGCGCGAATCTGGCCCGTGCACGGCTATCACGCATCAGTGTATCGAGCGCCGAGGCCATGCCATCGAAATCGCCAGGCGCCACCAGGACCCCATCGATCCCGTGGCGGATGATATCCCGGGGGCCGGTATCGCAATCGAAGCTCACTGCCGGCAAGCCATATGCCATGGCTTCGACCAGGGTGTTCGGGAACCCCTCGAAATGCGAGCTCATGGCATACAGACTGGCTCGCGCATACCAGTCGCCCATATTGCCGACACTGCCCGGCAAGAACACGCGTCGCCCCAGTCCGCCCGCCTGCACCTGCGCAGACAACGCTGCGCGCTGCGCGCCCTCGCCCAGGATGATGAGGTCCCAGGCCGGGTGCACGGGCGCCAGCCGGGCGAAGATGGCAATCAGGGTCGTGAAGTTTTTTTCGTCGCTGAGCCGGCCAACCCCCAGCAGGATCTGCCGGCCGGGCGCGCACGCGGTCGCAGGGCTGACATGCGGCGCATGCTGCGCCAACGGCCACACGACGGGGTTCGGGATGACCGGGATACGCCGGGCACGGGAATGGCGTTCCAGCCAGTGCGCGCATTCACGCGTTAGCGCGACGACAGCATGCAAGTGGCCGTAGGCATGACAACGTAACGTTTCCCAGATCACGCCCATCGGCGCCTTGGGCGGAAAATTATGCTCGGAGCCCACCGTGCGCACGCCAGGCAGTCCGCGCGCCGCCAGCGCCAGCACGACATTGGCCGTGTGCATGGCCGACAAGGCCACAGCGGGCTGCACCTCACGCAGCACCCGGCGCAGCGCACGTGCGCGCCGGACCGTGCGCACGACGCCGACGAGCAAGCCGCCGCCCTGGCCAGCGAGATCAAGGCAGCGGCGACCAACGCCGGCATCGAGCACGTAAAAGTCACGCGCCTGCGGGGCCACGGTCACCACCGTGACGGCCCAGCCGAGCGACGCCCAGTGGTTGGCCAGGTTGGCGACCACGCGCTCGGCGCCGCCATTTTCCAGCGAGTGAATGTAGATCAGTAATCGCATCGTCGATCGCCTCCAGGTTTCATCGCACCGTCAGCCGCATGCAAGCGGAATGCGCGCGCTGCGCCAGGTTGCGATCAAGGCACACCGTGCCGGGCGCAGAGCTGGCCGATGGATTGGCAACGACGCGGCCGTCAAAGTCGCCGGCAATCGTGCCATGCAGCGCGATACCGTCCCACACACGCGAGGTGGTCGCCTTGATGAAGAGGGCTTCGTGGTCGAACAAAAACAGGCTCGCGGCGGGAGCAGCATGGGCGAGATGGACCGTGGCGTCGATGTTGCGGATCGCGCCGTCAGGTTCATCGCCCTGGTGATAAAGGTGAATATAGCTGCTGTAGGCGCCCTGGCCCGAGGCCGCGAGCGCGATCCGTACGTTCTTTACGTTGCCCATGCTGGCGCCGCCGCAAATCAGCGCGATGAGTCCGTTGCTACCGGGCCACTGGGCGGTACTGGATACCGTCATCCGGATGTCGGCATTGCGCAGCGCCGACGCAATGACGGCCCGCCGCACGTTGTGACATACCAGGTCGATATCGACATTCTCCCTGATGAAACTGGCGCTGACGCCGTAATACGCGTAGCGCACTTCGCCGTGCACACGAATATTCGAGAGCAGGCGCCGCGTGGCGGCGTTGTTGTGCGACGAGAGCAGACTCACGACCCGTTCGGCGTAGCAATCGACCAGCATGAAGCCATGGCTCGGCCGGTCCGCCTGGATGCCCACGCACACCAAGCCACGCCAGTCGGGCCGCGGGTCGAATCCTCCATCGGCGAAGCTGGCGCCGGCAATCGTGATGTTCTGAAAATTGAAAAAGTAAAACAGGTTGGGCATGACATTGGCCGCGGTCGTGACCGTGAACAGGGCGCCGTACGCCGAGATGGCAATGTCGCGCGCATTGCGGCACAGGACAAAGGTGGCGGCGTCGGTGCAGTGGCCAAAATCGTAGACGCCGCGCGGGACCAGCAGGGTGCCGCCGCCCTGCACTGCCAGTGCATCGAGGGCCTGACGAAACGCCGCGACCAGCGTTGCCACCCGCGCCCCGGGCAGCCCGCCGTAGTCGGCCAGGCTGACGATGGCCGGCGGCACCATGGCGGCCTTGATGCCGCCCACCTGGTTGCGCCGGGGCTGGCCTCCCGTTGCATCGCCAACGGGGGCTGGCAACAACGCCGCCGCCGCGCCCAGGGCGGCGCCACGCAGCAGCAAGTTACGCCGCTTTGCCGACAGGTTCTTCATCTGGTCACCATGCAGACAAAGCGTCATTTGCGGCGCTGTAACAGGTAAAACGACTTGAACACGAGTCGGGCCCAGGTCGCCCGCTTGTGCCGGTGCAGCAACTGCTTGGCCGACCGCGTGGCCGCAGCGATCATGGCGCCGATCGCATGATCGATATTGCGCAGCAGTGTGATGGGCGAACGATAGAGATGCACTTCATCCATGTAAAACGGCACGCCCAGCAAGCGCTCCTTGAAAGCGAACACGCCGCCGCCAAGATAAAACCGGGTCCCGCCACGCACGATGCTTTCGCAGATCGTCAGGTAGACGCACAGTTTGCCAAGCCCGAATTTTTCATACTGCGGGTCGTACCCCATCGCGTCGCCGAAAAAGCTGGCGCCAACCTGGTAATTGACGGAGCCGGCGCAGATGCGGCCATCGATCAGGATCACGTGCACGAATCCGCACAGCCGGGCCAGCCGGACAAGCCGCGCCACGTCGTAGAAAAACACGGCGTCGCCGGCATTGATCTTTCGTTCGCTCAACGCGACGATCGCCCGGATATGGTCTTCGTCGATATCGTCATTGACGAAAAAGCGCGACTCGAACGACGGATAGTGGCGCCGGATGCCATTCAGGCCCTGGTGGATGCTGGCGCGCGTGGACTTGCCGATGCCCGCCGTGTAGGCCTCGGGCGTGGCAGGTAGGGTGACGACATAGCTGCCCTTGGCCCGGTACTGTTGCACCGGGAATCCGAGCTCGCGGGTCGCGGTCTTGACGGCCCTGAAACGGATCACGTCAATCTGCGGAAAATGCACGAAAACATACGCCACGAAGCGCGCCATTTCGGCCTGCGGCACCTCGATCATTTCGTTGATGACGTCGAGCCGGCGCCCGCTGAACGTAAACAGCAACACCGTGCTGGGCACGCCGGCGCTGTGGGCCAGGTAGCAACTGGCATGTTCGATCGACCGGAACACCTTGAAAAACGCGAGCGACGAATGCAGCGAAGCATAGGTTGTCACCAGTGCCTCTTCGACGTCGGCGGGCAGTTGCCCGACATGGCACGTGACGCTGTCGGACGGCGGGGGAATCAATGCGCTTGCATGCATGCTGGTTGCTCCTGTTGGGGGTTGGCAGGGCTGAAACCACAGCGCGCCAGGTTCTCTTCGAGTGCAGCGCTCAGGCTGCCCTGGTAGCAAATTGCCGCTTGCGGATCGCGGCGCCGGATGTCCTGCACCACGCCTGCGATGAACGCCTCGACCAGATCGGGCTGCATGCATTGCCGATGCACGTATAAACCGGACAGGACAGTGCCTGTGCCCGCCGTGTTCCCTGTCGCCCAACAAAACAGGCCCAGCCGGTTGCCGTGGACGAGGCTATAGAAATGGTCGGATCGTTCCATGCGCTTCATGACCGTGTTCAAGAATGCGCAGTACCCCAATGCCGCATCGTTCGCGTCAAACTGCAGCACATCAGGCAAGCTGTCGCGGGATGGCAGCAACGCCGCTGCGGCCTCGCGGAACGACGCGGATCGAAGGGTGCGAGAGACAACTGCGGGGCGTGCGCGGCGCCGCAGCCACCCGGCGGCGATACTCGCCCAGCGCTGGGGCCGGATGCCATGCACGATGGCGAGCACGTCATGGTGGCGCCAGCCGGCCCGGGTCGCCAGTGCCCTGGCGGCGTCAAACAGGCGCTGACGCGCCGCCGTCAGCAGGAAGCTGCGCAGATCGCGGTGGATCGTCAGTGTCGAGACGTGATCGTGCGCCGTCGCAAAATGCTCCTTGTACCCGTCGCCACCTGGCGTCAGGTCGAGCAACGGCATCTGCTGCGCGGCGAGATGCACGCCCAGCATCGCCAGGAGCAAATTGCCGGGGGAGTGGGCAGATGTGGCCGGGTGATAGGTATTGATCCCGAGATGCACGGCCCGGCCGGCGCTCACGAGGCCGATGTGGGACGCAGCAATGGCGCCATCCACCGTCAGGATCGTGACGTGCAGCAGGCCTTGCCGGTGCAGCGCGATATAAAAACGCTTTTTTGCCACGTCGAGCGTGAATGGCTTTTCGCGGTACAGCGCTGCCTGCCTGAAATCATACTGGTCGCAAATGGCATCGATGACCCGCAGGAAATGGGCGTGCTCGACAACCTGCTCGAACCGCACCGCGCCTAGCCGGCTCAGGCGATTGACATTTTGCCGGTGATTTTTCTTGTTGCGTTGCCGCTGCATCGCGACCGGGTCGATCTGCATCAGCGGCCGGCGCACGGAGCGCAGCGTTACCCAACGTCGTGCATCGGATGCGTCGTTGCGCCACGCCTCGAGCCAGGACAGCGGCGTGCCGGCCGGCAGGTAACGCAGCGCAAGATCGGCGCGCGGAAGATGCTCGCGCACGGCGCGCAGCGCCGCCGTGATGAACGATGCGCCGGCGTCCGGGGGCTGCAGCCAGCTTTGGTATTCGGCGTGGCGTTCACCGGCGCCGGTGAGGCGCTGGGCCTTGTCGTCCAGTGCCAGCGGCAACAGGCCGACCAGCGCGCCGTCGGCGGTTTCCTGCAGCACGACAACGGGCACGAACAGCGCCCCGTACAAGCCATACCACGGCAAGACGAAATCGGGATCCTGGCAGGCAGTGGCCCATGGGCAAATGGCATGCAGCGCCCGCCACGCCGTCACGAACGTCTGCGCGCCGATATGGGCCAGTGCGGCGTCGCCGGTCAGCAAGCGCAGCGTCATATCAGACTTGCGCCGTCGTTTCGAGGCCCTGCACCGCACGTGCATGCCCACAGGCTTCGATTTGCCGCAGTGCATTCAGGTAGCGTGCAATCACGACGTTTTCATCGAATTGCGCGACGACCTTGTTCCTGCCTGCCTGGCCCATGGCCAGGCGCTGCGCATGCGTCAGGCCAACCATCCGGACCATCTTGTCGGCCAGGTCGGCCGCATCTTTTACATTGCACAGCAAGCCATTGGCCTGATGCTCAACGATATCCTTGCAGCCGGCCACGTTCGTGGCGATGATCGGGCGCGCCATGGCCGCCGCCTCGAGCAGCGTATGCGGCACGCCCTCGCGGTACGACGGCAACACGACACAATCGGCACGCGCCAGGTAGGGCCGGACGTCGTCGGTCTCTTTCAGGTACTCGATCAGTCCGCTGCTTTTCCAGTCCACGATTCGCTCGAGCGGGATCGAGTTCGGATTGTGCGCATCGACCGGCCCCAGCAGCTGAAACCGCACGCCCGGCAACTGCTGGCGCACGATGCGCGCTGCGGCGGCGTATTCCTCGATACCTTTATCGCGAAGCATCCGCGCCACGAGCAAAAAACAAAACGCGTGCGCTGCGGGTAGCCGCGTCGGCAGCGGCTGGAATTGCTGCAAGTCGATGCCGGAGCCAGGCAGGACTTCCGCCACGTCGGGCCGCGCCAGGCCCGCGTCGACGAACAGCTTGCAATCGTCGGCATTCTGGAAAAACACCCGGTTCGATTGCCTGAGCGAGCAGCGGTACAGCTGCTTGACGAGGTACGTCAACGGCGAGTTGTTGATGAAGGTCGCGCCAAGACCCGCGATATTGTTGATGACCGGAATACCGAGCCGGTGCGCGGCAATCGATCCATAGATGTTCGGCTTGATCGTGTAGCCCAGGTAGGCCAGCGGGCGTACCGATTGCAGGACACGCCAATACTTGACCAGCAGCGATAAATCGCGACTGGGGCTGGTGCCGTTATTGTCCATCGAAATCGTCTTGAAACGACAGCCGAGCGATGCCAGCCGGTGCGCATAGGCATCGGCTGGCGCCATGACCATGACGTCGTAGCCTTGCGCGATCAGGGCCTTGACCAGGCCGGAGCGAAAATTGTGGATATTCCAGGCGGTATTGACCGAAATAACGATTTTCTTGTTCATGGTGTTCATCCTCAGGAAGATCGGACGCAATGCACGAGGGTCATGTCGCCAATGGGCATGGCGCCGCGACAGCCGGCGGCGCCGGAGAGTGCAGCGCGGCGTCACCTGCTTTACGGTGCGGCCCGGCCTGCTGTTCGAGCCACGACTGGAACATCAGGACATCCCACAAGTGGTATTGCCAGTTGCGGCGGCCATCCAGGTGCTCGCGCCAGCGGGTGCGCAGCAGCGCAGGCGCGAAGAAGCCTTCGCTGCGCAGCCGCG
>Ga0308163_10004690_pt1 | contig 10733 bp, 4 predicted proteins | sample PhyTR1_FD_201037 | JGI IMG/M metagenome (GOLD analysis project Ga0308163, IMG submission 201037) | Phyllosphere microbial communities from UC Gill Tract Community Farm, Albany, California, United States - DLSLT.R1 | ecosystem: Host-associated > Plants > Phyllosphere > Unclassified | place: USA... | reverse complement strand
CGCTGAACGGCAGCTCGACCCCTGTTTCGGCGAGGTCACGGCGATCGACCTCCGCGCCTTCCGTGCCGCGTGGTGCCGCGGCGCCGCGCGGCTCAGCCGTCGTGTCGCCAGGGGGAAGGACTATTCCTGGTCCGGACTGTACGGTGGCCCCCGCGAGGTCGACCGCCGCGAGGCCCGGGGCGGTCACCGTGACGGACACGACGCCGGCGAGACCGGTGCGGATCGGGGGGACAGCGGCGAGCCCGCGCGCGTCGGACATCACGTCCGCCGAGGTGGACCCGTCGAGGAAGGTGGCCGCACCCGAGAGGGTGAAGGTGACGGGCTGAGTGCCGGCGCCGAGGCCCGCGGCATCGAGGAGGCTCACGCCCTGCTCGAGATCCACCACGGTCGACTCGGCGATGGTCATCGATTCGCCGAAGGGGACCATCGACAGCGTGGTGGCGACCCCGTTCACGCTCAGCTCCGACACCGCGGTGGACCCGCCGCCTTCCCAGTCGCCCCAGGCTTCGAACACGACACGGACGGCCGACGCGGTCACCGAAGGGAAGGAGGCGGTGTTCGTCGCCTCGCGGTCTCGCGACGGTGGTGTCGGAGCGATACCGGGGACCTCGAGCCAGTCACCGGAGGCGGCGTCCAGAAACTGCAGCGTCCAGGCTCGGGCGGGGATGATCCCGCGTCGGTCGTCGTCGGCTGCGTCGCTCGCGAACCGGACACCGAAGGAGTCGATGGTGACCGGCTGCGGCCACGCGAGACTGACCCACTGCTGTCCGACGCGGGGCCACGAGCTCCAGAAGGTGCCGATGTCGCCGTCCGCGGCCCAGTCGACCGAATTCTGGTCCGAGGTGAAGGACGCCGTGCGCGCGGCGAGCGGCGCGATCTCGCCGACGTACTGCGTGCACGGGACCGTCACCGTCACCGTGGCCTGCCGGGACGCCTCATCGATCGCATCGACCCCGACCGTCATGCCCCCGTTCAGCGCGACGGTCTCGCCGACCTGCACGAACTCGTTCCCGACGGTCGTGTCGCCCGGTCGCTCGAGGACGTCACCGCCCGGTCGTTCGGCGCTCGATCGCAGGATCTGCACACCGGAGACGCTGCGGGGGACCTCCCACGGGCTGCTGTACGCCCCGCCGTCTGCGCGGGCGTCGGTCTTGTCGTTGTATTGCAGCCAGTAGCGCGCGTCCGTGTTCTGTGGGTCCGTCCAGGTGAGGACCCGTGGTGCTCCGGGGCCGGCACCGAGCGTGTCGATCACTGCGGTCCGTGGCGCTCCACACGTCGGTTGACGTGTGGCGGCGAGCGTCCCGAGCCGGGCGAGCGTCGGCGCGGACAGCGGCGTGAACGCCCACGAGTCACCCATCACATCGGTCCGGTTGCCGTACTCCTCACGCTGGCAGTCGGGAGCAGTCGGAGCCGTTCCGTAGTCCCAGCTCGAACCGCACTGCACGCTGGAGGCGTGATTGAGGGAGAGGTTGTGTCCGAGCTCGTGAGCGAGCAGGATCGCATCGGGGCCGCCCTGAAACGTTCGCCCGCCGTCGTCCGGATCTCCCGGCTGCTCGCCGTTGGCCCAGTTCGGGCACGGATCACCGGGCGGGACCATGGCGACGAGGTGCCGCGCGGGGCCGCCCGTCCATCCGTCCGTCCGGCTGATCCACTCGTGGAGCCCGCCGGTGTTGCTGCAGGCGATCGGTTCGTCGACGACCTGCCAGTCGAGCAGACGTTCGAGAGCGAATCGGACCTTCCCCCCGGTCTCACGATCGTAGAACCGGTCGACGAGTTCGAGTGCGCGGGCGGCCTCCTCCTTTGTGAACGACGGCGTGGTGCCCTGCGGCGCGACCAACGCGATCGTGACCTGATGCGTCACGATGTCCGCGCGCGCCGGGATGTCCACGTCGACGAAGTCGGAGCCCAGGACGGCCGCCGCGGACTGGTCGAACGTGTCAGCGACGGTTTCGACCTCCGACGGAACGACCCGGTCGCGGTCCTGGGCATCGTGCTCCGCGTGCTCGCCCGTGACGCCGTGGTCGTCCCGCGCCGGTGGGGCCTCCTGTGCCACCGCGTCGCCTCCGGTGACCAGTGGGGCGGCCAGGCACCACACGGCGATGAGCGCCAACGCGACGGCGAAGCGGCGATCTGGTCGCGTACGCCCAATGTCTCGTCGGGTGAAGGGTCGTCCGGCCACGGTGCTCCTCTGGTGTCGCGTCGTGTTGGTCGGCTTCCGTGAGTCGAAACGCCTTTCGGTCACCATAGGGTCTCGGCGTGGAATCCTCAACAAACAGGGAGCGCGGCGACGCATTCGAGTTTCGAAAGCCGTGATCGTGGCGCACGACACTCGACCCTGCCTGCGCGGGCAGCCCCCAAGGCTGTCGGCGGGCAATACACTCGACACTGGCGGCGGATGCCGCCCGGCGGGGTTGCCATCGGTGACCGGCACCCGCCTGGGATGTATCGGGGTGGCGATGGCACGGGGTACTGACGGGGAGCGGCGCGACAGCCCGCGGAACGTGACCTTGACCGCGGTCGCCCGTGAGGCCGGGGTGTCGACTGCGACCGCTTCCAAGGCGTTGAACGACCGGTTCGATGTCAGCGAGTCGACTCGGGCGCGGGTCCGCGACGTCGCCGAGCGACTCGGGTTCGTTCCCAACGCGCTCGCTCGCGGACTCCTCGCCGGGCGATCGCACACGGTCGGGATCCTGACGAACGACCTGCAAGGGCGCTTCGTGTCGAAGATCATGGTCGGCGCCGAAGAGGCGATCGGGCGTGGGCACTCGACGGTGCTCCTCGCGAACTCTGACGGCGACGTCGGTCGGCAGGCCCATCAGCTCCAGGCGCTGTTGGAGCGCCGGGTGGACGGATTGATCATCGTCGACGAGTACCTGGAGGAACGGCCCCCACTGCTCGTCAGGGGGGTCACGCCGGTGGTCTACGCGTTCGGCATGTCCGAAGACCCGACCGATGTGTCTGTCGTCCCGGACGTCCGCGAGGGCGGGCGGGAGGCGGCTCGACATCTCCGTGCCATCGGTCGGACCCGTCTCGCCCATATCGGTGGGGACATCACCTCCTACTCCGGTGCGGAACGCGCACAGGGGTTCCTCGACATCGTCCCCACTGCCGGCGATGCAGTCCTGCGCCGTGAGTACACCGAGCAGTGGGGGTGGGATGCCACCGGGCGGTTGCTCGCCACTCATCCCGAGACGGACGGGATCTTCGCGGGCAACGACCAGATCGCGCGCGGAGCCATCGATCGACTGCACGCCGAGGGTCGACGCGTCCCAGAGGACGTTGCCGTCGTCGGCTACGACGATTGGCAGGTCCTCTCACTGCTCGGGCGGTTACCGATCACCACGATCGACATGCGCCTGGAGGAGCTCGGCGCGGAAGCGGTCCGGCAACTGTTCGGCGGCCAGCGCACACCTGGACGCGTCTTCATCCCTCCGCGGCTCGTTCCTCGGTTCTCCACGCTCGGCATGTCGTCTTGACCCTCCTCCCTTGAGGGTCGACGGAGCCCACGGTGGTTCGCCTCGATCCACGTGGGTCTGAACCGCGATGACTTCTTAAAGGTTTTCGACCTCGCTCCTCAGGCGTGTCGCCGCGTCTTTTCGCTGATGTCGAGGCCGATCGTCGTCGGCGGGCATCGGCGCCTGTTGCGATCGCGACGGCTCGCGGTTAGCCTGCTCGAAACGCTTTTCGAAACAAACGCGTTCGCCGTCTTGAACGAAGGAGTTCACATGTCCATGTCCCAGAGAGGGGCGAAGGTGGCCGCCATGGTGTCCGCCGCGACTCTGCTCGGAGCCCTCCTACCTGCGCTGACCTCGATCGGCACCGCCGGTCAGCCGGCCCAGGCCGCGGAGGACTGCCCGGTCGACCAGGGCGCTGCTCCAGAGCAGGTGAACACCGCGCTCGGAGCCTCGACGGTCTCCGCGTCCTATACCGCGGGTTGGAACGCCATCGGTGCCGTCCGCGACGGTCAACGGGTCTTCGCTGGAGGCGCGAACAACCAGATGTGGGGGACTTACACCGCGGCCGACCGCCCGGCTGAGCAGTGGCTGCAGTACGACTGGACCGAGTCGAGGGTGCTCACCGGAGCGTCGATCGCGTTCGCGCGCGACGCCGAATCGGACACCGCCGGCGACGGCCTCGCCGTGCCGAGCTCCTGGCGACTGCAGTCGTGGAACGGTTCGGACTGGGCCGACGTGGCCTTGGCGGACGGCAGCGCCTTCACCCGCGACAAGGATGCCGACAACCCGGTGACCTTCGCAGCACCGGTCGAAACGACCCGTCTGCGTGCGGTCTTCGCCGCCACGAGTGACGGTCGGACCTACGCCGCCGTCGCTGTGAGCGAGTTCGAAGCCACGGGCGCTCCGACGACCACCGACGGCACGGAATGGCTCACCTCGAGCGCGTTCAACGTCGGCATCAGCAGGAAGACCGGGGGTGTGTACCACCTGGGCAACGCTTCCGACGCGCCGTACTGCACCAACTACGTGGCCAATCCGACGGTTCGGCCGGAGTTCGACGTCGACGACTCCCGTTGGCTGGGAGACGTCGGCATGCGGATCAACGGCCAGCCGCGCATGACGAGCCTGTCGGACGACATCCGGAGTGTCACGAAGGACGGGGATTCCATCACCGTCTCCTACGACGGCGATGCGCAGAACGCGAACGGCATCCGCGGCTTCGGTCTTGACGAGACCTACAGCCTGACGGGCGCCGACCGCGACGTGCTCGACTGGAAGCTGAAGCTCGCGAACACGGCCGACGCCCCGATGACCGTCGAGGACCTCGGCCTGCCGCTGTTGATGAACGCGTGGTGGGACGGCGGGAATCAGACGGGCATCTACGAGCAGAACGTCGGCCGCCATTCCTTCGTGGCCGAAGACGGGTCCTACATGGTGTGGAAGCGTCCGAACGGTGAGGGGCCGTTCCTGGTGATGGTCCCGCAGGACGGCACCAGTCTCGAGTTCAAGGACAAGGCTCGACCCGGTGAGGGTACGTTCGCCGAGCGCGACCCATCGTGGGAGGGGCTCGTCGAGTACTACATCCACTCCGAACACATCGCCCCGCTGCGAGCAGGTGCGGAGCAAGCCGCACAATACCTCCCGGCCACCTCCGCGACCATCGAGCCCGGTGCGGACAAGACCTACGGGTTCACCTTCCGGTGGGCGGACGACTACGCGGACATGCGCGACGTGCTCTACGAAGCTGGCGTCGTTGATGTCCTCTCCCTTCCGGGCATGACCATTCCCCAGGACACGAAGGCGACCCTCGCCGTCCGCGCGAAGGACGGCATCGACAGCGTCATCGCCGGCGGCGGGACGAGCTCCGCCGGCTCGGACAGCGTGATCGTTCCGGTCGGCGAGAAGAACGGCTACCAGCTCTACGACGTCACCTTCCCGACGCTCGGCGAGAACTTCGTCACGGTCAACTACGCCGGCGGCAAGACCTCCGTCTTGCAGTACTACTCGATCGAACCGGTCGAGCAGCTCATCGACGCGAACGCCGACTTCATCGCCGGCAACCAACAAGCCAAGGACCCTTCCAAGGGCTACGACGGCGCGTTCCTGCAGTGGGACATGCGGACGAAGCAGATCATCACGCGGGACACGTTCGCCTCGGCCGCGGTCGCCGGGATCGACGAGTTCCGGATGCGCTGGATGACCGGAGGGTCCGACGACGTCGGACTATCGCCGGCGGCGTTCCTCGCGGAGAAGAACGCGCTGTCGCCGGATGCCGGCGAGGTCGAATCGCTCGACTACTACATCGACAACTTCATCCTCGGCTACCTGCAGAACCAGTTCGCCGACGGTGAGCGCACCTGGAACCTGTACCACTGGTACGACGGTGGTGACGGTGACCGCCCGGCGACCGGTCGCGACGACGGCACGAGTCCCGGTGTCGGTGACGGCCTCGCCACGTGGCGGGTCATGAACTCGCCGCACGTCTGGAACACCTACTACAGCATGTACAAGATCGCCAAGCAGTACCCCGACCTCGCGGAGCGCCCAGCCGCGGAGTACCTCGACATGTCCTACCGGACCATGAAGGCGTACTTCGAGCACACCGACGCCGGCTACTTCCTGCCCGGTTCGTCCATTCACCTGGGCTCGATGGGGGAGCTGTCCTATCCGCTGATCGAAGCGTCTCTTCGCAGCGAGGGACGGGCATCGGAGGCTGACCTCCTGGTGTCCTACTTCAAGGTCAAGTACGAGGGGTTCGCCGCCCAGAAGTACCCGTTCGCGTCGGAGATGAGCATCGACACCACGGCGTTCGAGACGAACTACACCCTGGCGAAGATGTTCGGCGACCAGTCCTTGGCGAGGAAGGTCACGCTCGCGTCACTGGCCGCCCGCGGAACACAACCGCTGTGGTACCACTACGGGAGCGACACCAGGCACATGGGCGAATCCTGGTGGAACCTCAGCTACGAGACGCAGCTTGGTGCGTGGCAGCAGCAGGACTACGCGAAGAACTCGGATCCGGCAGCTGATGGCATCGATCCCGACGAGCTCATGCGCTCGACGTACGGCGCGTACCTCGCGGGCTGGGCGAACATCAACTCCGGGCAGATCAGCGCGGACCCGGCCAACTACGGTGCGGCCTCGTGGGTCTATAACAGCGAGAAGGGCTCCAGCGATTACGCGTTCATTCCGAAGATCGACGGCTGGTGGGCCTGGTCGGGCGAATCCGCGCTCGGCTTCTGGGGCGCCCTGCACACCGCCTCGGTCAACGTCGTGGACGACGAGGTCGTCGGGGTCTACGGCTACGGCGGCGAGGTGGCGGTCACGGACACGACGTACACGGTCACTCCGAAGGACGGGGTCCGTCAGCGTCTGAACGTGTTCCCTGAGGGCAAGCTCGCGATCGAACTGAGCAACGCCAAGTACACCGAAGCAGTGGTCGAGAAGGGCCTCGGGAGTGTCACCCTCACGCTCGAGGACGCGGACCGCAAGGCGGTCAGCCCGACGGTCACGATGCGGAACCTGCCCGCAGGTGCCTACGACGTGTTCGTCGACGACCAGCTCGTGCTCGGAGCGACGGCGGCGGAACTCGCGGCCGGTGTCGCTCTGCCTACGCCTGGCGAGGGAGCGCAGGAACTCCGCGTCGTGCTCGCTGAGGGAACCTCGACCGCACCGGTGGTCGCCGTCGAACAGTCCTCGGTGGCGGCAGGCGGTTCGGTCACGGTCTCCGGGAGCGGGTTCGACGCCGGAGAACCGGTGGATTTGGTCCTGAACTCGGACCCGGTGTCGCTCGGTGACGTCATGGCTGATGCCGCGGGTTCCTTCGCCGTCATCGTCACCGTACCCCTCGTCGTCAACACTGGACCGCACACGCTCGTGGCGACGGGACGAGAATCGACCCGTCAGGCGTTCGCTGCGCTCGAGGTGACCGCCGTCATGACCGGAGGCGGAGCGAGCGGCGGCGGAGCGAGCGGCGGGTCGGGCACGACGAGCGCCGGAACCGTGTCGGCGTCCGCTCGACCGGGCGGGCTGGCGTCGACCGGGTTTGCGGGGTTCGGCCTCCTGCTGGCCGGGGGCATGGCCCTCGCTGGAGGTGCTGCGCTCGTGGCCCGAGCGCGGGAGCGTCGGGTCGCGTCGTAGCACTCGATCGGCGGGGCGTTCTGGTCAGCCAGACGCCCCGCTGCCCGTTGCCTGGGGCGCGATTCTGACGTCGGACCGACCAGCGAGAACCTCCGATTCGAGCTCTCAGGCAGGTGATCGCAGGCCGCCTGAGCTCCAACGCTCGCCGACTCCCAGGATCATTCCGCGAGGTGATCGCCAACCCCCTGTCGGACTCGGGCCTCAGCGGTACCACCGACTGTGGGTCTTCGCCCAACAGTGCAACGGGCACATCGCTGTAACGGGCACATCGCGGGACGCGTAATGAGCAGGTCAGCCAACGGCCGAATCAAGCCCTGTATCTGGCCCTGGAGCTCGTCCCCGAGGCGTCCCCTCGTGGTGCAATGAAGGCTGCCAGGCGCACATCTCAGCAACGCGAGGCGCCCGGAAACACGCGGATCTACCCCATCCGGGAGTCTTTACACCGTGGATGTCGTCGGTTCGATCCCGGCAGGGCCCACCGGACAAGAAGCCCCGAGATCATGCGGATCTCGGGGCTTCTTCGTATCCACGGACCGCCGGCAGGGCTTGGCTCCCCCTGTCGGCCCGTTCCCATGGTGTCCCCGCGGTTTGACGGGCGTGTGACCAAGATCCTCCAGTCATGTTCATTTGTTAAGACATTCTGTGTATGCTGGTTCTGGCCGCATCGAACAGCTCACAGAAAGTTGTACAGAGACGTATGACCGCTCCATCAGCCATCACGTACGACGTCGTCACCATGGGACGCGTTGGCGTCGACATCTACCCGTTGCAGGACGGCATCGGCCTCGAGGACGTCGACACCTTCGGCAAGTACCTCGGGGGGAGCGCCGCCAACGTCGCTGTCGCCGCCGCCCAGCACGGGCACCCGACGGCGCTCATCAGCAGGACGGGTGACGACCCCTTCGGTCGATACGTCCACCGCGAACTCGGACGCCTCGGCGTCGCTGACGAGTTCGTCGGTTGGGAGACGGACTTGCAGACACCGGTCACCTTCTGCGAGATCTTCCCGCCGGACGACTTCCCGTTGTACTTCTACCGGAAGCCGAAGGCGCCTGATCTGACGATCACGTCGAAGTCCCTCGACCTCGACGCGATCTACCGCGCCAAGGTGTTCTGGGCGACGGTGACGGGGCTCAGCGAGGAACCGAGCCGCTCGGCCCACTTCACCGCGTGGGAAGCCCGCGCCCGCCGGCCGCTGACGATCCTCGACCTCGACTACCGTCCGATGTTCTGGAACTCGGCCGAGCAGGCTTCCACCCAGGTCGGGCGAGCGCTCGAACACGTCACGGTCGCGGTCGGCAACCGCGAGGAATGCGAGGTGGCTGTCGGCGAGACGGAGCCCCACCGCGCTGCAGACGCATTGCTGGAACGCGGCGTCGAACTCGCCATCGTCAAACAGGGTCCGAAGGGGGTCCTTGCCAAGACGCGCGACGAGACCGTCGAGGTCCCGCCGTACTTCGTGGACGTCGTGAACGGACTCGGCGCGGGGGACAGCTTCGGTGGCGCCCTCTGCCACGGACTCATCGAAGGGTGGGGTCTCGAGAAGATCCTGCGGTTCGCCAACATCGCCGGAGCGATCGTCGCGTCGCGGCGTGAGTGCTCGACGGCCATGCCGAACTCCGCCGAGGTGCTCGAGATCCTCGACACCATCAGCGCCGTCGGTGCAGCAGACCTCGGAGGTGCCCGATGACCATCGTGAACAACGCCAGGACATCGCGGTTCCTCCGCGAAAATGAATTCGAGCGCCTGCGCGAGGTCCGCGCATCCGACCCGGCCGCCATCGCCCGCGCCCATGCCGGCCGACGTCGGCGCGAGCTCATCCGCGGTGACGGCCGACTCTTCATCGTCGCTGCCGACCACCCGGCTCGCGGAGCCCTCGGTGTGCGCGACGAGTCGATGGCCATGGCCGACCGGTACGAGCTCCTGGACCGCCTTGCGCTCGCGCTCTCGCGTCCTGGTGTCGACGGCGTGCTGGGCACCCCGGACATCATCGACGACCTCGCCCTCCTCGGTCTGCTCGACGACAAGGTCGTGGTCGGATCGATGAACCGGGGTGGGCTGCGCGGCGCCGCGTTCGAGATGGACGACCGGTTCACCGGCTACGACATTCCCGGGATCGTCCGAGACGGTCTCGACTTCGCCAAGACACTCCTCCGAGTGAACCTCGGCGATGCCGGATCGGTCGCGACCATTGAAGCGAACGCCCGTGCCGTCGATCAGGCGGTCGAAGCTCGCGTGCCGATCATGCTCGAACCGTTCATGAGCGAGTGGCGCGAGGGACGGATCGTCAACGACCTCTCAGTCGAGGCGGTCATCACCTCGATCGCCATCGCGTCCGGCCTCGGATCGAGTTCGGCCTACACCTGGATGAAGCTGCCGGTCGTCGAGGACATGGAACGCGTCATGGCTGCGACCTCGATGCCGACACTCCTGCTCGGTGGCGAGCCGAACGGCCATCAGGACGACGTCTACTCGTCCTGGGAACGAGCCCTCGAATTGCCCGGTGTCCGCGGGCTGGTCGTCGGACGCACCTTGATCTACCCCGCCGACGGCGACGTCTCCGCTGCAGTCGACACCGCGGCGGGGCTCGTCCACGCCGACCTCCCCTCCTGAGCCTCCCGATCCGCCGCGATCGCTGATCCTTCACAGATTGGAACCACCCGCATCATGAGCACTGACTCCCTCCCCGTCGTCCCGCACTGGATCGACGGAGCCGAGGCCCCGTCCACCTCGGGTCGGACCGCCCCGGTCTACGACCCGGCACTCGGTGTCGCGACGAAGCACGTCGCGCTCGCCGATCAGGACGAGATCGCCGCAGCTGTCGCATCGGCTGCCAAGGCCTTCCCGGCTTGGCGCGACTTGTCCCTCGCGAAGCGTCAGCAGGTCGTGTTCAAGTTCCGTGAGCTGCTCGAGGCGAAGAAGGGTGAGCTGGCGGAGATCATCACCGCGGAGCACGGCAAGGTCGTCTCCGACGCGCTGGGTGAGATCACGCGCGGGCAGGAGGTCGTGGAGTTCGCGACCGGTCTCGCGCACCACCTGAAGGGTGAGTTCTCCGAGCAGGTCTCCACCGGTGTCGACGTGTACTCCACGAAGCAGCCCCTCGGGGTTGTGGGCATCATCTCGCCGTTCAACTTCCCC
>Ga0308163_10004689_pt1 | contig 10734 bp, 10 predicted proteins | sample PhyTR1_FD_201037 | JGI IMG/M metagenome (GOLD analysis project Ga0308163, IMG submission 201037) | Phyllosphere microbial communities from UC Gill Tract Community Farm, Albany, California, United States - DLSLT.R1 | ecosystem: Host-associated > Plants > Phyllosphere > Unclassified | place: USA... | reverse complement strand
ATAAGCGCGGATGGCGGGCAGGATGTAGAGCGGGTCGCCTTCGGCATGATGCAACAGTGCCGCGCAGGTCACCGACAGATCGGCCACACGCCAGGTGCTGACCAGATCACCGAAATCGATCAGGCCTTGCAACTGCCATTGCAGACGAGCATCCCGCGCCCAGACCACGTTGTATTCGGTGATATCCAGATGCACCGTCTGCACCGGCAACGTCGGGATCAACGGCAACAAACGGCGCTGCGCCTGTTCGGCGGCTTCTGCCAGGCAAGCACGCTCGTCATCGTCTTCGATGATGGGCAGCAGATGCTTGATCAAGGCCTGGGCATGACGCGGGTCCCATTGCAGCACGCGCTCAAGCCCCGGATGCTCAAGACCGGCAAGCGAGCGATCCACCTGGGCGCACAACTCGCCCAGCCCCACGACGACATCCAGCGGCAAGTGACGCAAATGGCTCAGGGCCTGGCCGTCAATAAACTCCAGCAGCCTGGCATGTACCGCATGCCCCCCTATTTCCAGAGACAGCAGTTGCTTGCCCGAACTCGCCAGCACCACGCCAGGCACCCTGACACGCGAATCAGCGGCCAGATGCCCCAACGCGGCATGCTGCGCCTCTAGTTCCAGCGGCGAATAAGCCCCGTGGCAGATTTTCAGTACGAAACGTTGATCGCCTGTATCGAGCAAGAAGTTACGGTCCTGCTGGCTGCCCAGCTCTTTCAGCGCACCGCTCAATGCGTAGTGTTCTTCGAGTAACTGCAGCGCCTGCTCGCTGCTGACTTCAGGACAAGGCAGGCTGGAACGACGAATGAGCGTGGCGAGCGGCATGCAACAACCTCGTTTTTGTTATGCAAAGCGGGATGGGTTCAAAGCCCGCCAACTATAAAGGTGGCGCTGTCATGTCACCAGATTGGGCAAGTAACAGATGCACACATCGCCGGTTTAATGACGCGACAGAAGGACATAATCAATTCTTTTCATTACACGAATACCCGACTTTGGTAAATCTTGCTTGCACCTGCCGCTTCACACCCACAAGCTATGCTCATTACGTTGTTAAGACCTAAAAGGCACAAGGCAGACTTATGCGAATACTCGTTACCGGCGGCGCGGGCTTTATTGGCTCGGCGCTGATCCGCCATCTGATCCAGAACACTGATCATGAAGTGCTCAATTTCGACAAGCTGACCTACGCCGGTAATCTTGAATCGCTGGCCAGCGTTGCCACTGATACGCGGTACGAATTCGTTCAGGCAGACATCTGCGACCAGGCGAAAGTCAGCGAAGTACTGGCCCGTTTCGAGCCGCATGCCGTCATGCACCTGGCTGCCGAGTCCCATGTCGACCGTTCCATCGACGGCCCGTCGGAGTTCATTCAGACCAACATCGTCGGCACGTACAGCCTGCTGGAAGCCGTGCGCGGTTACTGGTCGAAGCTGCCTGAAGCCGAGCGCGGCGCTTTCCGCTTCCACCATATTTCCACCGATGAAGTGTACGGCGACCTGCACGGCGTCGATGACCTGTTCACCGAAACCACGCCTTATGCCCCAAGCTCGCCTTATTCGGCCAGCAAGGCTGCATCCGACCACCTGGTTCGCGCCTGGCAACGGACTTATGGGCTGCCGGTCGTTGTGACCAACTGCTCCAACAACTACGGCCCGTTCCACTTCCCCGAGAAGCTGATCCCGCTGGTCATCCTCAATGCATTGGCAGGTAAGCCGCTGCCGGTGTACGGCAACGGTCTGCAAGTGCGTGACTGGTTGTTCGTCGAAGACCACGCCCGTGCCTTGTGCAAGGTGGTGACTGAAGGTGTTGTGGGCGAGACCTACAACATTGGCGGCCACAACGAGCAGAAGAATATCGACGTCGTGCGCGGCATTTGCGCATTGCTGGAAGAACTCGCCCCCGAGCGCCCGAACGGTGTGGCCAATTACGCGGACCTGATCACCTACGTGGTGGATCGCCCTGGCCACGATCAGCGCTACGCCATTGATGCCAGCAAGATCGAGCGCGAGCTGGGCTGGACCCCCGAAGAAACATTCGAATCGGGCCTGCGCAAAACCGTGCAGTGGTATCTGGACAACATGGAATGGTGTCGTCGGGTACAAGACGGCAGCTACCAAGGACAAAGACTGGGCTTCACCGACCACAAGGATCTGATCGCATGACCAAAGGAATCGTATTGGCCGGGGGCTCTGGCACACGCCTGCATCCCATCACCCTCGGTGTTTCCAAGCAACTGTTGCCTATCTACGACAAGCCGATGATCTACTACCCGATCTCGGTGCTGATGCTGGCGGGCATTCAGGACATCCTGATTATCTCCACGCCTCTGGACTTACCCCAGTATCGAAGCCTGTTGGGCGATGGCAGCCAGTTTGGCGTGCGTTTCCAGTACGCTGAACAGCCTAAGCCTGACGGCCTGGCGCAGGCGTTCCTGATCGGCGAAGAGTTCATTGGCGACGATTCGGTGTGCCTGATTCTGGGCGACAACATTTTCCACGGTCAGCATTTCAGCGAACAGTTGAAAATCGCAATGGATCAGAAAGCCGGCGCGACAGTGTTCGGCTACTGGGTCAAAGATCCAGAGCGTTTCGGCGTCATCGACTTCGACGAGAATGGCCGGGCGCTGTCCATCGAAGAAAAACCCAAAGCACCGAAATCCAGCTATGCCGTGACCGGTCTGTACTTCTACGACAACGAAGTCATCCAGATCGCCAAGGACGTCAAACCTTCGCCTCGTGGCGAGCTGGAAATCACCGACGTCAACAATGCCTATCTGCAACGTGGCGACCTGCGTGTCGAACGCTTCGGCCGCGGCTTTGCCTGGCTGGATACCGGCACTCATGACAGCCTGCTGGAAGCATCCCAGTATGTGCAGACCATCGAGCATCGCCAGGGCCTGAAAGTCGCCTGCCTCGAAGAGATCGCTTATCAGAATGAGTGGATCAACCGGGAGCAGTTACTTGAGCGCGCCCAGTACTTTGGCAAGACCGGCTATGGTCAATACCTGTTCAAGCTGGCGGGGGAAAACCGTTGAATGTAATCGCAACTGACATCCCGGACGTAGTCATCCTCGAGCCTAAAGTGTTCGGCGATGAACGCGGCTTCTTCTACGAGAGCTTCAATGCCAAGGCCTTCGGCGATGCGACCGGGCTGCGCGACTTGAGCTTCGTGCAGGACAACCATTCCCGCTCCGCCAAAGGCGTACTGCGCGGGCTGCATTATCAGATCGAAAATGCCCAGGGCAAGCTGGTGCGCGTGACCGCTGGCGAAGTACTGGACATCGCCGTCGACATCCGTCGCAGCTCGCCGACTTTTGGCCGCTGGGTCGGTGTTCGGTTGTCTGCCGAGAACTCGCGGCAATTGTGGGTACCGCCAGGTTTTGCCCATGGTTTCGTCGTCCTCAGCGACTACGCCGAATTCCTCTACAAAACGACGGATTACTACACCCCGTCGGCAGAGCGCTGCATTCGCTGGGATGATCCGGAGCTGGCAATCAACTGGGAGCTGGAAGGCACACCGCAGCTGTCGGCCAAGGATCAGAACGGCAAACTTCTCAAGGACGCGGACCTGTTCTCATGAGCAAGCCACTGAAAATCGTCATCATCGGCCAGCATGGCCAGGTTTCCCAGGCCCTGCAGAAAACCCTGGCAGACCTGGGCGAGCTGATCGTGCTGGGCCGCGACAAGCTGGACCTGAGCGATCAGCTGGCGGACTTTGACCAGATTCAGGACTTGAAACCGGATCTGATCATCAACGCCGCAGCCTATACCGCAGTGGATCAGGCCGAGACCGATCAAAAGAACGCCTTGGCGGTCAACGCGATCGCCCCCGGAATGCTCGCCGATCAGGCGAAGGAACTGGGTATCCCGCTGATTCACTACTCAACGGACTACGTGTTCGACGGCAGCGGTACGACACCCTGGACCGAGCAGGACACACCTGCACCACTAGGCGTCTATGGCGCCAGCAAGTGGGCGGGCGAACAGGCCATTGCGTATGTCGGTGGGCAGCATCTGATTTTGCGTACCAGCTGGGTTTACTCCAACACCGGGCGCAATTTCCTGCTGACCATGCAACGGCTCTTGCAGGAGCGCGAAAAGCTCACCGTTGTTGCTGATCAGATCGGCGCGCCGACCTGGGCGGGAACCATCGCTCAAAGCACGCGGCAGCTGATCGAACGCTGGCGTGACGGGCAACCCGGCGCATGGGGCACGTATCACCTGACCGCCAGCGGCGAAACCTCCTGGTTCGGCTTCACTCAGGCAATTGGCGAGCAACACCCGCCGCCCGCCCTCTCAATTCGCGCCTGAATTGCAGCCTGCTGCAACGCGAATGGGGTGTGCAACAACCTGACTGGCAAGCCGCGTTGCTGGAGTGCCTGGCTGAGCAGGGTTAGTATCAGCGTTGCCGGGACCAACCCTATCGCGAGCAACCTCACTCCTACAGAGAACAATTATCTCCTGTAGGAGTGAGCTTGCTCGCGATAGCGTCATTAAGGTATCCCGAAAGCCAGCCATTAGCGCATTCTGACCATGACCATGAACTCCACCCTCCCACCCCGCCCGCGCTGGCGCAGTCTTGCGCTGCTGGCGTTGTGTCTGGCGCCGCTGCTGTGGCCGCTGGAGCATCTGGCCGAGCGCTATTACCGCAACGAGCTGGCCAGCCAGAATCGCCAGACCCTGGACCTGTACGTCGCCAACCTGCTGGGCACGCTGCATCGTTATGAAACCCTGCCGCAGATCCTCAGTCAGTTACCCGACCTGCCCGCTGCACTGAAGGCTCCGCAAGACATCACCCGGCAACAGACCGCCAATCATCTGTTGCAGACCATCGTTCGCCAGACCGGCGCGGAAGTCATGTACCTGATGAACGCCGAGGGGACGACCCTCGCCGCGTCGAATTGGGATAAACACGACAGCTTCGTAGGCCGCAACTTTGCCTTCCGCCCGTATTTCAGCGACGCCATGGCCGGCAATCTCGGACGCTTTTTCGGCCTGGGCACCACGTCCGCCAAACGCGGTTACTTCTTCGCCTCAGCGGTGCGTGACGGTGACAAAGTGATTGGTGTGCTGGTCGTCAAAATCGATCTGGATCACACCGAAAACCTGTGGGGCAAAACCCCGGAACAGCTGTTGCTCACCGACCACAACGGTGTGGTGATCCTGACCTCCCGGCCGGAATGGCGTTTCCGCGCGACCCGTGCCCTGAGCGAGGAAGAAAAACAGGCCATCGTCGCCATCCAGCCCTATCCAACCCGCGACCCGCGCCCACTGCTGCTCGACGAAAATGCCTGGCTAACCCAGAGCCAGCAGATCGCCGAAACAGGTTGGAGCGTGAGCATTCTGGCGCCGCGTGCCCTGATTGATCGCCCGGTGCGCACGGTAGTGGCGATCGGCGGAGCTGCCTTGCTGGTGGTAATGCTGTTGCTGGGCATCATGATCCAGCGCCGGCGGCATTACCTGGACCGGATCGAATTCGAAGCCAGGGCCCGGCGCGAGCTGGAAGTCCGGGTGGTAGAACGGACCAGTGATCTGGAAGGCCTGAACAGCCGTCTGCGCCAGGAAGTACTCGAACGCGAACAGGCGCAGCAGGAACTGGTTCGCGCCCAGGACGAGCTGGTGCAGGCGGGCAAGCTCTCGGCGTTGGGCACCATGTCGGCCAGCATCAGCCACGAGCTCAACCAGCCGCTGGCGGCGATCCGCAGTTATGCCGAGAACGCCGAAATCTTGCTGGACCACTCTCGTACCGACGATGCCCGAGGCAACCTCAAGCAAATCGGCGAGCTGACCGGCCGCATGGCCTCAATCATCGCCCACTTGCGCGCCTTCGCACGCCGCGACCGGCATGCGCCGGAAAGCGTCGCCCTGCAGCCCGCGCTGGATGACACTCTGGCGTTATTGGCCAAACGGCGACGGGCCATGGAAGTGGAGCTGATTCGCGACCTGCCGGACGCCACGCTGTGGGTGCAGGCCGGTGAAACGAGGCTGCGTCAGGTACTGGGCAACCTGCTGGCCAATGCACTGGATGCGCTGACCGAAAAAGGTCCGCCGCGCAGGATCTGGATCAGTGCCGAACAGACGCCAGACGGCGTCAACCTGTTCATTCGGGACAACGGCCCCGGCTTTACCCAGGAAGCGCTGGCTCGTGCCCGTGAACCCTTCTTTACCACCAAGACCCGCACCCAGGGCCTTGGTCTCGGATTGGCGATCTGCGATACCCTGATGCGCGCACTGGGTGGCGAGTTGCTGTTCGACAACCACCCCACCGGTGGCGCACTGCTGACCCTACGCCTGCGTGACGGTGCATCCGGGGTCAACCTTCAACCGCCAGAGGACTTATCTGCATGACCGCCATCGACAGCAAGATCCAGGTAGTGCTGATCGACGACGACCCGCACTTGCGTCAGGCCTTGAGCCAGACGCTGGACCTTGCCGGCCTGAAAGTCCTGACCCTGCCTGAAGCCAACGGCCTGGCTGCGCGGATCGAACGTGACTGGCCCGGCGTGGTGGTCAGCGACATTCGCATGCCGGGCATGGACGGCCTTGAGCTGCTGAGCGAGCTGCATGGCCGCGACCCTGAGCTGCCAGTCCTGTTGATTACCGGCCACGGCGATGTGCCCCTGGCGGTGCAGGCGATGCGCGCCGGTGCCTACGACTTTCTGGAAAAACCCTTCGCCAGCGATTCACTGCTCGACAGCGTGCGCCGTGCCCTGGCACTGCGTCGCCTGGTGCTGGATAACCGCAGCCTGAGGCTGGCCCTGAGTGATCGTCAGCAGCTGAGCGCGCGACTGGTTGGCCAATCTGCGCCAATGCTGCGTTTGCGTCAGCAGATCGGTGCGCTGGCGGCGACCAAGGCCGATGTGCTGATCCTCGGGGAAACGGGCGCAGGCAAGGAAGTTGTCGCCCGTGCATTGCACGACTTGTCCAACCGCCGCACCGGGCCGTTTGTCGCGATCAATGCCGGCGCGCTGGCTGAATCCGTGGTGGAAAGCGAGTTGTTCGGCCATGAGCCCGGTGCGTTTACCGGGGCGCAGAAACGCCGCATCGGCAAGTTCGAGTTTGCTAATGGCGGCACGCTGTTCCTCGATGAAATCGAAAGCATGAGCATGGACGTGCAGGTCAAGCTGCTGCGTCTGTTGCAGGAGCGCATGGTCGAGCGCCTGGGCGGCAACCAGCAAATCCCGCTGGATATCCGGGTGATTGCGGCGACCAAGGAAGACTTGCGTCAGGCCGCTGATCAAGGCCGCTTCCGTGCCGACTTGTATTACCGGCTCAACGTCGCGCCGCTGCGCATTCCGCCGCTACGTGAGCGGGGCGAAGATGCGCTGATGCTGTTCCAGCACTATGCCGACGCAGCCAGCATGCGCCACGGCTTGCCCAAACATGAGTTGCAGCCCGCGCAACGGGCCCTGCTGTTGCGCCACACGTGGCCGGGCAACGTTCGCGAATTGCAGAACGCCGCCGAGCGCTTTGCGCTGGGCTTGGAGCTGGCGCTCGAAGGCAATGAAGTGCCAGTGGTGCCGACCATTACTGGCGGCCTGAGTGAGCAAGTGGAAAGCTTCGAGCGCGCCTTGATCGCCGCCGAACTGACCCGCCCGCACAGCTCCGTGCGCAGCCTCGCCGAAGCCCTGGGCCTGCCACGCAAAACCCTGCACGACAAACTGCGCAAACACGGCCTGAGTTTCGGCGGCGGCGCGGATGAGCAGGAATGAAGCCTGAGGACAATCTGATGACACAAGAGGCCGCCGCACTTGAACAGGTGCTGCATCACGACATCCCGCTGACCCGGGAAATGGGCGTGAAAGTCTTGAGCTGGCAGAACCGGCAGCTGCGCCTGCACCTTCCGCTGGCGCCCAACATCAATCACAAAAGCACCCTGTTCGGCGGCAGCCTGTATTGCGGCGCGGTGCTGGCCGGCTGGGGCTGGCTGCACGTGCGGTTGCGCGAGGCGGGCATTACCGACGGGCACATCGTGATTCAGGACGGCCAGATCAGCTATCCCCTGCCTGTTCGCGAAGATGCCGTGGCCATTTGCGACGCGCCGGATGAGGCGATCTGGGACAAGTTCGTCACCACCTACCAACGCCGCGGCCGCGCACGCCTGACGCTACCAACGCGGATCTGCGCGCAGGGCAGTGATGTGGAAGCGGTGAGGTTTGTGGGGCAGTTTGTGTTGCATCGGTAGCCCTGACTTGCGCCGTCCCCGTAGGAGCTGCCGAAGGCTGCGAAGGCTATGTGCCAGAAAGATCGCTTTCGCAGCCTTCGGCAGCTCCTACAGAGATAGCTCTTTTGTGGGAGTGTGCGGACCGCGACCCGCCTCCCGCGAAGAGGCCGGTACATCCGCTGCATATTCGTCCGGCTGAAATACCGCTTTCCCGGCTAAAGCCGGTCCCACTGGATCACGCGGTACCCGTAGGAGCTGCCGATGGCTGCGAAGGCTATGTGTCAGAAAGATCGCTTTCGCGGCCTTCGGCAGCTTGCTACAGAGATTGCATTGCACATCAGGACCGGGCCAGGTCCAGCAATTTCTCCCGCCACGCCGCGCTAGCAGGTAGCGCCAGGAAGAACGGGTTCAGCAGCGACTCCCGTGCCGGGTAGCTGAACGGCGCGCCGGACAACTCAAGCACTTCCCCGCCCGCACCTTCCAGCACGCCTTGGGCGGCAGCGGTGTCCCATTGCGACGTCGGCGCCAGACGCGGGTAGCAATCGGCAGCGCCCTCGGCCAGCAGGCAGAACTTCAACGAACTGCCGATGTTGGTCAGTTGCAGATGCCCCACCGCAGCCGACAAACCGGCCAGCAAACGCTCTTGCTCGGGGCTGGAATGGCGGCGGCTGGCAACGACCGTGAAGTCATGCCCGTCGCCCGGCTCCTGACGAACGTTGATGGGCGTCAGGTGATCATCGTCATCACTGCGCCACGCACCCAGCCCGGCGCCGCCAAAGTAGCAGCGGTTATTGGTCGGCATCGACACCACACCAAACACCACACGGCCATGCTCGATCAGGGCGACGTTGACGGTGAATTCTTCACTGCCGGAGATGAATTCCTTGGTACCGTCCAGAGGATCAACCAGCCACCAGCGTTCCCAACTGGCGCGCTCACTCAGCGGAATGTCGGCGTCTTCCTCAGACAACACATGAATATCCGGAGCCAGCGCCAGCAAACCTTCCACCAGCAACTGATGGGCGGCAATGTCCGCAGCAGTGACCGGAGAATCATCGGCCTTGGACGTCACCGTCACATTGGCGCGCCAGTAGGGCAGGATCACTTCCCCGGCGAGGCGGACAAGCTTGATAACAGGTTCCAGAAGCGGGTGTGGCAGGTTATCGAACACATCGGTCATGGCAGAAACAATCCACGCTGGGTCAGCAGATCACGCGCCAGATAGAGGGCGGCCAAGGCCCTGCCTTCACTGAATTGCGGGTGCTCAATCAGGCTCGACAGCTCGCGCAGGTTCACTTTATCCACACGCATGGGCTCGGGCTCATCGCCTTCCAGGCGCTCTTCGTACAGGTCGGAAGCCAGCACCACCTGGATTTTCTGGCTCATGTAGCCCGGCGACAAGGACAGCTCTGTCAGATGCTCCAGCTGTCGTGCCCCATAACCGGCCTCTTCCTTGAGTTCGCGGTTGGCGGCGGCCAGCACGTCTTCACCTGGCTCGATCAGCCCTTTGGGCAACGACAGCTCGTATTCATCGGTGCCGCCGCAATATTCTTCGATCAATACCGCGTGGTCGGCATCCAGCATTGCGACGATCATGACCGCGCCATAGCCGTTGCCGCGCCCGACCAGCCGCTCGTAAGTGCGCTCGACGCCGTTGGCGAAGCGCAACTGCAGCTCTTCTACACGGAATAAACGGCTACTGGCGACGATTTCACGGGCAAGTACGGTGGGTTTCTGGCGCATGACAGGCTCCTTTGCGTGGACGGGTTACTATACCGTGGCTTTTCCGATTGTCTGTCTCGGATATGCTGACTTCACCCATCAAAGCTAGCGAGACCCGAATGCCTTCCATGCCCTGGCGTGACATTGATACCGTTCTGCTCGATATGGACGGAACGTTGCTCGATCTTTATTACGACGAGCACTTCTGGCTGCAACATTTGCCGCAACGCTATGCCGAGCTGCATGGCGTCAGCCACGCGATGGCATTGCTGGAAATGAAACCGCTGTTCGAAAAGAACGCCGGCACGCTCAACTGGTATTGCCTGGACTTCTGGAGCGCCGAGCTGAAGCTGTCGGTTCGTGACCTGAAGCTGGAAACCGCACACCTGATCGCCCTGCGTCCTGACGCCGAGACCTTCCTGGCAGCCATCAAACAGGCGGGCAAGCGGGTCATCATGATCACCAACGCCCACCGCGATTCGTTGTCGCTGAAGATGGAGCGAATCGAACTGGCACCCTATTTCGAGCGGTTGATCAGTTCTCACGACTACGGTTTCCCCAAAGAAAGCCCGCACTTCTGGGATGCCCTGCAAGCCGACATCGCCTTCGACCCGGCGCGCAGCCTGTTTATCGACGACACCCTGCCCATCCTGCGCAGCGCCCGCACCTTTGGCATCGGGCATTTGCTGGCCGTCAGCGAGCCGAACAGCCAGAAAGGCCCGAAAGATACCGAGGAGTTTGCTGCGGTGACGGATTATCGGGAGTTGATTGAGGGGTTGTGAGCCATAAGAAGCACCCTGTGGGACCGGCTTCAGCCGGGAAGAGGCCAGCAAATCCAACGCATCTGCT
>Ga0308163_10004685_pt1 | contig 10739 bp, 6 predicted proteins | sample PhyTR1_FD_201037 | JGI IMG/M metagenome (GOLD analysis project Ga0308163, IMG submission 201037) | Phyllosphere microbial communities from UC Gill Tract Community Farm, Albany, California, United States - DLSLT.R1 | ecosystem: Host-associated > Plants > Phyllosphere > Unclassified | place: USA... | reverse complement strand
CCTTCACCGGCACCGAACTGACCTGGATGCTGATCGGCTACGGCTTTGTCGCCGCCGTGATTCCCGTGTGGCTGCTGCTGGCGCCACGCGACTACCTGTCGACCTTCCTCAAGATCGGCACCATCCTCGCGCTGGCAATCGGCATCCTGGTCGTCGCACCGGACCTGCGCATGCCGGCCGTGACGAAGTTCGTCGATGGCTCGGGCCCGGTCTGGTCGGGCGGCATCTTCCCGTTCCTGTTCATCACCATCGCCTGCGGCGCGGTGTCGGGCTTCCACGCGCTGATCGCCTCGGGCACCACGCCCAAGATGCTGGAAAATGAAACGCAGGCGCGCTTCATCGGCTACGGCGGCATGCTGATGGAAAGTTTTGTCGCCATGATGGCGCTGATCGCCGCGTCGACCATCGACCCGGGCGTCTATTTCGCCATGAACAGCCCGGCCGCCCTGCTGGGCACCACGGCGCAATCGGCCGCCGCTGCCGTCTCGCAGATGGGCTTCGTTATCACGCCGGAGGCACTCGAGCAGATGGCCCGTGACGTCGGCGAACACACGATCATCTCGCGCGCCGGTGGCGCACCGACACTGGCAGTAGGCATGGCCCACATCCTGTCGAACCTGGTTGGTGGCCAGACCATGATGGCGTTCTGGTACCACTTCGCGATCCTGTTCGAGGCGCTGTTCATCCTGACCGCGGTGGATGCGGGCACCCGCGCTGGCCGTTTCATGCTGCAGGATCTGCTGGGCGCGTTTGCACCATCGCTCAAGCGCACCGATTCGCTGCCGGCCAACCTGCTGGCCACCGGCCTGTGCGTGGCGGCCTGGGGTTACTTCCTGTACCAGGGCGTGGTCGATCCGCTGGGCGGCATCAACACCTTGTGGCCGCTGTTCGGCATCGCCAACCAGATGCTGGCCGGTATTGCGCTGATGCTCGGCACCTGTGTGCTGTTCAAGATGAAGCGCGGCCAGTACGCATGGGTGACCGCACTGCCGACGCTGTGGCTGCTGGCCTGCACGCTGACTGCGGGCTACCAGAAGATTTTCCACGTCGACCCGCGCATCGGCTTCGTGGCGCACGCCAACAAGTACCAGGCCGCGCACGACGCCGGCACGATCCTGGCGCCGGCCAAGTCGATCGTCGAGATGGAACGGATCATCTTCAACGACTACGTCAACGCCAGCCTGGCCGGCTTCTTCATCTTCGTCGTGCTGGCCGTGCTGTTCTATGGCCTGCGCACGGTGATGGATGCCCGCAAGGCGAATGGCGCGACCGCAAAAGAGTCGCCGTACGTCGCCATGCCCGCACCGCAGGTGACCTGATGTTCGGCACCCTGAAGCAGGCCGGCAGTTACCTCGGGCAGTCGCTGCGCCTGATGGTCGGCCTGCCCGAGTACGACACGTACCTGGCGCACATGGAGCGTACGCATCCGGATGAGCCGGCGATGACGTACGAGGAGTTCTTCCGTGAACGCCAGGAGGCGCGGTACGGGGGGAGTCGGGCTTCGTGCTGTTGAGCCTATAGCAGCTGAGTGTCGTCGAGGCGACGCCGCGTAAACTGAAAACCCCAAAAGTTGAATGTCAACTTTTGGGGTTTTTTCATAATCGGGGGTTCGCTACCAGGAACTCGGTCAAGCCTTGCGAGCCAGCGCTGGCAGAACGCCAGAAGGTCTGAGGCACCCTCAGTCGATCAGGCCAAGGTTGTACGCTACAAAGGCCTCTTCGCGTACCCAGCCGGTTTCCTGATACAGCGCCTGTGCGGTTTCGTTGGCTTTTGCGGTGGATAAGCCCAGGCGGATCGCGCCAGTCGCCTTGCCGTGCCGAATCGCAGCATCGATCAGGGCCTTGCCGACACCGCGGCGGCGAGCGTTTTCTGCGACAAACAGATCGTTGAGTATAAAAGTTGGGGCCATCGATACGGATGAAAAGCTTGGATACAGCTGAGTAAATCCAAGCGCCTCCTCGCCATCCTGCGCAAGAAACAAGACTGAATCACCATTCGTTAAACGCTCTGCCAGGAATGCTCGCACTGCGGCGGGATTGCTGTCCCGGTCGTAAAACTGACGATATTGGTCAAACATCGGAACGAGTAACTCAAGATCCGCGAGGTTGGCCTGACGGACCGGGATGCTGGAAGATTTAGCGGGTAATTCATTATGCATACTGGCTCCAATATTTGTGAATGAAAGTTGCTGCGTGGCTTGACCAGCGACCAGAGTCACAGCCGGGATCACAGCCGGGGTCAGGTCTGACATTCGGACACGAGTTCAACAATAGCCTGTTTATGAACGACCTTGTGAACGGACTACGGAAGAGTCCGTGTCCAAATGTCAGACCTGACCCCGGCTGTTTGAACTTGCCCGCGCTGCGACCAGCATGTCGATCAGGGCGCGCGACGCGGCCGACAGGCCTCGGTGGGCCGGGTAGACGACCGAGAATGCGCGTGTGCGGCCACTTAGCTGCGGCAATATCTCCACCAGCTGTCCGGCCGCCAGGCTGGCTTCGGCAAACAGGCGCGGGCACAGTGCGATCCCCATCCCCTGCTCGGCCAGCCAGATGACGCCCATCGCGTCGGTCGAGACCATTACCGAAGCTGGCGGGATCCAGTCGATGTCGCGGCCGCCATCGCGCAGCTGCCATGGGAACACCCGTCCGGTGTTAGGCCGGACAAAGGCGATGCATTGCTGGCGTGCCAGGTCATCGAGCGTTGCGAGTGATCCGGCGGTTTCCAGGTAGGCTGGGGATGCCAGCAGGCACAGCGGCGATGCTTCCAGTTGGCGGGAAGCCATCGTGCTGCTCGGCAGCGGGCCGGAGCGGATCGCCAGGTCGAAGCCCTCAGCCACCAGGTCCACATTGCGGTTGGTGATGTCGACGTCCAGCTCGACCAGCGGATAGGCGCGTGCGTAGGCGGCGAGTATGGGCGGCAGGCGCTGCTGGCCGTAGCCGGTGGACACGCTCATGCGGACCTTGCCGCTCAGTTGCGCCGTCGTGCTGCGCATCGCCTGCTCTGCCTGCCCGAGGCGGGCAAAGGCGTCGCGTGCCTCGTTGGCGTAGCGCTGGCCGGCATCGGTGAGGCTGAGGCTGCGCGTGGTCCGGCGCAATAATTGTGTGGCGAGCCGCGCTTCGAGTCGCGACAGGGCCCGGCTCAGCACCGACGGCGTGGTCGACAGCACGATCGCCGCTGCGCTGAACGAGCCGTGCTCGACCACGCTCAGAAAAACTTCTACATCAGCCAGGTGATCAAACTTTCTCGCCATCTTGCTTCCTCAAGAACAAATCATTTGCCGGAATCGTAGTTTATCTATCTGTCGAGAAAAAATACAATGGTGAATCTTTTATCTGAAAGGATTCACATGGAATTGCTCGACAAACTGAACTGGCGCTATGCCACCAAGGCGATGGACCCGACCCGTCAGGTGCCGCAGGATAAGATCGATCGGATCATCGAAGCGGCGCGCCTGGCGCCGACGTCGTCCGGCCTGCAGCCCTACGAAATCCTGATCGTGAAGAATCAGGCGCTGCGCGCCAAGATCAAGGATGTCGCCTGGAACCAGGCGCAGGTGGTCGACGCCTCGCACCTGATGGTCTTTGCGGCCTGGGACAACTACACGCCCGAACGGATCAACCACATGTTCGACCTGACCAACGAAGTACGCGGTTTCCGCAACGAAGGCTGGGAAGCCTATCGCCAGCAACTGCTGTCGACGTACCCGGGCCGCGATGCACAGGTGAACTTCGAGCACGCAGCGCGCCAGGCCTACATCGGCTTCAGTGCGGCAATGATCGCCGCGGCGTTCGAGGAAGTCGACTGCACGCCGATGGAAGGCTTTGATCCGGCCGCTGTCGACGGCATCCTGAACCTGGGCGAGCGCCATCTGCGTAGTGTGGTCATTCTGCCGCTGGGCTACCGCAAGACCGAAGATGACTGGCTGGCCGGCCTGGCGAAGGTACGCCGCCCGCTCGACCAGTTCGTCAGCGAAATCGACTGATTCCCGTTTTGCCGTAACCTGCAGGGCGGCGTCGATGTGCGTACGCCGCCCTATTCCCCAATGATGATCAGGGGAGTGACTGACCATCCCACTATCGCCCCGGGCATCATCCCTGCCCTCAGCGCTCGCGCACAAGGCGTCATGGGCCCGACCCGGCCATGGTCGCTGCTCTTTGGCGGCCCCGGCCATCACCGTTGGTTAGTTACTTTTCTGAATGGGACTGGAATGTCGCCATCCGGATCAGTTCATCCAGCCCTCAGCGACGAATGTACGCGCTCCCCTCCCGAGTTGGGCGTGTTTGCAACATGAACCCGGTTCGCCTGCCCCCTTTGCGTTCACGCAAAACCGCGCACGCCCCTACCCCGTATATTTTTTTCTTGCGGGCTCTTGCCCGCGCGGAGGATCCGCGTCGTGCAGGTCCATGCCGCTGTGCCCACCGCGGGAATTGCGATGCCGAACTTCGAGCGCTCGAGCCTGAACCGGAAGCTGACCATCATCTCGCTGCTCTCGACCGCGACGGCGTTGCTGTTCGTGTTCGGCGCGTTTGCCGTCACCTCCATCCACAATCACCGCCGCGCCGAAGCCGCGCAACTGACGGCGTTCGCGCGCGTCATCGGCGCAGCCTGCGCCGGTGACCTGATGCTGGTCGACCGCAAGCAGGCCGGCGCGACGCTGTCGGCCCTCGAGGCCCGCCAGAGCGTCTCGGCCGCCGTGCTGTACGACCGCTTCGGCCAGCCCATCGCCGCCTACCACACGCCGGGACGCCAGGCCGCCACCCTCGCACCGCTGGACGACATCGAGGCGGATACGCTCGAGCGGATCAATCGCGGCGGCCGCGCGCTGCTGGCGCGCCACATGCGCGTCGTGCAGGCGGTGCGGCACGGCGAGCTGGTGGTGGGCGCGGTGATGATCGAAGCCGACCTGTTGCCGATGTGGCTCGACATCGCCACCAGCCTGGGCGTGATCGGGCTGGCGATGGGCGCAGCGCTGCTCGTGTCGCTGGTGCTGGCCGGGCGCCTCAAGCACAGCATCGCCGAGCCGATCACCAAGCTGATCCAGGCCGCGCACAAGGTCTCGGCCAGCCAGAACTACGGCCTGCGCATCCCGCACACGCGCAGCGATGAACTGGGCGTGCTGATCGACAGCTTCAACGGCATGCTGGCGCAGATCGAAGAGCGCGGCGCCGCCCTGCTGCACCACCGCGACGAGCTCGAACGCCAGGTCGGCGTGCGCACCGAGCAGCTCGAGAAAGCCAAGAATGCGGCCGAAGCGGCCAGCCGCGCCAAGAGCGGCTTTCTGGCCACGATGAGCCACGAGATCCGCACCCCGATGAACGGCGTGCTGGGCATGACCGACATGCTGCTGGCCACGTCGCTCACCGACGCCCAGCGCAACTACACGCAGCTCGTAAAACGCTCGGGCGAGCACCTCCTGGTGATCATCAACGACATCCTCGATTTTTCCAAGATCGAAGCCGGCAAGCTCACCATCGAGTACATCAACTTCAATCTGTGGGACCTGCTCGACGAGATCCACAAGGTCTACACGCCGCAAGCCGCGGCCAAGGGCCTGGCGTGCGACTTCGACATCGCCAACGACATCCCGGTGGCGATCTGCGGCGACCCGAACCGGCTGCGCCAGATCCTGGCCAACCTGCTGGGCAACGCGCTCAAGTTCACCGACGATGGGCGCATCCTGGCGCGCGTGCGCGTGGCGGGCGAAGACCCGCAACAGGTCATGCTGCGCTTCGAAGTGCACGACACCGGCATCGGCATTTCGCGCGAAGCACGGGCGCGCCTGTTCAACGCCTTCTCGCAGGCCGACGACTCCACGACCCGCAAGTACGGCGGCACCGGCCTGGGGCTGGCGATTTCAAAGCAGATCGTCGAGCTGATGAACGGCGCCATCGGCGTCGAGAATGCACAGCAGCGTGGCTCGGTCTTCTGGTTCACGGTCAGCTTCGACAAGCACCGGGTCGACCCGGACGCGCCGGGCCATCACCTCAACACACTCGATGGCCTGCGCGTGCTGGTCGTCGACGAGCAGGACGCCAGCCGCAAGGCGCTGGTGCAGCAGCTGACCGCGTGGCATGCGCAGTGCGACGACGTCGGCGGCGCGCTCGCGTTCGAGTGGCTGGTCAACGCGGCCCGCGCCGGCCGGCCCTACGATGCCGCAGTGCTGGACATGGAGCTGCGCGGGACCAGCGGCCTGGCCCTGGCCGCCGCAGTGCGCGCCGAACCGCTGGCGCGCGACACGCACCTGGTGCTGCTCAGCCCCGAACGGCTGGCCGCCGATCCTGTACAGCGACGCGAAGCGGGCGTGGCGTACCAGCTGGTCAAACCTGCGCGGGCAGCCGATCTGTATGCGTGCCTGGCGGTGCGCGCGGCGCGGCTGCAGCGGCCGGCCGCCCCGACGGCCGAAGGCAGCGGCCAGGAACCCGCGCCACATCCGGTCAAACGCGCGCGGCGCGTACTGCTGGCCGAGGACAACCCGGTCAACGTCGAAGTCGCCCGCGCGATGCTGGAAAGCCTGGGCCTGGAAACGGGCTGCGCGAAAAACGGCCAGGAAGCGCTGCGCGCCGTGCACGAAGGCCGTTGGGACGCGGTGCTGATGGATTGCCAGATGCCGGTGATGGACGGCTTTGCGGCCACCGGCGAGATCCGGCGCCACGAGCGCGAGATGGGCCGCCAGCGCGGCCTGCCCGTGATCGCGATCACTGCCAACGCGCTGCAGGGCGACCGCGAAGCCTGCCTGGCGGCGGGGATGGACGATTACCTGTCCAAGCCTTTTACGCAGCAACAGCTGGCCACCGTTATCGGCCGCTGGATCACGATGCCGCTGCTGTCGGCGCGCGAGCATGGCGACGAGCCGGTTGTAGAGATCGCGCCGGCGACGCCGCTGCCGCCGCCGTCAGCCCGGCCTGCAGCCGCAACCACGCGCACGACCCCGGACGCCGACCCGATCAACCGCGCCGCCCTGGAGAATATCCGCGCCCTGAGCCGCGACGACGGCGACGCGCTCGTGCAGAAGGTGATCGCCGCCTATGTCGGCGACACGCCGCGCCAGTTGCATGCGCTGCGCCAGGCGCTGGGTGAAGGCGATGCCGAAAGCGTGCGGCGCGTGGCCCACGGCCTCAAGTCGGCCAGCGCCAATATCGGCGCCACGCATCTCTCCGCACTGTGCCGCGAACTCGAACAACTGGGACGCAGCGGCAATGTGGACAGCGGCGCTTTGCTGCTGGCCGACCTGGCGCGCGAGTTTCGCGCGGTCCGAGTGTCGCTTCATGCATCGCTTGAAAAGGAATCCTGACATGCCTTCCGCTCCCACCCAGCGCGTGACGGTCCTGGTTGCCGACGACGATCCGGTCATGCGGATGCTGATGCTCGAGATGCTGGCGCAGGTTGGCCTGGACGGGATCCAGGCCGGCGACGGCATCGAGGCCCTCGACCAGGCCCGCACCGGCCACCCCGACCTGATCCTGATGGACGTCGACATGCCGCACATGGACGGTTTCGCTGCCTGCCGCGCGATCCGCGCTGCCGAACGCGATGGCGTCTGCGTGCCGGTCATCATGGTGACCGGCAGCGACGATATCGAAGCCGTCACCCACGCTTACGAAGTGGGCGCGACCGACTTCGTGTCCAAGCCGATCAACTGGCAGATCCTCGGCCACCGCGTGCTGTACGTGCTGCGCGCCAGCGACGCCATCGCCCGCCTGCGCATCGCCGACGCCCAGAACCGCGCCGTGCTGGCGGCGATTCCCGATACCTTCTTTCGCCTGAATGCCGACGGCTTCTATCTGGATTACGAGCAGGGTCACGAGCGTCCGGGACAGAGCAGCCCCATCCGCCCGGACCTGCCCGACAGCGCCGGCGCCCGCTTCATCGGCAAACACCTGACTGCGACGCTGCCGCCGGACATCGCCGGGCGCATGCTGGAGCAGATGAAAACGGTGCTGACCACGCACCAGGTGCGCTCGGTCGAATACGAGCTGGTCGACTGCGGTGTCGCCCAGCATTTCGAGGCGCGGCTGGTGGCCACCAGCCCGACCGAAGTGCTGGGTCTCGTGCGCGACATCAGCGAGCGCAAACGCGCCGAAGATCAGATCCGGCGCCTGGCCTATTGCGACGGCCTGACGGGCATTCCGAACCGCCAGGCGTTCCTGGAGACGCTCGAACGCGAGCTGCAGCGCTCGCGGATCGGCAACAAGAAGTTCGCGGTGCTATTCATGGACCTCGACGCATTCAAGCGCATCAACGACACGCTTGGCCACAATGCGGGCGACCAACTGCTCAAGATGGTGTCCGAGCGCCTGCGCGACACCACGCGCCCGAGCGACGTGGTGTCGCGCGGCGACGGCGGCGACGCGACCGGTGACGGCGAGGGGGACCGTGCAAGCAACCTGGCGCGCCTGGGCGGCGACGAATTCACGATCCTGATCCCGGACCTCGAACGGGTCGAGCACGCGCTCAACGTCGCGCACCGGGTCAAGGAAGCGATGCGGCGCTCGTTCATCATCGAAGGCAACGAGATCTTCGTCACGGCCAGCATCGGCATCTCGCTGTTTCCGGAAGACGGCGACGATTGCGTCTCGCTCCTCAAGTTTGCCGATACCGCGATGTACCACGCCAAGAGCTGCGGCAAGAACAACGCCAAGTTGTACAGCTCATCGCTGACGATGCAGATCATGAGCCACGTGAAGCTCGAAGTCGGCCTGCGCCGCGCACTGCAGAACGACGAGCTGTATCTGGTGTACCAGCCGCAGCGCGATGTGCGCAGCGCGGAGATCGTCGGCGTCGAAGCGCTGGTGCGCTGGCGCCACCCCGAGCGGGGTTTGATCGCGCCGACCGAATTCATCCCGCTGGCCGAAGAAACGGGCCTGATCGTGCCGATCGGCGAATGGGTGTTGCGCACCGCCTGCCGCCAGGCGCGCACGTGGCAGCGCCTGACACAGCGCACGCTGCGCATCGCGGTGAACCTGTCAGCCAAGCAGTTCAAGGACGAGAACCTGTCGCAGATCGTGCTTTCGGCGCTGCTCGACACGGGGCTCGAACCGCGCCTGCTCGAACTGGAGCTCACCGAAGGCACGCTGATGGACGATGCGCGCGCCACGATGGTCACGCTCGAACGCTTGCGCAATATCGGCGTGCACCTGTCGATCGACGACTTCGGCACCGGGTATTCGTCGATGAATTACCTGAAGCGCTTCGACGTGCGCGCACTGAAAATCGACCGCAGCTTCATCTCTGGCCTGCCGCAGGATTCCGAAAACGCGGCCATCACGCGCGCGATCATCGCGATGGCGCATGGCCTCAAAATGGTCGTGGTGGCCGAAGGCGTCGAGACGGGCGAGCAGCTCCTGATGCTCGAAGAGTATGGCTGCGATATGGTGCAGGGCTACTATCTCGGCCACCCGTCCGGCGCCGAGACGATCACCGAGCTGCTGCAGGTCGTGCAACTGGTACTGCCGGCCAGGTAAGGCAGCAGCACCAGCTGATTCAGGGATGCAGGCGCAGCGTGTAGCGCGCCGCGCCCGGCAACAACGGCGTCGGCTTGCCATCGACCCAGGCCTGATGCCCGGTCAGGAAAAACGGCGACAGCGGATGCCCGCTCTGCCCGCCCGGCATATTGTACAAACCCTCTTCTTCGCGCCCCGGGGACACGACCAGGCGTTCGGACTGGCCGAACTTCGGCCCCGCCACGCGCGGCATGTGCGCGTCGCCCGCCAGCTGGTCGGCCGGTGCGGCGAGCCAGGGCCGCAGCGCCGGCACCGCCATGCTGATCGGATGCGCGACGCCTGCTGTATTGCGCTGGCCCCAGGTGGCTTGCGCCAGCGGCGTGCCGGCGTCCTGCAGCGCGGCGATCGCGCGGTCCACTGCGGCCAGTTGCAGCGCCTGCCAATCGGCGTGGCCCGGCGGCAGCCAGCCCGCAGGTCGTGCGTCGAGCAGGCGCGCCACCACGGCCGGCCAGCGCGCGCTGGCGCCGGCGGCGCTGGCCTTCGGGTCGAGGTCCTTCAGCGCCAGGTTGGCGCCGCCATACAGCAGGTCGTGCAGCGCCCACAGAAAATCGCGCGCGAGGCGGTAGCCGACCGAATTCACACTGGCGCGGCCATCCCAGCTGGTCTCGAGCAGGCGCCGGAACTCGGCGCGCGCCGGATGCCCTGCCAGCGCTCCGGCGTCGAGCGCCGCCAGCGCGCGGTCGCGCCAGGCGCCGATCAGGATCGCCCGATCGTCCAGCGCCGCGTCGAACGCGCGCCGCACGTCGGTCTGCGCGCCCAAAGCGACCAGGCCATCGTGCAGCTGATGGTTGCGCATGCCCAGGTCGTAGCCGCCGTCGCCCAGCAGCGCGTAACCGGCCCCCATCAACTGGCGGCTGTTGGCGGTGGTCAGCTGGCCGTTGGCGGGATTGACCACGCGCGGATGCGCCGCGTAGGGCAGCGCGCCCGTCCAGGTCGGCGTTGCGCTATCCGTCGTCAGCGGAAACGTCGTGGCGCTCGGCGCGGTCGTGCGCTGCGGCAGCAGGCCGGCGATCGTCCAGCCGATATTCCCCTGCGCGTCGCCGGCCACGAAGTTCTGCGCCGGGATGCCATCAGTGGCGGCCGTTGCCAGCGCGGCATCGAGCGTGGCACTGGACTCGAGTTTCAGATGCTGCATGTTCAGCGCCGCCGGATCGTGCGCGATCCAGTGCACGGCGTAGCTGCGGCCACCGGCCTCGCGGATCGGGCCGAGCGAGGTCTCGCGAACCACCATCCGTT
>Ga0308163_10004681_pt1 | contig 10745 bp, 7 predicted proteins | sample PhyTR1_FD_201037 | JGI IMG/M metagenome (GOLD analysis project Ga0308163, IMG submission 201037) | Phyllosphere microbial communities from UC Gill Tract Community Farm, Albany, California, United States - DLSLT.R1 | ecosystem: Host-associated > Plants > Phyllosphere > Unclassified | place: USA... | reverse complement strand
GATCCTGCCGGGCGTGGTGTTCCTGTCCGGTGGCCAGAGCGACGAGCAGTCCACCGAGCACCTCAACGCGATGAACCAGATGGGCAACCTGCCGTGGCCGCTGACGTTCTCCTACGGACGTGCCATGCAGCAGGCCGCACTGGCGCTGTGGGGCAAGGACACCAAGGGCAACTACGCCGCCGCGCAGAAGACCGTGTACGAGCGCGCCAAGGAAAACGGCCAGGCTGCACTGGGCAAGTGGAACGGCTGATTCGGCTGTCCCGCCGATGAAAGAACGCCGGCTACGTGCCGGCGTTTTTTTTTTCGGCTATCGTGTCGCCTGCCCGGGGCATGGCCACTTCGCGGCCTCTGAATGATGGGCCAAGGAGAAACACCATGCGTACTGCAACGACACTATTGGCCGCCGCCCTGGCGCTGGCTATCAGCGGCTGTGGCCAGAAGGCGGGCGCCGCCGACGGTGGCAAGGCCGCTTCGCTGGACTTCGACAAGGCGGTGGCCGGTGAGATCACCACGTCCAGCCCGCTGAGCTTCAGCGACGGCAGCCGCTACCAGCTCTATTCGATGCAACTGAAGGACAAGCAGGCGGTGTCGCTGAAGCTGGTCGGTTCGCTGTCCGGCGCGATATCGGTGTTCCGCGACGACGGCACCCTGGTGACCCGTGGCGAGCGCTCCGAAGACAGCGGCCTGGAAGTGACTTTCCGTGCCGACGGCGCCGGCCGTTACCGTATCGCCGTCAATGGCGACGACGCCGATGCCTACGGTCCGTATCGCCTGCAGGCCACCGAGGTGGTGCCGTATGACGGCAAGCCGCTCGCCAATGGTGGGCAGATCGTCGACCTGCTGGCCGGCCAGCGCCAGGAATACACCCTGCAGGTCGACAAGCCCGGCCTGTATCAGATCAACCTGACCTCCAATGCGTTCGACACCGTGCTCGACCTGAAGGGCGCCAACGTGGAAGAGGAAGACGATGACGGCGGCAGCTCCACCAACTCACGCCTGAGCCTGATGCTGGACAGCGGCACCTACAAGCTGGGCGTGCGCGCGCTGGATGACGAAGGCAGTGGCCAGTTCCGCCTGGACGTCAAGAACACCGCGCTGGCCGCGGACGTGGTGGCCGCCGATGGCACCACCCTGGCTGTCGGCGCCAACGTGCAGGCGCTGCTGTCACGCGAGGACGGCGAGCGCCGTTTCGTGCTGAACGTGCCGCAGGCCGGCTCGGTGCGCATCGATGCGCTGTCCGACCAGGTCGATACCACCCTGCGGCTGACGGGCGGCACCATCAACCTGGAAGACGACGACGGCGGCAATGGCACCAACGCACGCCTGCAGGCGAACCTGCCGGCGGGTCGTTACCAGCTGCTGGTCGCCAGCCTGGAAGAAAGCCAGGCCGTGGTGCAGGTGCGGGTGAGCGCGGGGAGCGGCGAATCGCTTTCGGTGCGTGATGCCGCATCGGCGGACAGCGACGTAGCGGTTGCGGCACCGAGTGAGGTGGACGCCAACTGATAACGCTTCAACGGTGACGACCCTCGGGTCGTCACTGCCTTCAGAAAGCCGGCATCAACGACTGCGCCGCAATGCCGCGATCACTGCTGCGTGGTGCCTCGCTCTCATCTTCCAGGGTCTGCCCGGCGGCCGAAAGCGCCTGCTGGTAGGCCTTGAACGTGGCGGTGTTATAGGCCACCAGGATGATCCGCCGCGGCTCACGATGGCTGCGCTGCCAGGCCAGCGTCTCGGTGGCCGCGATCTCCGCCGCACGGTACAGCGGATAACCGTAGACGCCACAGCTGATCGCCGGGAAGGCGATCGAGCGCGCGCCGAGTTTCTCGGCCAGCTGCAACGATTTCCAGTAGCAATTGGCCAGCAGTGCGCTTTCATCGCGCTGGCCGTCATGCCAGACCGGGCCCACCGTGTGCAGCACGAAGCGCGCGGGCAGTTCATGCGCGTCGGTGGCCACCACTTCGCCGGTGGGGCAGCGCACGCCGGGGCGCAGCTGCGGCAACTGCTCGCACGACTGCAGCAATCCAGGACCTGCTGCCCGGTGGATGGCACCGTCCACGCCGCCGCCACCGAGCAGGGATTCGTTGGCCGCATTGACGATCGCATCCACCGCCAGGGTCGTGATGTCACCCTGCCAAACTTCGATCTTCATGCTTCCTTCTCCTGGCTGTCGTTGAAACGGCGCAACGTCCCGCGTTGCGTGTGCCACCGTAACCGGGGCGACATGCAGGCTGCGTCATGACCGTCTCACACGCTGCGAACGGGAAAACAACAGCCCGCCCGCCAGGCCAGGAAGGGCTTACGGCAGGCCGGCCAGCCAGTCGTCGTCGGACCCTTCGTTCACATCGGCGAACAGCGGCGTGGAGAAGTAGCGCTCGCCGGTGTCCGGCAGCATCGCCAGGATCACCGAGCCGGGTTCGGCGCGTTCGGCGACATCCAGCGCGCTGGCGAGCGTGGCACCGGCGGAAATGCCGACAAACAGGCCTTCTTCGGCGGCCAGCCGGCGCGCGGTGCTGATCGCGCGGTCATCTTCCACGGTCACCAGTTCGTCCACCACGTTGCGGTTGAGCACGTCCGGCACGAAGTCCGGCGTCCAGCCCTGGATCTTGTGCGGCTTCCAGTCATCGCCCTTCAACAGTGCCGCCCCGGCCGGTTCGGTGGCGATGATGCGGGTCTCCGGCCGGGCTACCTTCAGTACCTCGCCCACGCCGGTCAGGGTGCCGCCGGTGCCCCAGCCGCTGACGAAATAGTCCAGCCGCCGGCCGGCGAAGTCACGCAGGATCTCCGGCGCGGTCGTGTTGCGGTGATAGGCCGGGTTGGCCGGGTTGGCGAACTGGCTGGCCAGGAACCAACCGTGTTCCTGGGCCAGCTCGGCGGCCCGGCGCACCATGCCGCTGCCACGCTCGGCGGCCGGGGTCAGGATCACCTTGGCACCATACGCGCGCATCAGTTTGCGACGCTCGATGGAGAACGTTTCCACCATGGTGGCGACGAACTTGTAGCCGCGGGCGGCGGCCACCATCGCCAGCGCCACGCCGGTGTTGCCGGAGGTGGCCTCGATGATCGTATCGCCCGGCTTGAGCAGGCCGCGCTGCTCGGCATCCAGCACGATCGCCAGGGCCAGCCGGTCCTTGACCGACCCGCCCGGATTGAACGCTTCGACCTTGGCGTACAGGGTGACGTGCGCCGGTGCCAGCCGGTGCAGCTTGACGATGGGGGTGTTGCCGATGGTATCGAGGATGGACTCGTACAGGGCCATGAGGGCACTCCGGGAGGGGCCGCGCCAGACGCGGCGGCAAGAGGGAAGGCGGCCGCTGCTGGTGACCGCCTTGGCCGGCTGACCGTAGCGCTGCCATATGACAGCAGGAAATGACCAGATACCTTTCATAAACAACGTTTGGTTATATGTTGGTGAGGGCAATTGACCTACAGTGGTTTTCCCTACCGAGCCGCCTGCCATGACGCTGACCCAGCTCCGCTATCTGGTCGCCATCGCCGACGCCGAGCTGAACATCACGCTCGCCGCCTCGCGCGTGCATGCCACCCAACCCGGACTGTCCAAGCAGCTCAAACAGCTGGAGGATGAACTGGGCTTCCTGCTGTTCGTGCGGCGCGGCCGCAGCCTGGAATCGGTCACTCCGGCCGGGGTGGAAGTGATCAGCCGCTCCCGCGCGGTGCTCGCCGAAGCCAACAACATCCGCACTTACGCCGCCAACCAGCGGCGCGAGAGCCAGGGCCAGCTGGTGCTGACCACGACCCACACGCAGGCACGGTTCGTGCTGCCGCCGGCGGTGGCACGGATCAAGCAGGCCTATCCGCAGGTGAGCGTGCACCTGCAGCAGGCCGCTGAAAGCGACGCGCTGGACCTGCTCAGCCAGGGCGATGCGGACATCGCCATCATCAGCACCGCCGGTGGCGAACCGAGTGCCGGGATCGCGGTCCCGCTGTACCGCTGGCGCCGACTGGTGCTGGTGCCCAAGGGCCACCCGCTGGACCGCGCCGGCCGCGCCCCGGACCTGGCCGCGTTGGCCGCCCATCCGCTGATCAGCTACGAATCGTCCACGCGTGCGGCGTCTTCGCTGCAGCGGGCCTTCGCCGGATCCGGTCTGGAGCCGGACATCGCGCTGACCGCGCTGGATGCCGACCTGATCAAGACGTACGTGCGCAGCGGGGTGGGCGTGGGCCTGCTGGCTGAAATGGCGGTCAGTGCCGCCGACCACGACCTGCGTGCCTGGGTGGCGCCGGCGCCGATCGCCGAATGCATCGCCTGGGCGGTGCTGCCGCGTGACCGCGTGCTGCGCGACTACGCGCTGGAACTGGTGCACGTGCTCGCCCCGCAGATCGACCCGCGCGACCTGCGCCGGGTACTGGATGGCAACCAGGCCGCGAACTGGCCGCTGCCGCCTACGTGGGAATCGTTGACCCAGACCATTACGTCCTGACCGGATCCATCGGGGTCAGTACCGGCATCGCGGCTTCCAGGGCCGCGCCGACCTGCAGCAGATCGTGTTCGCCGAACCGCCTGCCCATCAACTGCACCCCGGTGGGAAGTCCGGCCACGCATCCGGTCGGCACCGCCAGCGCCGGAAACCCCAGTACTGGAATGGCCATCAGCGGCCAGCCCGAACTGATGGCGGATCGGGCGGCGTCGAGGTCCGCATAATGTTGACCGTGCAGGAAGGGCTCTTCGCTGGCAACAGGCATCAGAATCACCGGATACGCCTGCAGCTTCTGCTGCAGGCTGGCGATCAGCGTGGCACGTTGCGCGTAGCCGTTGATGTAGTCGGTCAACGACGGCTGGCGACCCCACATCTCGGCGGCGACCTCGTAGTTGTAGCCGATCCATGCCTTTATGGGTGCGTCCCCGTCGCGTGCGATGCTTGGCAGCAGTGCGCGGGCCTCTTCCATGATCAGCAGCCACCACAGGCGCCACGCCTCGGCCAGTTCCGGCAGTCTGATTTCTTCTACGATGAAGCCCGCCCGCTGCAGGGCCGCAGCGGCGCGTTCCAGTGCGGCGGCAACCGTCGGTGTACGCGGCTTGATGCCATCTTCACGCAGCACGGCGATGCGGGTCCCGGGCGGCAGGGGCGAGGCGGGGAACGGCAGCGGCAGGGATCCGGCGACACGGGCGTCGAATGAACTCATGGCCTCCAGCATCAGTCGGATATCGGCGACCCGGCGTGCGATGGGCCCATCGACCAGCATCAGCTGCAGGCCCAGCGCTTCATCGCCCTTGGCAGGACTGAACAGACCTGGGACGCGTCCCGGCGTGGGACGCAGGCCGACCACGCCGCAGCAGTACGCCGGATGGCGGATGGACCCGCCGATATCGTTGCCCTGTGCCAGCGGCACCATGCCGGTGGCCACCGCGCAGGCAGCCCCGCCGCTGCTGCCGCCGGGGGTATGCGAACGGCTCCATGGGTTCCAGGTGATGCCGTGCAGATCGTTGCGCGCGTCCCAGCTGAACGAAAAACACGGCGTATTGCTGCGGCCAAGCACGAGGGCTCCTGCCGCGCGCAGCCGCGTGACCTGGGGCGCATCCCGATGGGCGATGTTTTCTTTCCAGGCCACGATGCCATTGGTCATCGGTTGCCCGCCGACGTCGGTATTGTCTTTGATGAGTACCGGAATACCATGCAGTGGCCCACACCGCTCACCGCGCGCCCGTGCGGCGTCGGTTTCCTCGGCAGCCCGGATCGCGCCGGCTTCGTCAACGAAGTTCACTGCGTTGACGATGGAATTGATTGCCGCGATGCGGCCCAGGCAACTGCGGGTCAGCTCGGCGGCGCTGAGGGAACCGTTGCGAAGCAAGGACGCCGCTTCAGTAGCCGAAAGGCTCCAGGCGGGTCGAGCTTGCGATGGCGCGGCCGCTGCTGCTGCCTGCCCCCAGGCGACCTTGGGCACCACTCCCGCAGCGCTGGCCAGGGCCCCCGATGCGGCTGCGCCAGCGAGGAACTGCCTGCGATTGAAGATTGGCATGTTTTGTTCTTGCTCGGATCATCACGCCCAGCCTGCCCGAGCCGGCGCCGTGAGGGCAGGGGCAGCGGCGACGCCTGCCACGGCCTGTGTGCGGCTGGCCGTGACCGGCGGACCACCGTCCGGCCGGCTCCAGTGCTCCGGCCGATCCGTGTGGATCCGCCTGCCCGGTCGGCGCTGCCGCGCTCTGTCGCGACCGTCGATCCCGACACATCCCGATACACGATGACACCCTGGCGCAAGCCCTTGCACGGAAAGGGTTCCGGTCGCTATCGCCGGCTGCGTGGGCTGCGGTAAACGCTTGGCACATACGGTCTTCGCATGGCGCCCCCTACACTCGCCGGTCATGCAGAGGACGGGACTATTCATGGTGGGACGTATCGCAATGGGCACGGCCGTTGGCCTGGCCCTGGTGTTGCTGGCCGGCTGCAAGGGCGAACCGCAGGCGGCGCGCCGCCAGGGCGCCGATGTGCCGGTCACCGCGCAGGTGGTGGAATCGGCCGCGTGGAGCGATACGTTGCAGGCACTGGGCACGGCCAAGGCACGTGAATCAGTGACCATCACCGCCAAGGTCAGCGAGATCATCGAGCAGGTGCACTTCGAAAGTGGCCAGCAGGTGGCTGCCGGCACCCCGCTGGTCACCCTGCGCGGCCTGGCCCAGCAGGCGGCCCTGACCCAGGCCCAGGCCACCTTCGCCGAAGCCGACCAGCTGTACAGGCGCCAGCGCGAACTGGCCCAGCAGCAACTGGTGGCCAGTTCCACCCTGGACACCCAGAAGGCGATCCGCGATACCGCCGAAGCGCGGGTGGCGGAGATGCAGGCCGACATCGGTGATCGCAGCGTGCGGGCACCGTTCGCCGGTGTGCTGGGCATCCGCCAGGTGAGCCCGGGCTCGCTGGTGACCCCGACCACGGCGATCGCCACGCTGGACGACATCCAGCGCATGCACGTGGACTTCCAGGTGCCGGAGGCGGAGCTGTCTTCGCTGGCCAACGGCAACAAGGTCGAAGCCACCAGCGTGGCCTGGCCGGGGCGTACGTTCGAAGGCGAAGTAACCACCATCGATGCCCGCGTCGACCCGTCCACCCGAGCGGTCACCGTGCGTGCCGACTTCGCCAACGGCGACCACGCACTGCGTCCGGGCATGCTGCTGGACGTGCGTATCTACCGCCCGGAACGGCAGGCGCTGGTGGTGCCGGAGATCGCCGTGGTGCAGGTGGGCAGGGACTCTTATGTCTACCGGCTGAAGGCAGACAGCACGGTGGAGCGCGCCGACGTGGTGATCGGATCGCGGCGCGCCGGCGTGGTGGAACTCAAGCAGGGCATCAAGGCCGGCGAGCGCATCATCGTGGACGGCACCGGCAAGCTGCGTCCCGGCCTGAAGGTCGATGCGCGGCCGGTACCGCCGGTGGATGCACCGGAGCCGGAAAAACTGCCGCCACCGCCGGCAGCGCCGGCCTCGGACGCGCCCGTCGCACCGGCCGGTAACGGCGGATGAAACTCTCCAACATCTCCATCCAGCGGCCGGTCTTCGCCGTGGTGATGAGCCTGCTGCTGATCGTGCTCGGCATCATGTCGTTCACCCGGCTGACGCTGCGCGAACTGCCGGCCATCGATCCACCGGTGGTGTCGGTATCGGTGGACTATCCCGGCGCATCGGCGGCGGTGATCGAAAGCCGGGTCACCCAGGTGCTGGAAGATTCCCTGTCGGGCATCGAAGGCATCGACATGATCAACGCGCGCAGCACCAACGGCCGCGCGCAGATCAGCCTGGAGTTCACCAGCAACCGCGATATCGAAGCGGCTGCCAACGATGTGCGCGACGCGGTCAGCGGCGTGGCTGATCGCATGCCCGACGAGGCGCGCGCGCCGGAGATCGAGAAGGCCAACAGCGATGACGAAGCCATCATCTGGTTCAACCTGTCCTCGTCCAACATGGACACGCTGGCCCTCAGCGATTACGCCGAACGCTACGTCGTGGATCGCTTTGCCAGCCTGGACGGTGTATCGCAGGTGCGCATCGGCGGCCGCCAGCGCTATGCAATGCGGATCTGGCTGGACCGCGACCAACTGGCCGCGCGTGGGCTGACCACCGGCGATGTGGAGACCGCGCTGCGCAACGAAAACGTGGAGCTGCCGGCTGGCCGCATCGAGTCGGCTGACCGCGACTTCACCCTGCGTGTGGAGCGCAACTACGTGAAGCCGGAAGACTTCGCGACCATCCCGCTGGGCAAGGGCAGCGATGGCTACGTAGTGCGCATGGGCGACGTGGCCAAGATCGAGCTGGCTTCTGCCGAACGCCGTGCCTATTACCGCAGCAACGGCGAACCCGGCGTGGGCCTGGGCATCGTCAAGACCTCCACCGCCAACGCACTGGACGTGACCCGGCTGGCCCGTGCGCAGGCCGACCGCATCGCCGAAACCCTGCCGCAGGGCACGCAGATCGCGGTGACATTCGACAACACCACCTTCATCGAAGCGGCGGTGGACCGCGTCTACGCCACGCTGGTGGAAGCGATGCTGCTGGTGCTGGTGGTGATCTGGCTGTTCCTGGGCAGTTTCCGCGCCGCGCTGATCCCGGCGGTCACCGTGCCGGTGTGCCTGGTGGCTGCCTTCATCGCGCTGTACGCCTTCGATTTCTCGATCAACCTGCTGACTCTGCTGGCACTGGTGCTGTGCATCGGGCTGGTGGTGGACGATGCGATCGTGGTGGTGGAAAACGTGCAGCGCCGCATCGACCTGGGCGAACCGCCGCTGGTGGCATCCAAGCGCGGCACCGCGCAGGTGGCCTTCGCGGTGATTGCCACCACTGCCGTGCTGGTGGCGGTATTCCTGCCGGTCGGCTTCCTGGAAGGCAACACCGGGCGATTGTTCCGCGAACTGGCAGTGGCGCTGGCGGCCGCCGTGGCGTTGTCCGCGTTCGTGGCGCTGACGCTGACCCCGATGATGGCCTCCAAGCTGCTCAAGCCGCACACCGGCCAGGCCCCGCGTGGCCTGTACGGGGTGATCAACCGCAACCTGGAAAAACTCGCCGGCGGCTACGGCCGCGTGCTGGACCGCCACGTGGACCGCACCTGGATCTACCTGCTGGTGATGGCGGCCACGCTGTTTGCCAGCTGGTTGCTGATCAAGCACCTGCCGTCCGAATTGGCGCCGGCCGAAGACCGCGGCTCGTTCCAGATCATGATTGATGGCCCCGAAGGCGCGGGTTTTGATTACACGGTCGGCCAGGTCCAGGAAGTGGAGGCGATCGTTGCCAAGCATGTGGGCGAAGACCGCCCGATCGTGCGCGCCAACCCACGCGTGCCGGGCGGCTGGGGGTCCAGCGAGGAAATGCACACCGGCCGCATCAGCGTGTTCCTGCAGCCATGGCGCGAGCGCTCCACCTCCACCCCGGAAGTGGCCGATGCACTGCAGAAGGACCTCGATGCCGTGCGCGGCGTGCGCGTGCGCACGCAGGTCGGCGGTGGCCTGGTGCGCAGCGGCGGCCAGCCGTTCCAGATCGTGCTGGGCGGGCCGGAATATGCAGAAATCGCCCAGTGGCGCGACCGGATCCTGCTGCGCATGGCCGACAACCCCGGCCTGGTCGGCGTGGATTCGGATTACAAGGAAACCCGCCCGCAGATGCGGGTGAACATCGACCGCCAGCGTGCGGCCGACCTGGGCGTACCGGTGACGGCGATCGGTTCGGCGCTGGAAACCATGATGGGATCGCGCCGGGTCACCACCTTCGTCGACAACGGCGAAGAGTACGACGTGCTGGTGCAGGCCGGCCGCGACGGCCGCGCCACGCCGGCCGACCTGGCCGCCATCCGGGTGCGCTCCAGCTCCGGTGAGCTGGTCCCGCTGTCCAACCTGGTCACGCTGAGCGAAGTCGCTGAAGCCGGTTCGCTGAACCGGTTCAACCGCCTGCGCTCGATCACCATCAGTGCCGGCCTTGCGCCCGGCTATCCGCTCGGCGAAGCCATCGCCTGGGCCCAGGGGGTCACCCGTGAGGAGCTGCCGCAGCATGCGCAGATCAGCTGGAAGGGCGAATCGCGCGAGTACCTGAGTTCAGGTGGGGCGGTATTACTGACCTTCGCGATGGCCCTGCTGGTGGTCTATCTGGTGCTGGCCGCGCAGTTTGAAAGCTTCATCCATCCGCTGACCATCATGCTGACCGTGCCGCTGGGCGTGCTCGGTGCGCTGGTGGGGTTGTGGGTGAGCGGTGGCACGGTGAACCTGTTCAGCCAGATCGGCATCGTGATGCTGGTGGGCCTGGCAGCGAAGAACGGGATCCTGATCGTGGAGTTCGCCAACCAGCTGCGCGATGAGGGACGCACGGTACGCGAGGCGATCATCGAATCGGCGCGCGTACGCCTGCGCCCGATCCTGATGACTTCCATCGCCACGGTGGTCGGTGCGATCCCGCTGGTGGTCGCCGGCGGGCCGGGTTCGGCCAGCCGTGGCACCATCGGCGTGGTGATCATCTTCGGTGTAACCCTGTCCACCTTCCTGTCGCTGTTCGTGGTGCCGGCGTTCTACGCCCGCCTGGCGCCATTCACGCGTTCGCCTGAAGCGGTGGCGCGCGAGCTGGAAAAGCAGGAGAAGGACACCCCATCGGTGGGCGGCCACGCCTGACCGGCGGCTGCGGTGGGTGACGCCCCGGGCTCCGGTGGGTGGACGACCCCGGCCCCGGTGGGGGACGCCCCGGGCCCCGGTGGGTGACGACCCGGCTCCGGTGGGTGACGACCGTTGGTCGTCACAGCTTCTGATGGACCAGGGGCGTGACG
>Ga0308163_10004676_pt1 | contig 10753 bp, 10 predicted proteins | sample PhyTR1_FD_201037 | JGI IMG/M metagenome (GOLD analysis project Ga0308163, IMG submission 201037) | Phyllosphere microbial communities from UC Gill Tract Community Farm, Albany, California, United States - DLSLT.R1 | ecosystem: Host-associated > Plants > Phyllosphere > Unclassified | place: USA... | reverse complement strand
GGGCGCGCGGGCTCGCCTGTAGAGCAAGGGCTGATTTTCTTGCCAGGATGATGCCCATGTTCCGCCGCTCGCGTATCGCAGTCGTGCTGTTTGCCCTGCCTCTCGTCGCTTGCGGCGGCGGATCGGCACGTCCCAAGGCGGATCTCGCCGCGTCGAAGATCACGACGATCGGCGTGAACAGCTATCTGTGGCGCGCAAGCCTCGACACGCTGGGCTTCATGCCGCTGCTCCAGACCGACTCCAATGGCGGCGTGATCGTCACCGACTGGTACATCAATCCGCAGACGCCGACCGAGCGCATGAAGGTCACCGTCTCGATCCTTGACCAGGATCTGCGCGCCGATGCGCTGCGCGTCGCTGCCCTGCGCGAAGTCAATCGCAACGGCCAGTGGGTTTCGTCGCCGGTCCAGGCAGCGACCACGCAGAAGCTCGAGGACATCATCCTGACCAAGGCCCGCGACCTGCGCCGCGCCTCGATCGCGGGCTGAGGACTGATATAATGGCGTCGCGTTTCAATGCGTTGAAGGCGGACGCGGCGTGGCAGAAGGTCTGGGACGAGCGCAAGACGTTCGCCGCCGACGACCTGTCGACCAAGCCGCGCTCGTACGTGCTCGAGATGTTCCCCTATCCGTCGGGGCGCATCCACATGGGGCATGTCCGGAACTACACGATGGGCGACGTGCTCGCGCGGTTCCGTCGGATGAAGGGCATGGAAGTGCTCCATCCGATGGGCTGGGACGCGTTCGGCATGCCGGCCGAGAACGCGGCGATGGAAAAGGGCGTGCATCCGGGCAATTGGACGCGCGCCAACATCGCGACGATGAAGGCGCAGCTGAAGCGCTTGGGCTTCGCGCTCGACTGGACGCGTGAGCTGGCGACCTGCGAGCCTGAATATTACGGGCATGAGCAGGCGCTGTTCCTCGACCTGTTCGCGGCGGGGCTCGTGTACCGCAAGGAATCGGCGGTAAACTGGGACCCGGTCGACATGACCGTGCTCGCCAACGAGCAGGTCATCGACGGTCGCGGCTGGCGCTCTGGCGCGCTGGTCGAGCGGCGGAAGCTGTCGCAGTGGTTCCTGAAGATCACCGACTTCGCCGACGAGCTAGTCGACGGATTGGGCGCGCTCGAGCATTGGCCCGACAAGGTCAAGCTGATGCAGGAGAACTGGATCGGCCGCAGCCAGGGCCTGCAGTTCAAGTTCGACCTCACTGCTCCCTTCCCGCTCGCGGGAGGGGTCGGGGGAGGGCCTGACACGAACGCGGCAGCGTCCGAGGATGCCTCCCCTCCCCTAACCCCTCCCGCAAGCGGAAGGGGAATAGAGAGCGTCGAGGTGTTCACCACCCGCCCCGACACGATGTTCGGCTCCAGCTTCGTCGCGGTCGCAGCCGATCACCCGATCGCGCGCGCCATTGCCGAGACGAACCCCGAAGCCGCGGCCTTCATCGAACTCTGCAAGCGTGGCGGCACCACTGCGGCGGAACTCGACACGCAGGAAAAGCTCGGCTTCGACACCGGCATCCGCGCGGTGCATCCGCTCGACAAGACGTGGCACTTGCCCGTCTACATCGCCAACTTCGTGCTGATGGAATACGGCACCGGCGCGGTGTTTGGTGTCCCCGCGCACGACCAACGCGATTTCGATTTCGCGCGCAAATACGACCTGCCCGTCAAGCGCGTCGTCAGCGAGGGCGATGACGAGGCCCCCGTGTTCGTCGGCGACGCCGCCTGGACCGGAGCCGGCACCATCGTGAACTCGCATTTCCTCGACGGCATGGACATCGAGGACGCCAAGCGCGTCGTGATCGAGCGCGCCGAGGGCGAAGGCTGGGGCAAAGGCACGACCGTGTTCCGCCTGCGCGACTGGGGCGTCAGCCGCCAGCGCTATTGGGGCACGCCGATCCCGATCATCCACTGCGACGCGTGCGGTGCGGTGCCGGTGCCAAAGGACCAACTGCCGATCGTCCTGCCCGAGGATGTCAGCTTCGACGTTCCCGGCAACCCGCTCGATCGCCATCCGACCTGGAAGCACGTCCCCTGCCCGTCCTGCGCAGGCCCTGCCCGGCGCGAGACCGATACGCTCGACACGTTCGTCGATTCGTCGTGGTATTTCATCCGCTTCGCCAGCCAGCCGGACGCTAAGCCGTTCGACCGGACGGGCGCGGAGAAGTGGCTGCCGGTCAACCAGTACATCGGCGGCGTCGAGCATGCGATCCTGCATCTGCTCTACGCGCGGTTCTGGACGCGCGCGCTGAAGCATATCGGCATGCTCGACATCGCCGAGCCGTTCGCCGGGCTGTTCACGCAAGGCATGGTCACGCACGAGACGTATAGCCGAGGCGACGCCGGCGACGCGCAGCCGGAGGCCGACACCGACGACGACGATTCGAGCGACGCGCCGGTGAAGACGAAGTGGCTGTCCCCCGACGAGGTCCGCAAGACCGATGCGGGGTATATCGAGATCGCGACCGGAGGCCCCGTGACGGTCGGTCGCGTGACGAAGATGTCGAAGTCGAAGAAGAACACCGTCGATCCCGAGCCGATCGTCGACCAGTATGGCGCCGACGCGGTGCGCTGGTTCGTGCTCTCCGACTCGCCGCCCGAACGCGATCTCCCCTGGAGCGAATCCGGCATCGAAGGCGCGTGGCGGTTCGTCCAGCGTCTCTGGCGCCTGATCGAGTCCGACGATTCCGCCAAGGCCGAGGGTGACGACATCGCCCTACGCAAACTCTGCCACCGCACGACCGTCGGTATCGAGAGCGATATCAATGCCTTGCAGTTCAACAAGGCGGTCGCACGGCTCTACAGCTTGTGCAGCGCGATCGAGAAGGCAGCACCCTCCGCGGACCGCGAACAGGCAATCCGCACGCTGCTGCTGTTGGTCAGCCCGATGGTCCCGCACGTCGCCGAGGAAGCATGGGCGACCGCAGGCAATGACGGCCTGATCGCCGACGCCGCCTGGCCGATCGTTGATCCGGCGATGCTGGTCGACGACGAGGTCACGATCGCGGTGCAGGTCAACGGCAAGCTCCGCGACACGCTCGTCTTCCCCAAGGGCGCACCGAAGGACGAGGTCGAAGCCGCCGCGCTCGCCTCTGAGAAGATCGTCCGCCTGCTCGAGGGCAAGCCGCCCCGGAAAGTGATCGTCGTGCCCGACCGTCTCGTGAACATCGTCGCATGAAGCGCCTAGCGATCCTCGGCGCGCTCGCGCTGACCCCCGCACTGTCCGGCTGCGGCCTGCATCCGCTCTATGCAGGCGGCAGCAGCGGCCCGGTCGCAGGCGCGCTCGGCCAGGTCGAGATCGCACCGATCGCGGGCAAGAACGGCTGGCTGATGGCCACCGCGCTGCGCGATCGGCTGCCCTCGAACGGCGCACCGGCGCTCTACCGGATCGACATCCGCCTCGACGACACGATCAGCGGCCTCGGCGTCCGCACCGACGACAGCGTCTCGCGCGAACGCCGCACGTTGCGCGCGCGTTATCAACTCGTGCGGATCGGCGACAATTCGGTGCTGCTCGACGCGACCGCGGGCTCCGACGCCGGCATCGACGTCGTCCGCTCCGAATATGCGACGATCGCCGCCGAGAACACCGCGCTCGAACGCCTGTCGCAGATCGTCGCCGACCAAATCGTCGCGCGTGTAGCGCTATATGCGCGGAACACGCCGGCGGTCGCCGCGGCGCAGGCCACTCCGCCCGCAAAGTGAAGGCCAGCGCCGGCCAGATCCGCGGTGCGCTGGCCAAACCGGGCGGCGACATCCGCCTGTACCTGCTCCACGGCCCCGACGAAGCCGGCGCAAGCGACCTCGCCCGCGTGCTGGCCAAGGCGATGGGCGCGGATGCCGAACGCGTCGATCTCGACGGCTCGACGCTCAAGGGCGACCCGGGCCGGCTGACCGACGAAGCCGCCTCGCTATCGTTGTTCGCCGGCGCAAGGTTCGTCCGCGTCGCGTCGGCCGGCGAGGAAAGCCTTGAAGCCTTTACCAACCTCCTGACGGCCGAACGCGTCGGCAACCCGGTCGTCGCGATCGCCCCGACCGTCAAATCCACCGCCAAGATCGTCAAGCTCGCGATCGACTCCCCACGCGCGATGGCGTTCGCCTGCTACGCCCCAACCGCGCAGGACGCCGAACGCCTCGCCACCACGATCGCGAGCGAGAACGGCCTCCGCCCCGCCCCCGGCGTCGCCCGCCGCCTCGTGGATACGACCGGCGGCGACCGCGCCGTCATTTCGCGCGAGATCGAGAAGCTCGCGCTATACCTTGACGCCGCACCCGATCGCCCCGCGGACCTCGATCACCACGCACTCGATGCGGTCGGTGCGGACCTCGGCGATGCGGAAATGAGCCGCGCGATCGACGCCGTAATCGAAGGCCGGGTCGACGATCTCGGCGCCGAACTCGCCGTGCTCGAAGAAGCCGGCACCTCGCCGATCCCGTGGCTCCGCCAACTCGTCCGCCGCCTGATCGCGCTCGCCGACATGCGCGGCGAAATCGATCGCGGCGAAGCGGTCGACGCTGTGATGAAACGCCATCGCGTGTTCTTCAAGGAAGAGGCCAGCACGGCTAGGTCGCTACGCCGTTGGTCGCCGGTAATGCTCGCCACCGCGATCCAGCGCGTCCGGACCGCCGAGCGCGCGATCATGGCGTCGGGGAATGCTGGCGGAGTTGTGGCGGAGGCAGCGGTGGTGGCGCTATCCCAGGCGATCGCACGGCGGAACTAACGCGCAACCGCATTCGCGTCTGCCTCCGCTTCCCTGTTCCCGCCCCCACCTTCCGTCATCCCGGCGCACGCCGGGACCCATGGATAGGGTGCGATCACCAACGAAGCGGACCGCAACCGTGGGTCCCGGCTTGCGCCGGGATGACGGAAATTATTGGTCCACCCTCCACCCTTCACGCCCTCCTATCCCCGTTCGTCCTGAGCGAAGTCGAAGGATGGTCCAATACGCAGGTGCTTCGACTTCGCTCAGCACGAACGGGAGGGGTTGTGCAGGCGCACTCCCGACTTAGATCGCCCCACCCGTCAACCGCTGGCAAACCATATCGAGCTGGTCGAGCGTCGAGTAATTCAACGTCAACGTCCCCCCAGTCTCGGTATGTGCAACCCGGACCTGCAACCCCAACAAGTCCGCCAACTGCCGCTCCAACGCCGCAATATCCGCATCCGGCACCCGAGGCTCGGACGAACCACCACCACCGCCACGGCTCCGCCCAGGCTTCGCATCACGCGCCAGCTTCTCGGTCTCGCGCACCGACAGCCCCCGCGACACGACCTGGTCCGCCAGCGACTCCACATCCGGCGACCCGAGCAACGCCCGAGCATGCCCCATCGACAGCGATCCATCGACCACCTGCGACTGCACCTGCGCCGGCAACTCCAACAGCCGCAGCAGATTAGCCACATGACTGCGCGACTTGTGGACGATCTTGGCGAGTACCTCCTGCGTGTGGCCATACTCGCCTGCCAGCCGCTGATAGGCCTGCGCTTCTTCGATCGCGTTGAGATCCTCGCGCTGGATATTCTCGATCAGCGCGATCTCGAGCGTCTCGGCATCGTCGAAGTCGCGGACGACGACCGGCACCTCGTGCAGCCGCGCGCGCTGTGCCGCCCGCCAGCGCCGCTCGCCCGCGACGATCTGATAGTCATGCCCATGCGGCCGCACGACGATCGGCTGGATCAGCCCGCGCGACGCGATCGACGCGGCCAGCTCGTCGAGCATCGCCTCGTCGAAATGCCGCCGCGGCTGATCGGGATGCGGCGACAGCGAACTGACCGGCAGCATCCGCACACCCGACGACTGCGGTGCAGACGCGCCATCGGCCGACACCGGCGTCTCACGCGCCATCTCGCCGAGCAACGCGTTGAGCCCCCTGCCCAGCCCCGGACGCCCGCGCTTGTTCTCGCTCATGCCGCGGCCTGCGCGGTAGCGGGAAGCCGGCCGATCAGCTCCCGCGCAAGTGCGATATACGCCTGCGATCCTGAACACCGATGATCGTAGATCAGCGCCGGCAACCCGTGGCTCGGCGCCTCCGACAGCCGTACGTTGCGCGGGATCACCGTCTCGAACACCACTTTGCCGAGAACCGCGCGAACGTCCGCCGAGACCTGATCTGTCAACCGATTACGCCGATCGAACATCGTCAGCGCGACACCGAGGATCGACAGCCCAGGATTGAACCGCTGGCGGATCCGCTCGACCGTACTCAACAACTGCGACAACCCCTCGAGCGCGAAAAACTCGCATTGCAGCGGCACGAGCAGCGAGTCCGCAGCGACCATCGCGTTGATCGTCAGCAGCCCCAGCGACGGCGGGCAATCGATCAGCGCGATATCCCACGGCCCCTGCGCCGCCTTCACCGCGCGATCGAGCCGGTGCGTCCGCGCGTCGAAATCGACCAACTCGATCTCGGCTCCCGACAGGTCGACCGTCGCGGGGACGATATCCAGCCGTGGTACGCGCGTGTGCACGACCGCCTCTTCGATCGACGTCTCGCCGACCAACACGTCATAGCTCGACCGCTCGCGTTGCGAATGGCCGATGCCGAGCCCGGTCGACGCGTTGCCCTGCGGATCGAGATCGACCAGCAGCACGCGCATGCCTGTGGCGGCCAACGCGGTCGCGAGGTTGATGGCGCTGGTGGTCTTGCCCACCCCACCCTTTTGATTGGCGACCGCGATGGTGATCATCGCGCGCTTACCCGATCCAGAACCACGATCGACGACTCCGGGTTCGTGACGCTTTGTTCCACGTGGAACATAAACCGCCAATGCTGCTTGAGCGCGGCCAGCTCCTCCTCGTCGAAACGCCCCCGAGGAAGCAACCACCGCGTCTCCGTTGTGGCGCAGTGCGCCGCGCCACGCAAAAGATTTTGCAACGACGCGACCGCACGAGCGGAAATGATCGAAGCGTCGACCGTGGCATTCTCGACTTTCGAGGCGTGAACGCGGACCTGTTCTCCGAGCCCGAGCCGAGCGACACACAACTGGAGAAAGTCCGCGCGACGACGACGAGGTTCGACCAGATCGACCGGCCCCTCGCGTACGAGCGCGACGACCATGCCAGGAAATCCCCCGCCAGTGCCGATATCGAGCCAGCGCTTCGACGAGCTGCCCGCCCCTGCAAGCGCAACCAACTGAAGCGAATCCACCACGTGCCGATCCCAGATCGTCGGGATTGTCGACGGTGCGATCAAATTCTGGTGCGGCGCTTCCTCGACGACCATCGCCACGAACGCGTTCAAGCGCTCGGTCGCCTCCGCCCCGAACCGCTCGGTCGTCCAGCTCTGCGCTTCGTCTTCGGTCATGCTGGCACTCGTTTCGTATGCAATAATACCGCGGACAACGCCGCTGGGGTGATCCCCCGCACCCGCGCCGCTGCCGCCAGCGAGGTCGGCCGCGCCGCGCTCAGGCGATCGATCATCTCGTTCGAAAGGCCCGGCACGCGGTCATAGGCAAGATCCACCGGCAAACGGATTGCCTCATCAGCCCGCAACCGCGCGACCTCCTGCGCCTGCCGCTCGATATATGGAGCGTAGCGCGCGTCCTCTAACACTTCGTCAACGACCGCCGTCGGGATGCCCGTCGCTGCGTCCGGCGCGACATGCGCGAGCGTCACGCCCTCGAACCGAAGCCAGTCGAACGCCGTCCGGCGCGCACCATCTCGTCCGATCGCCACCCCCTGATCCGCCACCTCGGTCGCGGTCCGCTCACAGTTGAGTGCCGAACGGAAACGATCGCGATCCTCGACCAGCGCATGCTGATGCGCCAACCGCTCGGATCCAAGACACCCAGCGGCCTCCGCAATTCCACCCAACCGCGTCTCGGCATTGTCCGCACGCAACGACAGCCGGAACTCCGCCCGTGCCGTCAGCATCCGATACGGCTCGGTCACCCCTTGCAGCGTGAGGTCGTCGATCATCACCCCGAGATAGCTCGATGCACGATCAAGGATCACCGGCGCCAGATCGCACGCATGCGCCGCCGCGTTGAGCCCCGCGACAAGCCCCTGCCCCGCCGCTTCCTCATACCCGGTCGTGCCATTGATCTGACCCGCGCAGAACACGCCCGCGATCGCACCGAGCGCCAGCCGCGTATCGAGCGCACGCGGATCGATATAATCATACTCGACCGCATAGCCCGGCATCGTCATCGTCACGCGCTCGAGCCCGGGAATGCTCGCCAGCATCGCCGCCTGAACCTCGACCGGCAGCGACGTCGACAGCCCGTTCGGATAAACCGTCGCGTCATCAAGCCCCTCGGGTTCGAGGAAAACCTGATGCCCGTCGCGATCGCCGAACCGATGGACCTTGTCCTCGATCGACGGACAGTAACGTGGCCCCGCCGCCTCGATCGCACCGGTGAACAGCGGCGACCGATGGAATGCCTCACGGATGATCGCATGAGTCCGATCAGTCGTCCGCGTGATGGCGCACGCGATCTGCGGAAGCGGCCGCGAACTAGTCATTGGCGACATCGTCCACGGATCGAGGTCCGACGGCTGTTCGGCGAGTGCGCCCCAGTCGATCGTGCGACCATCGAGACGGGGTGGTGTCCCGGTCTTGAGCCGCGCCATCGGCAGGTCCCGCGCGCGCAACTGGTCCGCGAGTGGCTTGGCGGCACGCTCGCCGATCCGGCCCCCCTCCTCCCGGTCATCCCCTCGGAAGATACGACCACCAAGGAACGTGCCCGTCGCCAGCACGACCGCTCGTGCCGCCACGATCGCGCCATCCGCCAGCACGACACCCGCCACGCGATCACCGTCGAAATGCAATGCCGTCGCCTCGCCCTCGACGATCGACAGCCCTTCCGTAGCCGCAAGCATCGCCTGGATCGCACCGGAATAGAGACGCCGATCGGCCTGGACTCGAGGCCCCTGCACCGCCGAACCCTTGCTGCGATTGAGCATCCGGTAATGGATTGCGGCAGCATCGGCCGCGCGGCCGATCAGCCCATCAAACGCGTCAACCTCGCGAACCATGTGCCCCTTACCAAGCCCACCGATCGCCGGATTGCACGACATCGCGCCAATATGCGCTGCGTCGAATGACACGAGCACGGTACGTGCGCCCCTCCGCGCCGCCGCGGCTGCGGCTTCGGTTCCGGCATGGCCACCGCCAACCACCACTACATCGAACATGTCACGGCCGTAGAACGCCGCGACCGACGCGTCAAAGATGTTCCACGTGGAACATCACTTCCCGATGCAGAAGCGTCCAAACAGCGCGTCGAGCATTTCCCCGGTGGCGTCGAGCCCAAGCACACCAGCAAGAAGCGCGCGCGCCTGTCGAAGGTGTTCCGCAACGACGAGCGCGTCAGAGCTTCGATACCGAAGAGCCTCGGCCGCCGCAGCGCACTGCCGGCGCTGGTGCTGCTTCAATGCGATCTCATCGCCACGCGGCAGCATCGCAATCGCTCGCCGATGCAGTTCACCCCAAAGGGCATCGAGCGATTCCCGGTCGTTCTGCGAGACCGCCAATGTCCGACCAGACGGCAACCCTCCCCTCCCCGGCAGATCGGCACGCGCGTGAATCCAGATCGCATCGGCGCGGCTCGGCGCGGTATCGGCCAGCCACATCACGATGTCCGCTGCGGCGAGCGCACCTTCCGCCCGCGTGACACCGATCGCCTCGATCGGGTCGAGCGTATCGATCAAACCCGCGGTATCGGTCAGCACATAGGCGATACCGCCCCGCGTCACCGGAACGTCGATCCGGTCGCGTGTCGTTCCCGAGATCGGCGAGACGATCGCCGCATCACGCTCGCCGAGCAGGTTGAGCAACGTAGACTTGCCACTGTTCGGCGGACCGCCGATGACGACGCGCAGGCCATCCTTCAGCCGCTCGACCGGGGGGGCGTCGACCACCGCCTCGATCTGCGCGGCGAGCGTATCGATCTCCGAGACGATCGCGTCGAACGCGGCAGTATCGCTCGCCACGTCGTCCTCGTCGGCAAAGTCCAGCATAGCCTCGACCCGCGCGGACAGCATCGCGACCGAGTCCATCCAGCCGCGAACCGCCTGGCTCACCCGCCCCTCCGCCGCGGTCATCGCCGCGACGCGCTGGCTCTCGGTCTCGGCTTCGAGAAGATCGGCAAGCCCTTCGGCTTCGGTCAGGTCGATGCGGCCATTGGATAGCGCGCGACGCGTGAACTCGCCCGGCTCGGCATGACGAAGGCCGGGCATCCCCGACAACGCACGCTCCACCGCCGCAATCACTGCCCGACCACCGTGGCAGTGAAACTCGACGAGATCTTCGCCGGTCGCCGTCGCGGGCCCCGGAAACACGATGACCAGCGCGCGATCGAGTAGCGCCCCATCGCTGTCCCGCAGTCCCCTGAGGCTGGCATGCCGCGGCGAAGGCAATGGTCCCGCCAACGCCTCAGCCGCCGCAGATGCCTCGGGCCCGCTAACTCGAACGACGGCGATCGCCGCTGGCGGTCGTCCGCTCGATACCGCGAAAATCGTCTTCACGGGAAACTCAGCCGCTTTTCGTCGCGCTGTCGAACAGGCGCTTCCACATCGCCATCCCCGCCTCGCCCATCGGCTGCCACCCGCGCATCATCGATTCGAGCATCTCCGGCTTCATCTGGCCGTCGGGGATCGCCTCCATCATCATCGCGATATAGCAGTCGTGGATCGGCGTCAGGTCGGGCAGCCCGACCGCGCGGCGCGCTTCTTCGGGGGTGCATTCGATCTCGATATTCATCTTCATGTGACGCACCCTCGATGACGCTTGAGCGGTCCATCGCGGCGCT
>Ga0308163_10004674_pt1 | contig 10757 bp, 9 predicted proteins | sample PhyTR1_FD_201037 | JGI IMG/M metagenome (GOLD analysis project Ga0308163, IMG submission 201037) | Phyllosphere microbial communities from UC Gill Tract Community Farm, Albany, California, United States - DLSLT.R1 | ecosystem: Host-associated > Plants > Phyllosphere > Unclassified | place: USA... | reverse complement strand
CGCTCATTGCTTAGTTGAACGGCTTTGGTCTTAAAAGCAGGATCATAGATTTTTCGCTCTCGTTTCATACATTAAAATTAAGGTTTTATGCTTAACTTTTACTGGACGTTAAATTAGTATATCCACAATGATAGAATTCCAAATCGGAAGTAATAATATAAGCAAATATTTTTTCATCATTTTATTTTTTAATCAATTTAGCATTAGCAGTTTTATCAGTATCCGTTTTCACAACAATCAGATAAGCTCCCTGAATCAGATTCTGCGTGTTAATTTTAGTTACCTTATTCTTTGTTTTCAAACTTTGCAGCTGTCTGCCTCCCATATCGTAAAGAATAATATCAGCCTCAATGAAATCAAATCCAATTTCAACGTAAGCATAATCCGATACAGGATTCGGATAAATCTTAATATTCTGCTTTTCTATTAACTGATCAATTTGCGAATCTCCAAGCTTTACAATCTTCCAGTTCTCTTTACCTAATTCTTCGGCGCTTGTTCCCGCTAATACAATCGAGCCGTCTTTATTCATTTTCAGATCAGAAAGTCTTTCCTCTTTCTTTCTCGATTCTCCTTTTACATGTTTTCGCCATTGTTCGTTTCCTTCATTGTCAATATAAAGCATCCAGAATGTTTCATCATCAGCTTCAATTTTTCCTTCTGCCTGCGTATATCCACCCAACAATATTCCCTTGGTCAGGTCTTGGTTCTTTTCTCTTTTATCCTGGCTCTTATTAATAACATTCATTCCCATCAGGATATCTCGATTTTTAAAGTTGTAAGATTTCTGCCACTGTTCTTCGCCTTTTGTGTTTAAAGAAATCAGCCAAACATCAGTTCCATCTTCAATTCCAACCATTTTGTTTCCTGACCTTTCCGATCTCGATTCTCCACCGATAATATATCCGGATGAAGTAAAAACCATTGTTCTTAAATGATCATCACCCTTGCCTCCAAAATTCTTTTCCCATTCTATTTTATTGTCTTTGCTGAGCTTGATTATCCAATAATCGCCTTCACCAAAGTTCTCAGTGGACTTTGGATGAGTAATCGGTAATGGGTAATTGGTAATATCAGATGATTCTCCTTTTGCATTCGAATGGGTATTGCCCATTGCCGATTGCTTATTACTTATATGAAATTCAGAACTTCTCGAGTATACTCCAAGCAACGCTCCTCCATCAGGTGTAGGAATCATCTTTTCGACTTCATCCAAACCTCTTCCGCCTAAAATTAATTCTGAAAGTACTTTTCCGTTCTTATCCAGTCTTGTTACCGTCACATCTTTAGAGCCGAATCCGTTGGCTGAATTCTGAACATTTCCTGCCACCATAAAACCAAAGTCTGCGGTCTGAATCACAGATCTCGCTTCTTCATCCTGCGGTGTTCCTATCGTTTTCTGCCATAGTTCATCTCCAAATTCGTTGATTCTGATCAGCCAGATATCGGAGCCACCTTTAGAAGCATCTTTTTTATCTAAACCTTTTCCCGAATAAGAAGTTCCTCCCAAAAGAAAACCTCCTTCTTGGGTAGCAACTGTTGCCGATAAAAAGTCGTGGTTTTTTCCTGAGAAATATTTTTCCCAGACTTCTTCTCCCTGTTGATTGAGTTTTACGAGATGAAAATCGTAGCCGTTATTCTGCTTTGAAGCTACAGATGACACTGCAGTTTTACCTGCTGCCTGAATACTGCTCCCTGTGATAAGATATTGCTGATCGACTGTCGTGGTGACTTGCGAGAGAAAATCCTGAGTAGAAGATTTGATATCTTTCTGCCATATCACCTCCTGAGCATTTAGAATAGCGGTACTGCTTAGCAGTAATGCACTCATGTAGAGTTTTTTCATGATTTGCGTTTTTTAATTATTACTACTTTGCGAATTTAACTTTTTTTAACACATGTCACAACTGTTTGATACAAGTCTTGTAAGTATATGATTTTATACTGCAAAAGAAAATTATTATTGCAACAAAAAATGACGTGTTATTTTATATCATGAAGCACTGAAAAATTCAGGTTCATTGATGTATTGATCTCCACTCAACAATTGGACAATACACAAAAGATGAGACTTTCGAAGCTTAAAATAATTAACTTTTATTCCTAATAGATTTAATAATAATCAAGGAGAATATTTGTGCATTTGTTAATTATTGTTGTTTAATATTAAATATGTCGAAATATTTTCTAAATTTGTTCTTATTCTTAAATAAAAACACAATGACGACAAAACAATCCAACAGGCTGAACATGGCCAAAACTCTACGACAATTCTTTTCAGCTGAACAGGCAAAATACGGAGGTAATAATCCTGTGACAGTAAGAATTTCAGAACTGAATACTATTGTTGATCATCTCGACAGTTTAGTGGCAATTCAGACGATCGATACTACAGCAAATACAGGTTTAAAAGCAGATGCAAGATCATTAATGATCAATCTTACGGTGGCGTATGCCAATACAGCTGCTGATTATTTTGATGATAAAGACAGCCCGCTGAGTAAACAGCTTACCACGAGTAAATCTAAAATTAACGGATTGACTGGTGTAGAAGCAAAAATTTATTGCAACAGGCTTTATAATGTGGTCAATGATCATATCGGAAATCTTAGTCCTGACTATGTAACTGCTTCCGAAACAAGTCAGTGGTTGGTGGCTATTAATAATTTTGATGCCAAAGCGTATGACGCAGGGGTAAGTATCGATACAAGCCAGAATGCCACTCAGGATTTGAAAGCAGAATTTAAAAAATTAGGAACATGTTTACAGAAGCTTGACAGGCTGATGAAAAAGTATGATATCCTAAATCCTTCATTGTACGGGAACTACAAAATTTCCCGTAAAACAGCAGATCTTGGAATACGCCATAATGAAATTCCATCACAGAATTAAAAAAAAACGGGCTGATATTGATAGCTGATAATTTTAACCATAGTGCATTTTAATTATCTTTCGAAAATACATGCAATGCCTTTGTTAGCCTGATATCAGTATTTTATTTATTTACAATTTTTTGTCTTTCCTAGCAATAAAAGATGCTGCGAAAGACAAATTTTTTATAGTAAATAGCCTGAGTTCGGGTTAAGTAATAATCGTAAAATATTAACCGTGAGGTTATTATATATTTGACGCAAAGGTAAATTTTATGCTCTTATAATAAAGTAAGCAAAGATGAATCAACAAGTTGATTTTATAAAGCTTTTGCTCAAGCTTTGCGAAGCAAATTTATTTGCCTTTGCTTTCTAAAATTAGAAAGTTTAATTATAAAATCTTTGCGTTTAATGATTTAAAAACTATTATCAGAAACTCTTATCCCGAACTGAGGTTAAATATTATTTTTAAGGGTAAGCAAGAATAGAAAAATGTAAATAATCAGTCACTTGAAGATATCTGTAAAATGAACAACGTGTTTGATGATTGTTTAGCATAACATATTGCACTGTCAAATACTAAAAAGTAAATGCTATCAGACAAAATAGGGTAACACTACATCTTTTTGACCAGATAAGATGGCTTTTCGATTCATACAGATTACTTTCCGAAGCAGAGAGATCATATTTTGAGTATGACAGACGGTGTTTTTAGTGGTATTGATAACATTTAATCTGTGACAGATGATTTTCCTGCGAAGCAACATGGTATTTGTGCATAACCAGATTACTTTGCGAGTATTTGAGCCGACATTCAGTATAATCTTGACTGTATTCTTTTACAGTCAGCAGAGTTTTCAGCAGAGCAAAACAATTTTGCTTAACGGTAACGTGCGATAATTAAATCACACTAAGCCTTTGCGACCATCTTATTTCAAATTTTTTGTAAAATCTGATATTCTTTTCTAAGCCACTTATCATTAGGAAGTAGTGAGTTTATATTTGTATTCCTTTATAAAATAGTTGTTTGTGTGAGTGTTTATGTGGTTTTGACACAGATTATTTTTTCCATATAAAATCAAACTTTTGATTTTATATTTTATGATACCTTATATATCATAAATTGGAATTAAGATTCACATTAAGGTTTTATTCAAATTCAAAGAAAAATAAGTAAATTTGTGAGCATTAAAATAAATAAATTTAAAAAACAATAAAATGTCAATTTTAGTAAACAAAGATTCTAAAGTAATTGTACAAGGATTTACAGGTAACGAAGGTACTTTCCACGCAGGTCAGATGATCGAATACGGAACAAACGTAGTTGGTGGTGTTACTCCCGGGAAAGGAGGAAGCGAGCACTTAGGTAAGCCGGTATTCAATACGGTAGCTGATGCTGTATCAAAAGCTGGAGCCAACGTAAGTATTATTTTCGTACCGCCTGCATTTGCTGCAGATGCTATCATGGAAGCTGCTGAAGCAGGTATCAAAGTGATCGTTTGTATTACAGAAGGTATTCCTGTTGCAGATATGGTAAAAGTAAAATCTTATATTGCAGACAGAGAGTGCAGATTAATCGGGCCAAACTGTCCTGGAATCATCACTTCTGAAGAAGCTAAAATTGGTATTATGCCAGGTTTCGTTTTCAAAAAAGGTAAAGTAGGAATCGTTTCAAAATCAGGAACTTTAACTTACGAAGCTGCTGATCAGGTGGTAAGAGCTGGTTACGGTATTTCTACTGCAATCGGAATCGGTGGTGACCCGATTATCGGAACTACAACTAAAGAAGCTTTAGAATTATTCATCAACGATCCGGAAACTGAAGCGGTTGTAATGATCGGTGAGATCGGTGGTGGTCTTGAAGCTGAAGCGGCAAGATGGTACAAAGCAAGTGGTTCTACAAAACCAGTAGTAGGTTTCATCGCAGGGCAAACTGCTCCTAAAGGAAGAACAATGGGGCACGCTGGTGCAATCGTTGGTGGTGATGAAGATACAGCTCAGGCAAAAATGGAAATCATGAGAGAAAACGGGATCAACGTTGTAGATTCTCCTGCTGACATTGGTGCTACTGTAGCAAAGATCTTAGGATAAGCGAAAAACAAATATGATATGAAAAAAATTTTATTAACATCTGCATTGGCCTTTTCTTTTTTATCGTTCGCACAAATCGATTTAAGAAGTACAAGATTTGGTCTTACAGCAGGTGCAAACTATTCCAGAGTTAAAAATGCACACAACCCTTCAGGAGCAAGATTTGCTTTTCAGGGCGGGCTTTTAGCTTTAATTCCAATGGGTGGAGCAGATCAGTTTTATTTGCAACCCGAGGTTACGTATTACGGAGCCGGAGAGTCAGGGAAAAATAAAGATTCGAAAGGTGCTGATGGTTATGACGCAGTATATGCCAATAACTATTTAAGCGTTCCGATCTACTTTAAAGGGTATTTTTCTGAAGCAGAATCAGAATTTTTTGGATTAATTGGTCCTAGATTTAATTTCTTGCTGAGTCAGAATGTAAAAAATGCTCCTGTAGGAAGACCTTATTATGATCCTGATGTAACCGTTTCTGAGTATCCGAAGATTAATGGTAAAGCAAATAGCTTTAATTTTGCCATTGGTGCAGGAATAGGATATAGCTACAAAAGACAGTTGGAACTCGCTTTAAAATATGATTTAGGACTTTCAAATACGTATCCTAATCTTGTTGAAAGTTTTACGCAAGATCCCAATACGGCTAAAAAGAAATCCGAGCAGGTTCTCAGTTTGACTTTAAGCTATATTTTTGAATAAAATTTTTTTAATCAAAATATACAAAATCCCGAAGTTTATACTTCGGGATTTTTGTTTTTATAAATATCTTGGTAGCTTTTTGCTTTTTAGTATAAAAATTCTTAGTAATTTTTTATTCTTCTTAATGAGGCTAACTATTGCTAAGTGAAACGCCTTTGTAAACGAAAAATATTTATAATAATTAAAAAATCTTAGCGATCTCAGCAGGTTTTACCCTCTGATCCACTTCCAGATTTCTTTCATGGTCGCCTTATTTCCATACATCAAAATTCCGACTCTGTAAATTTTTCCGGCTAGGAAAATCATAAATATGGTTGTTCCTAAAAGCAAAGCAATCGACAAAGCAATCTGCCAGGCCGGAACTCCAAACGGAATTCTCGCCACCATCGCAACAGGCGAAGTAAATGGAATAATCGACATCCAGAAACCAACCGGTCCGTCAGGATTATTGATTACAGAAATACTTCCGTACATACCTAATGTAAGCGGAAGAATGGCAAATAAAGTGAACTGCTGCGTTTCCGTTTCATTGTCAACAGCTGAACCAATTGCAGCGTAAACAGAGCTGTAAAACATATATCCCAAAAGGAAAAATACGATGAATACAAAAATAATCAACGGGAAGTTTAATTCTAATAAACTGTGAGAAACCTGTGTTGCAATTTGGGCGATATCAAGTTTGCTCATCAGTTCTTCATTTCCTCCGGGAATATTTTTCTGAAGTGAAGAAAATCCTGTGTTCAAAACCAGAGCTCCGACTACTGACATCATAATCCATACAATAAACTGCGTTAACGCAACCATGGTTACTCCCAGAATCTTACCCATCATCAATTCAAAAGGCTTTACGGAAGAAATGATAATCTCTACAACACGGTTGTTTTTTTCCTCCAAAACGCTTCGCATAACACGTACGCCATATATGATGATAAACATAAATGTTACATACATCAAAACCATACTCAAAGCGCTTTTTACGCCAAATGCCAAGTCTGAATCTTCTTTATTGTCTTCAGAAACATTGATGGTTTTTAAGGTGAAACTTTTATCAAGATCGGCAAGTTGCGCTTCCTGAATTCCAAGTTGTTTTATTTTCTCTTTTTTAATGACATTCGTAATGTCTGAAATAATTTGCTGCTTAGTATCAAAACCGATTTTGGTGTTTACAACCAATCGTGTGCTTTTTTCTAAATCATCAAAATTATTGCCTGATAAAACCGGAAGAATTAAAATTCCGTCAAGACTTTCGTTGCCTTTTAGGTTTTTAACTTTAGCCTGTTCTTCAGCGGAAGGAATAAAAACATAGTTGATTTTTTCATCAGACTTCAGTTGTCCCTTAAAAAGCCCGCTGTTATCAACCACTTCAATCACGTTGTGAGACTGATTGGCTTTAAACATCATTCCGATAACCGCTCCGAAAGCAATGATCATTACCGGAGCCAGCAAAGTGAGTATAACGAAGGATTTTTTCTTAACCTGCGTAAGAAATTCCCTTTTTGTAATTAAAAAAATATTGTTCATAAAATTAAGAGTGATTGCTTACCGCATTGATAAATACTTCATTCATGCTCGGAATTCTTTCGTCGAAAGATCTTACTTTTCCTACATTAACCAAATCTAAAAGGATATTGTTCTGATCTGCTTCGTTTTTCAAATCAAAAGAAACGAGGTTATTTTCATTGCTAATGTTGAAAATTCCATATTTATTTTTAAACTGCTCAAACTGGTCATCGTTGACCTCAGATAAAGTAATTCCAAAAATGTTTTTCTTGAATTTTTCGCGAACATCAAAAACTCTTCCGTCGATTATTTTTTTAGAATTATTAATCAACGCAACGTAATCACACATTTCTTCCACACTTTCCATTCTGTGGGTAGAAAGAATAATAGTGGTTCCGTTATTTTTAAGCTCGATGATTTGATCTTTAATTAAATTCGCATTCACCGGATCAAAACCTGAAAACGGTTCATCCAAAATCAAAAGATGGGGTCTGTGAAGAACGGTTACTACAAACTGTATTTTCTGAGCCATCCCTTTTGAAAGTTCAGACAGTTTTTTCTTCCACCATTGATCGATATTAAGTTTGTCAAACCATTTTTTTGCTTCATTCAGGGCATCATTTTTTGTCATTCCTTTCAGTTCCCCAAAGTAAAGAATCTGGTCTCCAACGCTCATGTTTTTATAAAGACCACGTTCTTCCGGCATATAGCCGATGTCTTTAATATGATTCGGATTCAGTTTTTCTCCGTTGATGAAAACATTTCCAGAATCGGCCTGTGTAATCTGATTGATTATTCGGATGAATGAAGTTTTTCCTGCTCCGTTTGGCCCTAGAAGACCGTAAATACTTCCTTTCGGAACGTGTATGCTAAAATCGTCTAATGCGGTCTTTTTTCCGGCATTGTAGGTTTTAGTAATTTGTTCAGCTTTTAGCATTAAAATTGTTTTTACAATTAGTTATGAAATATCCCGAAAGTTACGGAATAATTAAAAAAAAATGTGCTAAAAGAAAAAATCCTGATGATTATCAGGATTTGAATATTATTGTTTTACTATTTGAGTAACTTTCTGCGTATTGTCGCTTAGAATATATCGTATCAGATATTTTCCGGGTTTCAATCTCTGAATATTAATTTCAGTATTGTTACTGTTTACATTGTAGCTAGCAACCTGAGTTCCTAATATAGAATAAAAAGTAACGTTTTTTATTTTTAATGAAGCATCTTTAGCTTTTACCATCAAAAAATCTTTAGCAGGATTCGGATATGCTGTAAGCACACCGTCATCAGATTTTTGATTTGTGGAGGTTGGCTCTTTTATTTGTGCTTTCAAATTGTCAGAAAACATGATAGAAGCGCCAAAAAATATAAATAAAAGTAAAAGTTTTTTCATCAACGATAAATTTGCTTAAATATTACTAACAAAAATAATAAATTATATAATTCTCTGCAATAGTTTTTTGTAGAACTTATATTAAATTTGCAATAAATTATTCAAAAAGTATTCCAAAGATGATATATTCTAGAAACAGAAGACTAAGAGTGAATGAATCGATGAGAGGTTTGGTAAGAGAATGCAGTCTTTCAGTGAACGATTTTGTAATGCCTATTTTCGTAATGGAAGGCGAAAATAAAGAAGAGGCAATCCCTTCAATGCCCGGAATTTTCAGGCGAAGCATTGATCTTACGGTGAAAGAATGTAAAGAATTATTTTCTTTAGGAGTAAAGGCGGTTAATCTTTATATGAAAGTTTCTGATGATTTAAAGGATAACACCGGAAAAGAAGCATGGAATAAAGATGGTTTAATGCAAAATACCATTAAGGCAATTAAAGACGCTATTCCTGAAATGGTGATTATGCCTGATGTTGCTTTAGATCCTTACTCAATTTACGGTCACGACGGAATTATAGAAAACGGAAAAATCATCAATGATGCTACCAATGATGCGCTTGCAAAAATGGCTGTGTCACATGCTGAAGCCGGAGCTGACATTGTGGCACCAAGTGATATGATGGATGGCAGAGTTTTAGCAATTCGTGAGGCTTTGGAAGAAAGCGGATTTCATGATGTGGGAATTCTAAGCTATGCGGCAAAATATGCAAGTTCTTTTTACGGGCCATTCAGAAGTGCTTTAGACAGCGCACCAAAAGACGATATGGAAATTCCGAAAGATAAAAAAACCTATCAGATGGATTTTCACAATTCCCGTGAAGCGTTAAATGAAGTTTTCAAAGATGTGGAAGAAGGTGCAGATATTATTATGATCAAACCAGGACTTCCTTATTTGGATATTGTAGCAAAAGTGCGTGAAGCAATTGATTTGCCGATTGCAGTTTATAACGTAAGCGGCGAATATGCAATGCTGAAAGCTGCTGCTCAAAACGGTTGGCTTGATAATGACAAAGCAATCATTGAAAGTTTAACATGCTTCAAAAGAGCAGGAGCAGACATGATTTTTACATACGCAGCAAAAGAAGCTGCAATGATTTTAAACAAATAAAAGTTTAAAATGATAAGCTATGAATTATGAGTTGATTTCACAGAAATCTTCGGTTTCAATCAACTCATAATTCATAATTTTTTACTCATAACTAAAAAAGCTTATTCCACATCAAAGTTTTTTCCTTTTACAAACTTTGCAGCAAAAGGAGCCTGATTTCCGGAATATTTTAAAACAAAATGTTTTTTAGTATCGGTATCTACTTTTGCTTCTACATCCACATTGGTTGTTTGAAAACTTACATCCAAACCAACTCCAGATTCTTTTTCAAGAAAAATTTCTACACTTTCAGCATAAAATAAAGAGATGCTCAAGTAATTAAACTTAATATTTTTACGATACGTTTTAGATTTGGACTGTGTGAATTCTGAGAAACTTTTCAAAATTTCAATTCCGGGCGAATCGATATTAGTAATTCTGGATTTTGTTACTCCATTTACACGGATAGAAAAATTTTTTGCACTGTTGATGTTTCCGTTAATTCCAATGTTAAATAGAGACGGTAATGACAAGCCGTATTCGATCATGCTGTCTTTGGTGAATTCAAAGTCAGGAATCAATGCTGTATGTTTTGGAGTATTTAATAATTGATTTTTAACCGTATTTAATTGTTCACCTGAAAATAAATAACCGATGAGGTTGTTATTGGTTGTGCGCCAGTTTCGTCCGTTCCATTCGTAGATTTCACAAAGTAAAGTATCAGTGGACGAATGAGGAAGGAGTTCGATATCCTGCCATTTAAAAACTTCTTTTGCGTAAGGTCTTCTGTTGATCAGGCTGATTCCCAGATCCAGCGCCATTAAGTCGCTTAATTGCTGATTGGTTTGCATAATTATTATTTATGATTTGGTGATTTAAAATTAAATAAAAATTGTCGAAATTGATCTTAATTATCATCACAATTTAAAAGGATTCACAAGATTTAATAATAGATTGACATGAATAATATCTTCTGTAAACCACGCTGCTTTAAACTTACTCAAAAACATTTGTCAGCATAGTTTTAAAAAAGTAATTTAGTCTTTTGAAATCACCATGATTACGCATGGTTTTAAGAATAACGAAAATTTACCTATGAAAATATACACCAAAACAGGG